>JADMIO011456526.1_pt1 | contig 37647 bp, 38 predicted proteins | sample 8958161 | NCBI WGS metagenome assembly JADMIO01 (sample SAMN16585339, study PRJNA669376) | soil metagenome | isolation source: Crop rotation soil | place: USA: Cullars Rotation, Alabama | collected 2011 | reverse complement strand
CTCGCCCCCGCCGACGGTGCCGGCGCCGTTCGGATCGACAATGTGTCGGTACAACAGCATGGCCTGCTTGCGGCCCCGACGAGTTTCGCGCTCGCGTATCTACTCATTCGCGGATTCGCGGAGGGATGCGCGGCGATGACCGGGACGGAAGCAATCTCAAACGGTGTGATGGCGTTTAAGGCGCCGGCACAGAGGAATGCGGCCACGACGCTCGGATTCATGGTCGCCATTCTCGCCGCATTCTTTCTCGGCACGAGCCTGCTCGCGAAGCACTACGCAGTGATGCCGACTATGACAGATACCGTGCTGTCACAGTTGGCCAATCACATCTTCGGACACGGAGCGCTGTATTACGTATTTCAGTACAGCACCTTCGCGGTGCTGGTGCTTGCCGCCAATACCGCGTTTGCTGATTTCCCGCGACTATCGAGCATTCTCGCCAATGACGGCTACATGCCGCGGCAACTGGCGGCGCGTGGCGATCGACTGGCGTTCTCGAACGGAATCATTGCCCTCGCCGTGATCGCAGCAATAATCGTCGGGATGTTCGGTGGCCAGACCAACGCGCTGATTCCACTGTATGCAGTTGGAGTATTCGTCTGCTTCACACTCTCGCAGGCGGGTATGGTGCGGCACTGGCTGCGATCCCGCGCGCCTCGGTGGCGTCAAAAAGCCTGGCTGAATGGCATCGGAGCGGCTGCGACCGGTATCGTGTCCGTAATCCAGGTAGTGACAAAGTTCGTCGAAGGCGCCTGGATCGTAGTGCTGATCATTCCACTGATCATCCTGCTGCTGACAAAAATTCGACGGCACTACGTGCAATTCGCGGAGGACGTAGAGTTCAAAGGGCAGAGTCCGATCTTGCCGCTCCATCACACCGTTGTTGTTCCTATCAATCGCATCAGCAAGGCCACTGCTGCCGCGCTCGTCTACGCCACCGCGATTTCCGACGAAGTCGTCGCGGTCTACGTCGAATTCGAACGCGATTCGGCCATCGCCATGCAAAGGACTTGGGATGAGTGGGATATTGGAGTGCCGCTGGTGATTCTGCAGTCACCCTACCGCTCGGTTCTGCGTCCGTTGGTCGAGTACGTCGAGAACTTGCGACTCGTTCTACCTGGCGAGCTCGTCACCGTCGTCGTTCCGGAGATCGTACCGACGAAATGGTGGGAGCATCTGCTCCATAACAAAACCGCGTTTTACATCAAGGCGGCGTTCCTCTTCAAACCCAACGTGGTGGTGACGAGCGTGCCCTATGTACTCGGCCACGCCTACCGGTTGAGAGACCTGTTCGAGTACGATGACCAGCTCGAGGAACGTCATGCAGTGCAGCAATCGTCGGCTGCGCCGGCCGAGGCTGCGTCCGGACGGGACGAAGCAGCATGATTGTTCGGCGTTTGGTTCTGTCTGTAGCGATGATCGCCTGTACCGGTGGCTCCGCCGCAGTTCTTTCCAGCGCTGGCGAGACAAATCATCAGCTTACCGGGAGCTGGGATATCAGTCTGTCACTCGAGCGTCCATATCAGCTGGAGCTCAAGGGTCCGCCGATGCGTAGGGTTTGCGGAACCATCGGCTTCGTCGAGGCCAATCAACAATTCGATGGAGGCCGTCAAAGTGCCGGAGTTTATGATATCGATCTCGCGCAGATCGGACTTGGCTGGGTGAACGACACGAGATTTCCGGCCGCGGTCGCGCGGCAAACCGATCAGAACGCCGGCCGGTCGCCGAACCGAGATTCGGTAGCAATTACGCTTAACCCGGACAGCCAGGAGCGCATCGTGCTCGTCGGTGCGTACAGAGTTGCCGAAATTGACGGCACTTGGACGGCGCAATCAACGCGCGGGACCGCTAGCGGGAGGTTCACACTGCGGCAGCGCTCGAGCGACTCTCGAGGAGCAAGCTGCTGAAACTACGCTGCCCGAGTGGTTGCCTCGAACGGAACTTCGGTTGTGCGAGGTTGCTTCCGGCCGGTGATACAGACGAACCACTCATGCGCCGACGCAATGAGAATAACGACGACTGAAAGAAGGAAGAACGCCGCTACGCCTGCGTCGATGTAGTCGTTGACGATCAACCGCCGCGCAGCGCCGATGGTCTGAACTCCAGCCGGGAGCGCACCACTCGCGAGTTGCGCGCTCACGACTCCCGCGTGTGACAGAAATCCAAGCTTAGGATCGGCGGAAACGATTTTCTCGATCCCAGCCGTCATCGTCACCACAACCAGCCACACCAGCGGGAGGATGGTCACCCACGCGTAGCGCGCCTTGCCCATTTTGATGATGACGGTGGTTCCGACGCATAGGGCAACCGCGGCCAGTAGCTGGTTGGAGATTCCGAACAGCGGCCATAGCGAGTTGATCCCGCCGAGTGGATCCATCACTCCCTGATAAAGGAAGTGCCCCCACATTGCGACGACGAGCGCGCTCGACATCACTACTGCCGGATACCACGACACCCGGCCGATCGGCGCCCACACGTGCTTCAACAAATCCTGCAGCATGAAGCGACCGACGCGCGTGCCCGCATCGACGGTGGTGAGGATGAACAGCGCTTCGAACATGATCGCGAAGTGGTACCACAGCGCCATCGCCGTCGATCCACCCAGCACACGCGAGAACAAATGCGCCATCCCGACGGCGAGGCTCGGCGCGCCACCGGTCCGCGAGAGAAGTGTCTTCTCTTGAACCTGATCGGCCAGCTGCTGCATCTGCGCCGGATCGAGCGTGAATCCCCAGTGCTGGACGGCGGCGGCGGCGCTCGCCGCCGTGGTGCCGATCGCGCTCGCCGGCGCGTTGATCGCGAAATAGACACCCGGAGTCAGTACGGAGGCGGCGATTAGAGCCATCACAGCGACTAGCGATTCCATCAGCATTCCGCCGTAACCGACGAGACGCGCATCAGCTTCGTTCGCGAGCAGCTTCGGCGTGGTGCCCGACGAAATCAATGCATGAAAGCCGCTGATTGCGCCGCACGCGACAGTTATAAACGCGAACGGGAATATCTTGCCGGCGAAAACGGGCCCCGTACCGTTCGTGAACTGTGTCAGCGCCGGCATCTGCATCGGCGGCAGCACGATCACGATGCCGAGCGCCAGCGCGAGCACGACACCGATCTTCACGAAGGCGGACAAATAGTCCCGTGGCGCGAGCAGTAGCCAAACTGGCAACACCGACGCGAAGAAGCTGTAGGCCATGACCAGGATGGCTAACGTTCTGGCGGTCAGAGTGAACATCGGTGCCAGTGTCGGGTTCTGCGCCACCCATCTCCCCGCCAGCAGCGATACCAGCAGCAGCACCAACCCGATCGCAGTTGCTTCCAGCACGCGGTGCGGTCTGATCCAGCGCATGTAGATGCCCATGATCAGCGCTGTGGGAATCGTGAGGCCGATAGTAACGACACCCCACGGACTTCCCTTGAGGGCGTTGACGACGACGAGTCCCAACACCGCAATCAGGATGATCATGATGCCGAGCACCGCGATCAGAGCTGTATAACCCGCGACGGTTCCGATTTCCTCTTTCGCCATCTGGCCGAGGGTTTTGCCATCGCGACGGACAGAGGCGCAGAGAATCACCATGTCCTGCACCGCACCACCGAGAGCGACGCCGACGATTATCCAGAGGGCGCCCGGGAGAAAGCCGAACTGCGCCGCCAGGGTTGGACCAACCAGCGGTCCGGGTCCCGCGATCGCGGCGAAGTGATGACCGAACACGATCCACCGGTTGGTCGGCGTGAAATCACGGCCGTCGTTGAGACGCACCGAAGGTGTGGGCCGCGCTGCGTCGAGGGCGAACACCTTGCTGGCGATGAAGCGGCTGTAGAACCGATATGCGACCGCGTATGTGCAGAGCGCAGCCGTCAGCAGCCACGCCGCATTTACGGTCTCGCCGCGTGACAAGGCCAGCGTGGCGAAGCTGGCCGCGCCGAGTATCGAAACCAGAGTCCAGATGACGATGGTGCGAAGTTGTCGCATGACCTGATTGACAGCGTAGGATTGAAATTGAGTATGCGTTAACTTTCGCCGCAATCCACACACTACCGGTGCGACACTACTTAATTCCTGCGGCCGCTCTGTTTGCGCTGGCCTGTGCCTCGAAGCCGCCAGAAACAACTCCGCCCGCGGCGCAGCTCCGTCCACTGGAGCGGCTTGCCGGCCAGGAGATGCTGGTACTGCCGGTCCAGTATCTGTCGTCCACCGACAGTCTCGGTTGGATGAAGAACATTCCTAACCGCGCCGCGTTTCTCGACGAGCTCGATGCCAGGATCGAGGCCGAGCTCAGTGCGCGCGGACTGGGGTCAGCGTGGACGTTCGGGCGCGAAGTGGAGCGTGCGTCGAAGGTGAACAGTATTCTGATGACCGATGCGCGAGCGCTCTCGGCGGAATGGCTGCGCGGTCGAGCACCGCAGGATCCGGCGGTGCGCGATCCACTGGCATCTCAGGTGCGCGGACTGGTTGGTCTCAAGGGCTCTCGGTACGCTCTTCTTCCGGTGGAGCTCAGATTGTCGAGCAAGGGTGGTACGGGCGTTGCGACTTTGCGTGTCGTGCTGATCGATTCTCGCATGGCCCAACTCAAAGGAATCTGGGAGATTCCGAGCGACCCGATGACGACGTTCTCACCCGAGCTTGCCGCCAGTGTGGCGAGGCATTTCGCGGATCTCGTCGTCGCGCCCTGAGCTCGCTCAGTGACGAGCATCTTCCACGTCTCGGATCTGCACTTCGGCTGGCCCGCCGTCCCCGAACAGATCGAGGCGATCGAACGGATCATTGCCGCGGCGAAGTTCGACGTAGTGGTGATTTCCGGTGATCTCTCGCAGCGCGCACGCGCCGGCGAGTTCCAGCGGGCGGCCGCGTTCATACGCGATGCAAAGAAAGTCAGTCGGGTCATCACCATTCCGGGTAACCACGATGTCAAATGGTGGCGCGCTCCGCTGGGTTTCGGTCACAAGCCCGACGTTTACGCCAACTACCGCCGTTTCATCGACAAGAATCTGGAGCCCGTTCTTCACGCCCCGGGAGCGACCTTCGTGGGAATCAACACCGCTCACGGAGTGACTTTGCGCACACTGACCTGGAATCTGCGCGACATCTCGATCATCGGAGATATTCACAAAAAGCAGCTCGACCAGGCGAAGGAGATCTTCGAGAAAGCAGCGCCCCGCGATGCCCGAGTGATCGTCATGCACCACAACCCCGTGCGCGGAGAGCTGTCGCAGCGGCACGGACTCAAGAACACCCAGAAGATTCTCGGGGCTTTCGCCGAGATGGGCGTCGATGTAGTCTGTTGTGGACACGACCATCAGGAGTCGGTGCACTACATCGAGCACACGAGGAAGGGGACGGTGATCTCGACCGCTGGCACCATCTCCAACCGTTCCAGGGGAGGCAGGCCTTCTTCAGTCAACGTCATCGAGATCTCCACGACGACTATCGATGTGACCACCCACGTGTGGTCGAAGGAAGAGCGCACCTTTGTGAAAGGTCCGCACAAGTGCTTTCAACGCTCGGAGTATGTGGCGCCTGAGTGATCGCGACCAGCTGCTGTTGGAGCTGGCGGAAGAACCACCCACAAATGCGGAAGAATTGCGCGCGCGGCTGCAGCGTCTCGGGCTGGGCTCGCAGTATCGTGTGCGTCTGACATCCAATCGCACCGTTGTCGTTAGCTACAGCGGTGGTGAGCTGCGCATCCACAACAGCTTCCTGCAGGCGGATGAAGAGGTGTGGAGAGCGATCATCACATTCGTTCACGGCCGCACTCGTGTCGCGCGCAACGCGGCTCGTCGCACGATACTCGAGTTTCCAGTCGCCCGACCTGAGGTCCCGCGACGCAAGCGTGCCCCCGAGAAAACGCATCCCGCTGACGTGCCTTTCATTCGTGAGCTGATGCGCTGGCACCAGACGTACAACAGCGAGCGTTTCTCGGGACAGTTGCGCACGATCCCGATTCGCATTTCCCGCCGCATGCGCAGCCGCCTCGGCCACTACAGTCCCGCCGCCGAAGGCTGCGAGCCGGAGATTGTTTTGAGCCGCCGCCACATCCGCCGCGATGGCTGGAATGAGGCACTGCACACCCTGCTGCACGAGATGGTGCATCAATGGCAGGATGAGCAGGGACTCGGCGTTGACCACGGGGCATCGTTTCGAGCCAAAGCGAGAGCGGTAGGGATAACTCCACTGGCTTGTCGGGCCGTCGCTTAGGACTGAGTATCACGGACCAAGTGCATCGACAATCGCGGACTGATTGAGGAATTGGGCTAGAACTATTGACGGCGAGGACTAGGACCAGGACTAGGACTCCGATTGGACCTATGGGAACGCGTGTCAGCGATCCTCGATTCTCAATTAGTTCGCGATTGTCGATGCTGTGTTAGTTCGTAGTACTCAGTCCGAGGCGTTATTTTTCTCGCCATGGCAAACGACTTCTACAACCTGGATAGCGTCCTCTCCGAAGAGGAGCGCGCGGTCCGCGATACCATAAGATCGTTCGTCGATGAGAAAGTCCTTCCGGTCATCGGCGATTGCTACATCGACGGCAGATTCCCGAAAGAGCTGATCCCCGAGATGGCGGAGTTGGGGATGTTTGGCGCCAATCTGCCCGAAGAATACGGCTGCGCGGGACTGAACAACGTCGCGTACGGACTCATCATGCACGAGCTCGAGCGCGGCGACTCTGGCGTGCGCTCCTTTGCTTCAGTGCAGGGCGCTTTGGTGATGTATCCCGTCTACGCCTTCGGTAGCGAAGAACAGAAGCGTCACTATCTCCCGAAAATGGCACACGGGGAAATAATTGGATGCTTTGGTTTGACCGAGCCCGATTATGGATCGAACCCGTCCGGGATGATCACCCGCGCTCGCGAGCAAAAGGACGGCAGCTGGGTCATCAACGGCGCCAAGATGTGGATCACCAATGGATCCACCGCCGACGTCGCGATCGTTTGGGCGAAAACCGGTGATGACAAATCCGACAAGTCGATCCGCGGCTTCATCGTTCCAACGGACACCGCCGGCTTCACTGCAAAAGACCAAAAGGGAAAGCTTTCCCTGCGCGCATCCGACACCAGTGAGCTGGTGCTTCAGGATGTTAAGGTCGGCGCCGATTGCCTGCTTCCCAAGTCGGGTGGCATCAAGAGTCCGCTGATGTGTCTCACCCAGGCGCGATACGGAATTGCCTGGGGCGCGATGGGCGCCGCTCAAGCATGCTACGAGGAAGCGCTCACCTACGCCGGCAACCGCGTGATGTTCGGCAAGCCAATCGCCGGATTCCAGCTGCAACAGCAGCGTCTAGCCGACATGCTGACGGAGCTCGTAAAGGGACAGTTGCTCGCGCTACACCTGGGACGCCTAAAAGACGCGGGGACCTTCAGCCCCCAGCAGGTCTCGCTCGCCAAACGAAACAACGTCAGCGTCGCGACCGACATCGCTCGCGAAGCACGTCGACTGCTCGGCGCCAACGGCATCCTCGCCGAATACTCCTCGATGCGCCACATGGCAAACCTCGAAAGCGTGTACACCTACGAGGGCACCCACGACGTGCACACGCTGATCCTCGGCCAGGCAGTGACCGGCCTCAGCGCGTTCGAGTGACGACGTTCTGACGCTATTGCACTAGACTTTCCGCCCGACTGCAGTCGAGCGGAGCGAAGGGGCCCGGACATGCGCCGGGCCCTTTTTTTCGCGGCGTCAGTTCTTCCACCGGCGTCGCGACTGCCCAGCATCCACTCCGCTGGACCGAAATGCGGCGCTGCCTTGGTATATTACGCCCATCACTCACATGGAGATTTCCGCGGTGAAGCTCGCCGTGTGCGTCAAGCGGGTGCCCGACATGGACGTCCGCTTCAGGATTGGTGCGGACAGCGTCTCGGTCGATGAGACGGGCCTGAAGTTCGATCTCAACGACTTCGACGCCTGGGCAGTCGAGGCCGCGCTTCAACTAAAAGACAAAAACGCCGGTAGCGAGGTGACTGTGATCTCGCTCGGCCCCGACGTCGTGCAGGAGACCATTCGCAAAGGCCTCAGCATGGGCGCCGACCGCGGAGTGCATCTCAAGGCCGACAAGGTACCCTTCGACGGATTCGCCGTCGCCAGCGCGCTCGCCGCCGAGCTGAAGTCGGGCGGCTACGATCTCATCCTGTTCGGAAAAATGTCGCCCGATTCCTCCAACGGAGTCGTCGGCCAAATGGTCGCCGAGATGCTGGAGTTGCCGTGTGTGAGCGCAATTTCGTCGCTCGAGATCGCCGGCGGAAAGGGAACTGCCAAGCGCGAGCTCGAAGGCGCCCAGGAGATCGTCGAGTTTCCACTCCCGGCCGTTCTCACCGTGGATGAAGGCCTCAACACCGCGCGATTGCCATCGCTCAAAGGAATCATGGCCGCGAAGAAAAAGCCGCTCGAATCCAAGCCCGCGCAGCTGCCGCAGCCTCAGCTGACGGTCACGCGTCTGGAGCTGCCGCCCGAACGCCAGGCTGGACGGATCATCGGTGAAGGAGCCGGCGCAGTGCCCGAGCTCGTCAAGCTGTTGCAAACCGAGGCCAAGGTTCTCTAATGGCAAACGTGTTTGCATTCGTAGAAACGCGCGGAAGTGAGATTCGAAAGGTTGGCCTCGAGGCAGTTACTGCCGCGCGGATGCTTGCTGACAAAACCGGCGGCGGAGAAGTCCACGCCCTGGTGCTCGGGCCTCCGGGAATCGCGGCAAAGGCGCCGCAGTTGGGACAGCACGGTGCGGACGTGGTAATCGTCGTCGAGAATGCCGCGCTCTCCAACTACAATCCGGAGGCTGCGACGGCAACGGCTGCTGAGCGCATCAAGTCCGGCGGCTATCGCGCAGCCGTGTTCAGTACTTCAGCGCAAGGCCGCGATCTGGCTCCTCGCGTTGCAGCGCGATTGGGCGTGAGCGTGGTTACTGACGTTCTCTCATTCGAGATCCAGGGCCAAAACATCATCGTCCGACATCCGATGAACATCGGCAAGGTCATCGCGACGATCTCGATGTCCGGCACTCCCGCGATCATCGCGATGCGACCGAACGTCATCGCGCCCGCCCAAAATCCCAAAGCCGGCCGCGTCGAAAACGCGCAACCGGCAACCGATCCCAGTGCGACGCGCGTCAAAGTTCTGGAGACGAAGCAAGGGAGCAGAGACAAGCTCGACCTCGCAGAGGCACCGGTCGTCGTCGCCGGAGGCCGTGGACTGAAGGCAGCAGAAAACTTCAAGCTCGTGGAAGATCTCGCGTCTGCATTTGGCAACGCCGCCGTTGGCGCGACACGCGCCGTCACCGACGATGGCTGGCGTCCTCACGCCGACCAGATCGGTCAAACCGGAAGATTGGTGAGCCCGGAGCTCTACGTCGCGGTTGGAATCTCGGGCGCCGTCCAGCACCTCGCCGGCATGCGCACCTCGAAAACCATCGTCGCTATCAACAAGGACAAGGACGCGCCGATCTTCAAAGTCGCCGACTACGGCATCGTTGGTGACGTGTTCGAAGTCGTGCCCGCACTTACTGACGCGGTGCGCGAAGCGAAAAAACACCACTAATGGCGGATCGCTCAGGGAGAGTTCTACCGAGCATCCATCAGGCACCGCTTCCACTCGATCGGCTGATCCTCACCGACAAGCCCGATTCTGAAGCAGTGCCGATGGATGTGCTGTTTGTCGGTGGTGGTCCGGCCGGACTGGCCGGCGCGATCGCGTTGGCGCAGCTGATCAAAGCAGATCAGGAAGCGGGTGGCGACCTCGGAGAAGTGCAGATCGGAGTGCTCGAGAAGGCCGGCGCACTCGGCGAGCATTCACTATCCGGCGCAGTGGTGAATCCAATCGCGATGCGTGCCCTGTTCCCCGATCTCGAGGACAAGGATTTCCCGTTTCGCGGTCCGGTGGCGCACGAGCGGGTGCATTTCCTGACCGAGAATCGCGCGGTCAGGATGCCGACGCCGCCGACGATGAAGAATCACGGCTACTACATCGCGTCGATCTGCGAGATCGTGCGGTGGCTCGGCGAACAAGCCGAGGCCCTTGGCGTCAACATCTTCACCGGGTTTCCCGCCGCATCGCTGCTGACCGAAGGTTCGCGCGTCACTGGCGTGCGCACCACGCCCGCGGGACTCAGCAGAAATGGCGAGCAGGGAAGTGGCTACACCCCGCCGACCGACATCACCGCACAGATCACGGTTTTGTCCGAGGGCACTCGCGGCACGCTGTCGCAGGCGTTTCTCGAATGGCAGAAAATTTCGTCGGACAATCCGCAGATCTTCGCGCTGGGCGTGAAGGAGATCTGGGAGACCCTCAAGCCGCTCGACGCCGTTGTACACACACTCGGCTGGCCGGTCCCCAGGGATTGCTTTGGCGGCAGCTTCATGTATCCGCTGACCCGGAATCAGATCGCGCTCGGCATCGTCGTGGGTCTCGACTACAAGCGCACGACGGATGACATCCACGAGATGCTGCAGCGCCTGAAGCTGCATCCGTTATTCCGTGAGATTCTGGAGAGCGGCGAGATGGTCGAGTGGGGCGCCAAGACAATTCCTGAAGGGGGTTACTACGCTCTACCGAAGCGTCGTCACGGCGATGGAGTGATGCTCGTCGGCGACGCAGCCGGTTTCGTCGAGGTCGCTTCACTCAAGGGAATCCACTACGCGATGCAGTCGGGCATGTTCGCTGCGCGCGCCGCGTTCGATGCTCTGAAGAAAAAAGACACGTCGGCGGCGACCCTCAAGGAATACGACGCCATGGTCGACGGCAGCTTCATCGCGCGTGACCTGTATCATCGTCGCAACATGAGAGTCGCATTCCAGGAGAGCAATTTCTACCTCAGTGGCCTCAAGGTCGGCTTGATGAACCTGAGCAACGGCGCGCTGTTCGGCGGCAAAATCAAATCGCACGCGGATGCTGAAGTCGTGCGCGAAGCCACTCCGCCGGCGCCGTTCACGCCCGACGCCAAGCTCACTTTCAGCAAGCTCGACGCAGTGTTCAAATCGGGCAACGCGACTCGCGACGATATTCCGTCGCACCTGATCGTCGGACCCGACATCACGCCCGAGGTCGCCGAGCTTTACACGCATATGTGTCCCGCCGGCGTCTATGAGCGCGATGGTGATCGTCTGGTTGTGAGCCCCGCCAACTGCGTCGATTGCAAGGCTACCGACGTGCTCGGTCCCCGCTGGACTCCGCGCGAAGGCGGATCGGGACCCAAGTATCGGCAGATGTAGTCAGGCGCGGATCGAGTAGATATCGATCTGCTGCCTGATTTCTCCCGCCGCGAATGGGCGAGTCTCGATCTTCTCGGCGACTAATCCATTATCGGTGCACGACTCGACGAACACCGGGGCCGCGACTCGTCCGGGGTCTCCGATAAGGCCGTAGCCACCCGGCGTAAGCGTGCGCCGCAGAATCTGCGGCAGAAGTTTCGCGTACTCGAGCTCGTACAGAACGTCCGACGCGAATACCAGATTGTAACGGCCAAGATCGGCGGGCGGATGCCGCCAGTCGAACAACATTGCTCGCCCTTCTTTTCCGAGATTCGTGAAAGTGTTGGCGCGCGTGAAATCGAGTGCGTCTTCGTAATAGTCCGTGGACAGCACGTCGAATCCCGCCACCGTCGCGGCGATAGTGCATAGTCCAGCACCGCAGCCGAGCTCGAGCGCGGTGTGGCCGCGGCCATCGCTCTCGAGCAGTTTGGCGGCGAGGATCAGGGACGAAGGCCAAATGTCCGCCCAATACGGCAGGCGCTCGTCCTTCACAAAATCTTCCTCGCGAATCAGATCATCGGGGTTGGCCGGCTTGAGAATGCTATAGGTCCGGTCCCCGACACTTGCTTCCACTTCGGCGGTACGAAAGCGCCGCTTGAGTGAAGCGACGAGCGCGTCGCCGTGCAAAACTTCTTGCTTCGCGATCCCAGCAGAATCTTGCTCACTCACAAAGAAAACGCTGACGTCTCTTCGAGACTCTGATCGAGCATCAGTGCGCGGAGCTTCGACCCTTTCGCAGCGTGAGGGGATTTCTCGGGAACGATCAGCAAAGCATTCGCCCTTGCCATCGAAGTCAGCGCCGCGGAGCTCTGCAAACCGGTCAGGCGCGCTGTCAGTTCGCCATCCGCTCCGCGAGTCACGATTGCTCGCAGAAAGTGTGTCAGCTTCGCGGCGATCTTGATGTCTTCCTCGATGGTCACCGTGACTGCTCGGCGGAAGAGCGCCGCGTGTCCCTGCATTTTCCGCAGGGCCGGCCGCACAAACAGCTCGAAGCTCACCATCGCCGAGACCGGATTGCCGGACACGCCGATCCATGGCGTCTCGTCGAGCAAACCGAACGCGAGCGGCGCTCCCGGGCGCATTCGGACTTTCCAGAATTTGATCTCGCCACCCAGGTCCTGGATGACGTCCCGGGTGTGATCCATATCGCCGACCGAAACTCCCGCAGACGTCAGAATGAGATCGCAACCTTCCGCGCTCTCCAGCTTGCGGCGGAGCGATGCCTTGGTGTCGGCGGCGATGCCGAGGTCACTGGGAATTCCGCCCGCGACCCTCGTTAGAGCTTCGAGGGTGTAGCTGTTGGTCGAGATGATGCGCTTGCCATCCGCCACTCGGTCGAAATCTTCGAGATCAACGAGCTCGTCACCCGAGCTGACAATTGCCACCTGCGGGCGCCTGAAGGTTTTTATCTCGGCGATGCCCGTTGACGCCAAAACTCCAATGAGGGCGGGTTTGATCGCATATCCGCGTTTGGCGAGCAGATCGCCTCGCTGATAATCCTCACCGGCGGGCCGAATGTTCTTCCACACATCGCGCGCGTCGCGGATCTCCACTTTGGACGCGCCGCCGTCGGTGTCTTCCTTGCGAATCACTGAATCGGCACCGTCGGGGACTGGCGCGCCGGTCATTATCCGCATCGCTTCGCCACGCTTGATCGGTCGCTTGGCGAAATCTCCAGCGGCGATGGTCCCCACCACGCGCAGCTTCACCTTCTCGCCCGTCATTACCGGCGTGATATCCGCCGAGCGTACCGCGTAACCATCCATGGAGGAATTACTCCAGGGCGGCATCGTCACCGTCGCTGAGACATCCTCCGCCAGCACACGACCGAGCGCCTGGCGCAGAGAAACGGTCTCGATCTCGAGCGGCTTGATGTCGGCAAGGATCCTCTCGCTCGCTTCCGCGACCTTGAGCATTTCCTGGTCACTGCGCAGACGCGCCACGGCCTATGTCAGTGCGTGCGGTATGCGGCCAGCGCCGCTACGATCTGATCCGCGACGCTGGTCACCGCTGACGTCGGACCGGTCCAATTGCTTGCCATGATGCTGAAGATCAATCGCTCGCCGTCTGCTGTCGTGACGTAACCGGACAGAGTTCGCGCGTTGGAGATCGAGCCGGTCTTTGCGTGCGCGTTTCCTTCCGCAGGCGTTCCTTTCATTCTGTCCTTGAGCGTTCCATCGACGCCCGCGATCGGCAGCGCATTGTAAAAAACGGCGAACGCAGTATCCTGCTGAATTCGATCGAGGACACGAACGAGCGTCTCCGGTGTCACGAGATCGTGTCTGGAAAGTCCACTCCCGTCGCGAATCACGAATTCGTCCGGCTGCACTCCCCACGCCACCAGCTGCTGACCGACGATTTTGCGCGCGCTGTCAGCCGTTCCCATTCCGCCACGCTCGAGACCGATGGTCTTCAATAGGATCTCTGCGATCTGGTTCTGTGATGGCTTGAGGAGGGCCGGCAGAATGTTCCGCATCGGCAGCGACGTGAACGTGAACAGCGTGTCCATCTTGATCGGCGTCGGCAGAATGCTGTCGAGAACACCGGCATCGAGCGTAATGCGCTTGCGGATGAGCGCGTCGTTCAACGCGTTGAGATAGCCGGTCGCCGGATCCTTTGCCGGGCCGGAGTACGCGCTGTCGCGCACCGTGTCGGGCGGCGGGCGAGGTGTGGTTGGCGCCATCCCCTCGTTGAAGATCAGTTCATCGACGCCCGACGCGTAATACTCGCCGAGGTCGTCCCATTCCCATCCGTAGCCGTGAACTGAGTCGGGAAAGGCATTGCCGACGCGCACGAGCCTACCCGTGATCTGTGAGATGCCGTGTGCGCGAATTGAATCTGCGAGCGCATCCATCACCGTCGTGGCGACGCCGCGCATGTTGTCGCTGATGGTCGGATCGCCGCGACCGATCACGATCAGATCGCCGTCGAGCACCGAATCCTGCACCGGACCATCGGTGAGAAATGTGGTCTTGTAAGTGTAGTCCGGTCCGAGAAGAGTCAGCGCGGCCGCCGACGTGATGATCTTCATGTTCGACGCCGGCATGAACAGCTTGCCCGCGTTCTTCGAGTAAAGGGTGTCCGCCGTGCGCGGATTGACTATCACCACACCCCAGTGTCCACCGCGAAACTGCGGCTGCGTAGTCAGCGAGTCTATCAATCGACTGAGATCGCTGCGGCCGGATGCAGGCCGCACAACCCCCGACATGCTGACGCACGCCGAAAGTGTCGCTGAGATCGCGACAAACATCAGAGCGCGCACCAGGCGCGTTCCATGAAACGCCATTCGATTCAATCCCGGCTGTAGGTGGCGCTCAGTGTATCGTCTTCTCCGACTCTCACGCGCATCACCTTCGCCGGTTTGGGAAGTTCCTGGTCCACTCGCTCGAAAATGAAACGCGCGAGGTTCTCGCCGGTCGGGACCAGCTTGCCGTCACCAAACTCGGCGACGTCGAGATTGATGTTGCGATGGTCGAACCGGTCCCTCACCTGCTCCTTGAGTATGCGGTCGAGCACCCCAAGATCGACGACGAATCCGGTTTTGTCATCGATTGGTCCGGCGACCGTGACGTCGCAGACGTAGCTGTGGCCGTGAAAGTTCGGCCACGCACAAGCGCCGAAGGTGGCCATGTTCTGCGCATCGTTCCACTCAGGTCGGCTGTATCGATGCGCGGCTGAAAACGAGACGCGTCGGGTGAGGGAAGCGAGCATGCGATGTGGGCGGTTAGCAGCGTGCGTTCAAAAACGAAAAACGGGGAAAGTGCCTAGAATTTAGCTCGCCTCCCCCGTCCCGCATCTCGCGTCCACCGCCCACCTGAACGCCCCCTCTAATGCTCGTCGTTCATCACGTTTGGGGAAACATCGTCGCCGCTGACACCCTCGGGCGTCGGACCATCGGGCGGATTCCAGGGCAGCGCGTTGGCGATCGAGTTCTGGACGTCCGTCGTCCCGAAGAGCTCGGAGCGCAGATCCTCATGCAGGTGCTCTGCTTCAGGATCTTCGTTGCGAGGCCTGTCGCCAAGTATGAGGCCTTCGTGCAGCTCCTCGTCGACGAGATGCTCGTCGATGGCTTCCGGGCTCTCCGCCCGGCGAATCGGATCCACCACCATCTCGTTCTTCAGGCTCTTGATGCCGACGAGATCGGTGACAACCCGCTCGATGATACGGAATTCTTCCTCGGTGCCGACTCTGCCACCGAGATAAACCACTCCCGACTTGACCGCGATTTGAACATCGTCGGGATCAAAGGCGAGCTGCTGATCGAAAGTATCGCGCACTAAAGCGCGCAGCTCGTTGTCGCTGAGTTCGTCGGTAGACCTGATGTCCTCGTAATCGCGTTCCACTTTTCCTCCGCAGCTTCCCCCGCTGCGAGGGAAGTTCAGGTTACCGGAAGAACAACAGCGAAGCGCCGATCGTCAGTGCTCGATTGCCCTTCCAGAAAGAACGGGCCTGGCTTGAAACCGCTGCCGTCCCGCCCGTGGGCGCCAGGTAGTACGCCGTCGGATACTTCAGTTGGTAGAGATAGTTGTTCCAGTCCGCCGTCAGCTGGAACCGTCCACCAGGAACCCACCTGAGCCCACCACCGAATGTGAACGCAAAGGGGGTGCCGAAAGTGTATGGATCATTCGTCACCGTGCAACCGCAGCTCGCGACTCCTGCGCCGAGGTTTATCACGGGTACGATGTGATGAAAGCTCTTTTGACCGGTGAGGTTGAGCGCGAGATCGACGTCGAAGAGATTCACCGACACATTCTGCTTGCCAAGCTGGCGCGCGGTTCCGTTCTTCGTTGGATCGATCGCCAAACGATCGGTGTTCACGTGCGACCACCGGGCCATCAGGAACGCCGGTCCGCCGACGTGAACGAGATACCGCGCGCCAAACATCGGTCCGTCACCCGGCGCAATGCCAATCGGATCCTTTCCCGCCCGGTATTGCCCACCAAAGAACGTGAACTCCTGCGACGTCTCGAGATCGCGGTACGGACTGTTCTGCGGAAGATGCCCGACCTGGGCCTCGACGCTGGTGGCAAATACGGCAAGCGCGATCGCGCTGATTAATGCTTTCACTTAATCCACTCCAAGATTTTCACCGGTCATCTCGGCCGGCTGGTCGACACCGAGCATCGACAATATAGTTGGCGCGACATCACACAACGCTCCGCCCGAACGCAGCTGCGTCTCCTGCTCCCAATCAACAACGACAAACGGCACCGGATTCGTCGTGTGCGCCGTGTGCGGACCGCCCGTCTCCGGATCGATCAGCATCTCGGCGTTGCCGTGATCGGCGGTCACGATCAAACGCATTCCCGCGGACTCCGCCGCCCTCAGTACCCTTGCCAGCGATTGATCGACCGTCTCGACCGCTTTGATCGTCGCCGGAATCGAGCCGCTGTGCCCAACCATGTCGGCGTTGGCGTAGTTGCAGAGAATGAAATCGAAGTCCTTCGAGGTAATACCCTTGACCAGCGCATCGGTGACACCGGCGGCGCTCATTTCGGGCGCCAGATCGTAAGTCGCGACGCCTTTCGGGCTGGGAACCAGCACGCGCTGCTCGCACGGAAACGGCGCCTCGATCCCGCCGTTGAAGAAGTAAGTCACGTGCGGATACTTCTCGGTTTCCGCCGTCTTGAGGATTTCACGACCCTGAGCGGAAAGAACCTCCGCCAGGATGCGCGCCATCGAAGTCGGCTGGAAAGCGACCGGCACCGCAAAAGTCTTGTCGTAGTTCGTGAGCGTGGTCAGGCTGACCTTGGGGCCGTGCTTCGTGTCGAACCCGTCGAAATCGGGATCGATCAGCGAGCGCACGATCTGCCGCATGCGGTCCGAACGATAGTTGAAGCAGATGACGGCGTCGCCATCGCGCATCGGTGCGACGGCGTGGCCGTTCTCGACGATCACCACTGGCAGCATGAACTCGTCGGTCTTCTCCGCAGAATACGATTTCTGGATTGCGGCCAGCGGATCGCTCTCGTGCGCACCCTCACCCAATACGATCGCGCGATATGCCAGCTGGGTTCGATCCCAGCGACGGTCGCGATCCATCGAGTAATACCGCCCCGAGACACTCGCGATCTTCGCCGGCGACCCGACCTTCTTGATGTAATCGAGCAGCTCTTTGGTGTAACCCAGGGCAGATTTCGGCAGCGTGTCGCGACCGTCGAGCATCGCGTGAATCGCAACCCGCTCGACTCCTCGTTTCCTGGCGAGGTCGATCAGCGCGAACAGGTGGCTGTCGATAGCATGCACGCCCCCCGCGCCGACAAGACCCATCAAATGGAGGGTACCGTTGTTCTTCTTGACCTGGTCGCATGCACCCACCAACGCCGGGTTGGTGTAAAAGCTGCCGTCAGTGATGGCCGTGGAGATGCGAACGAGGTCCTGCATTACCACCCGGCCAGCGCCGAGGTTGAGGTGACCGACTTCGCTGTTGCCCATTTGACCGGCGGGCAGGCCGACACGGAGGCCGGATGCTTCGAGGAGGGTGCGAGATCCGCGCGACCACAACGCGTCCCAGGTGGGCGTGTTGGCCAGCGCGATTGCGTTTCCTTCAGTTTGGGGGCGGTAGCCCCAGCCATCGAGTACTATCAGCGCGACTGGCCGCGCTCGTTGTGTGCTCGCCATTATATCCCCTAATGTAATCCTACCCTGACGAGAGGGCGCGCAGACCGAGATGGCTTTTCTGAGACCCAAACAGGAGACCGGCCCCGAGACGAGACGACGGCCGGACCGCGCAGGCGAAGGCGATCGCCGCCGCGGCAGCTGGAAAGACTTTCGTCGCGCCTATCCTGGCTTCGTATTCGTGCTCGGCCTCGGACTCGCCGCGATGATCGCTGTCGATGGCTGGCTGGTGGCGAAGCGAGTGAAATACAACCACGACGTTACGCAGCTCCGGGAGCACATGACGACGGCGGAAAAGGAGCGCACTGACGCCATCGTCGCATCGGAGCAGAACAAGCTACGCATCGCAATCGAGCTGGCGAAGCGTCAGGCCAAGTTCGACAAGCGGCTCCATCTCAACGTGTCGGTCGACAGCGCGCGAATGTACCTCACTCGCGAAGGCGCTTTGCTGCGCGAAATGCCGGTGCAATTCGGTCCCGAGCGAACACCTTCGCCGAGTGATAGTGCGCCACCAGAAGCAATTCCTCGCGGCGAGCGCACGATCGCGGACCTGGGTGACACCCGCATCGTGCTCGATGGAGGCACCCAAATCCTGTCGGGCACTACGGCCAGCGATTCGACCCCGGTACCGCCCGGTTCCCTCCGAATCAGCAGCGAGGATATGAAGGCGATCATGCCGAACCTTAGCGCGGGTATGAAGGTATACTTTTACTGATGACCAGAATCTTTTCATACGGCGGCCGAACGGTCTGGATGCTTGTTTCCGGATTCGTGCTCGCCGCGATTCTCAGCGTGATGCTGCTGACCAAGACCGCCGAGCTTCGCTACGAGCGCGATGTGAACCGGATGGTCTACAACGACAACCTCGGCGTCCTGAACGAGATCAAAGGCAAGCTCGGGATGACCACCGACAGCCTGAAGGCGTTGATGAGCGAGACGGCGGCGGAGGCGGCGAATCAGCCTTACATCGTTGTCAGCATGGCCGATCACCACCTTTGGTATAAGCAAGGCAAGGAGATTCTGTTCGAGGCACCCGTGGCGACCGGCAGCGGCAAGGAACTGGTCGGCGGGTCGAATGGGCAGTGGAGATTCGAGACACCGCGCGGGCGATTGACTGTCAAAGGAAAGGACGAAAACCCGGCGTGGGTCCCACCCGACTGGCATTATGTCGAGCAGGCTCACAAAAAAGGACTCGGCATCGTCCACCTCGATCCCGGCGAGGCACTGCCGACGGGCGACGGCGGTGTCATTACGACCCAGAACGGGGAGGTCGTAAGACGTTACTCCAGCGGCCAAGCAGTGTCTTTAGGTGGAGGGGTCGAAGGCAAGGAGATCGTCGTCAATGGAAACATCGTTGTGCCGCCCTACGGCACTACCGCGCGCAGATATATGGGAGTCTTGGGGACTCGCCGCCTCGAGCTCGGGGACGGTTACGGAATCCATGGCACCGACCATCCGGAAACAATCGGACAGTCGGTCAGCCACGGCTGCGTCCGCATGCGCAATGAAGACATCGAGCGCCTCTACCCGATGGTTGCTGTCGGTACGCCGGTTTACATCTACTAAAACAGAAGTCTTTTGACGTCGGCAGTTGTAGGCGACAGACGCCGTCCAACCGGCGAAGAGCTCGCTCTTCCTGATGATTTACCCGTCAGGAAGCGCCACGTCGGCCGACTCATGTGGCTCGCGGTCGCTGCCATTGCCGCGGTCGGAGCCTTCCAGTTTCTGCAGGCAGCCGGCGACACGACCGAGAAGCCGATCGGGGCCTTCACGCGCGCGGTAGTTCCGCTCGCAAATCCTTCCGTCAGCGCTTTCGGCGCCAGCGGGGAAGTGAAGCTCGCGTTCGCAATGCCGGCGCAGGAAATCTCGTATCCGCTCGATGTGCACGGCGACCCGACATCGCTGGAATACGCCTGGATTCGCGTCGGCGATACCGCGCTCGCCACCAATCCGCAGCCGCTCACGAGCGACAAGGTGAACGCGCCGCCGGAAGCGGGCTTCTTCCACATGGCGCTGATCAAAGCCGATCAGCAAAGAACGGTCGAGGGGCTCACACTGGCTGTCCTCGTACCCTTCGAGGAAAAACAGGGCGGGATGATCCATGGCTATCGCATCGGCACCTACCTCGCCGAGCGAATTCGCGGCAAGCAGCCGCCTCCTGAAGGGTTTCTCGAGATCAGACCCGCCGATCTCGACATTCCGATCACCAAACACTTAAGAGTTGGCGACTTCCTCAATCACGACCAGCAAGGCGTGTGGCCAAGTTTCGCCGCGGTCAACCCGAAGCTGCTCGACAAGCTGGAGTTGGTGATTCAGGAGATCGCCCGCTGGCACGGCGACAAGGCAGTCGCCGACGTAGAGCTCGACGTTCACTCAGGATTCCGCGCGCCGGCGCACAACCGTCGCGTGCGCCGCGCGGCGAGCGACAGTCAGCACCAGTATGGCGATGCAGCCGACGTCGCGATCGACGCCAACGGCGACGGCAAAATCACCGCGATCGACAGCCGCATGGTTGGCCTCGCCGTCGAGATCGTCGAGCTAAAGCACCCTGAGCTCGTCGGCGGACTGGGGATCTACACGACCGGGCACTCCAGTACGAACTACGTACATATCGATGTGCGCGGGCGGAGAGCACGGTGGCGCGGGGGCGGGTGAACTTGTCGACCGCGGATTAAAAAAGTCGGCAGTTTGCAGGGCGGAGTCTGCAGTCGATAGTTCTCATACGCGTGTCCAAGGCGATCTGCGCTTCGAACGCGTGTACCGAAGACTCCGAACTGCTAGCTCTTAATCTGCAGACTGCCGACTTTTTCGGTTTGCTCGCAGTCGGGGTGATCGGGCGGCTGGCGCTATCCCTTCCGCGAGCGAAGATTAAGGATATGAACGACATCCTCCGCGAGCGCCTGATTCGGAAGCTCGACACGCTTCCCGAAGAGCGGATCTACCAGATCCTCGACTACATCGATTTCCTGGAGTCGAAGTACGCCCCGAAGCCCTCGACTTCGCCGAACCCGCTCAAACGCTTCGCCGAGGGAGTGGAGGACACCCTTCGCGCCGGCAAAATGTCAGCGACGGCGATCGCCGGCACCATGAACGTGATGAATAAAGCCGTTGGTGTGGTCACCGACGTGGCCAATGCTGGCAAGTCAGTTGCAAGTGAGATTGCGGGAGTCGTTTCCTCGGTAACTGCTCCGAAGCCGTCACCGGGCGCACCCTCTGGTCCGCCCGCGCCGGCTGCGTCGGCGCCAGAGTCGGCATCGACCGACGTTCCACCAACGCCGCCACCTGGAGATCAGCGTAAGTGAGAACACAGTCAGCGCGCTCGCACTCCGCATCGAACGCCAAGAAGCGCCGTTCGTCAACGGCCTCATCGTCCTCAACCCGTTCTGCTCGCGGACCTCAGAGCGCACGCTCGAATTCCGGCGCGCCCGGAACGGCGGCTCCTGCTCGTGGCACCATCATCTCGACGATGAAAGAGCTGCCGAACTTTCTGCGTCTCCTTGGTGGATTGATGGCCGACAAGCGCGTGTCCAACACCGACAAGCTCCTCGTCGGCGGCGCTATCGCATACATCCTGTTGCCGATGGATTTCATCCCCGACTACATCCCGTTCCTCGGCGAGATCGACGATTTGTTCGTGTTGGTGCTGGCGCTGCAACGGTTGATCGCCAACGCCGGACGCAGCGTGATCGAGGACCATTGGATGGGAGATCCAGCGCAGCTGCGCTCCATGGATCTCGAGCGCGTGCTGGTCGCCGCAGCGTTCTTTCTGCCGCGACGCGTGAGACGCCGGCTGAGGACGATTGGCCGCGAAGTATAGCGCTCTCTTTCTCGCGCTCTTCATCCTGAGCGCGTGCAACCGCCGCAGCTCAACAGATGTATCGCTGTTAACGGGACGCTGCACGACACACGTGCGCACCAAAGCGACTCCTGCGCAGCTTCCACGCGCGCCTTCGCCACGAACAGGGACGGGCGCCGTCATTGGAACCCTGGCCGATTCAGGCGGGGCCCTGCCGCATTACTCGATCCTCGCCGTGACCCCCGGTGATCCCCCGGGCGGCGCACACGCTACGGCGGCCGCAGACAGCCTCGGCGGGTTCGTTCTCGACGGGCTCGCGCCCGGCCGTTATCGTCTATTTGTCCGCGCCTTCGCGCACAAGGCAGACTCGAGCGATGTCGATGTTGTGGCGGGCGAAGTCGATACAGTAGCCTTACGACCAATCTTCTTTCAGTGCGTACGCTAGCCGGAATCTCAATATGTGCCGAAACATTAAGACCCTCGCCAACTTCGAGCCGCCTGCAACCCACGACGAAATTCAGGCGTCAGCGCTCCAGTTCGTGCGCAAGCTGAGTGGAGCCACCAAGCCGTCGCGCGCCAATGAGGCGGCGTTCAATGAGGCGGTCGAGGAGGTCACTGCCGCTGCGAACAAACTCATTCACTCCCTCAAGACAAACGCGCCGCCGCGAAATCGGGAAATCGAGATGGTCAAAGCGCGCGAACGGTCGCTGAAGCGGTTCGCTTGAGTTGAAAGGGTTCTTCTTCATCGGCGCAGCCGCAGCCGGCCTCGCGGGCTGCTCGCAGCGCCCGATCTATGTCGAGCCGGCGCCCAATGGCGTGGTGGTCACCGGTGCCAAGCTCGGCATGTATCACAAGGAAATCATCACGAAGAAGGATCCCGACACTCTCGTCGCTGCCGACGCGACGATTTGCCGAGTGACGCCGGATGTCTACAAGTCCGCGGCGCTGCACAGCGTGATGTATTGCAACTGGCAATGAATGCCAGGGAGATTTTCTCCCTGCGAGGTCACCAATGAAAAAAATCCTGGTCGCGGTAGCGCTGCTCATGGTCAACGCTGTTAACTCGGACGCTCAGACTCAGCCGGATCCGTTGCGTACGGACTGGCCAAATCTGGCCAAGTATCGCGAAGCGAACGCCAACCTGTCTCCGCCGGCGCGTAACGAAAATCGCGTGGTGTTTCTCGGCAACTCGATCACTGAAGGTTGGACGCAATATTTTCCGACGCAGTTCGCCGGGAAGCCCTACATCAATCGCGGGATCGGTGGGCAGACCACACCGCAGATGTTGCTTCGCTTCCGCCAGGATGTGATTGCGCTGAAGCCGAAGGTCGTGGTGATTCTCGCAGGTATCAACGACATCGCCGGCAACACTGGTCCGTCGACTCTCGAGATGATCGAAGACAATCTCGCTTCGATGACCGAGCTGGCGCAGTCCAACGGTATTCGCGTCGTCCTCTCGTCAGTTCTTCCCGCGGCTGATTTCCCGTGGCGTCCCGGTCTCGATCCGGCGCCCAAGGTCATCGCACTCAATAAGTGGATCAAGGACTACGCTGCCAGACGCGGCGCGGTCTATCTCGATTACCACTCGGCGATGTCCGACGATAAAGGCGGGATGAGAGCTGGACTTGCTTCAGACGGAGTTCACCCGACTGAGGCCGGGTACAAGGTCATGGTGCCACTGGTGGAAGCGGCGATCTCCAAGGCGTTGAGAAAGAACTAAGCGGCGCGGGTCGCCGCGAAGCGTGTAGCGCGGTAAATCAGTTAAAGCGCGTCGCTCTCCAGAGCGCTGAGCCCGCGGCGGCAAGCATCGCCACAGTCGCAACAATCAACGCCATCGACCAGCCGACGTGAATGTTGATTTGCGGTGGTCTGGCGACTAGCGCAAAGCTGACAATGATCGCCGTCGCAATACCGACGACGAGCCAGTCGAGTCCGCTCCGTCTGCGCGTCGCTCCAATCGAGCCGCCTTCGCCAGCGATCCGCGCCTGAGTGTAGTCAGCGCGCACACCGTAACGCGCGCCTTCACGCTCTGCTGCCTGCTGCCAGCTCGCGTGCTCACTCCGACTCACCGACGACAGCGCAATCACGCCCGCCCCAATCGCCATTACCAGCGATCCTCCGACGACCTGCGCCAGCACCGACCCCGATGCCGTGTGCAGCTCGCCGAAAACCAGAATGCCCCACAACAATCCCCACAACTGATTGGTGTTGGACAGCGGAATTCCGCGTGTGATACCGGCGTACTTCACCGCGTACTGCTGAAACAGATCGCCGATCACCCAGATGAAACCGCCCGCGAGCAGCCAGAAGAGGACGTGCCGCGCCCCAGACAGCTGCGCCCACAATGCGCTGCTGCCGCCCGAATAAGTGAGCGCGAGAATCGTCATCATGCCCAGCTCGCCAACTGTGAAAAAAGTCACGAACGACAGCGGGCTCATGCCGGTGAGATACGCTTTGCGGTACGGGATATACATCGTGCCCCACAGGACGCCTGCCGAGAGCGCCGCAATTATTCCGCGCGCTGCATCCCGCGAAGGCACCTGCGATGCAGATGCAATCGCCAGCGCCGTCGCGCCGACGAACATCAGCAATGCGCCACCGAGCACACCGAGCCACCGACGCCAATCCGCGCCGCGCAGCTCCTTGAAGAAGAGAATTCCCCAGAGGATGCCGAGCAGGCTGTTGCTGTTCCAGAGTGGAAACGCGATGCTCAGGCCAACGTCACGTACCGCGAAAATGGTCAGCGTATTCGCGACTGCCCATAGGCAGCCGGCGAGTATCGCCCAGACAATCAAGTGCGGCGCCTGGCGGAGATCGGCGGCAATGTACGACGTTCCTTGTATCAGCGCTGGCAGGGTCCAGCGCGCCAGAAAAACACCGATCACCATCGTCAGCGATATCACAACGGGTGACAGACCGAGTGTCACCAGCTTCGTCGGTGCCTCGGCGGCTCCAAGCCACGCGCCGGCGGTCAGGCCGCAAAGCATGCCGACGTTTTGCAGCGTGCGCAGTCTCGGCGGCGCGACAAGAGTTGGCCGGTCGCTCTCGGCGACCTCGGCTTCGACGGCGCTCACGAAATCCAGCGCAGGACGAACAGTCCGCCAGCGAGAACCGCTACGGGCACCCAGAACTGAAGGTCGGTCAGCACTGCTTTCACCACGCTGCGGTTCTGTCCGGGGTCTGGCATCGGCTTCTCCGTTACGGCAGTGGCGGGGCGGCCAATGTTGAGAGGGCTGGCGTCGTTGCGCAAGTGGCGCATCATTCAGGTCTCACCTAATGGAGGAGTATGGCGAAGAAGGAAGACTGGCGCGCGATTGTGGCTTCTTCGCTGAACTGGGAGCAGTCGCACGGCTCTCTAGAGAGTGCAATAAAGGGCCTGTCGTCCGACCTACGGGGAAGACGGCCGACTGGACTGCCGCATTCGGTCTGGGAGCTGCTCGAGCACATTCGCATCACCCAGCACGACCTGCTCGACTTCGTCAAGAATCCCGATTACGAAGAGAAGCTGAAATGGCCCGACGACTATTGGCCAAAAGCGCAGGCGCCGGCAAGCGACAAGGCCTGGAATGAGAGTGTCGCCTCGTGGCGGAAGGATCGCATGGCGCTGGAGAGGTTCACCAACGAGACTGACATCGATCTGACGACGAAGATTCCTCACGGAACTGGTCAGACATATCTCCGTACGGTCCTCGTCGCGCTCGACCACGCTGCGTATCACGTCGGCCAGATCGTAACGACACGGCGTGTGCTCGGTGCGTGGCCGCCGCCCAAGTAATGGCTGGCAGGGAAGGACGCGCACACAACGGGCGTAGAACGAATCCACAGCTGATCGTGCTGTCGCGGGAAGAGGTCGAGCGCTATGAGCCGCGGCGAAAAGAAATCTGCATTTCGATTGCGGATCCGTATGCCAAGCCCGCGAAGCTATCGCCGCGGTTCCAAGCGGTGATCCGCATGTACTTCAGCGATGTGATCGAAGGCGGTGATCCGCTGGACGTTCTATTCGCTCCCGACCACGCGACCGCCATCCGTGAATTCATCGAGGACGCGCCCGACTTCGATCGGATTATCCTTCATTGCAACATGGGAATCAGCCGATCGCCCGGGGTCGCATTGGGACTTTGCGATCTGAACGGCTGGGCTACAGCTGAGCTCGAGCGAAAACACCCGGGCTGGAATCGGCTGGTTCGGACGGTGATGCGTGAATCCGCAAACCCCAGGAAATCCTCCGGCAGCTGACACCCCAAAGCGGTAAGCAGGTGGTGTTGAACGAGATCGGGAGACCGCTGGCCACCTTCCTTTGACCGTTCGCAGACTTTCTCGTCTGCAGTTACCCAATCGGCGCCAACCTTTTGAAACCCCGCAGCGTCAAAACCGTAGTGCCGGAAGACCAAGCCGGGGGTTTTCCCTGCTCGCCCAATCCATTGACGACCACTCCTACACTGAGCTGGCCATGAAGCGTATCCTGTTTGCAGTACTCGCAGTAGTTCTCAACCTCGCCGCCGCACCTTTATCCGCCCAGAATCCTGGCGCCAATCCTGCCGCTCAGGGTCAACCTCCCGTGCCTGCAGGTGAGGTACGGGGATCCATCGTTGCCGCCGACAGCACTGGCCTCGCCGTGCAACGTCCGGCGGTCGCCGTTCGCAATAAGGCCGACGGAAAACTCGTCACCGGCACCTATGGCGCCGAAGACGGCAGCTTCCGTGTGCAAGGCCTCCGGCCGGGCACCTACTACCTGCGCGTCTCCGGCATCGGTTTTACTCCGATCAACACTCCGGAGTTCACGATTGCGCCGGCTTCGCCTGTCGCAAACGTCGGCACCATCAAGCTCTCGCGCGTCTCGGTTCAGCTCCAGGCGGTGCAAGTCACTGGTGAGAAGCCGACAGTCGTGATCGAGCCCGATCGTAACACTTACAGCGCGAAGCAGGTTGCGCCCGCCGCCGCAAACGCGAGCGACGTCCTGTCCGCGACTCCTTCCGTCGAAGTCGATCAGGACGGCAAGGTCAGTCTTCGCGGTAACGAGAACGTCGTCATTCAGATCAACGGCCGTCCGACGCCGATCAAGGGCACGCAGCTCGCCGCCTATCTCAAGCAGATCCCGGCGAACATCGTCGAGCGCGTCGAAGTCGTTCCCAATCCGTCCGCCAAATACGATCCGGATGGAATGGCTGGCATCATCAACGTCGTTCTCAAGACCAACGCCGATCTCGGTCTGAGTGCCGGTCTCAACACCGGCTTCGCCACGGCGAGCCGCTTCAACACTGGTGGTAACCTCGGTTACCAGGCGGGGAAGGTGACGCTCTTCGGCACCTACGGCTTCAACGCTGATGATCGCGCCATCACCGGCCTTAACGATCGTTCGCGCTTCACCCCGACCGGTGCTCCGCAGGATTATCAAAACCAGGACATCGACGGGTCCACCAACAACGCCGGTCACAACTTTACCGGCAACGTTGATTACAAGCTCACTGACAAGGACGTCGTATCCAATTCGCTCACGGCCAACCGTCGCCACAGCAACGACGCCGCGCTCGCGGGCTATGAGGATCTCGACGCGAGTCAGGCATTCCTCGATCGCTACGTGATGGATCGCAACACCAAGGCGCGTGGTCTCACCTGGGACAACTCGCTGTCGTGGAAGCACACCATTACGCCCCGCACGCACGAGCTCTCGAGCGAAGTTCGGTTCAATCGCTCGCGCGACGAAGACAACACTCTGCTGTGGCGTGAGCCGCAGACGCAGACCGGCGCCAGCTCCGGCCCGCCGATTCAGGGTGAAATCGATTCGAACAACGCGCTCACTCGTCAGCTGACCGCGCAGATGGACTACACGCGTCCGTTGTGGGCGAAGTCGAAGCTCGAGACCGGTCTCAAGGAAACCGATCGCTGGTACGACAAGACCTATCTCGTGGAAAAGGACGATCTGGGCAACGGAAACTGGCTTGCGAGCAATCTGAGCAACTCCTTCAACTTCGACGAGCAGACGCACGCCGGCTACGGTGTACTGAGCCAGAGCGTCGGCAAATTCGATCTGCAGGGTGGTCTGCGCGCCGAATGGTCATCGCGGAACTTCGACCTCGCCGGTGCACAGGCGACGCCGTTCAACTATCACGCTCTCTTCCCGAGCGGTGTGATCATGTACAAGCCGAGTGAGCAGACGCAGTTCAAGGTCAGCTACTCCCGCCGCATTCGCAGACCCGGAACCCAGGAGCTCAATCCATTCCCGGTGTTCTTCGATCAGCAGAATGTGTTCATTGGCAATCCGCTTCTGAATCCGGAGTACACCGATGCGATCGAGCTCGGCGCCAGCAAGACCGGCCAGCTTGGCTCAATTCAGTTGTCACCGTTCTACCGTCACACCAAGAACGTCATTCGCGTCGACATCAACACCGCCGACACGGTTGACAATCGTGAGGTGACGTCGGTGAGCTTCCAGAACCTCGCCAAGAGTGATTCGTGGGGAACCGACCTGAATGGGAACCTGCGTCTTGGACCGAAACTCAATGCGCTGGCCGGGCTGAACATCTTCAAGATGGTCACCGATGGTGGATCGCAGTCGGCGCTCGGATCGAACGCGATTGCGTGGTCGGCAAGAATGAATGCCACGACGCAGCTCAGTCCGACGGTGATTCTGCAGGCGAACTACTTCTATCGCGCGCCGATGAAGATCGAGAAGGGCAAGTTCTCGTCCTTCCAGATGACCAACATTACGCTGCGGAAGAAGCTCGATGGCGACAACATGAGTGTAGCCGTTCGCTTCGCCGATCCGTTCAATCAGATGAAGTTCAGAATCAGAGCGGGCGACGACTATCTGTTGCAGGATACTCAACGCCAGTTCGGTGTGCGCGCGACGTACTTCACATTCCAGTGGAACTACGGCAAGCCACCCCGTATCCGTCAGCCGCAGCAGGATCAGCCGGCGCCACAGCCAGTCTTCCCGTAAAGCAAGTCCAGCAGCAGAAAGCCTGGCACTGCGTGAGCAGTGCCAGGCTTTTTTCTTTCGGGCACGTTGCATGCGCCTTCAGCCTGAGCAATCAACTGGAGATGCAATGGCTGACGAGACAAAGAGAGGCCCCGAGTTTCCGCACGGTACGGACGAAGAGAATTCCCGCATCGGCCGTGAGTCCGAGCCCAAAGTGAAAATCGAGGATCCGCGCAACCCCGATGAAGATCCGCTCCATGGCGGGAATCCTCCGCGCACCACCAAAGGCGGAATCACGTCGCCAAAATTCGGCTCGGCGGGATCAGGCGGAGCCGAATTCGAGCCAGGGCCGGAAAGGGACTAAGCACTAGTAGAGAGGACTAACCGCAGTGCGGTTAGTCCTCTGGTAGTCCGCAGCCCCCTCTGGACGCAACCCGCGCTGCGCCATACTTTTAGCTATGGCAACCACAACTCGGCCGTCGTCATCGAAAAAGCCCGCCACCCCGGCACGTCCCGGAAGCGGGCTTTCGCGCATTAAGGGGGCTGAGCCCGCCGAAAACATGCCGAGGGTGCGCAGCGACATCGTTTTGACATTCGACGACGTGCTGCTCACGCCACGACATTCGCTGGTCCACCCCAAGGACGTCGACACCACGTCGCGATTTACGCGCGGGATTACGCTCAACGTCCCGTTCGCGTCGGCGGCAATGGATACTGTCACCGAATCGGATATGGCGATGGCGATGGCCCGGGCCGGTGGCATCGGGGTCATTCACAAGAACATGTCGATCGATCGGCAGGCCGCCGAGGTCGATAGAGTGAAGCGATCGGAGAGCGGTATGATCCTCAATCCGATCACGCTGTCGCCTGAAGGAACGCTGCGCGAAGCGGTGGCGCTGATGCGGCGGTTCAAGATTTCAGGCGTGCCGATCGTCAATCGCGACGGACAGCTCGTCGGCATCATCACCAATCGCGACCTGCAGTTCGAGCGCAATCTCGATCGGCCGCTGCGCGAGGCGATGACATCCAAGAATCTCGTTACCGCGCCCGTCGGTACCACTCTCGAAGAAGCAGAAGCGATACTGGGCCAGCACCGCATCGAGAAGCTGCCGGTGGTTGACGATGATGGAATGCTGCGCGGATTGATCACGGTGAAGGACATTCACAAGCGTCGCGATTTTCCCAACGCCAACAAGGATCAACACGGCAGACTTCGGGTCGCCGCAGCAATCGGTGCCTCGAACTATCGCGATCGCGCCAGAGCGCTCGTCGACGCAGGTGTCGATGTGCTCGTCGTCGATACCGCGCACGGACACTCGGAAGGAGTGCTGGAAGCGACCGCGAGCGTTCGTGAGATGTTCCCCGATGTGCAGCTCGTAGCCGGCAATGTCGCGACGCGCTCCGGTGCCCAGGCACTCGTCAAGCGCGGCGTCGACGCCGTGAAAGTTGGAGTAGGCCCTGGCTCGATTTGTACGACTCGCGTCGTAACCGGCGTCGGTGTTCCGCAGCTTACCGCTATTCTTGATGCGATCGAGGGTGCGGGTGACGTTCCCGTCATCGCCGACGGCGGAATCAAGTACTCCGGAGACATTGTAAAGGCGCTCGCGGCCGGTGCCTCGAGCGTGATGATGGGATCGATGCTCGCGGGGACCGAGGAGAGCCCCGGCGAATCACTCCTCCTCGAGGGACGGCGCTTCAAGATGATTCGCGGCATGGGCAGTCTGGCCGCCATGCAGGACGGCAGCGCCGATCGCTATTTCCAGGAGGGCGAGATGTCCGCGAAGAAGCTCGTTCCCGAAGGAATCGAGGGTCGTGTCCCGTACAAGGGTCCGGTAAGCGATGTCCTCTTCCAGATGGTCGGCGGACTGCGCAGTGGAATGGGATATGTAGGATGCGCCAACATCGAGCAGCTCCGCACTGAGGCGGAGTTCGTACGGATCACGGCGGCGGGATTGCGCGAGTCGCACCCGCATGACGTTACGATCACTCGCGAGGCGCCGAACTACTCGCTGTAGCCGATTTGCTTGACAGTGTTTCTAACGCCGCCCCAACTTCTGGCGGCGTTGCAGTGTCGAAGTTCGTGTTCGCGCGTCAAACACCCAACGATTTCGGAGCTTTCTAATGGGCTTAGGGACGAAGAAGAGCATCGCCGTACTGCAGCAAGAGGCGGCCGGCGAAGGCGAGGCGCACACCCTTCGACGCGCACTTGGCGCGCTGAATCTCACGACGCTGGGCATCGGCGCCATCATCGGCGCTGGAATCTTCGTCCTGACAGGGACTGCGGCGGCCAAATACGCAGGCCCCGCCATCGTCATCTCGTTTATTGTATCCGGTTTGGGATGCCTTTTCGCCGGTCTCTGCTACGCTGAATTCGCGAGCATGATTCCCGTCGCCGGCAGCGCGTACACCTATGGCTACGCTACGCTCGGCGAGTTCATCGCCTGGATTATCGGCTGGGATCTCATCCTCGAGTATCTGTTCGGAGCGGCAACGGTTGCGGTGGGCTGGTCGGGATACTTCGACGCCTTCATGAAGCAAATAGGAATAAAAATGTCGACGGCGTTTACCAGTGCGCCTTATTACTACGCCGATGCACCGGAGCTCGATCCGATTACTAAGGCTGTGCTTCATCCAGCTGGTTTTTCCCACGTCCCCGGCGCTGTCGTAAATCTTCCCGCTGTCTTCATCATCGCCTTGATGACCACTCTCCTGGTGATCGGAATCAGAGAGTCAGCGCGCTTCAACAACTTCATCGTCATTCTGAAGGTGGCGATCGTCCTGCTCGTGATCGGCTTCGGATTCATGTACGTAAATCAGGCGAACTGGCATCCATTCCTGCCCGCGAACACTGGTGAGAGGGGACATTACGGCTGGAGCGGAATCGTCCGCGGCGCCGCGGTGGTGTTCTTCGCTTACATAGGATTCGACGCGGTCTCTACCGCCGCGCAGGAGGCGAAAAATCCGCAGAAGGACATGCCGGTTGGAATTCTCGCATCGCTCGGCATATGTACCGTGCTTTACATCCTGATGTCACTGGTAATGACCGGCCTTGCGAACTACACCGAGCTCGACGTTCCGCACCCGGTCTTCGTCGCGATCGACAAGGCTGGACCGGCCCTCGCCTGGCTCGCTTCGATCATCAACATCGGCGCGATCGCCGGCCTTGCCTCAGTCGTGCTCGTGATGTTGATGGGTCAGCCACGCGTGTTCTACTCGATGGCGCGCGATGGTTTGCTCCCGCCGGTGTTCGGGAAAGTCCATCCGCGCTTCAAGACTCCGTACGTGACGACGATTCTCACCGGTATCGTCGCCGCAGTCATGGCGGGACTGTTCCCGATCGGACTGCTCGGCGAGCTTGTCTCGATCGGTACGCTGTTGGCGTTCGTGATCGTGTGCGCCGGCGTCATCGCGTTGCGCTACAAGTCGCCGAACCTGGCGCGCCCGTTCCGTACACCACTCGTTCCGCTCGTTCCGATCCTCGGCATCCTGATTTGCGGCTACATGATGTACAGCTTGCCGGCCGCGACCTGGGAGCGACTGATTTATTGGATGATCCTTGGCTTCGTGATTTACTTCACGTACAGCCGCAAGCATTCGAAGCTTGCGCAAGCGGAAGGCAGTGCTTGATCTCCTAAGCGTTCCCCAGCAACGACGGGAGTCGATCGAGCGTCTCGCGCAGGAGCTACGCGCGGGGCGCTCTGTCGCAATATCTACTCACATCAATGCCGACGGGGACGGCTGCGGTTCCGAGACCGCGCTCGCCCGACTGTTGGGTCAGATGGGAATTCGGTCGCGCATTGTGAACCCGACGCCGTGGCCGGACATGTACAAGTTCCTGCTCGGTGATGACGTGCGCGACGCGAGTGATCTGGGAGCAAAAGCGCTGAAGGAAGCCGACGTGCTGGTGGTGCTGGACATCTCCGATGTGAAGAGACTCGGCGTGCTCGCTGAAGCCGTGCGGCGCCTGACGATTCCGAAGCTGGTCATCGATCATCATCTCCCTAGCGACGAGCCGCCGAGCAAGCTGTTGCTGGCGGACACTGCAGCGTGTGCGACTGGTGAGCTCATTTACGATTTTGCGACATGCGTCGGACTCGAGATAACGCCCGACATCGCGCGTTCGCTTTATGTAGCACTGTTGACTGACACCGGCGGGTTCCGCTTCAGCAACACCACTGCGCGCTGCCTCGCCATCGCCGGCCAGCTGATCGCATCGGGTGTCGAGCCGGAAGAGATGTACGGCCGGCTCTACGCATCGATGCCGGTTGGACGACTGCATCTGCTGCGCGACGCATTGGCGACGCTGGAGGTCGATCCGGAGTACGGCATCTCATGGATTTCCGTCCCCGCTGGTGCGGCCGAGCAGTACGGGCTCAAGTCCGAAGATCTCGAAGGAATCGCCGAGCATCCGCGGTCGATCGGTGGAACGCGGCTGGCGCTCTTTTTCCGCGATCTCGGCCACGACAAGGTGAAGGTGTCATTCCGGAGCACGGGTGACGTCGACGTGAATACTTTCGCGCGGCAATTTGCCGGCGGTGGTCACGCGCGCGCAGCCGGCGCGCTGATCGAGGGCAATCTAGAAGCGGTGCGAAAAAAAGTTGTCGCCGCAGCCCGGGAATTTCTCGCGATGCACGACAAGGACGCACACCCGGCGGGGCAGGGAGTGGCGTGAGAGCGCGGTGGTTGTTCGTGCTTTGCCTGTTGGCTGCACGCGCGAGCGCTCAGTCGAACCCAGAACAAGTCGCGCGCGATTTCTTCGCGGCCGAGAATGAAGGTCGCTGGCGCGACGCCGCGTCGATGCTGGACATGCAAGGATTTGATCGCATTCTTAAGCAGTCGCTGCGTGTCAGACAACACGTCGTACCCCACCTGCTGACCGTGGAAGAACTGCTGCGCTACGATCCACAAATGCCTCGTGCAGTCGCTGAATATCAGGTCAAGAAGATGAATGAAGGGCGGGCCGACTTCGATTTTCTCGAGCGAGATTACGCCAGAGTCGACTCCACTGCAGAGTTGGCCAGGCTCTCTCCATCGGAAGCGGCAGCTCGATGGCTCGAGGCACGAAGTCCTCAATACCAACAAGAGCTGGTCTTCAGAGAAGCGAAAAAACATCCCGACCCCGGATGTCCAGCGGATTCGACGAGGGCGGTGATACCGAAGCTTAAATTGCCTTCCGCCCGTATTCTCGGCAGCGCCGTTCCTCGTGATTCAATCGCGTACGTACTCGTTGGATCGGATTTTCCAGGCGCTTATCAGCCGCCGGGCGACGCGAGATATGAATTCCTTGCGCCGCCCTCCGTTCTCATCCTGGACCGAGTCGGTGACGGCTGGAAGGTTTTCCCCCTCGAGGATATGCCTCGATCGACTGGGATGAGCGGCGCAATGGGATTTGTAATCGGCTGCGGTCACGACGAAGTCGTCGACATCAAGCCCGGCCATTAGCGATATTCCGGCATGAGCGTTCTTCGCCGCAAACGCAGTCGCCCGCAAGCCGAGATCGAACAGGACATCCGGCACGGGCTGTCCGAGATAATGCCCATCCTTCGCATCGAGCATTGTGCCATCGAGCTCGATGGATTCGATCCCGCGACCGGCACTGCGGTGCTGCACGTCACCGGCGGCTGTCAGGACTGCAACGCATCGGCGGTGACCTTCATGCAGGGCATCGAGGTCCAGCTCAAACGACGCATCACCGAGCTCAAGTTCGTCGTCGTAAACGTCGACTCTACTGCATGACCCCGAATCTTCAGGAACGAATCACGGACGCGCTCTCGCGCATCCGGAATAACCGCGTCGGCGCAAACGTCCTCGAGGCGGAAATGGTGCGCGACATCGCAACTACCACCGACGGCAAAGTCAGACTCAGTCTCTTTTTATCTTCCGATGACGATGCGACGGTCGTCCGAGAGATCAGGCAAACCCTGCAACAGGTCCCCGGCGTTACCGATGTCCGCGTCGACGTGAAGGACGCGTCTCAGGCAACCACTCAACGTGCGCCAATTGCCGCGCAGCCGGATAACACCCGGGTGAAGCAGGCTGCTCCGAAACCGGCGCCGCGTGCGCTACCAGTAATGGGGCAGGAGCCGCAGTCGCAGCGGGCCGCGGTACCCGCACCCACTCCCGTCGCCTATCCGCACCTCGGCAACATCATCGCAGTGTCCAGCGGAAAGGGCGGTGTCGGCAAATCGACGGTCGCTGCCAATCTCGCCGTCGCACTCGCTCAGCAAGGCGCGCGCGTCGGTTTGATGGACGCCGATATCTACGGGCCGAACATCCCGCGCATGATGGGGATCAACGCCGCGCCGCCGGTCGCCAACGAAAAGATCATCCCGCTCCAGGCGCACGGAGTCAAAATCATGAGCCTCGGCTTCATGATCGAACGCGATCAGCCGGCGATTTGGCGCGGTCCCATCATCATGAAGATCATCAGCCAGTTTCTGCGCGACGTGCAGTGGGGCGAGCTCGACTACTTCCTTGTCGACATGCCGCCTGGGACCGGCGACGCCCAGCTGTCGCTGGTGCAGGCGACGATGGTGCACGGCGCGATCATCGTTACGACGCCGCAGGAAGTAGCGGCGGGCGATGCCCTGCGCGGAGCGAAGATGTTCGAGCGGGTCGCGGTGCCGGTCATCGGTGTGGTCGAGAACATGAGCTATTTCGTCTGTCCACACTGCGAGCAACGACACTTCATCTTCGGCGAAGGCGGGGGGAAGCGACTTTCCGAAGAGCTGGGGGTTCCCGTGCTTGGAGAGATCCCGTTCTTCCCGGGAGTGCTGCAGGGCGGCGATCGCGGAGAACCGATCGTTATCTCGAATCCGGGCGCCGACGCGGCGAAGGCTCTACTCGATCTTGCTCGACGACTGAGCGGGCTGCTCCCCGCTGGCGATGCGGCCCGCGTAAACGCTGCCCTTCTTTGAAGCGACTGATCCGGTTCCGAGATGAAGCTCTGAGTTGAGCTCTCCACCAATCAGGATCACCGCCGAAATCACGTACATCCACGTCAACAAAACCATCACCGCGCCAATCGTCCCGTAGGTCTTGTTCGGCGGGAAATGCTGTACGTACAACCGGAACACCAGCGTCGCGACGATAAATAGCACCGCCGCGAAAACCGACCCGACAAGTATCTGCTTCTTGTCCTGTTTGACATAAGGCAGTGCCCAGTACATCAGATAGAGAAACGCTACCAGCAGGGCAATCGCCAGCGGGAACTGCAGCCAGGCCCAGACCGTAAGTGCCGCGCTACCCATTCCCAGCCGGTCGCGCATGAAGCCGATGATGCTGTCGCCGGCAAGCAGCACTCCGGTCACCAGCGTGATGATGATGGCCCACCCAAACATTACCGCGATTGCTATCAGACGCTTCTTCCACCATGGCCTGGGGTCCGTGACGTCGTAAGCTTTGTCGAGCGCATCCATGAACGTCGTGAAGATGTTCGAACCCGACCAGACCGCGAGCACAAACCCGATCGAGATCAGCCCGGATGCGTTTTGCGCAAACACAATGTCAGTGACGACTTTTGAAAAAAGCGAAAACGCCTCTGCGGGCATGAACTCCGAGAAGCGGTTCAACAGATCGGAGACGATCGTTCGCTTGTCGCCGAGCAGGCTCAGCATCGGCGCCAGAAAAAGCAGCAGCGGGAACAGCGAGAAGAAGAAGTTGTAAGCGACCTGCGAGGCGATACCGAGGATGTTGTCCTCCATCGTCTCCTTGAAGGTCTTCTTTGCTAGTGCGCCGGCTCGGTAGCCCAGGATGACCATGGGCTCACTGCGGCGGCAAGCGTCAGGCCAGCTAGGCCGTCGCTACTGAGTTCTTCCTGGCTCTGGTGCGCCAGAGAGTAAGCAGGACCGCGCCGAATCCGGTCGCCACAGCGACCAGGGTCACCGAGAAGGCGAACATGCGCAGGATAGTGCCGAGCACCGGGAACCAGGTGAATACGGCAGCGATAATCCACAAGGCACTGAAGGCCAGGATTCCCGTATAGAGGAATTGGAGCTCCTGACCCGCGGGGGTCTCCGCCGCGCGCTTGCCGGCGATCGCGATACCCGCAACCTGAGCGACAGCCAGGAATCCGAGCATCCCGATTCCTGAGAGTGCGATCAGGAATGCGGCAACACCAATTGGAATGAAGAACACGCCGATGATCGTTATCGCAAACGCAACGACAATTGCGACGAGCGCCGGAATGGATATCAGTCCGCCAAGAACCCCGGCCAGCAGGGATTTCCCGCTCTCGTTAGTGATGACCTCGACCGTGCGCTTGAAGTAGTCACGCATGTACAGCGCGACGACGGTGCCCACGAGGAGCAGCACGAGCAACCAGATAATGGCCGAGACCAGCGAGCCAAGAGTGGTGCGTGGTCGGCCCCCGAAACTGACGGTCGCGCGATTGTGTGTAGGGCCAACTTCCTTGACGACGCCCAGGATCGAACCGCCTTCATTCACAACCCGCCCGCCCAACGCGACAGCGCCGCCTCGGACTCGGCCGCCATCGTGAACGACGACATCGCCCAGCACCGCGGTCGCCGCACCATCGACGTTGCCGTAGATGTCGAGATTGCCACGCAGCACCATCACGGAGCCTGAAGTGCTGGCGCCCGCAGGAACCGTGTAATCCCCGGTGACTACCTGCGCGTACTTTCTGAGTCCCGCCAGTCGAACGCTGCGGCCATCCTGAGCGCTCGCCTCGTGTACAGCGGCAAGTGCAAGGAGACAGTAGGCGGGAATCAGGATCTTCTTCACGTTAGGCAGCCTTACGTTTGGCGATTTGTGCGGCCGTGCGGATACCGGCGTACCCGCTGACCAGTCCGACGAAGAGTGCCATATAAAGCAGCATCGCCTGAACGGCACCGGCCTGGAGATAGGCGATCGTGTCCGCGCCGAGCACCAGCGAACCGAGCTGCGTTCCGACCGCGGCGATTGTGAAGGCATACTGGCTTACCGCGGCACTCATCATCGCAGTGAGCACGTCGACTTCAAAGAACATGAACGCGGCGGCGGCGATAAAGGCGACGCCGACAACGGCCGTTCCGGTCGCGCGTACGACGCCCATCGGGCGGCGCTGAGCGATCGCTTGCCC
>JADMIO011618412.1_pt1 | contig 37650 bp, 27 predicted proteins | sample 8958161 | NCBI WGS metagenome assembly JADMIO01 (sample SAMN16585339, study PRJNA669376) | soil metagenome | isolation source: Crop rotation soil | place: USA: Cullars Rotation, Alabama | collected 2011 | reverse complement strand
GCGACAACTTGTCCACGTGGAATTCTAAGCTTAGGATCCCAATGTGCTGGAAAGGGCTCCCCAGCAGCGCAGAACGAAGTGGACGTTGGGGAGCCCGAGGGGAGCCCTCCCTCCGGAGGACCCTCCCTGCGGAGGGCAAGCAAGCGAGCTCCCCTCGGACCAGAGATCGTTGGCTGAGATTCCCGGCCGCAGGCCGGAAACTCAGCCCTTGAAGCTCAGGACCGATTCCACCATCGTGCGCACGCCGGATCCGGTCGCGCCCTGCACCACGCGGTCGCCGCCCTCGGCGTCGGACCACGCCGTGCCTGCGATGTCCAGGTGCGTCCAGCGCATGCCCTCGGCGAAGCGCGACAGGAACGCGGCCGCGGTGATGGCCTTGCCGCCGGCGTTGGACGAGTTGGTGAGGTCGGCGGTGTCGCCGCGCATGTTCTCGACGTACTCGCGCCAGAGCGGGAGCGGCCACACCCGCTCGCCGGTGCGCATGCCGGCCGCGCGCACGTGCTCGACGAACGCCTCGTCGTTGCCCATGGCGCCCATCGCGTGGGCGCCGAGCGCGATGACGATGGCGCCGGTCAAGGTGGCGATGTCGATGACGCTGTCCGGCTTGTAGCGGCGCGCGTAGGTGAGCGCGTCGGCGAGGATGAGGCGTCCCTCGGCGTCGGTGTTCACGACCTCGATGGTGAGACCGGACATCGAGCGCAGGATGTCGCCGGGCTTGACCGCGCGGCCCGAGGGGAGGTTCTCGGTCGCCGGCACGAGCCCGACCACCTTGCCGTTCGGGCGCAGCTTCGAGAGCGCGAACAGGGAGCCCAGGACCGCGGCTCCTCCGCACATGTCGAACTTCATCTCCTGCATGCGCGCGGCGGGCTTGATCGAGATGCCGCCGGAATCGAACGTGAGGCCCTTGCCGACCAGCGCCTGGGTCGGGCCAGGACGGCCGGTCGAGAGCTCGACCACGATGAAGCGAGCCGGCTCCTCGCTGCCGCGCGCGACACCGAGGAGAGAGCCCATCCCGAGCGCCGCCATCTCGTCGGGACCGAGGATGGTGCAGTCGAGGCCGGACGCCTTGGCCATCTCCTGGGCGCGATCGGCCAGGTAGGTCGGGGTGGCGACGTTCGCGGGCTCGTTGCCGAGCTCACGCGCGAACGTCATGCCCATGGCCACGGCCTCGCCGGTCGCGACGCCGGCGTCGAGCGCGGTCTTCTCGGCGCCGTCGATCGCGATGAGCTCGATGGCGTTGAGCTCGCGAGGGAGGTCGTTGCCCGACTTGTACTTCACGAACTCGCGCGAGCCGAGCTCGAAGCCCTCGACCGCGGCGCGCGCGATCTGCTCGAGGCTGGCGCCGGGCACGGACGGCAGCCGGACCGCCGCCTCGGAGACGCCCGACTTGCGCAGGCGCTTGGCGGTGCGCGCGGCCCAGTCGGTGAGGCGCTTGAGGTCGAGCTCGTTCTCGGCGCCGAGCCCGGAGAGCACGAGCCGCGAGCAGGGGAGGCGCCCGAGCGTGTGCACGACCTCCTGGGTCTCGGTCTTGCCGCGCAGCGTGCCGTCGCCGTGGAGCCGCGCGAGGAGCCCGTCGAGCCGGGCATCGAGCGGCGCCAGGGCCGCGGGGAGGCTCTTGTCGTCGGGCAGCCCGACCACCAGGGTGCCCGGTCCGGTCTCCTCGAGCTTGTTGGTCCGGATGCTGAACTTCATTGTCGTCCTCCCCGCACGGGTAGCGGTGCTAGCCTCTCGACCGGCGCTTGGCGCGGCCGGCCGGCTGCGCGAGCCCGCGTCTGGTGACGGTGCGGGGCTTCGACGCCGATTCGGCCATTATAGGGTCCGCCGAGCGGGCCTGGATAGGGGGAAGCGCCGGGTTTCATGAGGGGTCGGGTGGCGCGCCGCCGGGGCGGAAAACCGCGCGGCTCGCGGCCGTGCCAGAATTGGACAGCGCCCTCGGGCGCGGAGGGCGAGCGATGGGCAGCCAGCGGATGTGGACCCGGTACCGGGGGCTCGCGCGCGGCGCCGCGCTCGTGCTGGTCGCGCTCGCGGCCGCGGCGCCGCTCCGGGCCGCGACCGGGTTCGTCATCGAGGAGGAGCTCGAGACCGCCACCTCGACCGGCCGCGCCAAGCTCGAGCGATCGCGCACGCTCCTCCACGAGGGCAAGCTGCGCAAGGAGCAGCTCCCGGCCGGCAACATCACCATCGTGCGTGACGACAGCAAGCTCGTCTGGATCCTCGACCCCGCCCGCCGCACCTACTTCGAGATCGCGCGCAGCACGCTCGAGCGGATGGGTGCCGCTGGAGCGGCGGCGCTCCCGGCGACCGGCGGCGACGTGGCGTCGTCGGTCCACAAGACCGGCGAGCACCGGCGCATCGGCAAGTTCGACGCGTACGAGGTGCGCGTGGACGACCAGCCGGTCGCGGGCGCCCGGCTCACCATGTGGCTCTCGACCGAGGTCCCGATCGACCGCACGCTCGAGGGGCCGTTCGGGCGCGGAGGGCTCTCGGCGGGGAGCCCGGTCGGGCGCTTGCTCGAGAGCCTGCGCGAGCTTCCGGGCTACCCGGTCGAGGTGATCCTGAGCATGCACGCGGGCGGTCAGACGATGACGGTGCGCCAGACCGTGACGTCGATCGTGCGGGCGCCGCTCTCGGACGACGTCTTCGCGATCCCCGGCGGCTACACGCGCATCGCGAGCCCGCTCGAGGATGAGACGGGGACGGAGGCGGCGCCCGGCTCGCCGGCCCCGACCCCGTCGCGGCCGGCGGCGGGAGCGCCTCCCGCTCGGCCCGCCTCGGACGCGCGCTAGATCCGCCGCGGTCGCCCGAGCACCGGTGCCGGCGTCAGCACCCCGTCGCGGCCGGCGGCCCATGGCCCGGGGCGCGGCGGTTTGCCGCTTCCTCACCACGAGCTCTGCGGGTGCGCCCGGGGCCAAGAGAGCCGCGGGTATAATGTCGTCCCATGTCGATCCCCGGTCGGCTCCGCCTCGCCCTGGTCCTCGCGCTCGCGCTTGCGGCTCCCTGCTTCGCCCAGGAGAAGGGCCACCCCGTGCTGGTCCTCAAGGACGGGCGCAGGATGACGGTGAAGAGCTTCGAGACCAAGGGGCCCGTCACCAACGTCGTGGACCTCTCCGGGGCGGTGGTCGTGGTCAAGACCGACCTCATCGATTTCGAGAAGACCAACCGCGCGACCGAGGCCGCGATGCGGCCCGCCACGCCGACGCCGACGCCGGTCAAGAAGAAGTCGATCGTCGAGGTCGCGCGCGAGATGCAGGAGCGGCGCCGGCACGGGGGGAGCGACCCCGTGCCCGGTATCCCCGAGAAGACGCCGCCGGCCGTCACGCCCGCCCCCTCCTTCGTGTTGCCCGCGCCCACGGTGGCGGTGCCGGTCGCGGCCGCGACGAGCCCGGCCGTCCCGGCGGCCGCGCAGACGCCGACCCCCGCGGCCGAGGCGACCCCGGCCGTCGCGCCCTCGGCGACGCCGGTCGCAACCCCCACGCCGGCGCCTCTCCCCGCGGAGGAGCCAGGAATGTCGCCGCTCCTCCTCTACGGCGGGATCGCCGGGGCGGTCGTGCTGGTGGCGCTCGGTCTCCTCCTCGCCCTCAAGGGCAAGGGGAAGGGCAAGGCCAAGCCCAAGCCCGGCAAGAAGGCCGGAGCGGCCGCGGACGAGCCGTTCGTGCCGGCCCGCGCCGACGCCGAGGAGGAGCTCCTCACGCCGGCCTTCGCGCGCGACGACTCCGCCGAGGACCTCCCGATCCCGCTCCCGGTCTCGGACGAGGAGATCTCGAGCCCCGCCGAGCTCACCGGCGCTGGCGGTGGAAGGAAGGCGCTCACCTCCGGCGGCGACGCCGGGTCCGGCGCCCGTGCCGGCACGAGCGGCGCATCCGCGCCGGTGCCGTTCCCGACCGGCGCTCCTGCGGACCTGCCGCAGGCGGCTCCCGGGATCCTCGAGGAAGGCCGCGAGGTCCAGATCCGGATCGGCGCCGACGTCTACACGTGCCCCGACCTGGCGACGCTCCGGCGCTGGGTCGAGGAGGGCCGCGTCATCGAGACGTCGGAGATCCTCGCGCCGGACGGGAGCTGGCTCATGGCCGGGTCCATCCCGGACCTCGAGTCGGCGTTCGAGCGCCGGAGGGAGACGCTGGGGTATTGAGGACCTCGCCTTTATAGGCTTCGGGCTTCATCGAAGGTACGGTCCCCTCGCGGGTGGGTGACGCGCCCCGGAGTCCGTAACCCCACCCCAGCACCTTCGCGCAACCACGCCTCCCGAGCACCGTCGGAGGGGTCCTAGGTCCTGCGCGCGTCGCGCAGGATGGTCTCGATGACGGGCGTGCGCAGGAAGGCCTCGCGGTTGGCGCCGATCGAGTCGGCGATCGAGTTGACGATGGCGATCGCGCGGCGCAGGTGATCGCGCGCCGCGTCCGGCTCCTTCCCGTCGTGCTTGATGCGCGCGAGCGCGTGGTGGCAGCGCAGCAGGAGGTCGTCGTCGTGGAGGTTGTGGGCGAGGGCGAGCGCCTGCTGCGCCTCCTCCTCGGCGCCGGTGATGCGTGCGAGCGCGAGGCGCGCCTCCACCATCCGTGATGGTGCCGAGCGCTCGCCGGCGATGGTGGCGGCGCGGGTCGCCTCGGCGATGGCACGGGCCGGAGCGTCCCCGCAGTCGGCGAAGGCATGCGCGAGCGCGGTGCGCGCCATGCACTCGAGCGCCGGGTCCTCGTAGCGCTCCAGGCGCAGCAGGGCGTCGTCGAAGCGGCGCGCCGCCTCGCGCGGGTTGTTGGTCGCGGAGTAGGTGTGACCGAGCCCCAGGAGGGCGCGCGCCGACCCGTGCCCGTCGCCCAGCGAATCGAGGGTCGCGAGCGCCGCCTCGAAGCGCTCGAGTGCGCTGCGGAACTCCCCGTCCGCGAGGTCGACCTCGGCGAGCGACGTCCGCGCGAGAGCCGTGGCGCGCGCGTCCGGGGTGAGGCCGGCGAAGCGGAGCGCTTCCGATGCGTGCTCGCGCGCGTGCGCGAGGTCGTGCCCGCGCAGATCGAGCGCGCTCAGCGCCGCGAGCGATTCTGCCCGCCCGGCGGCGTCGTCCAGGCGCTCCTGGATCGAGAGCGCCTCCTCGATGACCTCGCGGGCGCCGGCCGGGTCCTCGTCGGCGAACGGGGGGAAGCCGAGCTGGGCGAGCGCGCCGGCGGCGGACCGCGGGTCTCGTCCTCGCGGTAGAGCTCGAGCGCGCGCGCGAGGTGGTCCGCCGCCTGGTCGCGATCGAGCCGTCGGCGCGCGATCCGCCCGAGGCACTCGACGGCGCGCGCCTCGGCGGCGCTCGCGCTCGCGGTGGCACTCGCGGTGGCACTCGCGGCCGCGGCCGCGGACGCGCTCGCGGAGAGCGCGCTCGCGCGTGCAACGGCGTCGCGGGCGGCGCTCTCGGCCGCGACCAGGTCGCCGCTGCGGCGGCTCGCCTCGGCGAGGGCGAGGAGGATCGCCACGTGCTCGTGCGGGTCCTTGCCGGCGACTCCCGTCCCGGTGCCCGTCCCGGTGCCCGTCCCGGTCGCGGCCTCGAGTGCGTCGAGTCGCGCCCGGCACGCCTCGGCCGCCGCCTTGACCTCGCCCAGCGCGAGCAGCAGGGACGCCTCCTCGGCGCGCGCCCGGCGCGCGGATTCGCCGCTCGCGCCGATCTCGAGGAAGCGGCGCCACAGGTGGAGGGCGCCGCGCAGGTCGCGGCGCTCGCCAAGGAAGCGGGCGGCGGCGGGGAGCCAGGCGCGCAGCCGCTCGCGGTCCCCGCTCATCTCGTAGAGCGAGGCGAGGAGCGGCGCGTCGGCCGGCTCGGCGCCGGCGCCGGCCTCCTCGAGCGCGCGCGCGACGCGCGCCGCGAGACGGGCGTGCTCGACCGGTTCGAGCGCGGCGACGAGCATGTCGCGGAGCGGCCCCGGATCGATGCGGTAGCTCGAGGGGCGGCCGGGAGCCGGCCGCAGCAGCGCCGCGGCCTTGAGCTCCTCGAGCGCCGCCCAGCTTCCCGGGGCGGGCGTGCCGGGTTCCGGCCACGCCGTACGGACCCGCGCGACCTCGAGCTCGCCGCCGGCGATCGCGACCGCGCTCAGGAGGTCGCGGGCGTCGCTCGAGCACGGCGCGATGCGCTCGGCGAGCACGCTCCGTATGCGTGCCGGCACGGCCGGGCCGTGGCTCGCGGCGGTCCCGGGGATCGGCTCCGGCGCGAAGCGCGCGAAGCGCATGGGATCGAGGCTCCGGCCCCCGTCGCGGAACTGCACGAGCTTGCTCTCGAGCATCTGGCGGGCGGTCTCGAGCACGAACAGAGGGTTGCCGTCGCTGCGCTTCCAGATCACGCGCCGGAGCGGCTCGGGGAGCGGGTCCAGGCCGATGACCGAGCCCGCGAGGCGGAAGGTGCTCGCCTCGTCGAGCCGGGGCAGCTCGAGGCGATCGGCGAGCCCTTCGTCCGCGAGCTCGGCCATCGCGCTCAGGAACGGGTGGGTCGGGGCGAGCGTGTCCGAGCGGAAGGTCACGACCGGCAGCACGCGCGCGCGCGCGCCGGGCTCGGCGCCGAGGAGCGCCCGCGTGAGCTCGACCAGGAGCGCGAGCGAGACGGCGTCGGCGGTCTCGACGTCCTCGAGCGCGAGCACGAGCGTCCCGTCGCCGCCCAGACGCCCGAGCAGCGAGGCGAGCGCCGTGAGGAGGTCGCTCCGGGGCACGCGTCCGAGCGGTGGCGCGCCGCTCACCTCGGGACCGAAGCGGTCGCGGAACCCCGGCGAGAGCGAGGCGAGGGTCTCGAGCCCGCGTGGGACGAGCACGTGCCATTCCGCGGGCGACAGGCCGGTGAGCCTGCGTGCGATGTCGTCGAGGAGGGTGGCGAAGGGGCCGTGCCCGGGGTCGGCGGCGGTGGCGCGTCCCGCGACCACCACGCCGCCCTTCCGGCGCGCCGCCTCGGTGAGCTCGCCGAGCAGCCGCGACTTCCCGGAGCCCGCCTCGCCGCCAAGGGCGATGAGCGTCGCCGATCCGGAACCCGCGAGATCGAGCTCGCGCAGGAGCCGCTCCAGGAGCTCCTCGCGTCCGACCAGCGGCGGACCGGGAGGTGCTCCGAGCTCGCTCCCGCTCGCGGAGAGCAAGGCGTAGACGTGGAGGTCCGAGATGCGCAGCCGGCTCGTCGCCGAGTGCGGCTCGGTCGCGTCGAGAGCACCGGGCACGGGCGGCGCGCTCCCGGTCGGGCCGGGCGTGCGGTCGAGATCGAGGAGCGGCGCCGCTCGGTGCGCCTGCGCCGCGGCGTCACGCGCCGGCATCGTGCCGATGCCGATCGTCGCGGCGCCCGCGGGCGCGTCCTCCCTCGCGAGCGGCGCTTGAGCGCCGGCAGGCCCCGCGGCAGGACCCGCGGCCTCGCTCGCCTCGAGCGCGGCGCGGATGCGCTCCCGCTCGCGCTCGCGCGCCGCGGCGGCGGCGGCCTCGTGGCGCTGGGCGATGGCCCGCGACACGCGGCTCTCGGAGTAGCGCTCCCAGCTCTCCTTGAGCTCGCGGAGCGCGCCCTCCGCGCTCGCCGGCCGGGCATGGCGGTCCGGGTCCAGGAGGCGAGCGAGCAGCGGCCCGAACGCGTGCTCGACGCGGGGCTCGCCAACGGCGAGCGGGAGCGGGGGCGCGGTCGTGCGCGCCTCGACCTGGAGGAGCAGCGACGGCCCCGCGTGAGGCTTGCGCCCGGCGAGCGCCTCGTAGAGCAGGAGGCCGAACGAGTAGAGGTCGGAGCGCGCGTCGAGCGGATCGCCGAGGAGCTGCTCCGGGGCGTAGTAGGCGCTCAGGCGATCGGCGTCGACCGGCATGGTGCCGGTGGACTGCAGGCTCCATTCCCGCGACAAGCCCGGGTCGGTGACCTTGACGCGGCCGCTGCGCGCGACCAGCACGTTGCGCGGCTTGAGGCCGCAGTGGAGCACGGAGGCCGCGTGGAGCGCCGCCAGCGCCTTGAGCACCTGCGCGAGGACGAAGAAGGCGCGCTTGACGAGCTCGGGGTTGCGCGCCACGGGGGGCTCGAGGAAGGCGAGCACGTCGCGTCCCTCGACCAGCTCGCCGGCGAGGTAGATGGCCGCCGGCTCGTGCACGAGCTCGGCGAGCCCCGTGCATCCCGGGTGCTTGATGGCGTGCGCGGCGTGGAAGCTCTGCTCGATGCGGGCGCGCAGCTCGGCCGAGGTCGTCTCGATCTTCTTGAGCGCCACCACGTCGTGGTTGCGGCGGTTGAGCGCCTTGTAGACGGTCCCGAGCGTCCCGCGTCCGATCTCGCCCAGGGTCTCGTAGTCTCGGAGCAGCGGGAATCTGCCGGCCACGGGATCTCGGGGATGGCTTCGGTCGAGGCGGAGGAGGAGAGCGGGACGCGAAGCGCGAGGTCGAGGCTAGCACGCGTCCCCGGGCCGATCAACGGACGCAGGTTCCGCGGGCGCGACGGCGGTGGCGGCCTCCGGCGTGGCCTGCGTGTCCGCGGCAGGTGTACGCTCGTGACGTGGCACCTGCGCTGGTGATGGCGGCGGCGGTCCTGCTCGCGGCGACGGGCGCGCCGTGGCGTGCCCTCGAGCCTGGCATCGAGCACCGCTCGGACACGCGCGACGGCGTCACGGTCGAGGCCCTGCGCATCGATCCGCGCGCGCACCGCATCGAGGTCGTGCTCGCGACCGAGATCGGGGAGAAGGCGGCGACCGCGCGCGCGTTCGCGGCCGCGACCCACGCCAAGGTGGTGGTGAACGGCGGCTTCTTCGATCCCGCGCTCCGGCCGGTGGGCCTGCGCATGTCGGGCGGGAAGAAGGTCGCCGGCCAGCGCAGCGAGACGCTCGGCGCGCTCGCCGTCACCGACCGCGGGATCGCGATCGTCCCGGGGACGGAGATCGCGGGGCTCGAGGGCGTGCGCGAGCTCGTGCAATGCGGCCCGCGCCTGGTGGTGGCGGGGAGCCCGAACCGGCTCAAGCCCCAGATCTCGCGCCGCACGGTCGCGGGCGTCGACCGTGCCGGCCGGCTCGTGCTCCTGGTCACGCGCGAGGGCGCCTACGAGGCGAGCGCGCTGGGCCGGCTGCTCGCGGATCCCGAGAGCGAGGGCGGCTACGGCCTGGTCGACGCGCTCAACCTCGACGGCGGCGGGTCGACCCAGCTCCACGCCGAGGCCGGCGGGACGATCATCGACGTCGGCGGCGCCACCGGGGTGGCCGATGCGCTCGTCGTGCGCGCCCGGACCGACGCCGGCGAGACGCGCGGGAGCCCCGCTCGCTGAGACGTGCGCGCGCACCGCCGCGCGAGCCCCATTGCTGCGAAACGCCATGCGCGAGGGTCCTGCGAGAGGGTCCTGCGAGAGGGTAAGATGGCTCGTTGCCTCCGTACACGATCTCCGTCACGCGGCGCGCGATCTTCTCGGCGGCGCGAGCGCTCCGCTCGTCCGCGCTCGACGAGGACGGCAACGCGCGTCTGTTCGGGCCCGAGCGCAACCTGCACGGGCACGATTTCACGCTGCTCGTGACGCTGGTCGGCGAGGCTCCCCCGGAGACCGGGATGGTGATGGACCTGAAGGCCCTCTCGCGCCTCATCCGCACCGAGGTGACGGCGCCTCTCGACCGCACCCTGCTCGACGGCGCGGTGATGCTCGAGGGGCTGCCGCCGACCACCGAGAACCTCGCGCGAGCCATCTGGCGCCGGCTCGCGCCCCACCTGAAGCCCGGGTCGCTCCACGAGGTCGCTCTCCTCGAGGGCAGCGGCAAGGGCGTGCGCTACCGAGGTGAATGAGTGGAAGATCTCGTCCGAAAGATGTTGATCGAGATGGGGGAGGATCCGACCCGCGAAGGCCTCGTGCGCACGCCGGGCCGCGTCGACCGATCGCTCCGCTTCCTGACCAGCGGCTACAAGACCGACCTCGAGAGCCTGGTCAACAACGCCATCTTCGAGCAGGAGCGCTGCGACGAGATGGTGCTCTCGCGCGACATCGACCTGTTCAGCATGTGCGAGCACCACCTGCTCCCCTTCATCGGCAAGGCGCACGTCGCCTACATCCCGAACGGCCGCATCATCGGCCTCTCGAAGGTACCGCGCATCGTGGAGATGTACGCGCGCCGGCTCCAGGTCCAGGAGCGCCTCACGGTCGAGATCGCGGAGACCCTCGAGCGGGTCCTGCGCCCGCGCGGCGTGGCCGTCGTGATCGAGGCGCGCCACCTGTGCATGATGATGCGCGGCGTCGAGAAGCAGAACACGGTGGTCTCGACGAGCTCGATGCTGGGCGCCTTCCGAGACGATCAGAAGACGCGAGCCGAGTTCATGACGCTGTTGAGATAGCCGGCTCCGGTAGGGCCGCGGTCGCCGCGGGGGGCGGCGACCGGCGCTCGGGCTTACGCTTCCTTCGGCTTCTTGGCCTCGGCGGCCTTCTTCTCGACCTTCACGATGCGGGCAAGGCCACGCTGCGCGCGCTTGAGCTTCTTGAGCGCGAGACGGCGCTTCGGGTCGTTGGACGTCTTGGCCTTGTTCTTCGCGAAGATCGTCTTGGCCTTGGTGATCCGGGTCTTGAGGCCTTCCTTCGGATCGGCGGGCTTCGGCGCCTTCGCCTTCTTGGGACTTGCCATTCGAGCTTCCTCCTCGCGGCCCGAGCGGGCCGGTTGCCGAGTATAGCGATCCCTAAGGCCGCGGCGAAGCGGAATCGCCGCCCGGCACGCGGGCGCTCAGCTCGTGGATGCGCGCGGCTGCACCGGTCGCGGGGAGGTTGCAGACGTAGAAGCGGCGGATGCCCAGCCGCGCGAGCGCCTCGACCGTGCGCCCGCAGACGTCCATCGGGCGCAGCTTCTCCTCGTCGAACTCGCGCGCGAGCCCGGCGATGGGCACCGGCAGGAGCCCGCGCAGCGTCTCGAGCGTCGCGCGGTTTCCGCTCCGGTAGTAGAAGACGCCGAACAGCACCGGTGTCGTGACCTTGCGGCGCTCGATCTCCTCGAGGAAGCGCTCGAGCGGCCCGAGGTCGTGGTGCGAGACCACCTGCGTGAGCACGAAGTCGGTGGTCTCCGCCTCGCGCTCGAGGAGGTCCACCTGCCAGACCGGGTCGCGGTGCGGGTTCGCCCATCCGCCGAGCGCGAGCCCGGGCACGCGCGCGCGCAGCAGCCGCCTCAGGTCGGACGCGTGCGGGACGCAGCGCGCGACGCCGTCGTGGCGGTCGCCGCCGACCACCACGATGCCGCGGTGGCCGCTCCCTTCCGCGCGCTCGGGGAAGCGCAGGCAGTACTCGAGCGGGTGCTTCACGGTGAGGAACGGGATCGCGCGCGAGAGGTCGGCGCCCGAGCCCAGGTTCGCGCGCAGGTGGCGCAGCCCCTCCTCCTCGGCGGCGCCGATGGCGTTGTCGGTCGTGAACAGGAGCACGTCGTCGGCGAGCAGGCGGCGGACGGCGTGGTGCAGGTCGATCCACGCCTCGACACCGGCCGCCTCCCGGCGCGGCGGGCGGAGCTCGGCGGCGAACAGCGTCGCCGCGCTCTGCAGGCGGCTCGCGAGCTCGCGGCCCGAGCGGAACGAGCCGGGGGCGGCGCCGGAATGCGGGCCGGTTCCTGCCGGGTGCGGTGAGGGCATGGACATGCGAGCACCCATCATAGCGTCGCACGGCGTCGCGGAAGGCACGGGCGAGCGGAGGACGCGCTCGGTCGCGCGCGGCGCGCGTCTTCCCCTAAAGTCGCGTGGATGCGGATCCAGGTGGCCCGGGCCGACGTCGTGCCCGAGCGGGGCGCCCTGAAGTTCTCGTTCACGCGCGGAGGTTATCCGGAGACCGGGATCCTCGCGCGCCACGACGGGCGCCTCGTCGCCTACGTGAACCGCTGCCGTCACCAGCCGTACCCGCTCGACTGGGACGACGGCAAGTTCTACTCGATCGACCGCGAGCACCTCGTGTGCCGGACGCACGGCGCTCTCTACGACCCCGCGAGCGGGCTGTGCGTGCTCGGGCCCTGCGCGGGGCTCGGGCTCGAGCCGCTCCGGGTGGTCGTCGAGGGCGACCACGTGTACGTCGAGACGGGGGAGTGAGCCGGGCTTGCGAGCGCGAGGTGGGGGGAGGCAGGCGCGCGGAGCGCCGAGCCGGCGCATTGCCCGGGTGCTCCGAGGGCTCGCGCCGGTGACGCCTTATACTTGAGCCGTGCCGACGTTCACCAGCCGCGGGGTCGAGGTCAAGGTCGTCTACTACGGCCCGGCGCTGTGCGGGAAGACCACCAACCTGCAGCAGATCCACGGTCTCATCCGCGCCGACCTCCGCGGCAAGCTCATGTCGATGAGCAACGTCAAGGACGATCGCACGATCTTCTTCGACCTGCTGCCGGTGCAGGTCCCGCTCGGCGGCGGCTACGGTTTCTCGGCCAAGCTCTACACGGTGCCCGGCCAGATCACCTACACGCAGACGCGCAAGCTCGTGCTCCAGAACGTGGACGGCCTGGTGTTCGTGGCCGACTCCCAGCGCAGCCAGGCGCGCGCCAACGGCGAGAGCTTCGAGGACCTGCAGCGGAACCTGCGCGACCTCCACATCGACCCAGCGAGCGTTCCGCTCGTGGTGCAGTTCAACAAGCGCGACCTCCCGGACGTGCGACCCATGGCCGAGCTCGAGGCGGCCTGGAAGGCGCGCGGTGTCCCGGTCCTCGCGGCCACGGCCTCGGCCCGGGAGGGCGTGGTCGAGACGCTCGAGGAGATCCTCCGGCTCACGTTCCGGAGCCTGGCCGAGCGCGTGCCGACGCTGCGCAAGCTCGGCGTGAGCGAGGCTTCGTTCCTGGCCGGCGTGCGTCGCAACTTCGTCCCCGTCGACGCGCACCGCGAGAGCTCCGCACCGTCGACGTCGGGGTCCGCGCTCCCGATCTCGCCCCGGTAGGTCAGATGGCAGACGAACAGCCCGACAGCCGAGTCGAGATTTACGAGAAGCTCGAGCACGGCCTGCCGCTCTCGAAGCTCATCAACCTCGAGTCGCTGGGCAACCTGCTCGCGCGCTTCAGCCACTACCTCGGCTTCGGGATGGTCGCCCTCGACCCCGCCAGCGAGAACATCGGCGTCGCGCGCGAGATGCCGCGCCCGTGCCGGCGGGGGGAACCAGGGTGTGAAGCGGGGCCGGACGCCGCGGACTGCCCGGCGTGCGGTCCGGATCTGCCCGCCTTCGCCGACGACGAGAAGTTCGCGCGCTCGGCGTGCGCCTCGGGCGCGTGGTTCTTTCGCGCCCGCATCGACAACATGTTCGAGCCCGTCGGCTACGTGGTCATGGGGCCCATCCTCATCGCGACCGCGGGGGGCACCGCACCCGCCGAGCCATCGCCGCGCCTCGCGGGCATCCCGGTCATGAGCGACGAGCAGGCGAACGAGTCGGCGCTCCTCCTGTGCACGGTGCTCGAGGAGGTCGTGTTCGCCAACTACCAGAGCTACCTCTTCTCGAAGATGCACCTCCAGCTCAGCCGCGAGAACCTGAGCCAGGTCACCGAGGGAGGCGACACGCGCGCCGAGGACGGCTACCTCGACTCGGGCCAGTTCAGTTCTTTGTTCTGAGCGCGCTTGTTGTTCTGAGCGCTGCGCGCTCAGAACAACAAGCGTGTGTTTCCTGATGCGAGGGGAGCTCGCTCCCCTCGCGCTCCCCAGAGTCCAACCCCTTCTGCGGGTTGACCGCAAAGCTCCGGGGCAGGGCCTGCACCAAGGCGTGCGAAGCCACGGTGCTCCGATGTACGTCAGCTGACCCGAGTCACGCCCTTCAGCCAGACGGACAGGAAATGTCGGAACAGCTTTTCCGTTCCGACGTTTCCTGCCGTCCCGCGCGTGCCGGCCACGGCGCGCGCGAGGCACTGGACTTGAGTCTCCCCGGACCGCGTCAGACGCCTGCTCTGCTCGTCCTCGTCCTTCGGGCGCCCGGTCAACCCTCCGTCTTGCTTCGTGGCGGCGGCTCCTTCACCAGCCGGAACCCGATGAAGTCGATGACCAGCGTCGGCACGCCCGAGTAGCGGCTCGCGCACCGGGAGTAGACCTCCGCGTTCACCCAGGAGCCGCCGCGCACGACCCGCGTCGCGCGTGCCCGCTCGCCCTCGCCCTCGGTCGATTCCGTGAGCGTCCAGTCACGCAGGTTGCCGCCCGCGCCGCGCATGCCGTAGATCGAGACGTCGCTCGGGAAGGAGTCGACCGGGACCGGCGAGGGCCGCTCGCGCAGCGACTCCTGCGTGTTGCAGAGGCTCGTATCGAAGCGGTTCCCCCAGGGATACGCGCGTCCGTCGACGCCGCGCGCCGCCTTCTCCCACTCGGCCTCGGTGGGCAGGCGGATGGTCCGCCCTTCGCGCCGTGAGCGCCAGTCGCAGTAGGCCTGCGCGTCGTGCCAGGACACGCCGAAGACCGGCCAGCGCGGGCCGCACAGCGTTCCCTTCGAGCCGGGCGGGGGCAGGCGGAACTTGCCGTCCGGGGTCATCTCGAGGTAGCTCCCCCCGTGCGGCCGGCGCGGGCAGTGCTGGAGCGCCCGCTCGCGATCGCGCAGCGCCACGTCGTTCAGGAACTCGAGGTACTCGGCCATGGTCACGGGATGGACGCCGATGAAGAAGTCGTCGAGCGTCGGCTGCGAGTAGGGGAGGCAGACGACGCGGCGATCGCGGTCCCCGCCGAGCACGAACGGCCCGCGCGGGACGTGGACGAAGCCGGCTCCGACCTCCTCCTCGGTGTAGAGCGTGACGGTGCCTCTCCAGTCGCGGTTGCGCGACATGTAGAGCGGGTAACGGACCTCGCGATACCCCGGCTTGCGCAGGAGCACGAGGTAGCTGCCCATGGCGAGCGGCATCGGCAGGAGCGGCGTCGTCCCGAGGACTCGCTCGCAGCGGGGCTTGAGCTCGAGGTCCTCCTCGACCAGCTCGCACAGCACCACCTCGGCCCCGGGAGGATCGCTCTCGAGCGCGAGCACGCCGTCGCCCTTCAGCTCCGCGGCGAAGGCGCCGTCGTCGTAGGCGGCGACGAACTGGCCGAAGAAGCCCACGCCCTGCACGTCGCCCTCGGCCTCGGCCTGGCGCAGGCGGTCCCAGTAGTAGTCGCACAGCGCGTGCCGCGCGCCGGCGTGCGTGGGGTCGAAGCCGAGCGCCTCGGTGAGCGTGGTCACCGTCTCCGAGGCGGCGCGCGTGAGCTCGTCGCGCGTGCGCGCGATGCGGTCCTCGGCGGAGAAGAGCTCGGCCTTCTCGGCCACGGTCTGCCAGCTCCGGAAGCGAGTGCGCATGACCGCGCAGTCGCGCGACAGGTCCTCGACCTCGAGCCGCAGGCGCCGGTACTGCTCGAACTTCGCGCGCCCGCGCATCGTGCGCTCGTCGGCGAGCGCCGTGCGCTTGGCGCGGTCGCTCTCCTCCTCGAGCCAGGACTGGACGGCGTCGTGGAGCTCGCGCGCCGAGCGCGGCCGTCGCTCGGGGTCGAGATCGAGCGCGCGCAGGCACAGCGCCTCGAGCGCGGGCGGGACGTTGACGTGGGCCGCCACCTGTCCGGGGCGCACGGGGCCGCCCTTGAGCACGCGCGCGATGATCTCGACCGGGCTCTTGCCGGAGAACGCGTGCTGGAAGCACAGCAGCTCGTAGAGGATGGCGCCCAGCGCATAGATGTCGGTGCGCGCGTCGACCGCATGGCCGCGCGCCTGCTCGGGCGACATGTAGGCCGGCGTGCCGACGATGTGCCCGGCGAGCGATCGCATCGCTTCGCCGTCTCCCGGCTCCGCGTCGAGCGCGCCGCGCACGGACTCGCTCGCGAGCTGCGCGCCGCTCGTGACCTTGGCGAGGCCCCAGTCGAGGACCTGGACCTCGCCGTGCTCCCCGAGCATGACGTTGGCGGGCTTGAGGTCGCGGTGCACGACCCCGTTCGCGTGCGCGTACTCGAGGGCCTGGCTGATCTGGAGGAAGATCTGCACGCGCCGCGTGAGCGAGTACGAATGCAGGTACTCCGCGTCCCCGGCGCGGAGCCCGGAGATGACCTGCTCGAGGGTGCGCCCGCGCACGAAGCGCATGGTGCAGAAGAGCGTGCCGTTGTCGCCGAGCCCGAGGTCGTAGAGCGGAACGATGTTCGGGTGCTCGAGCTGGCCGAGGACCTGCGCCTCCTCGACGAACCGCGCCTGGTGCGCCTCGCCGCCCACGCCGACCACCTTGAGCGCCACCCCGCGACGGATGTCGCGGTCGTAGGCGAAGTAGACCTTGCCCATCCCCCCGATGCCGACGGTCCGGGTGATCTGGTAGCGATCGAAGCCGCTCCGGATGTCCTCCTCGGCGGCGCTCCCGGCCAGCGTGACCCTGGCCCCGAAGCGCTGCAGCCGCCCGTCGCGCACGCCGGAGGCGGCGAACGACTCGCCGCTGCGCGGACCCGGCGCGGTCTCGGCGCTCCCGCTGGTGACCGAGCGCCGCGAGCGGACCACCTCCGGCTCGGGACCGAGCGCGATGGTCAGGTCCTCATTGGGCTCGTCCTTCTCGTCGTCCATCGCGTCTCGTGCGGTTTGCTGCGCCTCGATGGTTGCCGGCGCCTCGTCGGAAGCTCGTGCTCTGATCCTACGCCAGCCGGGCGGGATCAGGTCTTGGCGCGCTCGGGTCGGTCATCGATGGTGGCGCGCGCGCCGCGAGGGCGGCGTCGTCGGTCGCTGCCGACCGGATTCGCGCTGCCGTCAGGTCAGTCCGTCTCTTGAAGGAAGGGGTTGACCACCTCGACGCTGCCATAGAGGCGGCCATGCTGGAAGTCCTCGGAGAGGATCCGGGGGATGCCGTAGACGTCCGCATATGCCCAGAGGTGCGCATCGAACCAACCCATCCTGTAGGCAGCCATGCCTCGGAGCGCGCTCCGCACCAGGTCCTCGTTCGGGTACAGCACCACGAACTGGTGGAGAAACGCCTCCGCTTCGTGGCGCGCGTGTTCCTGCGAGAGGAGGGCTGAACCTCCCGAAAGCGGGCGCGTCGTGGCCGCCACGAACTCGAGGACAGCCTGATGAGGGAGGCGGAGGTCATCGCGTTCGATCCCCGCGCGCAGCACCTCGACGGCGATCCGCTGCTTGCGTGGATCGCGTGGATCGTGGCGGTAGACGAGGAGGTTCGTGTCAACGAGAACGAGCACGATCGTAGAGCTCCTCGCGCGTCCACCCTCGGTCTTGCGCGGGAACCAGGCCGGAGCTCTCCCGCTCGCGTTGTTGCTGGCGCTCGGTGGCCTCGTCGAAGCGCCGGAGCCGTTCGCGCACGTCCAGGACGCGCGGCGGTTTCCGCGCGGTCGTGATGCGGATCGCCTCACCCGCAGCCGACCACTCGATCTCGTCCCCGGGCCGGATGCCATAGGCGTCCGCGATGACTTTGGGGACCGTGACCTGGAGCTTGCTCGTGACCTTGCTCACGTCCTTACTCTAGCAAGGACGCGGTCCTTGTCAAGCGCACGCGATGCGATCGTGAAGCGGGTGCGGTCAGCCTTCCGCTCGTTCGGTGGAGGCGCGCCGCCGTCTCGCGGCACGGCGCGCGGGGCGCGGCTGGACGGCCTCTTCGGGTGCCGTCTCGAGCTCGAGGGCGCCCTTCCCCATCCAGCTCTCGAGCAGCGCACGCTGCGTTCCGGTCGCCCGGGCCGCGAGGTAGGCGCGGCGGCGGACCGGCGGGATGCCGAGCGTCACCGTCACGTCGCGCAGGCGCTCCTCGCGGAAGAACGAGATGCGCACGCGGTCTTTCGGGGACGCCTGCTCGAGGCGCTCCTTGAGCGCGGACTCGTCGACGCGATGGCCGTCCCAGGCGATGACCTCGTCGTTCGCCGAGAGGCCCGCCGCCGCCGCCGGCCCGCCGTCGAGGACGCTCGCCAGGTGCACGCGCCCGCCCGAGCTGCGGAGCGGCGCTCCCAGCAGCGCGCCCCGCGGCTTCGAGGCGTCCTTCTCCCTGGGGCCGAGCGCGAGGCCGGCGCCGGCGAGGAGGGACAGAAGCGGCAGCTCCTCGGTCCCGTCCACGTAACGCGCGAACCAGCGCGCGAAGGACCGGCCGGTCACGTCCTCCACGGCGCGCAGGACCCCGTCCTCGGGCAGGCCCGCGCGGCCGCGCTTCACGACCAGGCGCAGGACGTCGTCGAGCGACTTGCGGTTCCTGGTGACGCGGCGGACCTCGAGGTCGAGGGCGAGGCCGACGAGGTGCCCCTTCTCGTAGTAGCTCACGGTCGCGTTGGGCGAGTTCTCGTCGGGGCGGTAGAACTTGATCCACGAGTCGAACGACGCGCCGGCGACGCTCGTCCGGAGGCGCCCGGGGGTGTCGAGCAGGTGGTCCCAGCGCTCGACCACGCGGTCGAGGTACTTGCGCGGCGTGAGCAGGCCGGCGCGGCGCAACAGGAGCTCGTCGTAGTAGTCGGTCACGCCCTCGAACCACCACAGGAGGCGGGTCGGGCTCTCGCGGTCGTAGTCGTACGGGCGGAACGCCGCCGGCGTCGCTGACTTCACGTTCCAGGCGTGGAAGAGCTCGTGCGAGAAGAGCGCGAGGAAGTCCTCGTAGCGCTCGTCGGGGCGGAAGCGGAGCGCCGGCCATTCGAGCGCCATCGAGGACAGGTGCTCGAGGCCGCCGCGGCTCGCGGGCGTGAGGTTCACGATGGCGAGGTAGCGCGCGAACGGGAAGCTGCCGAAGAGCTCGCGCGCGGTGGATGCGATGCGCGGGAGGTCCCTGCGCAGCCGCTTGCGGTCCTCGTTGCCCTCGCCGCAGAAGACCACGTGGAACGGCGTCCCCGCCACCGTGAAGTCGAGCGCGCGGAGCCGGCCGCACTCGATCGGGGAGTCGACGAGGGTGTCGTAGTCGGGGGCCTCGAGGCGCCCGCCGCGCGCGGGGAGCGCGCACGCGACCTTCCAGCCGCGCGGGGCCTCGACCTCGACCGTGCAGCGCGCGGCGCGGAGCTCGTCCTGGAACAGGAACACCGCGGGGCCGCTCAGGAACGCGTGGTCGGAGCTCACGTGGCTCGTGCGCACCGAGCGCTCGAACGCGTAGAGGCGGTAGCGCACGCGCAGGCCGGAGCGGCCCCCGCCCTCGACGCGCCACGCGTTCTTCGCGACCTTCTCGACCGGGAGGCGACGGCCGGCGAGGTCGCGCGCGTCGAGCGCGCTCAGGTGGCGGGCGTACTCGCGCACGAGGTACGAGCCGGGGCTCCAGACCGGGAGCTTCAGGACCGCGTCGGCCGTTCGCCGCGAGGGCGGGAAGACGGCCTCGACCTCGATCTCGTGCCTCTCGGGCCGCACGATGCGGATGCGGTACGCGACGGATGGCCGGGAAGCGCGAGACGGCGTCGGCATGGCCTCGCATCTTACCCGAGGCCGGCGGGGCCCGGTGCGGACCCCGGCGCGCGGGGGGACTGCCGCCTCGACGGGCGCTCCGGGGGCGAGAAATCGCGGGTGCGGCCGCGCGCCGGCCCCGATCCGCGCGCGGCGGACTCGACGCCGGCGGCCGGGAGGATTACCATCGCGGCGCCGGACACCGAATCGGCGACGCCGAGCCGCCCGGCCTGTGTTGGGATCGAGGGAGGACGGAATGACCGATCGCGAGAGCCGTGGACACGAGAACGATCGGTGGGTGCGCCCGGTCCGCGCTCCGCGAAGCCACGCGCTCCGGCGCGTGCTCACGGGCGTCACGGTGCTCGCGTGCGCAGCGCTCGTCCCCCTGGATCGGCCCGCCGCCGAGCCCTCGCCCTCGGGCCTCGCCGCGGTCGACGTGCTGTGCGCGGTGCTCGCGCAGTCTCCCGCGGCCGACCGCAACGCGGCGCGCGCGAGCGCGCTCGAGCAGCTCGCGGCCAAGCTCGCGGAGGGGGCGCCGTTCGCCGCGCTCGAGGTCGAGCTCCTGAAGCGGCACCTGTCCGGCGGGTCTCTCGACCCGGTCGAGGCCGACCTGCTCCTCTCGCGTGCCCTGCTCGCGCGCGAGCAGCCGGACGCGGTGCTCACGCCCGAGCAGGAGGACCTCCTCGCTCGCTACGCGGAGCTCGGCGCCAAGGAGGAGGCTCCGGCGCCCGATGGCGCGCTCGAGCCCGGCGCCGCGCCCGAGACGGCGCCCGGCAACCCCGAGGACGCGGGCGCTCCGGCCGAGCCGGCGCCGCGGGAGCCGGAGGCGGATCGGAGGTCGCCGGAGCAACCGGTCCCGGCGACGACCGGGACGCCTGAGAACGCGACCAACACGCAGGGCTTCCTCCGCGAGCAGGAGCCCAACGACACCCCGGCTACCGCCCGGCCGCTCGGTGGGATGGACGTGGTCGCGTTCGGGAACGTCTGGGGGGCTTCCGGGACGTACACCGGAGACCTCGACTACTGGTCGTTCTCGGGCCTCGTGGGAGACCGCATCTACGTGGCCACCCAGGGCGCCTTCTCGGCGACGGCCGTGACCGGCGACACGTTCATCGATCTCCTCGACAGCAACGGCACGACCGTGCTCGAGGGCGACGACAACGACTGCGACCTCGGCACCTCCTCGTCCACGATCGCCGGCAAGGCGCTCCCCGCATCGGGCACGTTCTACATCCGCGTGCGCTCGGGCGGCGGCTTCCCGGGGAACACGACCGTGAGGCCGTACCAGCTCCACTTTCGCCAGCAGCGCGGGGTCCCGACGCCGGAGCTCGAGGGCAACGACACGCCCGCCACCGCGAACCCCCTCACGGGAGGTTGGGTGAGCGGGGTCCGGGGCTCGGCCACCGACGTCGATTACTACTCGTTCGCGGCCAATGCCGGGGACACGATCTTCCTGAGCCTCGACCTCGATCCAGAGCGCAACACGACGACCTGGAACGCGCGCCTCGGGATCGGCCAGTTCGGCGACGCGCAGAACCAGATCCTGGTGGTCAACGACAGCAACGGGACCGGCAACGCCGCGGCGCCTCCGTCCGAGGCCCTGTTCATGACCGTGAAGACGGCGGGGACCTACTATGCGGTGGTGGAGGCCCCGACGGCCATCGCGTTCGTGGCCGGCGTCCAGACCTACAACCTGAGCCTCGGCGTCCACCCCGCGACGGCGCTCGGCGTCAACTGCACCACGTGGAGCACCAATGTGCCGGCGACCATCCCGGCCGGGGGCGGCCAGGTCGACTCGACCATCTTCGTGCCCGGCAACCCGCGCATCGAGGACCTCAACCTCGAGATCCAGCTCAACCACGCCTTGATGGCCGACATCGACGCGGCGCTCCTGTCACCGGCCGGGAACGAGAACAGCCTGTTCACGGACGACGGCGCGGCCGCGATCGCCGGTCAAACGGTGATGGACATCGGGCTCGACGACGAGGCGGGCTGCCCGGTGCCTGCGGGCGGCGCACCGGGGCTCTTCCAGTACCTGGCGCCGACTCCGCCCGCCGCCCCGGTTGCGGCCACCGCGATGAGGGGCCTCGTCTACCAGCCCGAGGTGAGCCGGCTCGGCTGGTTCAAGGGCGAGCTCGCGGGCGGCAACTGGACCCTGCGCCTGCGCGACGACCTGAACAACGCATCGGGAGGCACGCTCACTGGCTGGAGCCTCACGATCTGCGAGCCGCCCGCCGCCACGTCCTGCGGGTTCCCGCTCACGACCGTCTACTCGAGCGACTTCGAGGCGAACGACGGCGGCTTCACGAGCGCCGCGATCACGGGCACGAACAACTGGGCGCGCGGGACGCCGACGGCGGCCCCGATCACGACCTGTGCGAGCGGGAGCAACTGCTGGAAGACGAACCTCACGGGCATCTACTCGGCGAGCAGCAACATGGAGCTCAAGTCGCCCGCGATCAGCCTGGCCGGGATGGCGCCGCCGATCCGGCTCACCTGGAACCAGAAGTACCAGATGCAGACGGCGAACAACGACCACGCCTACGTGCTCGTGCGCGAGGCCGGGACGGGCGCGAATCCGAGGAAGCTCTGGGAATGGCTCGACGGGACGATGACCGAGGGCGTCGGCACGACCGGCGCCCTCATCAACCAGAGCGCCGGCTGGGGCCTCGTGACCGCCAACCTCGACGCCTACGTCGGCAAGACCATCGAGGTCGTGTTCCACCTCGACAGCAACGCCACCGCTCCCAAGCTCGCCGGGCTCGCGGTCGACGACGTCACCGTGACCGCGGTCGCCGCGAGCTTCTGCGCCGACGGCGATCCATGCACGGTCGACCGCTGCGACCCGGCAGCGGGCACCTGCACGCACACGCCGAGCCTGTGCTGTGTCGCCGGCGTCCCGACCGTGTGCAACGACTTGAACCCGTGCACCGCCGACGCCTGCGACGAGAGCACCGGCGGCTGTCTCTTCACGCCCACGGTGGGCGCCTCGTGCAACGACCAGAGCGCGTGCACGACCGCCGACTCGTGTGGCCCGGCGACGACCTGCAACACGACGTTCGCCAGCGAGAACTTCGACCTGGTCGTCGCGCCGGCGCTGCCCGCGGGCTGGACCACAAACGCGTTCCAGGGCGCCGATGTCTGGGTCACCACCACCGCGGCCAACGACACGCCGCTCAACAGTGCGTTCGGGATCGACTCGACGACGACGTCCGACCACGTGCTTACCTCGCCCGCGTATGCGATCCCGGCGGGCGGGGCGCAGCTCACGTTCCGGAACCGATGGCAGTTCGAGAACACCACGTCCTTCTTCGATGGCGGCATGCTCGAGATCTCGATCGGCGGCGGGACGTTCCAGGACATCCTGAGCGCGGGCGGGAGCTTCGCAACCGGCGGTTACACGGGCACGCTCTCCACCTTGAACCCGCTCGGCGCTCGCTCCGCGTGGACCGGCTCGTCGAGCGGCTACCCGGCCTTCCTCACCACCACGGTGAACCTCCCCGCGGCAGCGCGCGGGCAGAGCGTCGTCCTGCGCTGGCGCGTGAGCACCGACTCGTCGAACACGACCACGTTCCGAGGCCAGGAGATCGACACGATCCGCCTCAATTCATGCACCAGCGTCTGCGGCGGCACGCCCGTCACCTGCACCGACAACAACCTCTGCACCGCCGACACCTGCAACCCCGCGACCGGCTGCGTCTTCACGCCCGATCCGACGGGCTGCGACGACGGAAACCCGTGCACCGACGACTCCTGCGCGACCGGGAGCTGCCTCCACACCTTCAACACGGCGCCCTGCAACGACGGGGTCGCCTGCACGGTCAACGACGTCTGCTCGAACGGCGTCTGCGCGGGGACGCCGCCGGCGGCCTGCAACGACGGGAACCCGTGCACCACCGACAGCTGCCTCGTCACCGGTCAGGTCCTGCAGTTCAACGTCGCGTCGCTGCTCAACTCCGACGTGGTGGTGAACAACGGTGCTCCCGGCCCCGCGTTCGATCCGAGCCAGGAGTCGATCGGCCTCAACACCCTGGCCACCAACAACTTCTGCTTCATGTCGCAGTCGGTGGCGGTCGCGAGCGCCGGCGCGCTGACGCCGAACGGGCTGCCGGACAGCGCCTTCTTCGCGGCCAACGGCTTCCACCCCGACGTGCAGCTCGCGTTCCGCAACAACCAGGACTACACGACGGGCACGAACGCCCGGCGCATCACCAGCTTGACCGAATCCTTCTTCTTCGACGTGACCCCCGCCATCTACAGCTTCGTGCATCTCTACCTCACGAGCGGGGACGGCCAGTCGCACTGCATCGTGACGTTCACGTACAGCGACAGCACGACCAGCGCGCAGCCCCTGACCACGGTCGAGGACTGGTTCAACGACCCGGCGGACACCGCGACCGCCTACCGCCTCATCGACGGCCTTGACCGCATGCAGCCCGGGAGCGGACCGGGCACGCAGTTCCAGTTCGCGGATGCGAACGACCCGGCGATCTTCGGCTACCGCTTCACGCCGGACCCCGCGCGCACCCTGACCCGCATCACGATCACGCGGAGCGACAGCGCCACGAGCTCGGTGCTCGACTTCTTCGGCGGCGTCGGCGTGCTCCTCGCCGATGCTTGCACGCACACGACGCTGACCTGCGACGACGGCAACGTCTGCACCGCGGACAGCTGCGACCCGGCTTCCGGCTCGTGCACGCACACCACGAATCCCACCGCGTGCGACGACGGCAACGCGTGCACCGCGGACACCTGCAACCCCAGCAACGGCACCTGCGCGCACACGATCACGCCCAACGTCCCGTGCAGCGACGGGAGCCTGTGCACGACCGGCGACACCTGCAACGCCTCGGGCGTCTGCGTCGGCACCGCGATCACGTGCAACGACTCGAACCCGTGCACCGACGACTCGTGCGTCGCGGCGATCGGCTGCGTCTTCACCGGCGCCCCGGGCCGCCCTTGCAACGACTCGAACCCCTGCACCACGGGCGACACCTGCGGCACGTCATGCGTGCAGAGCGTCGCGAGCGAGCGCTTCGACTCGGTGACCGCCCCGGCGCTGCCCGCGGGCTGGACGGGGGCGCTGTGGCGCACCGTGACAACGGCATCGGACACGCCGCCGAACGCGGCGTTCACCGACGACCCCGGCACCGTGTCCGACCGCACGCTCGACTCTCCCACCTTCGCCCTACCGCTCACGCCCTCGCAGCTCACGTTCCGCAACCGGGTCGAGCTCGAGTCCGGGTTCGACTGCGGCGTGCTCGAGATCAAGATCGGGGCCGGGGCCTTCCAGGACATCCTCGCCGCGGGCGGCACGTTCGTCGGCGGCGGCTATAACGGCACCTGCTCCGCGTGCTGCGGCAACCCGCTCGCCAATCGTGCGGTCTGGACCGGGAACCCGAGCGCGGGCACGTTCTTCACCACCACGGTGAACCTGCCGGCCGCCGCGCTGGGCCAGAGCGTCGTGTTCCGCTTCCGCGTCGGGACCGACACGACGGTCGCCGGCACCGGTCAGTGGGTCGACACGATCGCCATCGGCAGCGCCTGCAACACGACCTGCCTCCCGGGCGGGCCGACGAGCTGCGACGACGGCAACCCGTGCACCACCGACTCGTGCGATCCGGCCGCACCCGGGGGCTGCGTCCACACCAACAACAATGCATCGTGCAACGACGGCAACGCCTGCACGTTCAACGACACCTGCAGCAACGGCGTCTGCGTCGGCGGGGCGCCGGTGGTGTGCAACGACAACAACGTCTGCACCACCGACTCGTGCCTCCCGGCGCCGGTCCCGGTCCAGTTCGACGTGACGTCCGTGCTCAACGCCGACGTGATCGTGAACAACGGGAGCGGCGTCAACGACCCGACCCAGGACCCGATCGACGCTGGCCCGCTCCCGAACGGCACCTGCTTCATGACCCAGTCGGTCGCGGTGGCGAGCGCCGGAGCGCTGACGCCGAACGGCCTCCCCGACAACGCCTTCTACCCGGCCAATGCGTTGCACCCGGACGTCCAGCTCCTGGGCGCGAACAGCCAGCCCAACGCCGGGCTCAACGCGCGGCGCATCACGGCCCTGAGCGACATGTTCAACTTCACGGTGCCGCCCGATTCGTACAGCCAGGTCCACGTGTTCTTCACCGCGGGCGACGCGCAGGGCTTCATCGACGCCCACGCCACGATCACGCTCAACTACGGCGACGCGACGTCGCAGTCGACGCCGGTCGCCGTGCCGGACTGGTTCAACGACCCGCCTGACCCGGACTTCCCGACCGAGTCCTTCGCGATGTACCGGCTCATCGACGGCAGGGACCGCATGAACCCCGTCTCCTTCGGTTTCGCCGACGCGAACGATCCCGCCATCTTCGGCTATGGCATCAACGCCGATCCGGCCCGGACGCTGGTCAGCATCACCATCGTCCGCTCCGATCCCATGGGCACGTCAGCGCGCGTCCTCGACTTCTTCGGCGCGCTGGGCGTGCGCTCCGCGGGCTGCTCCTTCGTGCCCAACGCCGCCCCCTGCGACGACGCGAACCCGTGCACCGTGGGCGACGTCTGCGGCGCCGGGACCTGTCATCCCGGGACCACCCCGCTCGACTGCAACGACAACAACCCGTGTACCGCCGACACCTGCTCGGCGACCGTGCCCGGAGGCTGCGTCAACACCTGCGAGACCATCCCGCCGGTCGTCGTCCCGCCGCCGAGCACCACGGCCGAATGCGACGCGGTCCCGGCGGCCGGGACGCCGACCGTGACCGATAACTGCGACCCGAGCCCGACGGTCCTGCTCTCGAGCGAGACCAGCACGCAGACGCCGAACGGCTGCAGCCACTCGAGCTACACGATCACGCGCACCTGGACGGGCCGGGACTCGTGCGGCAACACCAGCACCGCCACCCAGGTCATCACGGTGACCGACACCCGCGCGCCGTCGATCACCACCGCGGCCGCGAACCTGACCGTCGAGTGCGACGGCGCGGGCAACACCGCCGATCTCAACGCCTGGCGCGCAGCGCACGGCGGCGCTTCGGCCAGCGATGCCTGCGGCTCGGTCACGTGGACGGACGATTTCACGGCGCTCACGCCGGGCTGCGGGAGGACGGGCTCAGCGACCGTGACGTTCACCGCCCACGACGACTGCGGCAACCAGGCCTCGACCACGGCGACGTTCACCATCCTGGACCGGATCGCTCCGGCCATCGTCACCCCGGCCGCGAGCCAGACGGTCGAGTGCGACGGGTCGGGCAACGCCGCAGCGCTCGCCGCCTGGCTCGCGTCGCACGGCGGCGCGGCGGCGAGCGACGTCTGCGGCGCGGTCTCGTGGACCAACGACTTCACGGCGCTCTCGGACGGCTGCGGCGCGACCGGGTCCGCGACCGTGACGTTCACCGCCCACGACGAGTGCGGCAACACCAGCACGACCGCGGCGACGTTCACCATCGTGGACACCACGCGCCCGAGCATCACCACCCAGGCCTCGAACCAGACCGTCGAGTGCGACGGCGCGGGCAACGCGGCCGAGCTCAATGCCTGGCTCGCCTCGCACGGAGGAGCGTCGGCGAGCGACGCCTGCAGCGCGGTCACGTGGACGAACGACTTCACCTCGCTCAGCGACGGCTGCGGCGCCACCGGCTCCGCGACCGTGACGTTCACCGCCGCCGACGCCTGCAGCAACACCAGCACGACCACGGCGACGTTCACCATCGTGGACACGACCGCCCCGGTCCTCGCCGGCGTGCCCGGCCCGGCGACGGTCGAGTGCAGCAACGTGCCGCCTCCCGCGAGCCCCACCGCGACCGATACCTGCGACTCCTCGCCGACCATCACCTTCATGGAGATGAGCAACCAGACCGGGAGCGGCTGCGGCACCGGGACCTTCGAGATCCGGCGCACCTGGACCGCTCACGACGCCTGCGGCAACACCAGCAGCCAGACGCAGGTGCTCACCGTCCGCGACACCTCCGCCCCGGTCCCGACCGCTGTGCTCGAGCCGGCGGCGCCCCGGCCGCCGTCCTCGCCGCGCTCGGCCTGCTCCGCGCCGAGCCGTCGCCAGTTCCTCGTGCGCTGCTCGGCGACCGACAACTGCGACCCCTCGCCCACGACCACGGCGGTCCTGCGCATCACCAACCACGACGTCGTCAACCACGTGTGCGTGACCCGGGTCGAGGACGTGGCCGTCGCCTGCGACGAGCTCGTCGACCTCGTGCTGGTCGCGCGCGCCTGTCCGGCGCATCCGCACCCGCCGGTCTCGGCCACCTCGGCGCCTCCGGACGAGCCGCGCGTCTTCACCGGCGAGCAGATCGAGCTTCGCGTCACCGCCACCGACGTCTGCGGCAACAGCGCCGTCGCAACCTACGACCCGACCACGGTGCCGGCGCCGCCCTGCAGCGACCACCTCCCGGACGGGACGTGCTGTCCGCCCATCGGCCGGCCGGAGGACCCCGAGTGCCGCGTGCCCCTGTGCGGGAGCCTCCTCCGGGAGGGGAGCGAGCCGGGTGCCCGGCTCGCTCCGGCGCCGGGGGCGCTCACGGACGGCTCGCGGGCGGGGTGACTCCTCGCGCACCCCGACATGCGGCTCGAGGCCGTGGAGGAGTCGGTCAGCGTCGCCGAGGCGCGGGTTGGCTCGCTACGCGATCACGACGTGCTCTCCCGTCTGGACGGGCGGACGCCTCAGGAGAGCTCCTCCGCCAGCGAGACGATGATGCCCGCAGGGCCGCGCATGTAGCAGAGTCTGTACTTGTCCTTGTACTGTGCGACCTCGCCGACGAGCTCGGCGCCCTGGGCGCGCAGGCGAGCGACCGTATCGTCGACGCTCTCGACGGTGAACATGACGCTCCGGAGGCCCAGCGCGTTGGGCGGCGCGATCGCCGGCTCGATCGCGACCAGCGGTGGGTTGCGGAACTTCGTCAGCTCGAGGCGCCCGTGCCCATCCGGAGTACGCATCATGACGATGTCGACGCGAACCCCCTCGAGCGCGTTGATGCGGTCCACCCATTCGCCCTCGATCGGCGCCTCGCCTTCGACGGACATGCCGAGTGTCGTGAAGAAGGAGATGGCGGCGGGGAGGTCGTCGACGACGACGCTGACGTGGTCGAGTCTCTTGATCGTCATGTCGCTGGTATAGCAGAGGCGGTGCGGTGGGCTCCATCCGTTCATCCGGATGTGCGGATGGAGCTGCTCGCGAAAGGACGCGACCGGGCGGGGCGCTTGCGTTGCTGGTAGCCCGGCTGCCCGCGAAGGGCATCGTGCCCGCTCGGGCTCCGGGGCGCGCTGCAGACCCTCGGGGGGTCCGGTTGTTCGGATGAGGCCCGAACAACCAGACCCCCGAGGGCCGTAGAAAGCGGGTGAGGCCAGGGCAAGGCAAGGCAAAGGCCAGTGGCCAGGGCAGGCGACGCATCGCATCGGGACGCAGGCGCGATAGAATGACCGCCATCGCACACACGTCGAAATCGCGGGAACCCTCCGGGGCGCGGTCATGAGCGCGCGCGGCGATGCTGCCGCGGTCGCCGCCACAGCAGCGGCAGCCGCAGCCTCCGCGGCCGCCACAACCGCGGCTCCAGCGGACGACGGTTCCCCCTCCGCGACGCTCGCGAGGCTCACCGACAACCTGTGCCGGGTCATCGTCGGCAAGCGCGCGGAGATCGAGATCCTCGTCGCCGGGCTCGTCGGCGGCGGGCACGTGCTGCTCGAGGACATTCCCGGGGTCGGCAAGACCACGCTCGCCAAGGCCATCGCGCGCTCCGTCGGCGGGCGGCTCTCGCGCGTGCAGTTCACGCCCGACCTCCTGCCCACCGACATCGTCGGGGCGTCGCTCTGGAACCCGAAGGACGCGAGCTTCCACTTCAACCCCGGGCCCATCTTCACAAACGTGCTGCTGGCCGACGAGATCAACCGCGCCTCGCCGCGGACGCAGTCGGCGCTGCTCGAGGCCATGGCCGAGCGCCAGGTGACCGTGGACGGGACCTCGCGGCTGCTCGATCCGCCGTTCCTCGTGATCGCGACCGAGAACCCCGTGGAGTCTCACGGGACCTATCCGCTCCCGGAGGCGCAGCTCGACCGCTTCGCGGTGCAGGTCTCGCTCGGCTACCCGCCGCAGAACGAGGAGAAGCGCCTGCTCTACGGCAAGGGCGGCCTCGAGGAGCTCGAGCGCATCGAGCCGGTGCTCGATCCCGCGGGGCTCGTGCGGCTGTTCGCCGCCGCGACCGCGGTGGCGCTCGAGGACTCGGTCGCCGACTACCTCCTCGCCATCGTCGCGGCCACGCGCAAGCACCGCTCGGTGCGGCTGGGCGTGTCGCCGCGCGGGGCGAAGGCGTTCCTCGCGAGCGCGCGGGCGATGGCGTTGCTCTCCGGCAGGACATACGTCGAGCCCGACGACCTCAAGCGGGTCGCGCGCGCTGCCCTCGGGCACCGGCTCGTGCTCGACGCCAAGGCGCGCTATGCCGGCTCGCGCAAGGAGTCGGTTGTCGACGAGGTGCTGGCGGAGGTCAAGGTCCCGCGGTGACCGCGCGGAGGCGAGGTTGACGCCGGCGGCGGGTCCCGCGCCCGGCGCGGGTTCCCCGCGTGGTGGTTCCCGTCACGAGCCCGGTTCTGCTCTCGAGCCGGGGCTCGGTCCGTTCGCGCGGCTCCGCCGCCGGCGGCTCATCCGGCCCGTCGCTGACCTCCTCCGCCGCCGCCTCACGCCCTTCGGCGAGGGCGTCGCGGCGCTGCTGCTGGTCTCCGCCGCGTTCGGCCGCGCCAACTTCGACGTGCCGGCGTACCTCGTCTTCGCGTTCGCGATCACGGTGCTCGGCGGCGCCGTGCTCGCCTCGCGGCGCGCCCTCCCCGAGGTCCGCGCCTCTCGCCGGCCGGTGGCGCCGGTCTCGGCAGGGGAGGTGCTCGAGGTCGAGGTCGACCTCGAGCTTCCCGCCTCCGCGCGCCGCTCCGCCCACGACGTCGGCGTGGTCGAGCTCGACCTTCCGCGCGGGCTCGCGCCCGTGGCGGGCCACGAGGGGGGCGAGGAGGAGGGCGGCGGCGGCGACGGACGTGACGTCGTCGTCTGCCTGCGGCCGGGCGAGCGCGGGTTCCTGCGCGTGAGGCTCCGCGCGCGCAAGCGCGGGGCGTACGTGCTCCGCGGTCTCCACGTCGCGAGCGCGTGGCCGTTCGGGCTCTGGCGCGCGCTCCGGCGCATGGACGAGGAGACCGGCGTCCTCGTCTACCCGGCCTTCCGCACGCCCGAGGAGTTCTCGGTGCCCGAGGGACGGAACTACCAGCCCGGCGGGATCCTGCTCTCCTCGAACGTGGGCGAGTCGTCGGAGTTCATGCACACGCGCGAGTACCGCGCGGGCGACAACCTGCGTCACCTGCACTGGGCGTCGACCGCGCGCCTCGGCGTGCCGGTGGTCAAGGTCTATCACGAGGAGTACTTCGTGCGCCTGGCGCTGGTGCTCGACACCGAGCTCGCCATCGCCGCCTCGGACGCCGCGTTCGAGACCGCGCTCTCGCTCGCCGCGGGGATCGCCGACAACCTCTCGCGCCGCGACTACGTGATCGATCTGTTCGCGGCCGGGAGCCAGGTCTACCACTTCCAGGCCGGCCGCGCGCTCGCCCACCTCGACCACGTGCTCGAGATCCTCGCCTGCCTCGAGGCGGTCCCGGAGGTCGACTGGACGGCGCTCGCGCACGCGCTCGCCCCCGAGGCGCCGCGGCTGACCGGGGTGGTGGCGCTCTTCCTCGACTGGACGGAGGAGCGGCAGACCCTGGTCGAGCTGATCGAGAGCCTGGGCGTCGCGGTGCGCGTGATCGTCGTCCGCGAGGGCGCCACCACGCTGCCGGCGCCCGCGCTCCCGGCCGACGCGTTCACCATCGTGGCGCCGGGATCGGATCTCGACCCGGCCGCCGCGGCCGCGCCGGGCGGCGACCGCGCCCGGGAGAGCCGCGGCGAGGCACTCGCCGCCGGTGCCTCCGGCGCAGCCGGCGGAGGGCGCCGGTGAGCGACGGTGCCGGCCGCCCGCCGGGAGCGCTGGCCGCGATCGCACTGCTCGCCGTCGCGCTGCTCGGGCTCGCGCTCCACGACGCCGTGCTCCTCCCGGCGTGCGTGGCGGCGATCGCGCTCTCGCGCGCGCACCGCTTCACGCTCACGCCGCCGGCGCACGCCACCCGGTGGCGCTTCGCGGTTCTCGGCGCCGGCGCGCTCGTCGCATCCTGGCTCTACTACCAGACGGTGCTCGGCTTCGGGGCCGGGCTCGGTCCCGCGGAGCGCGCCATCCGCCTCGGCCCGCACCTGCTCGCCGTGACCGGCATCGCCGCGTCGCTCGCGCTCGTGTGGCTCTGGCACACCCCTCTGCCGCGCCGCGTGGCGACACCGCTCGTGCTCGCGCTCGCCGCGCCGCCGGTGGTCGCGAGCGGCAGCTACTACACGCTCGGCCCGGTGTGGAACCTGGGTCTCGTCGCGTTCCTCGCCGCCTGCTTGCTGGCGCCGGCGTGGATCGCGAGCGAGCGCCTCCCCGCGCGTGCCCGCCTCGCGCGCCTCGCCGGCCTCGGGGCGCGCGGCGTCGTCGTCTTCGCGGTGACGCTCGCGGTCGGACGCGGGCTCAAGGCCGCCGAGCGCCTGCTCGGCGTGCCGCTCGACGCGCTCGGCCTCCCCGGCTACGTCGGGCTCGGGAGCGGCAACGGCATGCAGGTCGCGCGCGAGCGCACGATCGACCCGTCGGACCGGCTGCTGGCGGCGATGGACGGCGAGGCCTCCCCGGGCTACCTGCGCGCACAGGTCCTGTGGGAGTACAGCAACGGCCACTGGAAGTCCTCCGGGGCGGAGCGCACGCCGCTCGCGCCGGGAGCCGACGGGCTCATCGACCTCGTCCCCGCGGCCGGCGCCGCCCCGGCAGCCGCCCGCGACGCCGCGAGCGAGCGCACGGTCACGCTCTTCGCCGACCTCCGCGGCGTGGTCCCGCTCAGCTACGGGGCGCGGCGCGTGCGCCTGGCCGTCGAGCGCTGCTTCCTGCTCACGGGCGACGTGCTCGAGTGCACTCCGCCGGCGGCGGGGATCGAGCGCTACGGGATCCTGACCGCGGCGGCGCCGGAGGAGTCCGCGACGGCGAGCGCGCCGGCGAGCGCCGCCGCCGTGGACGTCTCGCGGGCGCCGGGCGCCCCCGAGGGAGTGCTGGCGGCGCTGCGTCCGCTCGCGCTCGAGGTCGCCGCCGAGGCGCGCGCCGATCCGCTCGCCTCGGCCCGGCGCATCGAGCGCCACTTCCACGAGCGCTACGTGTACTCCAAGACGGTGCGCCTCGCGCGCGAAGGCGACCCCGTGGTCGACTTCGTGCTCAACCGGAAGCCCGCGTACTGCGAGCACTTCGCCTCGGGGATGGTGCTCCTCCTGCGCGCGCTCGGGCACCCTGCGCGCGTGGCCGGCGGGTTCCTGGTGGAGGAGTGGAACGACGTCGCCCAGGCCTGGGTGGTGCGCGAGTCGGACGCGCACGCGTGGGTCGAGGTGCTCGACCCCGCGCGCGGGAGGTGGGTGCGCTTCGACCCGACGCCGCCCGGGCGCGACAGCGAGCCCTCGCGCGCCTCGGCGATCGCCGCCGGGCTGCGCCAGCTGCGCGACGCGCTCCACCTCGCGGCGCGCGCGCTCGGCCGCGCCTGGAGCGCCCGCGACCCGTTCGCGGCCGCGGCCTCGGCGCTCTCCGCGATCTCGGCGCTCCTCCGGCGCCGGCCGTGGCTCGTGGCCGGCCTCGTCCTCGCGCCGCTCGCGTATGCGCTCAACCGGCGACTCGGGCGCGCGGCGTGGCGGCGCGCAGGTGGGCCTCGGGCCGGGCCCGCGGCGCCAGACGCGACGCGCGAGGAGACGCGCGCGGCGCTCCGTGCATCCTTCGCGCGCGTCGCCCGCGCGCTCGAGCGGCGCGGGACCCGGATCGCGGCCTCCGAGACGCTCGACGAGCTCCTCGGGCGGACGAGCCCTCCCGCGGAGGTCGGCCGCTACCTCGCGGCGTATCGCCGCGCCCGCTTCGCGCCCGGGTCCCCGGAGCCCGAGGCGGATGGGCTCGGTGCGCTCGAGCGGGCAGCGCTTGCCCGCCTCGCCCGGCGCGAGTGAGGGAGCGGCCGGCGGCCGCCGCCATGGACGCCGGCGAGGGCTCCCCTCGCAACCGGGCGGACAGATCTTGCAGTTGAGCCCGCCGTGCCCGGCACACAGGTTGGTGCACGAGGTCGCGCAGGAATAGATGCCGTCCTGGCAGCGCGCGGTCGGAGCCTGGACGTTGGTCGGGTCCCCCAGGCAATCGACCAGATCGGGGAAGTCGAGGCAGATGGTCGCGGGAGGCGGCGACACGACCGGCGTCGGGTTCGGGGTCGCGGTCGGAGTCGCCGTCGGAGTGGGGGACGCCGTGGGAGTGGGGGTCGGCGTCGTCGAGACGGTCGCGGTGGCCGTGGGCGTCGGGGTGAGGGTCGAGCTCGCGGTCGCCGTCGGCGTCGCGGTGGGCACCGGGGTCGGCGTGCGCGGGCGATCGGTCGGCGTGGGCGCCGGCGGCGGCAGCGAGGTCGAGCTGCCGTTCCCCTCGACGAGGTTGGTGCCGGTGCGCGGGCCGGCGCTGCCGTCGCCGCGCACGTCCACGTCGAGCAGCGCCGCGCGCTCCTGGCCTATGGCGTCGGCCACGGCGACGGTGATCCGGAGCACTGCCTCCGAGCGCCCGTTGGCGAGCGTGTAGTCGAGGTCGTCGGGGAGCGTGAGGGTGGCGCCGGGATCGAGGTGGAGCGCGCCGATGCGCCCCGAGAGCACCGGTCCGTCCTCGAACACGGTGCCCGCCTGCGCGCCGAGCGTGTCGCGCAGCACGAGGTGCATCCAGCGGATGTCGCAGGCGAGCCCCGCGGTCTCGGTCACGCTGAGGGTCCAGGCGATGCCGTGATCGAGGCCGCTCCGGCGGGCCGGTCCGGGAGAGATCGGGCTCGGGACGACGCTGAGCGTGATGCTGGGCACGCGCTCGGCCGGCACGGTCGCGTCGGACGGCGAGTGCACCTCCTCGCAGGCGAGCCACGGCAACACGAGAAGTCCGAGGAGCGCTGCCCGTGTCGCCGCGCCCGTCTTGGCTTCTTGCGCGTGCCTGCGTTGCATCGTCGCCTCCGGCCTCACGCTGCCTCACCGCGAGCTTGCGGACGGGCGCGGAACGGCTCGAGGAAGACGCTAACCGCGGCCACCCCCGGCGGTCAAGGACGCTCCTCTGCCGCGAGGTCCGGGGAGAGTGGTGCCAGGGCGTGACGGAGGGTGCGGCGGCGAGCGCGGGGGACGCGGAGCGCGCGACGTATACTGCCTCCACGATGCTCGATCTGGCGGGGAAGGCGGCGCTCGTGACCGGCGGCGGCCGGCGCCTGGGGGCGGTCATCGCGCAGGCGCTCGCCGCCGCCGGCGTGCACGTCGCGGTGCACCACCGCTCGAGCGCGGACGAGGCCCTCGAGGTCGTGCGCGCCATCGCCAGGGCGGGCGGACGCGCGGTCACGGTGGCCGCCGACCTCGCCCGCGGCGACGAGGCGCGGGCGCTGCCCGGCCGCGCCGCCGACGCGCTCGGCGCCGCGCGTCTCGACGTGCTCGTGAACAACGCCTCGGTGTTCCGCGCCACCCCGCTCGAGGAGGTCACCGAGGCGGACTGGGACGCGATGATGGACGTCAACCTGAAGGCGCCGTTCCTGTGCGCGCTCGCCGCGGCGCGTCTCATGGGCGAGACCGGAGGTGTGATCATCAACCTGGTCGACGCCTCGGTCGAGACCCCGTGGCCCTCGTACGTGCCGTACCAGGTCTCGAAGGCGGGCCTCCACGCGCTCACCGGCTACCTGGCGCGGGCGCTCGCCCCGCGCGTGCGCGTCAACGGCGTCGCGCCCGGCCCCATCCTGCCTGCCGAGGGCACCGGCGAGGCCGCGGACGCGCGCGCGATCGCCCGCGTCCCGCTCAAGCGCTGGGGCGACCCGCAGGACGTCGCCGACGCGGTGCTCTACCTGGCGCGCGCGCCCTACGTCACCGGGGTGGTGATCCCGGTCGACGGCGGCCGGCGCCTGGGCTGAGCCGGAGGGGCTCTTCCTCCAACGGCGGCCGTGGACCGGGGCCTCGCCCCCGCGCTTGCGTCCCGTTCGCTATACTCGCGCCGGGCAAGGCACCCGGCCGCCCCACCATGAAGAAGCTCTCGCTCCACTCCCTCCACGCGCGCGCGGGCGCCGTCTTCCGCGAGGCGCAAGGCTACGAGCTCCCGGCCCACTACGGGAGCGCCGCCGGCGAGGCGCTCGCGGCCTCGCGCGACGCCGTGCTGGCCGACCACTCGGAGCGCGGGCGCCTCGCCGTGCTCGGGCCGGACCGCATCGATTTCCTGCACGGCCAGGCGTCGAACGACGTCAAGGTGCTCGCGCCCGGCGAGGGGACCTACACCGCGTTCCTCACCGGCAAGGGCAAGATGCGCGGCGACGCCCGCCTCTATCGCCTGGCCGAGCACGTGCTGCTCGACACCGAGGCCGAGGCCCGCGAGCTCCTGCTCGCGCACCTGCAGGGCTTCGTCATCATGGAGGACGTGACGCTCGAGGACTGGACCGAGCGCACGGTCGAGCTGGGCGTGCACGGACCCGGGGCGCGCGCCGCCCTCGCCAAGGCGCTCGGAGTCGACGTCCCCGAGGACCTGCCGCTCCATGCCACCGTGGCCCGGAGCTTCGAGGGCACCGAGCTCACGATCGCGCACGAGCGCCCGACCGGCGCCCCGGGCTACGTCCTCCTGGCCGACGCCGGGAGCGCGCCCGCCGTCTTCCTCCGGCTCGCGGAGTCGATCCCGCTTGCCGGACACGACGCCCTCGAGATCCGCCGGGTGGAGGCGGGGATCCCGCGCTTCGGCGCCGAGATGGACGAGGGCACGATCCCGATCGAGGCCGGGCTCGTCCACGCGGTGAGCTACACCAAGGGCTGCTACACCGGGAACGAGGTCATCCTCAGGCTCAGGACCTACGGTCACGTCAACCGCCGGGTGGTGGCGCTGCGCATCGAGGGCGGCGTCCCGGTGCAACGCGGCGACGCCGTGGTCGCGAGCCTCGAGCCCGCGGCAGCGGCCACCGGCACTGCGGACACGGCCGCGACGGGAGAGGGAGGCGGGACCGGGGCACCCGAGGGGAGCGATCTCGCCCGGGACGCAGGCGGCGGCGCCGCGCCGCCGACCGCACCCGCGGAAGCCGGCGAGAAGAACGTGGGCAACGTCACGACCGCGGTGGTCTCGCCGCACGCTGGGGCGCCGCTCGCGCTCGCCATGGTGCGGCGCGAGGCGAGCGAGGCCGGTACCAGGGTCACCATCATCCGAGCCGGTAGCCGCGTCGCGGCCATGGTCGTGACGCCACCGCTCGACGGGAGGAATGGATGAAGCACCCGAAGGAGCACCAGGACGCGCGTAGCTGGCACCACCACATGAGCGGCAGGATGATCGAGCCGGTCGCGCTCAAGCCGGGGATGAAGGTCACGGACCTCGTCGAGGCCTACTCCAGGATGGGCTTCAACGCCCGGCGTCTCGCCGAGGCCTGCGACCTGTTCGGGCGCATGATCGACTCCGGCGCGCTCATCGGGCTCACCGTGTCGGGCGCCATGGCCCCGGTCGGGATGTCGGGGGCGTTCAGCCAGCTCATGGAGGCCGGCTTCGTCGACTGGGTCATCTCGACCGGCGCCAACCTCTACCACGACCTGCACCGGGCGTTCGACTTCCCCATGCGCCAGGGCCACTTCGCCGCCGACGACAACGAGCTCTACGACGCCGGGATCGCGCGCATCTACGACGTGTTCATCGGGGACCGCGCGACGCTGGTCGCGACCGACGAGGTCATCGCCCGTTGCTTCCTCGACGCCAAGATCGACCGACCCATCTCGACCGCCGACCTCCACGCCATGCTCGCGGCCTACGTGCTCAAGGAGGCGCCGCATCCGGAGAAGTCGTTCCTGGTCGCGGCCAGCCGCTGCGACGTGCCCATCTACACCTCGTCCCCCGGCGACTCCTCGATCGGCATGAACCTCATCCTCAACGTGCTCAACGGCAACCGTGTCCCGGTCGATCCCTACCTGGACGTCCTCGAGACCGCCGCCATCGTGCGCTCGGGCAACGAGAACGGCGTGGTCGAGATCGGCGGCGGCTCGCCCAAGAACTTCTACCTGCAGACCCAGCCGACGCTGTGGCAGATCCTGAACGACAACCGCGGCGGCCACGACTACTTCATCCAGATCACGACCGACTCGCCGCAGTGGGGCGGGCTCTCGGGCGCGACGCCCTCCGAGGCGCGCTCGTGGGGCAAGGTGAAGGACGCCCTGGTCAACAACGTCGTGGTGTACTCGGACGCCACGCTCGCGTTCCCGGTGCTGGCGGCGTACGTGCTCGAGACCCGCAAGCCGCGCAAGCGCAAGACGCTCTACGCCAAGAAGGACAAGCTCCTGGCCGAGCTCTCGCGCGAGTACCGCGCCCGCAACCCGCACCAGTTCCTGCGCACGACCGCGCCCTCGTGGCGGGCCGCGAAGC
>JADMIO011486939.1_pt1 | contig 37658 bp, 28 predicted proteins | sample 8958161 | NCBI WGS metagenome assembly JADMIO01 (sample SAMN16585339, study PRJNA669376) | soil metagenome | isolation source: Crop rotation soil | place: USA: Cullars Rotation, Alabama | collected 2011 | reverse complement strand
GCGACAACTTGTCCACGTGGAATTCTAAGCTTAGGATCCCAATGTGCTGGAAAGCGCCGGTGAGGGCGTAGGGCGAGGTCTCGTCCACCAAGGTGAGCGTCTCCTCGAACTTGGCTTCATCGTAGACGTGGATCGTGAGGACCGGGCCGAAGATCTCTTCGCACATGGTGGTGTACTTCGGATCCTTGGCCTCGATAATCGTGGGCTGGATGAAGAAGCCCTGCGACTTATCGTAGGTACCGCCGACGAGGAAGTCCTGCCCGTCCGCCTTGGCTTGGTCGATGTACTTCGCGATGCTGTCGAACGCCTTTTCATCGATGACGGCGTTCACGAAGTTTCCGAAGTCCTCCACGGTGCCCACCTTGAAGGAGTTCACTCCGTCTACCAACTTCTGCTTGACCGCGGTCGCGAGGTTGGACGGGATGTAGGCTCGTGAGGCGGCGGAGCACTTCTGGCCTTGGAACTCAAATGCGCCTCTCAGGAGGGCGGTGGCGACTACGTCCGCATCAGCGGAGGGGTGGGCGACCACGAAGTCTTTACCGCCCGTCTCGCCGACGATTCGGGGATACGATTTGTAGCTGCCGACGTTCTCGCCGATGGTCTTCCACATGCGGTTGAAGACCCCGGTGGAGCCGGTGAAGTGGACGCCATTAAAGTCGCGATGGGCAAAGCAGATCTCACCGATGGTGGGGCCGTCCACATAGACCAGGTTGATGACTCCATCGGGCAGGCCGGCCTCCTTCAGGATGCGCATGAACATCTGAGCACTGTAGACCTGGGTGTTGGCGGGCTTCCAGACGACGACATTTCCGCACATGGCGGGCGCGGTCGGGAGGTTGCCGCCGATGGCGGTGAAGTTGAACGGGGTGACAGCGAGGACGAAGCCCTCCAGCGGCCGGTATTCCAGTCGGTTGTGCATCCCGGGGCTGCTGATCGGCTGCTGCCGGTAGATCTCGTCCAGGAAGTGGACGTTGAAGCGAAGAAAGTCGATGATCTCGCAGGCGCTGTCGATCTCCGCCTGGTAGGCGTTCTTGGACTGGCCGAGCATCGTGGTGCCGTTCATGTACGGGCGGTACTTGGTGGCGATGAGGTCGGCGGCCTTGAGGAAGATATTGGCCCGGTTCTCCCAGCTCATGTTCGCCCAGGATTCGCGAGCCGCGAGCGCGGCATCGATCGCCTGCTTCACATGGCTGGCATCACCCTGATGGAAGTGACCGAGGAGGTGAGAGCGCTCGTGGGGCGGTCGGAGCTCAGCGGTCTTGCCAGTGCGGACCTCTTCCCCACCGATGTACATCGGAACGTCGATGGTCTGGCCTTTCAGCTCCTTTAGAGTCTCTTGGAGCCGGGCTCGCTCCGGCGATCCGGGGGCGTAGTTCAGAACGGGTTCGTTGGGGGGCATCGGGTAGCGGAAGTTGCCGAGACTCATGCTCCGATTTTACCGGCGGTCGGTGGATGCGGCTGAGTCCGGGCCTTGCGCTGCATGCCCAGCAATCACAAAGGAGCTGGTGTTCTCCAGCGGCAATTCACCTCTCGCCACAACGCAAAACTAGAGAAGGAGTTCCGGACGCGGGTCCCTCCCCGCGGCTACACGCTTCGCGTCGGTGGCCAAGGTTTTTCCCTTTTGCGTTTTTGCGTTTTGGCGAGAGGAGCATTTCCGGACGAACCGTGAAAGGTTCGGCTACACGCTCCGCGTTGGCTCAGCCGCGTTTCTGCCAGCCGCTAACCGCGCACCGCCAACCGCCAACCGCCAACCGCCAACGCGACCCCTCGGGAGCCTACTTCTTCGGGGTGAGGATGATGTCTCGGAACTCTACGGTCATGTCCATACCGCCGTGGAGTTGGAGGGCAACTACTCCCTCGGTGCGGCCCTGCAAGTCCTCGATGTCGGTGATCGTCTTGCCGTTCAGCTTCACGGTATAGCGGCTTCCCTTCGCGGTGACTTCCATCTTGGACCACTGCCCCGGAACAAACCCGGAGGTAGCGTGGATCTCCTTGGTCGGCTTGAACACCCAGCCTCGGCCCGCGGTCTCCCAGATGCCGCCGACATCGTCGATCGCATCGACCTCAGCCTGGAAGCCTTTGACCAAGGGCTGGCCCTGGACCCGCTCCGCTCGGAAGTAGAAGCCGCTGTTGCCACCGGAGATGCGGAATTCGAATTTGGCGGTGAAGTCTTTCACCGGCTTCTCGTACACCAGAACTCCCTGTTCATCGGCCTTCACGCACTCACCCTTGAGAATGCCGCGCTCGACCGTCCACTTGCCGCCACCGACCACTTCCCAGCCTTTCAAGGACTTGCCGTCGAAGATCTTGTCATTGAGGGTGAGGGCGAGGAGGAGAGGGAGCATTCGCACATTGTGGCCGGAAACAAGCGGTTGGCAGGGAGCGGTGAGCGGTTGGCGGATGAGAATTACCTCTCGCCAAAACGCAGAAACGCAAAAATGAAGAGGGGGATTCTTCATCACGATCGCTTTCGCGCTTTGCATGACCGAGATAACGACTTTCTCTTTTTTTTGCGTTTTGGCGCTTTGGCGAGAGGTGCATTTCCACGGCTGCCAACTGGTGAGATCCTTCGACTCGTTCCTCGCTCAGGATGTTACAGAGCCCTCAAGGTTTGGGCCAGAAGGTGTCGTTGAAGCCGGCGTCGTACTCGGCCATCCGCTTCTTGAGCAGGTCGATCTTTGACTTTAGGACGGGGTCCTTTTCGGCTTGGTCCATCACGAACTTTGTGCTTACGATCAGGTGGGCGAACAGTTCGGCCTTGTCTTCCTCGATCCCAGAGGTTCCGTACTTGGTGAGGAAGCCGGGAATTTCGGTGGTGAGGTTGCCGACGCCTCCCGTCCGCATGTTCTTGCCTCCGTCTCCGTACTTGAAGTCCTTCGGGTTAAGGGCCGCCCATTCAGGGTCCTTCCAGATCTTGCCCATGCGCTGATCCATCATGTGAAAGAACTCGTGGTGGATCACGCTTCGCTGGTAGAGCGGGGAAAAAGCACCGAGAGCCGGATCGTAGTACATCGCGTTGAGGTCGAAAGAGGGGACGGCAGCCCGGACCTGGCCGTTAAGGCTGAGCTTTTCGCAGAAGACCACCTTGGTGACCTTTGCCTTTGCCATCAGACCGCTGGGATAGCGCGACCACTCCGCGATCCAGAGCGGCGTGTACTTCTCCATCGCGGCGGTGGTGGCGGTATCGCCGGAGATGGTGTAGCCCGCCGCCTGGTCAGTGAAGGCCGCCTGCCGGAGGTCCATCTTGTGCCCGTACTTGGTGCCGACACTTTCCAGGGTTGCCTGTCCCTGGATCAGGGCGACGGCAAGGAGCAGAACGAAGGCTTTCATCTCGAAGGATTATACGGAGAGTTCATCGAAGTTTAGTTGCAAGCAACGGATCGCACGATGGCCACCACCAAACTCCTCCTCTCCACCTCCCTCCTCTTCGCCCTAGCGGGAACCGCACTTTCAGCGAAGCTGGTCGACCTTCGAACGGTGGACGAGGAGTATGTGATGATCCAGTGGCAGGATGGCTGGGTCCACTACTTCGATAAGGCGGAGGGACCGAAGAAGTACAACCATCCGGAGGGAGTGGGGGGTGACCGGCTTGAGAAGTTTGGCGACCCGCTGAATACCGTTGCGGCGATGGATCCCGCCAGCTACACCATCACATCGAGCACCGATCCCAACTACCGAACGGCTCTGCAACCGCTTAAGGTGTCTCGGAAAGCCAAGGTTTCCGGCACGGCCTGGAACTGGCCAAACCCGGATTGGACGCTGGAGCACACCGTCTATCTGAAGCTTCCCAAGAAGCTGGCCAATCAACACAGCTATCGCATCACGATCTCTCGGAACACGAACACTAACACATTTGCGACGACCCTGACCTTCGATATCACGCGGAACGTCTCGGAGGCGATCCATGTGAACATCATTGGATATGATCCCGGGCTCGCTAAGAAGCAGTCGGCGGACCTCTACATGTGGCTTGGGGATGGGGGAGCCCGCGACTACACCGCCTTTGTTGGGCGGAAAGTCTGGCTCTATCAGTTGGGAGGCAAGCCTCGGCAGTCTGTGGGGGCGGTGGCCCGCTGGAAGCCAGAAGGCAAAGACTATGGGGGCTGGAACCTCACCAAGTCCGATGTCTGGACCGCTGACTTCTCCACCGTCGGAGAGGGCACCTACCGCCTTGTGGTGGAGGGGGTGGGATGCAGCCCAGACTTCAGGGTCTCTCGCAACGCCTACCTTGATCCCTACAAAACCTCGGTTCGAGGCTTCTTCTACATGCGCATCGGGGAGGAGGCGAAAGTCATCCCGGTTCCCCGTCAGCCCCGATACATCCCGAACGTGGACCCGCCGGGCTTCAAGGTGTATCTCACCACGATGTCGCCGGTCCACCCGGACTGGAAGAAGCTCGGCGGCGATCCCTGGGACAACAAAGATTGGTCCAAGTACAAGGAGCCGGGCGATCCGATCAATCCCAACGCTTGGGGCGGACACTCGGATGCGGCGGACTGGGATCGACACGCGGGGCATATCTCGATCATCTGGGACATGCTTCTTCCCTACCTCCTCAGCAACGGGCGGCTCAACGAGGACAACTTGGGCATTCGGGAGAGCGGAAACGGGCTCCCCGACCTGATGGACGAGGCCCAGAACGAAGTCGACTTCTGGCTTCGGCTACGGGACACCAAGGGCGGGTACAGCTTCGGTCTCAACAACGCCACGCCGGACGACAAGGCCATGTTTCAGGCTGCCGCCCACCCCTATATGGCCTGGGCGAACGCGGCGAATGCGGCGATGATGGCCGAGTCGTTCCGCATCGCCAAGAAACCCGATCTGGCAAAGCAGTATGCGGCCAAGGCGGAGGAGGCATGGAAGGTGGCCAACGAGCAGGAGTTGGACTTCAAGCACGGGATCGGCAACGGCTCAGTCCGGAGCCGGGATCTAAAGATGATGGCGGCCGCCTACCTCTATAACGTGACGGGGGACCGGAAGTGGGAAGACATCATGGCCAAGGAGTGCGTGATCACCGGTCCTGCCTCGAACACGGAGGAGGTGGACAAGTACAACCAGCTTTGGGGAACCGCCGCCTATCTGATGTGCGACAAGTTCAAGATCCGCCCGATCCACCATCCGCGGCTTCTCACAAACATGAAGGCCTCCCTTAGGGCCGAGGCGATCAGGAAGCACGTCCTGCCCTCCACCACGCGGCCTTCCCGGCGAAGCAGCGACGAGGCGTTCGGATGGTTTCAGTCCACTCAAGAGGTCCAACGCCTCTGCGTTGCCCACTCGGTGGCCGCTCCCGCCGATCAGGCAGAGTTCGCGAAAGCTCTCGTTCTCGAGGCGGATTGGGGCCTGGGCCGCAACCCTCTCAACGCCACCCAGATGACCGGCCTCGGCGCTCGCGCACCGGAGGATATCTATACTTCGGGGCGGATCGATGGTTCACCGGGAGTCCATCCTGGCCACACCCCCTACATGAATGCCGATGCGTGGGTGAAGGACTTCTTCATGGGCGATCCGCAGTGGATGGCGAGCAAGGGCTATCCCGCCTGGAAAGACTGGCCGCACGGCGAGGCTCTCTGGCGCGCGCGGTACTGCTTCGCCAACAACGAGTTCACCCCCCAGCAGAGCATGCGTGGCAAGATGTGCCTGCTGGCGTACCTGTACTCCATCCGCAAGTGAGGGGTTGGGGGAGTTCACGCAAAGGTCGCCAAGGAGCGCAAAGGAACGCCAAGGGATTTGGGGGCTGACGGGTAGTGTGCAACCGCACGGAGGATCCCGAGTCTCCGATACACCTCTCGCCAAAACGCAAAAACGCAAAATGAAAGAAAACGAGTGGAGAGACGGCGATTGTTGGACCTGATGTAATGGCCAAGCATTCAATAGCTACACTCCGCCTACGGTGGGAGGTGTTTTGCGGAAGAGTCGGCCTGGCGGTGCCGTTCGACGCACTTGAGCAGGCATATGCACGCCCACCCGGCTGGTACCACACGCTTGACCATGTTAAGGCATGCCTCCTAGAACTAGACCTCGCCCGAGACCTGGCGGAGGAGCCCGATGCGGTTGAGCTGGCCCTCTGGTTCCACGACGCGATCTACGATCCGAGGGCGAAGGATAACGAGGAGCGGAGCGCTGAGCTTCTGACGGCGTCTGTCTCGCACCGGCTCACAGATGAGGCGGAACGGCTCATCCTGGTCACCAAGCATGCGCAAACTCCTTCGGATACCAATGCCAAGCTGATGGTGGACATCGACCTCTCGATCCTGGGGAAGCCGGAGGGCGTGTTCGATCTCTACGAGCGACAGATCCGCACCGAGTATGCGTGGGTAACTGAGGCTGACTACCGAACCGGCCGGTCAACGGTGCTCCGATCTTTCTTGGACCGTCCCTCCATCTACTCCACCGAGACGTTCCGAAAGCGATATGAAGATGAGGCGCGACGGAACCTAGCCCGCTCACTAAGCCGACTATTTGAATAGTGCAGCGTGGCACTCGGTCGGCAGACAGCAAGATGTATCCAAAATGGGTCCGTTTCCCCTGGAGATTTGCCCGAATCAAGGACCTCAATCCATGCAGATCCAGTCTAAGCCAGTAGGTACCGTTAGCTTATGAACGGTTTATCCCCTTTTGATTTATGGATAAAGCGGCAAGTACGGCATCCTTTGATGGCTATCCCTTAACACACTAGCCTTTGGCTGTATGATTGAGGGGTTATTAGGGTCGGTACAAACCGTGGGAAGAGACTCGATTGATCCGAAATTAAAACGATTCATGGATACACCCTTAGGAAGCGCGGAGGAAGAGGACGAATGGTGCCGACTTTCGCAGACGACGATCAGCCCGCAAATTGAAGCCGTGCTCCGCCGGAAGTTCGGGACGTCCTTCCGAATGTACATTCCCACAACCACCCCCAGCTCCACGAGCGCACAACATAGGGACAGCGAGGATGCGATCGATCTCGCGATCGATATTTTGGAGTCCGTCTACATTGCGATCGCAGCCTGCAAAGCCGATCCAGAGGGAAGAGCGATTTACAATATTGAGGCGCTTGCTAGGAAACGAGCCCGAGATGGGTTTTCAAGCTATATGTATCGAGTTCGACCCGAGTTCTTCCGGGTCCGATGGGAGATCTTGCAGCTCGCCCGGCAACGGCATCTGAACTTATTTGCGATTTGGACTGAGTCCGCCCGCATCGGCAAGGCGTTTGGACTGCTTGTCTGGAAGCTGCCTACCGTCCATACCGTGCTCAATCAGGACCGGTGGGTGCTGTTTGTGACGGCCACCGACTCGGCGATCGCTCAGATGCTGAATATCTATCGGTCTGAGCTGGAGCGCTGCGGGATACGCCAAACCTCGTCCTGGGTCAAGGGGAGCGCCTGGCACTACTACCTCCTTCTCCTTTGGCTGGGGGACAAGGTCCCTCTGACGGAGACGGCAAAGAGCTTGGCCCAGCTCTCGACCTATCAAACCCCCGGAAGACCGGTGAAGCCCCAATCGACCGGTATCTCACCCACACTCTTCCACGAAGACTTGGAGCACCTCCAGGACGAGCTCAATCTGGTGGCAAGGATGACGCTTGGCTACCGTCGAGCCTATCTGCTCTCCCGTACCAACTATGGCGACAGTCCCCTGACCCTGTACCTTAAAGCCGGAATCGTGAGTCGCAGCCAAGCGGCAAAGCTGATCGATGTGCCGGAGTTTTTCGTTGATGAATTACCGCCGTCATATCCGAACGTTCAAATTGCCGAGATCTTTCAAATGCCGAAATCGAACGTTCATGTCTACCGCAGAAGGGTTCGAATCGCTTTAGAAGAGGCTAGGAGGTAACGCTTGTGGACTTGGCGCTCTTGCTGAACAGCTTTCTTCTTCAAAGCACAAGCAAGGAGCCCGGTCCTTTTACCTACCTCGTGGGCGTCTCTCTCGTGGCAGTTGTTGCGATGGTGCTCTTCTTCACTGGATTCTTCGGCAAGATCTCCGAGGTGATTGGAAGGCGGTTGGAAAAGTCAGATCGACGGTTTGCGCGCGCCATTGGCGTTTGGCTGGCAGACCGAGATCCGGATGACCTGATCGCCGGTCGTATTCCCACAGACAATACTTCGGCCCCGACAACGGCGGGGGCGTCTGATCTAGGACTCTCTTCCAGGCGAGATATGGGCGAAATGCCAGAGATCTACTCCAAGACCGTGCTGCTTGAAGTGGCACGCAACTGCGGACAGGACGTGTTTCTTGATCAGCGCTTGGCCGAACAGCGCGCTATGGCCGCCGCTTTGAAGTACATCGACGATTTGGAGGCGACCGAGGAGTATCGAGCGGCCGTCGAGCTGCTTCCCTGGCTGGCCGATTTCACAAAAACGCACATTGAGCTAAAGGCCTCTCAGAAGGAGCTGGCAGCCTACTTGGCAACCCAGCCATCCTTCGCAGTAGATTCGTCCCCATAAAAATTGCCTGCTTGTAAGAGTATTACAGGCCTGTCTTTGTCCTCTACCTTCGGTCACGCAAACCAAGTGGCCGAGGAGATGTATGAGGAACGCTCGCAATTGGGAAAGGACTTCCCGACCGTCACTTGCAAACGACCGACTCAACCTAGTTCTGGATCGTTTCTATTCATCCGGCGCAACGCTGACGCACCAGGATGAACAGCTTATCCAGGTTGCCATTCATCGCGCCTGTCACAGTCTGCAACCGACGGCCAACATCAACGATGTCCAAGACATCTGCCAAGACGTTTACATCAAGATGATCCGAGGACGAATGCGGTTCACCTATAGCGGCCCCCTGATGTGGCGCGGGTACGTTCGTCGTTGCGCATCCGGATGCTGGAGCGTCTGGTTTCAGAAGCGCGACAACGGCGTGGAGCTCAGTCAAGAGCTCGTTGGGCCTGAGGTGGCGATCGATATCTTCTCTGATCTGGTCGAGAAGACGCTCGGAGAAACCTGCTTCGGCTACCCGGAGGCCGTGCCGCTCTCGGTTCGACGACACTGGCTCTGGATCACGCGCCAGTTTGTCTGGGATGGCTCCACCCTCGAAGAGGTACGGCAGAAAGCCGGGGGACACCTCGAAGCCAGAGAGGCAAGACAGTGGGCTTCCAATCCAGCCCTACTGGCGGACCTTGCCTACCGCATCCTCTACGCCCAGGGCCAGGACGGAGCCCGCAGTCAGGCGGTTACCCTCCGCCGAGCGCAACGCCTGCGCGAGAGACTGGGACGGCGCGCGAAGGTACTTCGAGAGAGCGGGGTTTGGAGACGTCTGGCCTTTGAATACCGCTACGTGGATGAACTCACCGTCCGAGAGATCGCCGATCGGCTGTGTCCGCTGGCCGAAGCGGTTGGATATCACCTCACCTACGGCATGCTGAACATGTGGCTCAGCGGAGGCCGGATCATCCGAGATATCCGGAAGCTTCTCCCCGCGGCTGATGCAGATGGGCTTATTGAAGTCGAGACCGCACGGCGTTGAGAGCTAACCTTCAAACTGTCCGCGATAGATTCCGAGCACCTGCAGAACTACAACGGAGCATCTCAAACGTTGCGGTGCCGCCCTCTCCCTATCCCTAGGGAGAGGGCGGCACCGCCACTCTTTTAACGTTGCTCAGGCGCGCTCTGAACGAACATCTGGCCCCAACCGAGTTCTGCAATTGGCTTAGGGAACGATCAGAGAACTTCCCACTCAAGAATGCCGCTGGAGAACTCTTTCTTGAGTTTAGCTACCAGCCGAATCTGGGTACCGCCCACCGGTTTGAATTTCACCGTGGACCAGCCATCCTTGACCGTGGTGTAGGGCTCGATCACCTCAACGTCCTGCCATTGATCGCCGACCTTGACTTGGAGCTTCCAGGACTCAGGGATGCGGCACCGGCCATCTCCCGTGTCATCAAAGAAGTAGACGCGGCAGGCTTGGAAAGTGCGGTTCGCCTCGAAGTTGTACTGCACCCACTCCTCGGTTCCGAGGTGGTCCCACCAAGTGAAGCGCGGCACATCGTGGTCGTTAGAGGACTTGGGCAACAGGCCGTCGCTCAGGGCGGCCTCGCTATCGAAGAAGCTACGGTGCGACCATTCCGACGGGATCGCCTTTCTCGGCGAGATCGGCTTCACCCACTTGGCGGCAGAACTGCTGTCGCTTACCGTCGGGAACACGGTGATGCGGAGCCGGGCCGCGCCCATAGGCACGAGCGTGACCTTCTGGAGGGGTTCCTTGGAGAACGCGGGAGACTGCTGGAGCGGGGCGGCCAGACCGTACATATCGATCGCCCATTCAGGGATCGCGCGGCCGGTGGTGGTCAGTTCGATCGGCACATTCTTCAGATCCCAAGGCTGAGCGTCAGGCTTGAGGGCCTTCTTGTGGACCTCGAATTTAGGAGTGGGTACCAGACCGATGTTCCAGGGGCTCTTGGGATAGATCTCGAAGGCATCCCACCCGTTAGGTCGGGGCAACTCCTTGTACTCCTCATCAATCTTAAGAGAATAGGCCAAGGGGCCGCGGTATACGCTGAGCGTGTTCGGTCGCTGGGCCCAGCTCTTGGTCTCGATCTCCATGGGCAGGGTCAGCTCCACCACATCGCCTTTGGCCCAGGTTCGGTCGATCATGGCGTACATGTACTGAGCGTCCGACTTCTCCTTGACCGGCGTTCCGTTGATCTTCAGTGTGAACTTCTTGACCCACCCCGGAATACGCACGAAGAACGGGAAGCGCACGCTCTTGTCGGGATCGACCTTGAAACGGATCGTCTCTTCGAATGGGTAGCCGGTCTCCTCGGTGACTCGGACTGTGGTTCCGTCTCCCACCTTTGCGGTGACCTTGCTGGGCGCGAAGATAGCGGCCATGAGACCGTTCTCCTTCGTGGCGAACCAAAGTCGCTCCGTCAGGTACGGCCACGCCATGCCGACGTTGTGCTGGCAGCATCGATGGTCGTTCGGGTCCATGAGGAACATGGGTCCGCCGTTCTCGATGCCTGGGCTCTTGGAGGGCGTATCGGAGATCGCCATGTTGGCCCCGGTGAGATACCGGAGCGCCTTCAAGTCGGAGGTCATGGTGGTGGGCATCCAGTTGAAGGTGACGTCCTCCGCCTTGTCTGCCCACTTCGTATCGGCGCTGTACTCAAACAGAAGGGCGTGGCTGAACATCATCTCCGCGATGGAGCATGATTCGGTTCCCTGCCGGGGGTCGCTCTTTCCGGGGCGAGCGTTCTCATCCGCGGCGTACATGCTGCCGGGCCATTGGCCGTACTCATCGGTGAACAGCTTGAGGTCGCGCTCGGTGGCGTCCCAGAGCTGCTTCTGCTTGGCGAACATGAAATAGGTTGCCGGCTCGCGGAAGCCCTGGGCGAAGTTCACGCCGTGCCGGTTGGCCACGCCCGCCACCCAGTTGTTGCCCGCCTTGTGAATCTTGTCGCCCAGCTCCAGAAGCTTCTCCTCGCCGGTACGGTTATAGAGCCAGATCAGGCTGGCCAGTTGGTCGCCCACGCGCTGGTAGTGCCAGTAGTGGCGCGGATCCACCAGGCTCGCCTTGGGCAGGGCCGCCAGATAGTCGGCGTACTTAAGCATGAGCTTGATGACGCGCTCGTCGCCGGTGGCCTCGTAGTAGGTCTGCAGGAGGCTCTGGGCCAGCATGTTCGGCCAGAGGTCGGGGGTGCCGAACTTGGTTTCGCGGTTGGACTCGGGGCCGAACCAGCCATCAGGCTTCTGGCTCTTCAGAATGCCCTCGATCCAGGCCTTGCACTCGTCGATCATCTTCTGGTCGCCGGTGACATAGGCCAGTGAGACTTGGCCCTTCAGCCAGTAGGGGAGTTCCTCCCAGCCCGCTCGAGCCGCGGTGCCATTCCCCATCCAGGCGTTGTCCTTGATGTTGAGGAATCGGCTGATGTGGGCCAGTTGGCCGGGAAAGCCTTCTCGCTGGAGATCAAGCTGAACCTTGAGCCAGCCTTCTCCCTTCACTGCTCCCGGAGGGAGCTTCTGTACAGGGGTTGGGAAGAGCGGGATTCTCTGGTTGACGTAGAACTCGTTTGGCCGAGTGACGTCGATCTCGTCGATAAAGCGGACAGTCTGCGATTGGCTCATGACAGCGAGGGCAGCGAGGAGCAAGGGCACGATAGGGATTATGACGACGAGATCGTCGGGCTTTGAGCGGTCGGGCGAGTTTTGCGGGTTCTAGACCAGTGGTAGGCATCCTGAGCGAGCCTGCGAGTCGAAGGGTCTCACCAGCTTCCAATTGATTGAAATCACCTCTCGCCAAAACGCAAAAACGCCAAAGAAACAGGATTGGTGACGAACGATGACACGTTCGGCTACACGCTCCGCGTGGGCTCAGCCACGTTTTCCGTTTTTGCGTTTTTGCGTTTTGGCGAGAGGCGATTTCTATTCACGAGACGCAACCATAGGCCTCGGCGACAATCCCTTCGATCTCCTCCCAGTCCACTTCGACGTCCAGATACACCCCAAGCCAGCCGCGCACTCCGACGTACGGTGGGCGGAAGTACTTCCCTGGCTCCGAGCCCACCATTGCTTCCTGCGCTCCGGGAGGGGCCGCGCACCAGAAGGCGACTCGGTCGTCGTGGTGGCGGTCGGCGAACATGACGAACTGCTTCTTGCCCTTGAAGAACCAGGAGGGCTCGCCGTGGCTTGGGCGCTCCTCCACTAGCGGATGGCTGAGGCAGAGGGCGCGAAGTTGGTCAAGCGGCGACATGGTTGGTCTCCTTGCGGATTCGGATCAGGAACATAACGAATGGGATCCACCAGATCAGATCGTTGGTGAGGCATATCCAGCCGAAGCGCCAGGGCAGTTCTCCATTCAGCGCGGACATCGCCAGACCCATGGGACCGAAGACTTTCCCGAGCAGGCCGATCCAGGCGAACGCGGCGTAGCGAATGGGGTCGCGGGCGATGAGCCAGTAGCCGATGGCATAGACGCCGACCATCATCCCGATGCACTGGAACAGCGAAGGGTAGTTGGGGTGCGCCATACCCAGCAGATCGAACATCAGATTCGGCATTGCCACCATGACAACTCCCCATACGGCGTTGTAGACGGCGGCCGCGTAGAACAGCGCTCTGTAGCCTCGGAGTGGGTCCACTTGCTGATGTTACTGAACGAAATCTGCATCTGTCCGTCATGAACGGCCATGCTTGCGCCGATTGTCCTCTCGCTCACCCTCTTCCAATCCGTCCCAAGCGCCGAACAGATCAAGGCGGCGGCGGCCTATAGCTCGGAGAATCGCGGATTCAGCTATCTGGTGATGCATCGGGGCAAGGTCATTGCGGAGGAGTATCCAAACGGGGGTAGCGCCTCGCGGCCAACGGAGCTGGCAAGCGGCACCAAGAGCTTCAATGGGATGATGGCGCTGTGCGCTCAGGACGATGGACTGCTTACCCTGGACGAGCCGGTGAGCAAGACGATCACCGAGTGGCAGGGCGACGAGCGCAAGAACATCACTATTCGCCAGTTGCTCACCCTCTCGTCAGGCATTCCCGGCGGGCAGACCGCGCTAGCGGGCGGTCGCGTTCCGGACTACAGCGAGGCGATTAAGACGATGCCGAAGTTTGCTCCCGATCGACGATTTCAGTACGGCCCGACCCCATTCATGATCTTCGGCGAGGTCATGCGCCGCAAACTGGAGCCCAAGAAAGAAGGGGTGATGGCCTACATGGAGCGACGGATCTTCAGACCGATCGGGCTCCAGCATGGGCTGTGGCGAAAGGACGGAGATGGCAATCCCCACCTGCCCAGCGGCGCCCACCTCACCGCCAGGGAGTGGGCGAAGTATGGAGAGCTGGTGCGCCTAGATGGAAAGGGGGTGCTCAAGCCGGGACAGACCAAGACGCTGTCCACCGCGGGAAAGACGAATCCATCCTACGGACTCACTTGGTGGCTGGTCACGAATGGAGGCATGAAGCCGGACGGCTTTCGCCGGTGGAGGGTCGATCCTCGACTGCCCAAGGACATCGTCACGGCGGGCGGCGCAGGCGGACAGAGGCTGTACATCATCCCCTCCTGCGACCTCGTCATCGTTCGCCAGGCACCGGTGATGGGCAGGGACACCTTTGACGATGGCACGTTCTTAGCAAAGTTGCTATTAGGATAGACTTCACCAATGCTCCCCTTCTTGGCCGTTGCCGTCCTCTGCACCTCTCCCCAAGCGCTGTTCAATGGACGCGACCTGGCAGGGTGGCACATGGACGTACCGGCACTCGACAAGGATCCCAACGGAACTAAGCCATTCGTGGTACGCAATGGCCTACTGGTCAGCCTGGGAACGCCGGGTGGGCATCTGATCACGGATAAGTCCTACGAGAACTACAAGCTGGAAGCGGAGTATCGGTTCTCCGCCAAGCCCGGAAACTGCGGCATCCTGGTTCATGCATCCAAACCCCGACGGCTGTACGACATGTTCCCCCAGTCAATGGAGGTCCAGATGCAGTCGGGCGATGCGGGCGACTTCTGGTGCATTGGTGAGGACATCGAGGTGCCGGACATGGTCGCCCGGCGAGGACCTCAGGACCGATGGGGAGTAGACGGGGACAAGCTTCGGCGGATCAAGAATCTCACCGACAATTCCGAGAATCCGGTCGGAGATTGGAATCGGATGGTGATCGAATGCAAAGGCGACCAGATCCGCGTCTGGGTAAACGGAGATCTGGTCAACCAGGGACGGAAGTGCACCGCGACGAAAGGTCAGATCGCACTTCAGGCTGAGGGCAGCGAGGTTGAAGTCCGCAAGCTGACCCTTACCAAGCTCTAGGCTATCGCTCAAACCGGGCGATAATGTCGGCTCCCTTCAGCAGCTCTAACGTACCGTTGACCAGACGGTAGGAGTTTGCAGCCTTCAGCGCGGAGGAGAAGTCCTTCTCCTGCTCCATCATTTCGGGCGATGCACCAATGAGCGTCTGCATCCCCGGCGAGATGCTGATCGAGGCTCCGCTAATCCGGAAGGTGCCGGACAGTGAGTTCACGCCGGTATGGCTTGAGAACTTGGCGCCGCCTTTGTCAAATGTAATCGTGGGAGTCCCCGACCGTCCAGGAAGAGCGGGCTTGCCGTTCAGCTCCTTTAGCTTCCACGTGGTGCCGAGAATCAGGTTTTCGGAGGGACCGATCTTCTTGACAACCAGATTTGCCTTCCAAACGCCGTTCGTGATCACAGGCACCGGCTCGGATGTGGAGAACATCTGTTGATCGCCGACCGTGATTCGCGCTCTCAGCTGGAAACGTCTGCTTCGGGCGGCCATCGTCTGCTCAAAGGGCAGGCGGAACGAGAACGGAACCTGGCGGCCGCCGGAGGCGACGTTCAGCTCAGAGACCATGCGCGGAGGCGTACCGGCGATCCCGGTCTCCTCCAGCCGGACCGACACTACCGCATTCGCAGGCAGGGCAATCCGTTCGCGGTAAGAGACGGTTCCCGTAACGTCGCGTGCGGAGGCAACACTTGCCAGAGTGAGGGCAAGCATCAGGGGGGCGGAGGATTTCCAGTTCATCGCTATATTCAGACGTTTGCCGGGACCAACAGAGTCTAATCCTGAGCCCAAAGGTATCCTTTGGAGGTGAGCCGTGACGATCTCCGGGTGGCTCAACCCCCCGTACTTCCCCACTCTGGCGACTTCCGCTGGGACGGCGTCGATGTGCTTCCCTATAAGGAAGACGGGACGATCTTTAAGTCGGTGACCCGCCAGACGCTGTTCCACGGGATCGACGCATTGCCGGTCGAACTCCGCTATTTCGAGGTGGGAGCCGATGGCCATTCCACCCTGGAGCGCCATGAGCATGCCCACCTGGTGGTGATCAACCGAGGCTCGGGCCGCGTGATGGTTGGAGACCGGGTCACCGAAGTTGGGATGAACGACGTGGTGCATATCCCGCCGATGACCTGGCACCAGTTCCGAGCCACCAACGGCGAGCCTCTCGGCTTCCTGTGCGTGGTGTCCGTGGAGAGGGATCGGCCTCAGCGGCCGGATTCGGACCAAGTCGCTGAGTTGAGCCAGAATGCCGCGGTGGGCGAGTTCATTCGGGTCTGAGCCTTTCGGAAGTTCACGCAAAGAACGCTAAGAATCGCAAAGGGACGCCAAGAATTGGGAGCACCCGCTTCATCTCGGGATCTGAGAGTTCATTCCGGCCGAACCGTGAAAGGTTCGGCTACACCCTTCGGGGTTTGTCCAGCCACGTTCTCTGCGATCCTCGGCGGCGCTCTAAGGTTTACAGATTTGGGCGCGGGTCCCTCCCCGCGGCTACACGCTTCGCGTCGGCTCGGGCCAGAGCTTCTTCCCTTATGCGCTTTTGCGTTTTGGCGAGAGGTGATTTCCTCACTCAGGGCTGCCAATTGACGGCGGCACGATGCATCCGCCGCCTACAGGTCGTGCCCGGCTTGGAATACGGATCCTTCGACTCGTTCCTCGCTCAGGATGTTTTTCGCCTATAATGGACTCAGCGCGAAGGGCGCAACCGGGTCCGCGGAAAGGGCTTAGCCCACCTGTCCACAAGCAATTTGAGAAAAACCAATATGCGGCCTAACCGCGGACCTTAGGCGATCGCATGGAGGTTATATGTCAAAGCAACTCCCCGAGCGCCCTAGCTTGGAGCACCTGAAAAACGAGGCTAAGGCCCTCAAGAAGTCCCGTTCCCTTGCCCGGCTCACCGACGCCCAGCGCGAAGTAGCCCGCGAATACGGCTTTCCCTCTTGGATCAAGCTGAAACGCACGGTTGAGGGTTTCGACAATCTGCGCCACATCTTCTTCGATGCCATCCGCGCCGGAGATCGGGATCAGGTTAAGGGTCTGGCAGATCCGGTACGAAGCCTTAGCCGGAGTCGGGACGACCGTCACTTTGGCCAAACCCCCATCAGCGCGGCGGCTGAGCGAAACGACCTCCCGATGATCGACCTCTTGGTTCGATTGGGAGCCGACGTGAATGCACGGAGCGATTGGTGGGCGGGAAGCTTCGGCCCCCTCGACTTCTGCGACCCGAAGACCGCCGATCACTTGCTAAAGAAAGGGGCCAGCCTGACGGCTCATGCCGCCGCCCGGCTTGGCAAAACGCAGGAGCTGCGCCAAATCATTGAGAGCGATCCCGAGGCGGTTCATGCACGAGGGGGCGATGGGCAATTTCCTCTCCACTTCGCGAGCACACCGGAAGTGGTCGATATCTTAGTTGAGGCGGGAGCGGAGCTTGACGCACGGGATCTAGATCACGAGTCCACCGCCGCTCAATGGCGGATCAAGAACAAGCCCGTGCTCGAACGTTTGGTCCATCACGGCGCTAAAACCGATATCTTCATGGCGGTCGTGCTGGACGATCCGGAACTAGTCAAGAAACACCTCGACGATGATCCGGGGGCGCTGACCCGGGCCTCGAACGAGCCCGGCAACCCACTGATCCATGACAAGGCGCCCGGCGCGCCGATCTATGTCTACGAGATCGCCAGCGCTCGACCGCTCCAACTCGCGGCGTACTTCGGTTGCGACAAGGCGTTCGATACGCTGTTTGAGCGGTCACCCGCGACGGGCCGCTTGTTGGCGGCGGTCTACAAAGGAGATCGAGAGCTGGCGCTCAAGTATCAGGCCGAGGTGGCAAACCTCTCATCGGCAGAGGCATCCCAGGTCAGCATGGCGGCATGCCATTGCCGTCTGGACATCCTTGCCTTGATGCTGGACTTAGGGTTCAGCCCCAATGTGCAAGACCACGAGGGGATGTCTCCCCTGATGTGGTCCGCCTTCCACGGCTGGGGCGAGGGAGTGGAGCTGATTCTCCGGCACGAGCCAGATCTCACTCTTAAGAACGTCTACGGTGGGACCGCGCTGGGGACGCTCGGCTACGGGTCGCTCAACGGCTGGCACAAGGATGGCGAGTTCGCCAGGTGCGCGGAGATGCTGATCGAGGCGGGTGCCGAAGTGATGGCCTCCATGAATGGCAACGAGGCGGTCAACGCAGTGCTAGATCGGCATCGCTGAGCGCCCTTCATGAGTTAAGGCTGTATCTCCGATAGCTTAAGAGCTCGGCGGCATCCCCATCCCAACCCTTCCCCTATCAAAGGGGAAGGGTTTTCTGGGGACTGACTAGTTCTCGTCCTTGACGCCTTCTCCGCCCTGGCTCACAAACTTCGTGAACTTCTCGAAGAGCTCAGGCGCGGTAATCGCCTTGGGCGATGCCGGGGTAGGGACTTCGAGAGAGAGGGCACCCTGGCGGAGATAGAGGGTCTCCACCATCGTCGTCTTATCCACCCTTGTGGTCTCTTGGACCATCATCGGATGCTCGCCGTCTGTCATCGACGTGTAGCTGGTGGCTCGACCGAGGGACTGGGTCATCTCTCGAACGGCAAATCCCTGCATCGTACTGAGCGCGGTGCTGGCCAGCATCTGTCCACCCAGCGAACCCAGTGATCCGTTCATCGCCGAACCCAGCAAGTTGCTTCCGAGACCGCCGGTGAAGACGCCGAGGAGCGATCCGCCGATATTGCCCAGCAGGTTCTTCTTCCGGGGCTTAGGCCCAGCGACGTTGGCGTAGACCTTCGCGTAGTAGCTCAGACTCGTGACAGGCTCTTTCTCCTGCGCTTTCGGCGCGGTGAACGCCTCTTCGCCAATGATCAGAGTCACGGCACCGGTCGCGGTGTCCTCGATGAGCCAAGCCTTCTGATCCTTTACGTTCAGTTCCGTCGCCTTGCGACCCTCCAGTGAGACCTCCGATTGCATCACGTGGAACTTGGCTCCTCCGGTCGCTCCGTCACGGAAGATCGTCACGTATTCGGTGGCCGGGGCAACGATGACCGCGGCAAGAGTGGTTAAGAACATTTACATTGACCTCCAAAATAAGGGCGGCCTTCCTGGTCCGCCAACTTTGGGAAAATTCGTTGGGAGGCACCCTGTCTATTTCAGGGTCCCAGAGCAATAGGCAATTGGGCGCGGGACTCTGGCACCTGTCCGGCGTGCGAGGGTATCCGCGCGGGGTAGTTCGGAGTTCGCGCAAAAGGCGCCAAGAGACGCAAAGAGACGCCAAGGGATTGAGATGGGGCCGAATCAAGCCCGGAGGGTGTTCATGGTTTGCTCCTGGCCCGGAGGGTCGCACTTTGCCAATCGTCAGAATCTGCGACCCTCCGGGTCGTTGTTAGCTGATCGCATTCCAGGGGTCTTAGACCCCTGGCTACTGGCTGTGACCTCCGGGTCAGGGACCGGACGAACCGTGAAAGGTTCGGCTACACCCTCTGGCTGGGCACGGCTAAGCCTTCAACAACCGCCAACCGCAACGGCCAACTGCTCGCCGCCCCTCAAGCCCAGCTCTCGATCCGGAAGCCGTGGTCGCTGGCCCAGAGGCGAATGACTTTCATCTCGTGCTCGTCCACCTCCCGGTTGCAACGACCCCGAATTTGGACCACCGACCGGGTCTTGGGGGTTGAGCTCGACGGTGATCCGGTTCAGAACCTCTGCCGTTTGGAGAAGGTTCTCCGACGGAACGATCCAGCGCAGGGACACGATCTTTGACCAGCCTCGCATACAGTCCTCCTCGTAGCTGAAGACGCAGTGGCGCTGCCGCCGCCCTTCGTCGGCGAGGGCTCGGCTGCTGGTTAGCTCTACCGCGGTCACGCAGTGATCCTTCTTCCGGTGCACCCATGCCGGCAGGGTCTGCGGCCAGGTTCGGTTGACGGTCACCGTCGTTGAGTAGATCGAACGATGCCAGTCGTTGCTCAGCTTGACCATCGAGCTGTACGTTCGGCCTTTGTACGAGAACGCGGGGTCCCAGAGTTTGGCGCGCACGAAGTCGGTGATCTCCTGCAGGTCGTTGCCGCGCATCTTGCCCATTTCAGTCGCGTAGAAGCGGATGATGTCATCCGCTCGGGAACCCATTCGGCTCTGTTGCACCTTGGAGCCGATCTGCTCGGTCAGGAACTGGCAGGACACTTTTGGGATGCCCGCCGCCGCGCACTTCGCCCAAAAGAGGTTCTTCTGGATGGAGTTGTGCAACGGCGCCTGGAGGAACCAGTGGACCTCCTTCTTGGTGAGCAAGCCCTTCATCTCCTGGGCCAGCGAGCCTCCCTGGGCTGTGGTCAGGAACCACCGCACAAAGCGCCGCTTGCCGCACTCCCGCCAGATCTCCTCCGCCGTGCCCTGATCTCCGAACACAAGCGCCAAGCCCTCACGGGAGAGCATGGCTCGATACAGGAAGCCCGGCACCGGGTACTTGGCGTAGGTGTGGTCGATGAGACCCAGCACCTGGCGAGCGAGGTTGTAGTGCTTCGCCCGATAGTCGTCAAATCGGCGAATTGCCCCCGAATGATCGGGCTTTACGCCGATGTAGCGAGTCAGCACCAGGCTTCCCTTGCGGCTCACAGAGCCCAGGTTGCTGGCTTTCTCCTTCGTCTTGGCCACAAGCAAGGCCATCTCGCAGGCCCGCAGCGCGGCCTCCTTCTCTTCTCTCTTGATTTGGTTTTTTGTCTTCTTAATGCCCATGGCAGGTACGGCCAGGCACGCGCAAGGAGGCGTCCTGACGTGGAATGGGGAGCGGGATCGCTCACGGAGTGTCGAGAAGACGGAGAGGGCGTTTGGACGATCAGTCCTTGCCCGATCGACACTAAACGCCCGAAATAGCTTCGAGTCGTCGCATAGGAACGGGATTTTCGCCGCAATTGAAATCTTGTGTCAACGGTCCCACTGCAAGTTGGGACCTCGCAGGATACTAAGGACCCTAAATGGACCTATGCCGAAAACCAGGCTGAGGGGAGCGTCTGTAGGAGGCGATGACATGGAGCAAGTCATCGAACCCACCCTAGAAAACTCGATTTCCGATCTGCGGGCAAGCCTGCGCGGCGAAGCCCTCCTCCCCGGCGAGCAAGGGGCCGATCAAGCCAAGGCCGCCTGGAACCTTCTGGTCCAGCACCAGCCGCAGCTGATCGTGCTCGCCAAGAGCGAAGCCGACGTCCAGGCTGCGATCGCCTATGCGAATCGCCACGACTTACCGGTGGCCGTCCAAGCGACGGGCCACGGCCAGTTCCGCACCCTTGAGGGCGGCATGCTGATCAACGTCAGCGGCCTGAATCAGGCGAAGGTCGATGTGGAGACCAAGACGGTGCGCGTTGGCGGGGGCGCCCGGTGGCAGGACGTGATCGACGTGGCTACCCCCTACAACCTCTTCCCCATCTCTGGCTCGGCGCCGCATGTGGGCGTCGTCGGCTACACGATTGGGGGCGGATACGGCATCGTCTCCCGCAAGTATGGATTCGGCGTGGATCAGGTCCTCAGCTTCCGGATCGTGGACCCCCAGGGCGAGGTCCGAGAGGTTTCGCCGACCCAGGATGCGGATGTCTACTGGGCCGTCCTCGGGGGAGGCGGATCGTTCGGCGTGATCACCGAGATCACGATCCAGCTGCACGACCATCCGGCGATGTTCGGCGGAACGGTGATGTTCGATGCTTCCCTGGCAAGCGAGATCTATCCCGCCTACCTGGAGTTCACGAAGCAGGCGACCGAAGAGGTCTCCAGCGCGCTGACGATGATCACCTACCCGCCGCTCCCCATGATTCCCGAGTTCCTGCACGGACGATCCATGCTGATCTTCTCGGCGGCGGTGATCGGCGAGGATGCTGAGGAGCTCCTATCTTCCATCCGAAGCCGAGCAGGCGCGGAGTTCGACTCCTTCCGCCCCATGACGTACGCAGAATCCCACGCTGTCTATCAGGATCCGGTCGATCCGTTGCCCGCCACCACCCGGGGCGTGCTTCTGAAGGACCTGGATCGGGAGATCCTCAACAAGGCACTCGCGGCGGTGGGTACTCCCGCTCAGGCCCCCAACCTCATCTTCCGCATCCGACATCTGGGCGGCGCGATGTCCCGATCGGGCCCCCACTCGAACAGCATTGGCCGCAATCGCGAGGCGAACTATCTGATCTACTTCATTGGGGTGCCGATGGGTCCCCACTCGGTGGAGGATATGTATCGGCACGCGGAGGGCGTGATCGAGTCGGTTCAGTCGGTAACCCTCTCTCGGGGTCCGCTCAACTGGCTGGGCGTCGGTGATGTGACCAAGGCCGAGGTGGCAGGCACATTCAACGGCGAAGAGCTTGCGCGGCAGGTCGCGGTCAAGCAGACAGTTGACCCGCAGAATCGCTTCCGGTTTGCCGGTGTTGGCCTAGACTAACCGGCTTGATCAAGTTAAGAGTCGGTTAAGGCAGCTGCTTTGATCGATTGGATTTAACACGAGAGTCAGATGCTCTTCTGACTATCTCAGATGACACTAACCTCAGGCTGACACTGGCCTGAGGTTTTGTTCCGTTAAGATCCAATGCAACGAACCACTCTTCGACTCTCCCTCCTCTGTGCACTCTCTGGCCTCGCGGCCCTCTCCCAGGCGTGGAACGCCACCGGCCACATGGTCATTGCCGCGGTTGCCGACCGATTTCTCACCCCCGACGTGCGACAGGAGGTCGCCCGACTCGCGAAGATCGGGGCGACCGACCAGAACAGCGATCCGTTCGGGGCGGCGGTCTGGGCGGACGATGTACGTTCCGCTCGATCTGAGAGCGCCCCATGGCACTACATCAACATCTTCTTCCGCCGGGATGGAAAGCCCGTCGTTGGGAAACCGCAGGAGGAGAACGTGGTGGTCGCCATCAAGCGGTTCACTGCGATCCTCGCCGACCGTTCTCGACCGGATCTTGAGCGAGCAGAGGCTCTCCGGTACGTGATGCACTTTGTGGGCGACATCCACCAGCCCCTTCATGCGGTCGCGTTCGAGAGCGACACTCTGCCGGACGGCGACAAGGGCGGAAACTCCTACCGCATCCAGCCCGCGAGCCGTTTCGGAGATACCGAGCGCGGAGCAAACCAGCTTCACTCCCTGTGGGACAGCGGATGCGGCATCCTGCCCCAGGTACGGCGACCGCTCACAACTGACGGCGTGACCCTCGTGCGTCGGCAGGCGGACACGCTCATCGCGGCTCTTCCCCGCCAGAGCTTCCGCGAGCGGAAGATCCAGGACCCGATGGAGTGGGCGAAGGAGAGCTTCGAATTGGCGAAGAAGGTTGCCTACGCGGTTCCCCAGCAGGAGGCGCCCGACTCCAAATACTTCATGCTTGGTCAGAATGCGGCGGCAAAGCGCCTTGCGCTGGCGGGCTACCGATTGGCCGATGTGCTCAACAAGACCCTTGGCTCGTCGGAAGCAAAGAAACCCTGACCCCGATCCAAAGCCATAATCAGGCCGGTGGCACAGGCGCGCAATTTTGGCTTTGAGACTCGGATGCTCCATGCTGGGCATGTTCCCGATCCTTACGTGGGAGCGCGGGCGGTTCCGATCTACCAGACCACAAGCTATGTGTTCGGGGACGCAGACGAAGCCGCCCACCTCTTTGAACTGAAGCAGTACGGGAACATCTACTCGCGAATCAGCAACCCCACCACCGCCGTTTTTGAGGAGCGCATGGCCTCTCTCGAAGGCGGTACCGGTGCGGTGGCGGTCGCCAGCGGCATGGCCGCGCAGTTCGGGGTGATCATGACCCTCTGCTCGCCCGGCGATGAGATCGTGGCTTCGTCCCAGCTCTACGGCGGATCGTTAACTCAGTTTGCCCACACTCTCAAGAAGCTTTCGGTGAAGTGCAACTTCATCGCCCCGCTCCCTCCGGGCGAGGGGCCAGGGGTGGGGGTCGGCTCGCTGGAGGCCTGGGCGGCCGCCATCACACCGCAAACCCGCCTGCTGTTCGTGGAGACCATCGGCAATCCGTCGGGTTCGATTGCCGACCTCTCCGCCCTTGCCGATCTCGCCAAGTCGCACGGCATCCCGCTGGTGGTGGACAACACCTTTGCCACCCCCTACCTCTGCCGCCCGATCGAGCACGGCGCCACCATTGTGATCCACTCCGCGACCAAGTTCATTGGAGGCCACGGGACATCGATCGGCGGTGTGGTGGTCGATTCCGGGGACTTTGACTTCAGCCACTTTCCCGCCATCGCCGAAGCTTCGCCCAGCTACCACGGGATGAAGTTCTACGACACGTTCGGGCACTACGGATTCTTGATGAAGCTCCGAGCCGAGACCGTTCGCGATACCGGCGCGTGTATCTCCCCGTTCAACTCTTTCATGCTGATTCAGGGGTTAGAAACGCTCTCACTGCGCATGGAGAGGCACGTGAAGAATGCGATGGGTGTGGCGGAGTTCCTGCTGGGCCATCGCAAGGTGGAGCGTGTGCACTATGCGGGCCTGCACTCGCATCCGCAGCACGGCCTGGCTCGGAAGTACATGCCGAAGGGCGCGGGCGCGGTCATGGCGTTCGAGATCCAGGGTGGCCGCGAGGCGGGCAAACAGTTCATTGAGTCGCTCCAGCTGTTCTCCCACCTCGCAAACGTGGGCGATGCCAAGTCGCTGGTCATCCACCCCGCCTCCACCACCCACCAGCAGAACTCGGATGAGGAGCTGGCGAAGGGCGGGATCACGCCAGGGACGATCCGGCTATCGGTCGGGCTGGAGACTCTGGATGACCTCCTCTGGGATCTGGATCAAGCCCTGGGCTCGTGAAGAAGCTGAAGCTCGGCCTGATCCTGACCTTCTGCCTGGTTCCGCTCGGCTTTGGACTCTTTGAGGCGTTCACCGGCCTCGTTCTTGGATATGCGATGACGATCGACGACAGCGTCTTCGATCCGGGCGGGTATGTCTACGGAACTCAGGCTCGGGCGTATGGTGCGGGTTGGCTAGTGGTGTCGATCATCTGCGCGGCGATGCTGATTAGGCAGTTTAGGAGAGGGTGGAGGGAGTCGGGGCAACCAAAGTCGTTGACCTGAGGCTCCGTTGGTGTGTCGTAGACTAAGTCCATGATTGATCGTCTCAAGCTGGTCTTCGAGGAGGTGGCCAAGCTCCCGCACGGCGAGCAAGAGCAGTTTGCAGAGTTCATGCTGGCGGAGCTTCGAGGCGAGCGGGAGTGGACTCGCAAGCTTGAGGCATCGCCACAGGTGTTGGAGAGGTTGGCAGACGAAGCTCTTCGCGAACATCGTGAAGGCAAGACCCGACCTCTAGACGAACTCATTTCGTGAAGTCCGTTTCATCCTCTTGCTTTCGAGAGGACAACTTCGAGCGTAAACCTATAATGGAATGGTGAGCGAACTCCTTAAGAGGATTACAAGTGAGCCCGATAAATGCGGAGGACGACCCTGTATACGCGGCTTACGGATCAGGGTGAGCGACGTGCTCGAACTGCTCGCGGCACGCATGAGCCGTGAGGACATCATCAGAGAGCATCCTGATCTAGAGGACGACGACCTATCTGCCTGCCTGCTGTTCGCCTCAAGAGAGATTGACCACGCGGTTCTGTCCGCATGACAATCTGGCTCGACGCACACCTCTCTCCACTGCTTGCCGCATGGATTGAGGATGAGTTTGACTGTACGTGCAAGACGTTTCGAAGTCTTGGCTTCGCGCGGTCAGCGGACCGCGTCGTCTTCCTCGCCGCTAGGATGGCAGGCTCGGTGATCCTGTCGAAAGATTCTGATTTCTGTGACTTGCAACGGTTGCTCGGGCCTCCACCAAAGATTATCTGGCTACGCTGCCGAAATCGGTCTAACGATCAGATGAAGGAGTTCTTGTTCCAGACATTGGGCGACGCCATTACGCTGTTGAAGTCAGATGACCTAGTGGAGATCAGGGACCTGCAATAAGCATGAGCCAGAATAAGCAAGCCATGGAATACGGCACCCGATCCGCTTGCGCAATTGTTCTCAACACCCGCCTCAAACCGGAGGATCGGGAGCGATTTCAGGACACGCGACTGATTCGGCGGGTGCTTGCGGAGGCAAAGACCATCGCGGTGGTGGGGCTCTCGACTGAATCCACTAAGGCGAGCAACATGGTGGCGAACTACCTGCAGGATGAGGGCTACCGGATCGTGCCGGTCAATCCCCGAGCCACCGAGATCCTGGGGGAGAAGTGCTATCCCGATTTGAAGAGCATTCCCTTCCCGGTCGACGTCGTCGACATCTTCCGGCCCGCCGCCGAGATCCCGGGCATCGTGGACGAGGCGATCGAGATCGGGGCCAAGACGGTTTGGATGCAGCTGCGGCTGATCGACATGCCGAGCGCGGAGAAGGCGCTGGCCGCGGGGCTCAACGTGGTTGTCGACAAGTGCATCAAGATGGAGCACGGTCGGTTTGGAGGCATGCTCCACTGGGCGGGCATGAACACCGAGGTCATTACGGCTCGGCGTCGGTCGGCTTGATTGGGAAGGAACCGCTGAGGGCCGCTGAGAAGCGCTGAAGCCGGAAAGCCATTCAGCGATCCTCGATGGCCCTCAGCGGTTTAAGTCCCCTCCGCCCCTCTTTGAGTCACTTGAATCGCCCTTAGGTTCACGGCCTTCCACTTCGTCTTATCCGTTGGCCTCACCCGCACGAGATACTTCCCGGCTGCAAGCTCTACCTTGCCGAACGACACCGGGAGATAGGACTCCCAGCTATCCGTCTTTGCAATTTCGACCGGGAAACTTGCGACGGCTGCCCTATCACGGATGATCTCCAGGGTCATTCCGGTTGATCCCGCTGCGCCCGCAACTTCGCTCTCAAAGGAGTAGGTTCCAGGCTTGGTGACCTCGATCAGCCAGTCCACCGAATCGCTGCCGTTGTCCCAGAAGCCGAAGTTGGGCTTGCCGCCGCGCGATTCGACCTGGACGTTGCCGTAAGTCTCCGCCGCGTTGGGAGCAAGGGATGCGCTGCCGCTGACCAAGACCGCGTCGCGGGGTGGGGCGGGGACCAGGTCGGGGCGGAACTTGGAGACGTCGTCGCATTCAATCTTGAGGGCTACCGCGATGGACGAGATCGGACTCTTCGGCAGGTGAATGCGGAGGCCTTCCGCGGTGTGTTCAAACGCAACCGGCTCCTTCGATCCGAGTAGCGAGACCCGCTTGATCTTCCCGGTTGCCTCGGGGAACTTGGCCAGGGAGCGAATCAGCGCTTCGCCCGACTCGGGCCAGCCCAGGAAAGTGGCGTAGAGGACCGACTTCCCTTTCTGGGTGAAGCGGATATCCCTCGATCCGAACGGGAAGTCCTCTTTGAAGTGGCCGCCCGCGACCTTGGTCGGACCTTCGCCGAAGGTAAGCCAGGGCCGCGTTCCGTAGATCGCTTCCCCGTTGGTCTTCATCCAGTCACCGACCATGGTCAGGAGGGTGACGACCTCGTCATCCAGGCTTCCATCCGGCCGTTGGACCACATTGAGGAGCATATTGCCGTTCTTGCTGACCACATCGACCAGGGTGTGGATCACCCAATCTGCCCTGCGGTACGGCCAATCGCGGTTGTAGTACCAGTCGCCGATGGAGGTGTCGGTTTGCCACGGCACGCTGTGGGTGCCTGCCATTCCTCCACGCTCTCGGTCGAGCACGCAGGAGCCTTCCACGTACTCGCCGCTTCCTGCGTCCTTGCAGAGGTACACCTTTTCTCCTGGACCCTGGTTGTAGAGGTCGGCGATCATCTGTCGGCCCGTCTGACCGAAGGGAGTCCCTCCGTCCGAATACAGCAGATCAGGCTTATAGCTCTGGACCAGGTCGCCGATCCGGCGGGACCATTCGGCGTGCCATTTCGGGTCCTTGCTGTACCAATCCGTGTCGCCCTTTGCGGCGGGCCAGTGGTAGAGGTCCTGATACTTAGGATCGGCTCCGTCGAATGCGCCGCCCCCATCGGAGAGGTGGGAGGCCTGCCACCAGGTGAAGCTTGCTCCCAGGTGCTCGGAGACACCGAACTTCAAGCCATTGCGCTTGGCGGCGCGCTGCCACTCACCCACCACATCCCGCTTCGGCCCCATCGCGACCGAATTCCATTTGTGGTGCTTGGAGTTCCAGAGATCAAAGTTATCGTGATGGACGCCCATGCTCACGAAGTAGCGGGCGCCGGCGGCCTTGTAGAGCGCCATCAGCTTCTCCGGATCCCACTTCTCCGCTTTCCATAGGGGGATGATGTCCTTGTAGCCGAACTGGGACTGATGACCGTAGGTTTCCTGGTGGAACTTGAACTGACGGGTGCCCTTGCGATACATCTCCCGCGCATACCAGTCGCCAATCATTGGTACCGCTTGGGGACCCCAGTGAGACCAGATCCCAAACTTGGCGTCCCGAAACCACTCCGGGCACTTAAACCGTTTTAGGGATTCCCACGTCCCATCGAACTTCTGATCCGTTATCGTGTTGGCCATGGTGGTCATTGCAAGGGCCGCGCAGAGCGTTAGCATGCCACCTGACGTTACCTGGCTGCTGCAATACGGGCAATTGTTAAAGAACCATAGGAATAAAAACTGGCCCTGTTAAAGATGCATATCATCGCTTTGCACCAGACCCAAACCAGCGGTACAAGCGAAGTGGGGGATTACGCGTGAAAGCTCGTGATTGCCCATGAGCCACTATGAGCGAAGCAGTCATCGATCAACCGGTTGCCTCTGGCAATCACCATCCTGCCGGCGCGCCTAAAGACAGCATGGTTCACCTGTTGGAGGCCCTACAGGCCGCCAGCGCGGGCGACTTCTCTGTTCGATTGCCCTCCACCGACCTGAGTATCGAGGGCAGAATCGCAGATGCGTTCAATCAGATTGTTGCCGCCAACGAGAAGATGGCGTCCGAACTGCAACGAGTTGGCCAGGCCGTTGGCAAAGAGGGCAAAACTCGCCAACGCATCAAAGTCGACCGAGCCGTGGGTGCCTGGGGGGAGATGGAGCGCAGCGTCAACGAGCTCATCGAAGACCTCTGGTGGCCGACTCGCGAGGTAACCCGCTCGATCTCCGCGGTTGCCCAGGGCGACCTGCTCCAAACCGTCCGACTCGACGTAGGCGGTCGGCCCCTCCAGGGTGAGTTCCAGCGCTCCGCGAAGATCGTGAACACGATGATCCAGCAACTGAGCGTGTTCACCTCCGAGGTGACCCGTGTGGCCCGAGAGGTGGGTGCGGATGGAAAGCTCGGCGGTCAGGCCAAGGTGCCAAACGTCAGCGGCGCGTGGAAGGACCTGACGGATGGCGTGAACTCCATGGCCTCCAACCTCACGGCCCAGGTGCGAAACATCGCCGACGTGACGATCGCGGTGGCCAGTGGCGACCTCTCCCGAAAGATCACGGTGGACGTGCGCGGCGAGATCCTGCAGCTTAAAGAGGCCATCAATACGATGGTCGACCAGCTTCGTTCCTTTGCTTCGGAGGTGACCCGCGTTGCCCGTGAAGTCGGTACTGACGGCAAGTTGGGAGGTCAGGCCGTCGTACCTGGCGTAGCGGGCACGTGGAAGGACCTTACGGACTCGGTCAACGCGATGGCCGGAAACCTGACCTCTCAGGTGCGAAACATTGCGGAGGTCACCACGGCTGTGGCCCGAGGCGACCTTTCGAGAAAGATCACCGTCGACGTGCGGGGAGAGATCCTTGAGCTCAAGGACACGATCAACACGATGGTGGACCAGCTCAACGCGTTCGCGTCCGAGGTCACCCGCGTGGCGCGAGAGGTGGGTACGGAAGGAAAGCTGGGCGGCCAAGCGCAGGTCTCGGGCGTTGCTGGTACGTGGAAGGACCTTACCGACTCCGTGAACTCGATGGCCGGAAACCTCACTGGTCAGGTCCGAAACATCGCGGAGGTTGCCACCGCGATTGCGGAGGGCGACCTCTCAAAGAAGATCACGGTGAACGTGTCGGGCGAGATCCTTCGACTGAAGGAGACGCTGAACACGATGGTGGACCAGCTCAACGCGTTTGCCTCTGAGGTCACTCGCGTTGCCCGTGAAGTGGGTACGGAAGGAAAACTGGGCGGCCAGGCTCAGGTGCCGGGTGTCTCCGGAACCTGGAAGGAGCTCACGGACAACGTGAACTTCATGGCCTCCAACCTCACCTCTCAGGTGAGAAACATCGCCGAGGTCACCACGGCCGTTGCCCGCGGCGACCTTTCCCGAAAGGTAACGGTAGACGTGAAGGGCGAGATCCTTGAGCTGAAGAACACGGTCAACACGATGGTGGACCAGCTCAACGCGTTTGCGGACGAGGTCACCCGCGTTGCGCGAGAAGTCGGTACGGAAGGAAAGCTCGGCGGCCAGGCGCAGGTCCCTGGCGTCGCCGGAACCTGGAAGGACCTTACCGACAACGTGAACTCCATGGCCGGAAACCTCACCGGCCAGGTTCGAAACATCGCAGAAGTTGCCACGGCTATCGCCAACGGCGACCTCTCCAAGAAGATCACCGTGGACGTGCGCGGCGAGATCCTTCTTCTGAAGGAGACCATCAACACGATGGTCGAGCAGCTCCGATCATTTGCCGCCGAGGTGACCCGCGTTGCTAAAGAGGTCGGTACGGAAGGCCGACTGGGTGGACAGGCAGTCGTGTCCGGAGTTGGAGGTACGTGGAAGGACCTTACCGACTCCGTCAATGCGATGGCCGGAAACCTGACCTCTCAGGTACGAAATATCGCGGAGGTCACCACGGCTGTCGCCCGCGGCGACCTGTCTCGAAAGATCACCGTCGACGTGCGAGGTGAGATCCTCGAGCTGAAGAACACGATCAACACGATGGTGGACCAGCTCAACGCCTTCGCCTCGGAGGTGAGCCGCGTTGCCCGCGAAGTGGGTACCGAAGGAAAGCTCGGTGGCCAGGCTCAGGTGCAGGGTGTTGCGGGTACCTGGAAAGACCTTACCGACAACGTCAACGTCATGGCCTCCAACCTCACGGAGCAGGTGCGCGGCATTGTAAAGGTCGTTACCTCGGTTGCCAACGGCAACCTTAAGCAGAAGCTGACAGTTAAGGCGCGCGGTGAGGTGAACGCGCTCGCCGAAACGATCAACAACATGACCGATACCCTCGCGATCTTTGCCGACCAAGTCACCACGGTTGCGCGTGAGGTCGGTGTGGAAGGTCGACTCGGCGGCCAGGCCAACGTGCCTGGCGCCGCCGGTACCTGGAAAGACCTTACGGGCAACGTAAACCTCTTGGCCGCGAACCTCACCAACCAAGTTCGCGCGATCGCCGAGGTGGCCACCGCCGTTACCAAGGGCGACCTTACGCGCTCGATCCAGGTGGACGCCCGCGGTGAGGTGGCGGAGCTCAAAGACAACATCAACACGATGATCGACAACCTCCGTCTCACCACGGAGCGAAACGACGAGCAGGACTGGCTCAAGACGAACCTGGCGCGGTTCACGAACATGCTCCAGGGTCAGCGCAACCTCGGAACGTTCGGAAGGAATCTGCTCTCGGAGCTGGTGCCGCTGGTGGAAGCCCATCAGGGGCTGTTGTATCAGGTCCAGTCGGAGGAGACACCGTATCTCAGTCGGCTTGCCGCCTATGGCGTGATGAGCGACAAGAGCTACCCCGAGAAGATCGAATTCGGCGAAGGGTTCCTCGGCCAGTGCGCGCAGGACTTGCGGCCGATTCTGGTGACCGACATTCCAAAGGACACCGTGCCGGTGGGATCCGCGATGTTCAAGGCGATCCCACGAAGCATGATCTTCTTCCCTATCGTCTTTGAGGGGCAGATCAAGGCGGTTCTGGGGCTGGCGTCTCTGCAAGACTTCTCCCCCATCCACCTCGGCTTCTTGGAACAGCTGACCGACTCGATCGGCATCGTGCTCAACTCGATCGAGGTCACGATGCAGACCGAGGACCTGTTGAAGCAGTCGCAACAGCTGGCCGGTGAGCTTCAGACCCGGCAGTTTGAGCTTCAGCAGTCGAACGAGCAGTTCGAGCAGAAGGCGCAGCAGCTGGCGGAGCAGAACGTTGAGATGGAGCGAAAGAACCAGGAGATCGAGCAGGCTCGATTCGCGCTCGAAGAGAAGGCGAAGGAGCTGGCGCTCACCTCGCGGTACAAGTCCGAGTTCTTGGCGAACATGTCGCACGAGCTTCGAACGCCGCTCAACAGCATCCTCATACTCGGCCAGCAACTGGCGGACAACGTGGAGGGCAACCTCACCGGCAAACAGGTGGACTTTGCCCGTACCATCCACGGCGCGGGTACGGACCTCCTCAACCTCATCACCGACATCCTGGATCTGTCCAAGATCGAATCGGGAACGGTTACGGTGGACGCGGAGAAGGTCCTCTTCTCCACCATCGTGGACACCATCCGCCGCAACTTCCGACACGAGGCGGAAAGCCGCAACCTGGCGTTCGACGTCTCGTTCGATCCCAAGCTGGGCAAGAGCATGATCACCGACCCGAAGCGTCTGCAACAGGTGCTTCGCAACCTGCTCTCCAACGCGTTCAAGTTCACGCAGCAGGGAGGCATCACCGTGAAAGTGCGATCGGTCGACGGCGGCTGGTCACCGGATCACACCGGTCTCAACGATGCGACCCACGTGGTCGCGTTTGAGGTGAATGACACGGGCATCGGCATCCCGACGGAGAAGCAGCGCATTATCTTTGAGGCGTTCCAGCAGGCGGACGCGAGCACGAGCCGCAAGTATGGCGGTACCGGTCTTGGCCTGGCGATCAGTCGAGAGCTTGCCACCCTGCTGGGAGGCGAGATCCATCTGCAGAGCACTCCTCAGGTGGGCAGCACCTTTGTGCTCTACCTGCCGGTGAACTACACAACCCCTTCCCTGGTGGCATCAATGGGCGACAATCCCCAGCGGAACGCCACCCAGCTGCTGAGAGCGTCCGACCTGTTGCTGGAAGAGGTGGCCGACGACCGGGAGGACATCCTGCCGGGCGACCCGGTTCTTCTGATCGTCGAGGACGACTCAGCCTATGCGAAAGTCCTTGCCGATGTGGCCCGCCAGAAGGGCTTTAAGGTGCTGATCGCCCTCAGGGGGTCCGATGCCATCGACCTGGCATCGCTGCACACCCCGACCGCGGTCTCGCTGGACGTGTTCCTGCCGGACATGCTGGGCTGGGCGGTTCTCAGCCATCTGAAACAGAATCCGGCGACACGGCACATCCCCGTCCAGATCGTCACTTCGGACGAAGATCAGCAGCATGGCCTCTCCAGAGGCGCGTTTGCGTTCATTCCCAAACCGGCGACGACCGAGCTCCTAGAGACGGCCATCCTTAAGCTCCGCGACTTCTCCGCCACGGATCGGAAGCGGCTGCTTGTGGTGGAGGACGATCCAGCGGAGCAGATGAGCATCCGCGAGCTGCTGCATCACGACGACATCGATATCGAGGTCGCAGCTTCGGGAGAGGAGGCGCTGGCGAATCTGCGGGAAGGCGGCTATGACTGCATCGTGCTCGATCTTCGGCTACCGGACATGACCGGCTTCGAGGTCTTGGAACGGATGCACGAGGATGTGCAGACCCGGGATATCCCGGTGGTGGTCTTCACCGGCAAGGAGCTGAACCCCGAAGAGGAGGCCCGCCTGCACTCCCTGGCCCGCAAGGTCGTGGTGAAGGGCGTGGAGTCACCGGAACGGCTCTTCGATGAGACCGCGCTCTTCCTCCACCGCGTCATCTCCAACATGCCCGCGGAGAAGCTGCGGCTGATCGAGAAGCTCCACCTTGAGCAGGATCTTCTGGCCGGGAGAGAGGTTTTGGTGGTGGACGACGACGTCCGCAACATCTTCGCCCTCTCCAGCATCCTGGAACGGCACGGAATGATCGTAAAATCGGCCTCTACGGGCCGAGAGGCGATCGAGATCCTGGAGAATGAGCCGGATGTCTCCTCCGTCCTCATGGACATCATGATGCCGGAGATGGACGGCTACGAGACGATTCGTCACATCCGTCGCAATCCGAAATTCCGGCGACTTCCGATCATCGCTCTCACGGCCAAGGCTATGAAGGGCGACCGCGACAAGTGTCTGGAGGCAGGCGCCTCCGACTATCTGGCGAAACCGGTGAATACTGAGCAGCTGCTCAACACGATCAAGCTATGGCTCTTCCGATAACGATCAATCTGACCGAGGGGCACGAGCCCGTCAACATCCTGATGGTCGATGACCAGCCGGGAAAGCTGATGGGCTATGAGGCGATCCTAGGCGAGCTTGGAGAGAACCTCCTTTCGGCCTCCGACGGTCGAGGCGCGCTCGAGCAGCTTCTCAAGCATGACGTGGCCGTCATTCTCATGGATGTCTGCATGCCGGAGCAGGATGGCTTTGAGCTTGTGGAGCTCATCCGCCAGCACCACCGCTTCCGAGATACGGCGATCATCTACGTCTCAGCCGTGCAGATGAGCGACACCGACCTCATCAAGGGCTATAACAGCGGCGCGGTGGACTATGTATCCGTGCCCGTGATCCCCGAGGTGCTGCGTGCCAAGGTCTCCGTCTTTGTTGATCTGTACCGTAAGACGAAGGCGCTGGAAAAGCTGAATCAGGGCCTTGAGCAACGGGTCTCCGAACGAACCGCCAAGCTCCTTGAGAGCGAGGAGCGGTTCCGACTCATGGCAGATACGATCCCCTCGCTGGTGTGGACGGCGGATGCGGATGGCAATCTCACCTACGCGAACGAGCGATGCCGCGACTATGTCGGCGACCTGCAGATGGAGATGGGCAACCAGTTGTTGGAGTCCATCCACCCCGATGAGCGAGACAAGTCCAAGAAGGCTTGGAAGAAGGCGCTGACCAACGGGTCCGCGTTCATGATCGAGCATCGAACCCGCCGCCACGATGGGGAATTCCGGTGGTATCTCACCCGCGCCCTGCCGCACATGGACGAGTCCGGAAAGCCGATGGCCTGGTTCGGAGTGAGCACGGACATCGAGGAGCAGAAACAGTCTCAACGGAAGCTCAAAGAGAACGAGGAGATGTACAAGGCGATCGGCGACTCGATCGACTACGGCATCTGGATCTGCGACGCGGATGGGCGGAACGTTTACTCCAGCGACTCTTTCCTCGGGCTCTTCGGCATCACACAGGAGGAGTGCACCGCGGGTGTCTGGCTGACGCGGCAAACCCCTGAGGTTCAGCAACAGCTCGAGCGGATCTGGAATCACGCCATCCAGCACGGGAAAGCCTGGAGCGAAGAGCTGCAGCTGGTTGACAAGGACGGAGCTAGCCATCCGATCCTTTTCCGGGGTGGGCCGATCCAGAACGCGGACGGAAAAGTGGCCTCTTGGGTGGGCATCAACCTGGACATCGGCCAGATCAAGGCGGCCGAGCAGGAGTTGCGGGACGCGGATCGGCGAAAGGATGAGTTCCTAGCAACCTTGGCTCACGAGCTTCGAAACCCACTCGCCCCGATCTGCTCTTCCGTTGAGCTGATTCGCCAGCGAGAGAGCATGGATACGATTATCCGGGAGTCGGTCGATACCATGAGTCGGCAGATGGCCCAGATGATCCGGCTGATCAACGACCTGATGGATGTCAGCCGCATTACCCGGAACAAGCTTGAGCTCCAGGTGGAGCGCTCTTCCCTGCGAGAGATCATGCAGATGGCGATCGAGCTGGCCCATCCCGCCATTGAAGCGGGCGGACACCATCTCTCCGCGAAGCTGCCGGACGACTCGGTGCAGGTAATGGCCGATCCCATCCGCCTTGCTCAAGTTCTCTCCAACCTCCTCACCAATGCCGCGAAATACACGCCGAGCAAAGGGGAGATCCGTATCGAAGCGGAACTATCGGAGGGCCAAGTTCGGCTTTCTGTGACGGATAATGGGGTTGGAATCACGTCATCCGAGCTTAAGAAGCTCTTTGAACCTTTCTATCAGGTGGACCGTTCCATTTCTCGGGCTCAGGGTGGGCTTGGAATTGGTCTCACGCTCGTTAAGAAGATCGTTGAAATGCACGCCGGCCAGGTTGAAGTCCAAAGTGACGGACCTGGAAAAGGCTCTACGTTTTCCGTGCGGCTTCCCCACATGCAGGCCGCAGTGGAGGTATCTATGCCCATCAGTCAAGAGTCGTCTTCCTCTGGCGCGCCAGCCGGCGCGAGGGTTCTTGTCGTTGACGACAATCGCGATGCGGCGCTTACCCTGAGCATGCTTCTTCGCTACTCGGGCTGCGAGGTTATGACTTGCGAAGAGGGTAGCCAGGCGGTCTCGGCGGTGGAGGTGTTCAGGCCGGATATGGTCCTGATGGATCTCGGGATGCCGGGGATGAGCGGGTACGAGGCGGCGGAGGCGATCCGCAATCAGGCTTGGGGTCGGAATATCTTCCTCGTAGCAGTCACCGGCTGGGGACAGCCAGAGGACATCCAGCGCACCAAGGACGCGGGCTTCGATCACCACCTGGTGAAGCCGGTGAGCTTCTCCGCGATCGAATCGCTGATCGAGTCCCTGGGCAATCCGCTTCCCGAAGCGTTTCCGATCAAGACTCACTGAGCGAAGCTTCCAGGAACGGATTCCAGAACTTGCGGTGGGGATCGAATGCTCGCGCGAGACTCATGAAGTCGGCGAGGCGCAGGTACTTGCTCCGAATCATGGCACTCGGCATGGTCGAGAGCTTGCCCCAGTGCGGCCTCGCGCCGAACGGCTCCAGTTGGGCCTCAATCTTGGGGAGGAGATGCCGCACCGCTTCCCAGTCCTTCACGAGCGTAAAGTGGATCCCGACGCATGGCTGGCCATTGAAGGGGCTCATCCACTGCTCGTCCCGGGCGATTGCCCGAATCTCTGAGATCTGGAGCAGGGGCGCGATCTGGTCGCGCATCTCATTAACCGCGAGGAGGGCCGGAACCGCTTTTTCGAACGGGACGAGATACTCCGCCTGAAGCTCCTCGCCCGCGCTCGGCGTGTACTCAAACCGGAAGTGCGCGAGACGCTCGTGCCAGGGACCGGGTACCCCCAGCTGAGGAGTGCAGTTGACGGGGTCGATGTGCATGATCGGGTGGCGATCCACCGTTGCCGCTTTCGCTCCGAAATACTCGAATCCGAGGCTCTCCGAGCGGTTGCTCTTGGTCCACACCTGGTTAATGCGGTCGGTCTTCCAATCGGTGAACAGGCTCACGCTGTACGCACCCGACATGACCTCGGTAAAGTGCTCGGTCGCGGTTTGAAACGGAAGGCCTTCAAAGACCTCCTGCCGCACATCGAAGGTAGGAATGGTGTCCAGCGTCATCTGAACCACGGTTCCCAAGGCGCCGAGGTTTACCACCGCGCCGTCAAACTCCAAGTCACCCCGCTTGAGACGGACCAGGGTGCCATTGGCGGTGACGATCTCTACTCCCGACACGCAATCGGCGAGGCAGGCGTTGCCTACTCCGGAGCCGTGGGTCGCGGTGGCACACGCACCCGCAACAGAGATGTGGGGCAACGAGGCGAGATTGGGAACGGCACGGCCGTGCTCGTGAAGCCAGCGGCCCAGTTCTCCGTAGCGAACGCCCGCCTCGATGGTCACGGCGTTTGACTCGGGATCGATTCCAATAATGCGGTTCAAGCCCTCGGTGGAGATCAATGCTTCGATCGAGTCGCCGATGCCGTTGAACGAGTGTCGCGTCCCCACGGTGCGCACTTTTGCCGCTCCCGCAACGGCCTCCCGCACCTCTTCAACGGTGGTGGGGCGGTGGACCCTCGACGCGCCGAAGCGGTAGTTGCCCGCCCAATTTGTTAAATCCCCACTCATACGCCAAATTTCATTAGACCTTCAAAGCGCCCCCAACCGTCGATTTTTTGCGGGGAATCCGATTTCCCATGCCTCAGGCAAGTGCGCCAGCGGCTAAAGTTATACGTAAGAGACGTTGGACTTGCCATCGCCAGAAATCCAGAAATCATGAGCACAGAGAACAAACCCCAGCCATCGCGACGCGAATTCCTTGTGGGAGTCGGCGGTCTTGCCGCGGCTTCCACCCTTACCGGCTTTACCTTCTTTCCAGCACAGTGGGATCCGAAGCTTGGAATTCACGTGACTTGAAGTCGCGGC
>JADMIO010828258.1_pt1 | contig 37664 bp, 34 predicted proteins | sample 8958161 | NCBI WGS metagenome assembly JADMIO01 (sample SAMN16585339, study PRJNA669376) | soil metagenome | isolation source: Crop rotation soil | place: USA: Cullars Rotation, Alabama | collected 2011 | reverse complement strand
GGCCGCGACTTCAAGTCACGTGAATTCCAAGCTTCGGATCCCACTGTGCTGGAAAGAGGCCCGTCTCGCCTGGCATCGCCGTGACGACTCCTTCCCAGCCGTCACTCAGGGCCGTCATGAGCGTTCTGACAGCCGATGCAATGGCGCGCAACCACACCGGTCGAGGCAAGCAACCTTCCGAGACGAGGACCAGTACCGCTCAGTTTGAGAACTCGGCGGGGATCAAGCAGTAGTTGCCCTGGCGATTCGTTTTTCCGGTTCCCCAAAAATCGCCGGGGAGCACGCGAAGACTCATCGCATCGTGAATGTCATCGAGACAGTTGTCGGCACTCGTCGTGAGATGACCCGCACGAAGTCTCAAGGAGTACAGCCCGGCCCGAAGGAGCATTCGCGGAACGCGGAGACGAATCACCCCGCGATCGCCGAACGCGTCGAGCTCCGCCGGCATTTCATCGGTGGCGAACAACGCAACGACATTCTTCAGGTCGTCGTACAGTGTGAACGATAGGATGGTACGCTTGCTGTCGATCGACTCCGTTGCGGCGTATTCCGCTTCGACTGTGACCTCCATCCCCGACTGCACTTCGCTCACGGGACGACCCTCTTCGTCGAGTAGTCTGACATCCGTGAATCGAAGGCGACCGTCTCCCGCGCGATCCACTCGTTGTGAAAGACTGCCTTCGGACAACGGCTCCGCGAGATACTCGGCGATGACTTGATCCACCGACCCCGTCGATGCCACGCGCCCCGACTTGAGCAACACGAGGTGATTACACAGCGTACGGATCGCGGCCATGTTGTGACTCACGAACAGCACCGTCCGTCCGCCTCGAGCTACCTCCGTCATCTTGCCGAGGCATTTTCGCTGAAACTCGGCGTCGCCGACGGCGAGAACCTCATCGACGATCAGGATCTCTGGATTGAGATGCGCAGCGACCGCAAACGCCAGTCGGACGTACATTCCGCTACTGAAGCGCTTGACGGGCGTATCCAGGAACTGCTCCACACCGGCAAACTCGACGATCGCGTCAAACTGCCGGCGGATCTCGCCCTGGGTCATTCCAAGAATCGCACCGTTCAAGAAAATGTTCTCGCGACCGGTGAGCTCGGGGTGAAATCCCGTCCCGACTTCCAGAAGGCTTCCAACGCGGCCGAACATCTCTATGCGACCGGTCGTGGGCTCGGTGATTTGGCTCAGGATTTTGAGCAACGTACTCTTGCCGGCGCCATTTCGCCCGATGATACCCACGACATCGCCGTGATTGATATCGAGCGTGACGTCTTGGAGCGCCCAAAATGTCTCGGCCTCGAGGCGCCGAAACGGATGCTTGACGCGATCGACGATCATGTCACGGAACGTGGGACTCTTCAGCGTTCCATGCATGATCTTGTACGACTTGGACAAGCCGCGAATCGAGATGGCGGGGTGGGTCATACGCGACGCGTCGAATCAAATGACATCGGCAAACCTCCGCTCCATCTTCTTGAATGCGAAAGCGCCGCCAACGATGGCGACGAGAACGCAGGTCGCGGAGTAAGCCACATACGACCAGTTCAACTCGCCGCGGCCCAGAATCGACCATCGGAACGCCTCGAGTAGTCCGGACAGCGGATTCAGAAAAAAGTACGGCCGCAGACGCCCAGGAACGGCCGAGACGGCGTACGCGACGGGACTTGCATAGAGCATCATTTGCAGCACGACCGGAATCACGTGCTGGAGGTCGCGGTAGCTGACCGTGAGCGCCGACGTGTAGAGCCCAATCCCGACCGCCAGGCAAATGAAGAGCAAGAGCCAGAGCGGCAACAACAGCAGCCCCCACGTCGGGGGGATGTGATAGATGAACATCAATGCGATCATCAACGTCGCGCCGACCACAAAATCAATGAGTGTCGAAAGAACCGTCGACAAGGGCAAAATCAATCGCGGAAAGAAGACCTTCGAGACCAACTGTGCATTGCCAACGATGGACGCGCTCGCCTTGGTCAACGTGCTGTTGAAGACGGTCCAGCCCAGCAGACCGGCATACGAGAACACGAAATACGGTAGCCCTTCGCTCGGCATTTTGGCGACGCGGCCAAACACGAACGTAAAGATTCCCGCTGCCAGCAGGGGCTGGAGAATTACCCAGATGACACCGAGCGCGGTCTGTCGGTACCGCAGCGTGACGTCTCGTTTGGCGAGAGTGACGAGCAGGTCCTTGTACCGCCAAACGTCGGCGAGATTGAGCGCCGACCAGCCCGATTTTGCCTCGATGACGAGCCAAGGCCTCCGCGGGCCGGCACTCGTGCCAAGCGGGTGGTCTCCACGTGCTGACTCCATGACGCCCGCCGTTGTGGACGTCTCGCTTGAACTCGCCGTCAAATCACACCGCTAGATGGAAAAGTGAGCCCGTCGAAGGCAAAAAATGCACGGACGCCCCGCCGCGGTGCAACCGGACTTGGCCGCCGATGCTCGCTCGCTCTCAAGCTAATCTGATTGAGCATCGGTGGACGATTTCGCCCCTGCAATGACTGCAACGTTGTGTATCGCCCGTGCTGGGCCCATTTCAATGGTTCGGCGGTTCTGCCGATGGTCCTGAGGCCCCATATTTGTCGACGTCCCGAGATCACCGCTTGGACAAAGGAGCACACAGGATGAGCAAGGAAGCGTTTCGCGTCGGCCTGGTTGGCTGTGGCCGAATTAGCAAGAACCACTTCGAGGCGATCGCACGCGTCGACGGTCTGGAGCTGACGGCGGTGTGTGATTCGCAATTCGAGCGCGCGACACGAGCCGGTGCGGAGCATCACGCGAAGCCCTTTCAATCCTTGGAAGACATGCTGAGCGACGGCGCGATCGATATTGTCGCGATCTGTACGCCGTCGGGCCTCCACTCGGCCCAAGGCGTGCTGGCGGCCCGGGCCGGCAAGCACGTGATCACCGAGAAACCGATGTCCATTTCTCTCGCCCAGGCCGACGCGCTCGTGCAGGCATGCGACACGGCCGGCGTCCGGCTCTTCGTCGTCAAACAGAATCGGCTCAATCCGCCGATTCAACTGCTCAAGCGGGCCGTCGACAAGGGGCGCTTCGGACGCATTTATATGGCCAACGTGACGGTGCGGTGGCAGCGACCGCAGGACTATTACAACGCCGAGCCCTGGCGTGGCACCTGGGAATTCGACGGTGGCGCCATCATGAACCAAGCGTCGCATTACGTCGACCTGCTGCAGTGGCTCGTTGGCCCGGTCGAAAGCGTGCTGGCAAAGACGGCAACGCAGGCTCGACGAATCGAGGCGGAAGACTCCGGAATCGGAATCATCAAATTCAGGTCCGGAGCGCTCGGGGTTGTCGAGGTGAACGTTCTCACCTATCCGCGCAACCTCGAGGGATCAATCACGATCCTCGGTGAGACTGGCTCGGTGAAGATTGGCGGTACGGCGGTAAATCGTGTCGAACAGTGGACGTTCGCCAGCTACGACGACGACGACAAGCTGGTCGATTCCGCCAATACCAGTCCGCCGACGGTGTACGGCTTTGGACACGAAGGGTACTACCGAAACGTGGTGTCCGTCCTACGTGGCGAAGCCAAGCCCGAGACGGACGGCCGCGCCGGGCGAAAATCCCTCGAGCTCATTCTTGGCATCTACGCTTCCGCCAAGTCCGGGCGAGAGGTGCCGATTCCCCTCCAGGTCGGCGTCTGAAAGGCGGGCGTCGCCGTTTCGAGCTTCCCTAGGCGGTCCGAAACCGCACGCTACGACGCAGCCGGCTGACGACTGCGAGGCATGCTGTTTTTTGATCCGGCGACAAGGCAACGAGCCACGCCCCAGCCACCGCGAGGGGGAGCGCGGCGAAGACCTGAGCGAAGAACACGATCGTTTGCGTCGCTGGCCAGTACCGCTCTACGAGCATCGTCGTAACCAGGAACGGCATCATGGCGACGCCCGGCCGAATCCAGGTGCGAAGCCACACAGTCCGCTGGTCTACGCCGATCGACGTGCGTAAGAGAAATGGAATGGCGAGCAGCGTCGTGACGAGCGTGGGGATGGCCGTTCCGAGAGCAACGCCCGTGACTCCGAGCGACCGGACCCAATACAGGCTGAGAGACAGATTGAGCACCGCCTCCGCGACATAAAACGGCACTAGCGTTTTGTGCTGATTGATCCCCGACAGTACTGAGGCGCCGATCTGCCGCGTGCCGGCGAAGAGCATTGGCAACGCGAGAATGGTCAACAGTGGAGCGCTCACCGGCGCGTATTCCGCGCCCATCCAGAGCGAAATGAACGAGCGGCCGCGAACCAGGAGCGTTATCGCGATCGGCATGATGATGAGCGACGCCATCGCGCACATCCCCAGGACGACTTCGCGAAGTTGACTGTCCGCGCGCTGCGCGCGCAGTGAGCTTGCTCGAGGCGTCATTGGGTTCGCCACCGCGCTGACGACCTGTCCCGCATACCCGCGCAACGTGCCCGGAATGGAGAAAAAGGTCACCATCGACACGGGGAGAAACGCACCAATGACGAACGAATCCGTCGCGTAGAGCACAGCATTCGAGATGTGCAGAGCGCTCGATAGGAGGCCGAACGACAGGATCGGACGAAGCTGCCCTCGGTCGAAGTGCGTCAGGTTGACGCGTAGCTCGGGATACAGCTTGTGCGCGGCTGTACGATACAAAAGTAGCTGCAGCGCGTTGCTGACCAGCTGAATCAGGGCCAGCGTGATGAGCCCGTACCCGCTGAGCAGTGCGGAGACGACGAGAAGCGACCGAACCACCGCGACGCCGACATCGGTGGCCCCCAAACGGTCGAACCGCTGGAGGCCGGAGATCACGCCGCCAAAAACACCAGTGACTAGGGACACGGCGACAGACGCGCCCCCGATGAGCAGGACGATCCGCGCCGACCTGACCAATTCTGGCGGAATGTGAAACAGCCGGTCGACAATGAGCGCTGTCGTGGCGCAGAGAGCCACGGTCAGGAGTCCGAGTCCACCAAAAAATGCGAGCGCGGTGGACGCTACCTGACTGGCGGACTCGTCCTCACCCAAGACGTAATACCGGGCGACATAGTACGTCGAAGCACCTCGGACGCCGAGGTCGAGAAGTCCCATGTATCCCACGACGGAGACCAACAGCACCCAAATTCCGTAGTTGGTCGCCCCGAGATGGTGCACCGTGAACGGGGCCATGAAAAAGCCGACGGCCACCGAGCAGACGAACCCGAGCCAGTTCCAAACAACGTTCTGGAGTGTCCGCGACGGCACGGGCCGCCCATGCGGCTTCGAGGTCGACTCAGGGCATGCGGCCGGTGATTCTTTCATCGTCGCCGGACTCCGCCGCGGCGATTCGGGGAATATCCGATAGGGAATGGGAATGACATCCGCTATCGAGTATCGGCCGCCTCATGTCGGAACGAAACGACCAATCCAGAAGGACGCGTCAACGGCGTTTCGTCGCCTCGGCGAGCGATCCCTCGATCATTTCTCGCAGCGTGTCGGCGCGGCGGGCCCAGTCATTGGTGCTCGCGACGGCACGACGGTGCTCGGGAGTTCCAGGCCCGTCACCGGCGAGGGCGCGTTGGATCGCCTGCTCCCACTCGTCGTGGTCGCGCGCGACCCAGGCAACATCGGAAAACTCCTCGCGGATGATCTGCAGGTCCGCGCTCACGAGCGGAAGTCCACACGCGAGGTACTCATGGAGCTTGAGCGGATACGCCGCGGCCGTCCATAGGCCGCCCGTCTTGTAGCACATCATGCCCACGTCGAACTCCTGCATGTACGCGGCGACCCTGTCATGAGGCTGGACGCCGAGGAAATGCACGTTGGCAAGCGTCCGTGCGCGGTCGTACGCGCTCGCTCCGTCGGCGTCCAGATTCCCAACCGGCCCAACGAGCGTGAAGTGCCAATCAGGCCGACGCGTCGCCAGATCGGCGATCAGATCGAAGTCGAACTTCTTGTTCAACGCGCCGGAGTAGCCAATCCGAGGCCGAGGAATCTTCACCATCTCCGGGGGCCTGATGGCCGCGCGTTGGCTGAACGAAGCAAAGTCCACCCCGTTTGGAAGCGACATCACCTCACGTCCCGAGTCCTCATTCAGCTCCTTCGCCACCAGCCAAGACGACCCAACGACGAGATCGGCGTTTCGGAGCATGAACGACTCCTGCTCCGCCTGTTCGGGGCCGAAGTCCGGATAGTTCTTGTACAGGTCGATTGCGTGATAGACCAACAGGTCGTATCGCAGGTATTCGAGATACGGAACGAAGTCGGGGTTGACGACGTGCGCGACCACGGGACCGTCGCCGAAATCATCGAGTTTTTGCTGCCATCGTCTCGCCGCGAGCCTCAACGTGATGGCGTCGATTGGCTTGCGTGACGGCCACCGCAATAGCCACCGAGGAGTGCGATCGACATAGACGTTGTCCTTTGCTTCGAATCGGCCGCGGAAGGGCGCCGCCTTGAAGTTCGCATAATCTCGATCCCAGATCGCGAATGGACCGTTCGAGTACACCACCGGCCAGGTGCGTCCTACTCTCGACATCAACTGCTGACGGTTCATCCAGATGCCATCCCAGGGAACAAGAGCAAGCGTCAAAACGCGAGGAACGCCTGGGGTCATCGTCCGGCCACGGGATTGATCGACAGCGGTTCGGCGGAGCACATCAATTCGTCGCTCGCGTCTTTAGCATGACGTGAACGGCAACTTGACGCGTCTTTCTACCATCCGCCCGACGTCGGCGACGTGACGGTATCCTAATCGGTTGCTCCGAGAAGTGGCGTAGAACCGACGCCTCCCTCTGAGATTTCCAAGGGCCTATCGCTGTTGTCGCGCGGAGACTCGGCCCGTGGTTTTCGGCCGGCGGATACGCGCTTTCCAAATCGAATTCCGGGGGCCTCGATCGTATAGTAGGCGCCGACGGGGAGCGCGACGATCAACGCGGCGAACACTGCCCATTGCACGACGACAGAGGCGTGAACGTAGTCGAACGCGATGATCAGAATCGGGACATGCAAGAGATAGATGCCGTACGAGTATTTCGCGACTTGCCCGGCCGCGCGCGACAGCCAGGACCGCGGCATGTCGCTCACCAACGGAATCGCGAGGCCGGTGGCGAGACAGATCGGCCAGCCTCGTGCCGGCGAATTCCATGCGGGATGAAACACTATCGTGAATCCCGTCACGATGAGTCCCAGGACCAGCGGCCACCACGCTCCGTTCAACCGCGGTCTGAATGCCCGATGTCGAAGGATGCTATACGCCAAAACCCCGGACACGAAACAAGGCGCAAAGATGAACAGCGCCCATGGGGTTTCGCTCAACTCCCCCTTTGCCCCGAATGTGAAGACCACGACACCCGCAATGACTGCGACGCAGAACAACGCGACCACCCTGCGAACGCTCCGTCCGGCGAGAAAGAAGCACAATGGGAGCAGCACGTACATCTGGAGCTCGATCGGCAGCGTCCAGAGAACCGTCAGAATCGACGGTTTGCGCACGAGATTCTGAATGAGCAGTGCATCGGCGGCGATGGTGGCTGGATCTCTCGCGCCCGGGCGAGCGTTCGTCAGAACGACGAGGGTGAGTACCACCAGCGCCAACGGATAAATCCGGAACCAGCGTTTGATGTAGAACGACTTGATCCACGATGCCGATCGTGGATTCGCTGCCTGAAGGCTCTCAGACGATCCCATGAGCACGAGCGACGTGTGGACAAAGAAAAGCAGCACGCCGGTCCGTCCAAGCACCATCTGAAATTGGTGTGCGCTCTCGGAAGTGAACTTCCAGAGCAGGTGATCCATGAGGACGCACAGCACGGCAATCGCCCGAAGCAAATCGAGATTTCGGACGGGTAGTGCTGTAAACCCCGTCGTGGAACTTGGTTGTTGTGGCGAAATGGGGGCGGTAGCCATCGACGGGGGGTCCGCGGGAATACGTGCCGACAGCGACGTTGCGGATCGGTCGAACATCAGAATATCGCTCCGTGCCTTCGTGGTCGAGCCACTCAGAGAGATCAAAGCCAAAGAGCCCTTGCCTGAGGCAAGAGCTCTGTCGGCCTCTGACGCCGGATCGGAGTCCGGCGCGGCAAACTCTTCTAGGCGCGCCGGATCACGGCGTTCTCCACCAGACGAAGTCATCAATGTCGAGGGTCCACGGAGGCGTCACCGTCGTCTGCGTCGCGCCCCAGTTCACTTGAACGACATCGTCGTTGGCTACGAGGTTATCGAGATCGTCGGCGTTGCACCACACCTTCTCACCCCCCGGCGGGATGATTCCCACCGTGGAAATCGAGACGTCAATGACCTTCACGCCATCGATCCACATCCGCGCAAATCCGTCGCGGGCACCAACATAGGAATTCGGCCGGTACTGATACGTAAACCGATGCCACGCGTTATCCATGACGTCCGAGAAATGCGGACCAACCGGCTGGAAACCCTGGCTCGATGTTTCGGCCTGATCATACACACCCCAATAAGTGGAGTGTTTCGCCGGCCCTGGCCAGGGCAGATGGTCGTGCGTTGCCCACTGGACGCGCGTACTCGAGTGTGAACGGTGCCACACCAAGAACCACTTGACTGCGAGGGGACTGGTCAGCGGCGCGGAAAAATTTACTCGAGCGTAGTACTGGAAGTAGTGAGTCGCATTGGTCGGGGATCTTGGAGCATTGATCACGTAGTAATTGGAGCCGGACTGATAGAGGCCTGGGAAAAGCATTCGCAGCGCCTTTCCACCGCCCGAGTGCCCAGGCGAGATCACTTGATTGACGGCCGTATTGACCGGCTTTGAATCGGCGATCGGTGCCGGCTGAGGAACGATGCGCGGAGCAGTTGCCGCGGTGACCGCTCCCATTGTGACGGCATCGAGGTAGGACTCCATATCGTCGCGCATCACCAGCGTACCCTTGCCGGCGTCAAACACCGGCTCGGACGACACCTCGCCGCCATCCGGAACAAAGATGCTTCCCGTGCCCGACTTTCCACCGCTGGTCCCCGTAATGACCGCGCTGCCAGGACCCATCGCGATCACCGTCCCATCCGGCGAAACTTGCGCGACGCTCGGCTTCGAGGTGCTCCATGTCACCGTTCCCCCCAGAACCGTGCCCGACGACGACTTGAGCGTCGCAACGGCATGAGTGCTATTGGGAACTCGAATAATCGAACCTTCGAGAAACGAGACACTCACGGTCGCGACGCTGAGCGTGCCGCTGACGGTAACCTTCGCCGACCCGGTAATCGTTCCAACCGTCGCGATGACGTCCGCGGTCCCGGCCGCCTTCGCTGTGAAGATGCCTTCCGACGTGACTGTCAGCACCGACGAGTTCGAGCTGCTCCACGCTGGCGTCTTTCCGCCGACCGGATTCCCACCCGCGTCGCGCGGCGTTGCCGTGGCGCGACCTACGTGTCCGGTTGCAATCGTTGACGAATCGACGACGACAACGACACCCGTCACTGTCGGCGCTCCTCCGACGTTGACCGGCGCGCTGCCACTCTTTGCGCCGGCCGTCGCGATGATCGACGCGGCTCCATTGGCGACCGGCGTCACCGTTCCACCGATCGAGACCGTCGCGACGCCCGTATTCGAGCTCGCCCACGAGATACTGCGTCCACTGAGCGCGTTGCCCGCAGAATCCTTCGGAATCGCGATAGCCAGTGCCGGTGTTCCCACGGTTAGCGGTGATGCGACCATCACCGTGATCGATGCGACCGACGCCGACGATGCCGGCGCGACGACGATGACCGTCGTGCCGGATGCCAACGGATTCGTCGCCGTTATGGCAGCCGTTCCAGTCGCCACCGCGCTGATTACTCCCGTCGGCGAAACCGACGCGACGAGATCATTGCTCGAGCTCCAGGTGAATGCTTCGCCGGGAATCGGCACTCCGGTCGAGTCCTGCAACACCGCACCCGCTTGCGCCGTTTTCCCGACCGAAATGACTGACGCGTCGAGTGACAAGGCCACCGTCGGCGGAGCCGGAGACGAAACCGACCCCGACGTCGATGAGAGCACCGTCACCGTTCGCGTGCCAATCTTGCTCTCGCTTGCGGCCGTGATGGTCGCGTTGCCCGCGGAGACCGCGGTTACGAGTCCGGTCTGAGAAACGGCGGCGACCGACGTGTTGCTACTTCCCCATGTCACCGCTCGATCCGTGAGCACCTTCCCATCGGGATCTTTCAGGGTCGCGAACGCATGACTCAGATGACCGACGACCAATGACGATGAATCGAGGGCCACCGAAATCGTCGCGACCGGCGATTGCGCCGGTGCAACCACGCTCACCGTCGCGCGTCCGGTGCGACCCTGGAAGGCGCCGGTGATGACCGCATTGCCGGGAGCAATCGCCGTGAGCAAGCCCGCTGTCGAAACCGCGGCAACCGACGTGTTCGAAGAGCTCCACTCGACGCTGTCGCTGCCGGCGCTGAAGTTCTGCCCACCTGCGTCGAGCAGGGTTGCACTGGCTTGAGCGGTTTGTCCAACAGCGAGCGACGACACGCTCAAGCTGACGGAAATACTCGCGAACGCGCGAGCAGGATTTGCGGGCGAGTCACTGGCGCAGCCGAATCCGACTACTGTGGCCAGTACAACGGCCTTCCACGGGGACCTACGCATGAAGCAACTACCTCCGGTGAGCAGCTTCGCCCATTGAATACGCGAATTACGAACGATTGGGCGTGATTGGATTCTCGGCAGGAGCGCGAAAAAATTTTACTATCGCGCGGAGTCGCTGAGGACGACGGCTTTAGACTCGTAAACAACTGCTCTGGTAACGCGAACTTCGTCGGGGCAAGACACCCGGGGAACGCGACAACTATCCCCGGAAAAATTGCCCGCCGACGTCCCATTGCGCCACAATTTTCTTGCGATCAGGGACACTAATTTGTGAATGCGTTGGAAGCGTCACGATCTCCGCCACGAGTTGATCGGCACCCGCCCATGACGCGTCGCCGCCACTCCGTCGGTTCGCCACTGCCGGCAGCTTCGCAATGCTCATGGGATATCCACGCTCGATCCCCAGGCGCCGAACATCATCCGTCAACTCCGATCCCCTTCCGGGCTGCGGCGTCGACACAGGGAGTCCCCCGCATATTCGAACGGGAAAACGGATGTATCCGGCCATCGCGCGATCGGGGACCCGCGCCAAGCCAGTACCAGGAATGTGGTTTAAACATTCTGTATACAAAGCGGCGGCGGCGCGGCGGATGTCCGCTTCGCGAGTTGCGGACTCGTAATTTGAAAGGAGCGCCGCTGCCGCTGCTCTCGTCATCAGACGTGGCCGTTGTGGATCATGATAGACGGTTACGCCGAGTTGGAGTCGTGGGATCGAGCGCGGCACTCCGTACATCGTCGGCCGCCCAAGTGCCCATTGCGCATATAGCGAAATGGCGACCGACGCGTCGGACTCCGGTCCGTCAACCAGTCGTTGCCGGATGCCTTCCCTACCGCTTCCGCGGAGAAGGACTGCTCCGCCCCTCCCACCCGTCCACCCCTTTCCTCGCCCGAAACTCAACACGCTGATCGACGCCAGCGTTCCAACTAACCGCTCACCAATGCGGGCCCCGTGACACTGCGCCGCGTCTTCGATCAGCACTGCTCCGTACGCATCTGCGAGCGCCGATATTGGCTTCCAGTCAACGGGCACGCCATACGAAGGAGCAACCACGACGATGGTTGCACCGGCAGACAAAGCCCGCTCGAGTGAGCCGAGGTTAGGCGCCAGCGACTCAGGATCGACGTCGTAGAGCAAGAGCGGTCGATTCGCACCAACAGCAGCCGAAGCAACATCGTAGCATGTGTACGCAGGCAAGGCGATTTGCGCACCCGATCCGCGCTCCTGTGCCGCGAGGTCGATTCCCACTTGCAACGCCTGCGTTCCCGATCCACAGAGCAAAACACCATCGGCGGCGTACTCTCGCTGCAGGAGCTCGACGAGCGCTGGTCGAGGATCACCGCGCACGTGTGCCGCCGCGCGTGTCGCAGCAAGGCACGCCGTCAGATCGATTGGCGAATAGGCAGCTAATTGGTGGCGAAAGCCGATCACGGAAGCTGTCGCGCCAGCACCGGGCCGAGCCGATTTGCGACGGCCATCGGAAGACGGCTCCACAGAGCGGTCGCGAGGCGAAACACAGGACGGTCGGGCGACGGAGGGCTCGAGTCTCCGGAGCGAGACCATGTCGGCCATGGAAGCGGGACGTCATGGCCTCCCCACTGAAGCTTGAACTTGTGGGTCGCTCCACCCGGCGTGCACCGGCCAAAGTTGAACACGTGCGCCTGACGCCGAATGGATTCTTCCATCAGACTCGCGTACAGCAACATGTTCGGCGAAAACTTGTTGAATTCGCGGAGCGATGACGCCCACACGATTTCGACCTCGTCGCGCCACATGAGCGAGCACGAAGCCGCGGCCGCGGTTCCGTCCGCGGCATACACCGCTGAAAAAATGACGCGCTCGCCGAACACTCCGAGGATCCGCTCGAAGAACGCTCGTGGCAGGACTGGCGTACCAAGATCGCGCATGTTCCGCGCGAAGACTCTATAGAACGCTGGCAATTGATCCGCACCGGTGCGACTCGTCATCCCTTCCTTGGACGGCCGGCGAATCTGGCTGCGCAACTTTGCTTTGAATGTTTTGTCCCAAAGTGCGTCAACGGTCTCCGGAAGCGTCAACATCACGGTGATCTTTCGATTCGACGACACCACCGGGCCGTCGAGATCGTGCCGCGATCGCAACTCGAGTAGTGACGCGCCTGAACGCTCCGCCTCGGCGACAGCGTACGCCGTGAGCGCTCGCTTCGCATCACCGTCGCCAATCGGCCCACCGTCGTTGAGGAACGGAACAGAAATCAAGAAATGTCCAAGCACGCTGCGGACGCGTACGAGCGGCAACACTCCGTGCCACGCCTGCGCGTCGTCCGCCGCGACGAGATACAACGCCTCATGACCCAGGGCGTTCTCCATGACGGACTTCCAGCCGGAAAGATGACAAAAGGTGCTTTCGTTCGACGACGCTACAAAGCGATCCCACGACGCTTGCCACTCCGTACCCTGCTGACGGGTGACCTGAAGCTGGTAAGCGCGAGTCACGCCGCGGCCCGGTCGCGCTGAAGGGTCGTGGCAATGGCCTGGAATCGGAATTCCTTCAAGAGTTTCTCGAGCCGTGGAATGGTCCGCGCGAGCCCACCGTAGTGGCGAACTCTCGTTTTGAGAGGCACGGCAAGACGCGGCTGCGCTGGATCGAGCTCCCACGGATGAATGTAGAACGTGGCAGGTGCGCCGCGACGCTCCGCCGCCGCCAAGGCGGATTGGATGAGCGCATAAGGAAACAGCCTGAAATACGCTCCGCCCCCCGCAGGAAGGACCGCGGACCCCAGTTTCACAGTTGCGGGAGGAAACTCATCGAGGACTCCGGCCGCTCGCTCGATCTGATACGGATCTCGCTTCCCCCCCAGAAACCCGTAACCGCGGCGACGCACCGGAAACAGACTGGAGTCGTAACAGTATCCTTCTTCGAGCAGCACGTCGAGCGCCCATTCGCCGCCGCGGACGATGGAAAAGCTCGGCGCTCGATAACCGAATACACGTCGCCCAGAGATGTCCTCGAGAATCGCGCGCGAGTCCCGAACTGACTCCCGGAACTTGTCCTGAGTGAGCTGGGTGATACGCTCATGCCCCCAACCGTGCGAGGCGATCTCGTGACCGCCCGCCGCAATGGCGTGCACAATCGACGGATGCCGTTTGGCCACCCAGCCGAGTATAAAGAAGGTTCCGCTCGCCCCGTGCCGGGCGAGAAGTTCGAGTAGCGGCGACATTCCCATCTCGAGTCGACTCGCGCGATCGTCCCATGACGACCGGTCGACGTGCGACTCAAAGGCCGAGACCTGGAAGTACTCCTCGACGTCGACGGTGAAATGATGATTCATGCGAATGCCATGACGCTCGTTGAAGACCGCTCGACGTCCCCTTCATCCCGTGCGCGCATCAGGTCCGTGAGGCGGCCATGAGTATAGTCGCCAATTCGCGGACGCATCGCTCGATTCTGGCATAACTCGCGTCGAAAACCGCTTCGTCGCACTTCCAAGGATCTTGAATGGTTCGTGCCTCGATCGGCTGAGGATCGAGATCCCCGAGAACGAGAACGACGGGAGCCGTGTCGCGAAACCTGGTGCGAATCCCGTTTGCCTGATCGGAGGACATGACTACCACCAGGCTCGAGCCGTTGACCAGATCGCCCGTTACGAGTTTCGACCGATGTTTGGACAAATCAACGCCAGCGCGTGCGGCGGCGGCGAGTGCCTCGGGAGGGCTCGATCGGTCGGGACCAACGAATCCTGCGGAATCGACCGGAAAGTCGCGCGAGTGCGTGGGGCTGAGCGCTCTTGCCAGCGCCAACTCCGCGTAGGGGCTACGACAGATGTTGCCATGGCACAGAACCAGGATGTGTCCTCGCTGGACTCGAGCGACACTCTCGCGAGCGGCAGCTCGCCTTCTAGAGTGTAGGAGCCGTTCGGGCAAGCGACGAACCCACGCAAATCGCATTTCGGATATGATGAGAAGACGAGCGAACTTCGCTATCGACTGCCAGTGTGCAAAATAAGAATGGCCACCCGTGGGTGGCCATTCTCAATTCCGTTTCGTTCCAGCTGGGCGGTGTTACGCGCCCGCGATGCGAACTACGCGTTGTTCTTGCGACGGCGATAGCGAATCGCCGGGACCAAGCCGACGAGGCCCGTGGCGAAGAGCGCCAGCGTGGCCGGCTCTGGGCTCGCCGTCAAGACTGCGATCTGACCGGTGACCGCGATTCCCGTCTGTCCGTAGAAGCCGTTCAGGTCGTTGACGGTGATTTCGCCGATGCCGGTGTACGGGCCCGGGCCGCAGTTTCCAGGAATCGAGGAAAGTCCGCCGGTCGCCGTGCAGGTGGCCATGTGACCGGCCTTGGTGAACGCGAAGCTCACCGGCGCACCAAAGTCGATCTTGAGGTTACCCGACTTGTCGACCTTCACGTTGCCCTTGACGACCGCGCTGTAGAGGGGGTCAGGAATGACCGTCGGCGTACCAGTGCCGAACAAGCCAGTCATCGTCAGGGACGGGTCGAACAAGAACGTCAGCTGCAGGATCGTGCCATCGAGCGACGAGTAGTTGCCGGAGAACATGCTGACGTGGCCGAAGCTGCCACCGATGCCCGTGCCGAAGCCGACTGAGTTGTCGCCCACATCGCCGCTCGTCGTTCCCGTGATGACGTCGCCGCTGTAGTTCAAGCTACCGGCCGTGGCAAACGGATCAAAAACGGACAACGTGGTCGGGGTGCAGCTCGTCTGGTTATACGGCGGGTTCGTGTTGTAGAAGCATCCGAGGATGCCTCCGTGAAAGTCGATTTGCTGCGCCTGTGCGACGCCGGCAAAAAGACTCGCTGCGATGAGGCCCACTACGTCGCGGCCGATCCTCATAAGTCTGTACTCCGTGGGTGAAAATTGGCGGGAGAGCGAGCCAGATACTAACACGAAACGACTCAGTCCGCCAGACATTGTGATGCCGGTCACTGAACTTTTTTCGAAATTCTTCGAAAAAACATGTGCCTTCGCCCAATTCAGGCATGAATAAGCGAAGGATTTTGTCACCCACGACAAAAAAAATGGCCACCCGAAGGTGGCCATTTCTCTTTGAGCGTGGCGGCGATGCCGCCATGTCGTGCGATTACGCGTTGTTCTTGCGACGGCGATAGCGAACCGCCGGGATCAGACCAACGAGGCCCGTGGCGAACAGCGCGAGCGTGGCCGGCTCCGGGGTGACCGACGACACGGCGATCTGGCCCGTGACGGCGACGCCCGTCTGCCCGTAGAACGCGTTCAGGTCGTTGACCGTGATTGTCGCGGTGCCCGAGAACGGACCCGGGCCGCAATTCCCTGGGATGGCCGAACCAGGCGCCGTGCAGGTCGCCATGTGACCGCCACCCGTGAACGCGAAGCTCACCGGGGCACCGAAATCAACCTTCAAGTTGCCCGACTTGTCGACATGCACGTTGCCCTTCACCAGCGCCGTGTAGGTCGGGTTGCCGGTCGTCGTCGGCGTCCCAGTGCCGAAGCCGAAGCCGCTGAAAGCCGGATCGAAGAAGAACTGGAGCTGGAGAACCGTGCCGGCGAGCGACGTGTAGTCACCCGAGAACAGGCTGACGTGACCGAAGCTGCCGCCGACGCCCGTGCCGAAGCCGACCGAATTGTCGCCCGGATCGCCGCTCGTCGTACCAGTCACGATGTCGCCGCTGTAGTTCAAGCTGCCCGACACCGCGAACGGATCAAAAACCGACGGGGCGCCCGGAACGCAGCTCGTTTGGCTGAACGGCGGGTTGGTGTTGTAGAAGCATCCGAGAATGCCTCCGTGGAAGTCAATCTGCTGCGCTTGAGCCGCGACCCCAAACAGACTGGCTCCGACCAAGCCCAGTATTTGGCGGGTGATCCTCATGAGAACTCCGTGCTTTGGGTGAAAGGGGGTTGACTCGACTTTGTACTCGACTCGACCGGGTCAACCGGTGAGGGTGACGATCCGCCAAAATCAGCTGTCGTCTGGCCCTGCATAGAGCAGATGCCATGCCGAAGCGAGGACGACAGAAAGAGGTCTTTTTTTGTGGGGGTCTAAACAGGGCTTAAATCGTTTCAGTCGAACGATTTAGCGATTTGTAGCGACGAGCTCGTTTTTGAGCCCTTTTTTTCGGTGTTTGTGACCCCGGTCACGAGCCCGAAAAACGCCTGTGTTGCAGCGTCTCTACAACCTGTTGCGCTCAGTCGGACAGCACGAAATTAGTGCGTTCCAGAGGCCACTTTTTTCGCAGCCAAATTGCCTTCGCCGGGCAGCGCATGTGAGACTTCTTGAATGAGCCGGCGGGCCACTTCAGTCCCCAAAGAATCAGCCACCGCAAGGCGCTTCGCGGGCTCATCCTCGGCAGCATCCTTCCCTGCCCCCAACACCGGAACCATCACGCGCACCAGCGCCTCTTCGGTGTGTCCCGCGATCGCCGCATCCCGAAGAAGATTCCACTTCACCGCGTACTCGTTCGCGACCACCCGGCCGCGACCCTGGTACCAGTAGTACACGACGGCGGTCTCTGGACCGTTCTTGAGCTGATAGCGGTTGACCTGGTACGAAACCCCGTTGACGGGAACCATCGCCGTCCCGACGGTCAGCACCTCCCAACCCGCCCCCGGCAAACAGTTGCGCGGCGAGTGGATGGTCTTGCCCTGCGTCTGACGCTCGTAGTACGACACGAACGTCGTGAACGCCACGCTCGTGTCCTGACCGGGCGCGTACACTCGAGCGACGTAATCGGTGTTGCCGAGGATGCGGCGCTCTTCGTCGGTCAGGTGGAGCTCGCGGAAGCTATAGCCCGGAAAACTCGCCAGCACACCTGACAGCGGCGCCGCCAACGGAACCGCGGCTTGAGTCCTCATGTTCCACACGAAGCCGCAGCCGATAAGTAGAACAACCGCAGGAAGATAGTTGCGAACCTTAAGCATTTGCTTCACCCTCCTGGAGGCCATCGACTTCCTCGAAATCAGCGAGCTCTTCTTCATCCTCAGTCGGCTGGCTCAGCTCGCCACGGCGCCACCGGAAAAACCGATCCTCGACCTTGAGCTCGACGAACGCTACCAACGCCAACGACGCCAGCGAGACCAAGAACAACAACCAACCCTCGGTCAAATGCATGAAGCCCTGACCGAACGCCGCGTCGACGAAAAAGACCAAAAAGCCGGTGAAGAACACACGGACTCCGTTCACAACAATCGCGATCGGAATGGCCAGGAGGACCAGAAGCACCCTCGCCACCGCGGTGCGGAGCACCATGGCGCTCATGAGAACACCGACGCTCAGGAGCGCCGTGAGCGACCGCAATCCGCTGCACGCCTCGGTCACGAAGAGCTCGTGCCCGGGGAGACGGATCACATTTCCATCCAGACGCATCGGAATGCCCCGCCAGCGCAAGAGCGCCGCACCCATCTTCGACGCCCTGAACTGGAGCGGCAGCGCCAACGCCTGCGTCACCAGCTCGGGAAGCGGAATCGACAAGCCGCCCAAGACGAACGGCAGCCACCAATGCAGCACCTGCCGGAACCCGTACTGGTAGATCGTCAGACCGACGAGCGCCAACATCATCGACGCACGCATCGAGAACAGCTCGGCGGCAAGTCCCGCGGCAATCCGGATGGCCACGGCCATCAGAAGCACGGCGAATCCGAGTGAGCGGTTGGGCGCGGCGTCCTTGCGAATTCCCGCCTTCCAAGCCAACCAGACCGACACGGGGGCCAACAGAAGCCCGTGACCGGCTTCGGGCAGCGTCCACCAGTCCTTGACCAACAGCACGAACGGCTGCTGGAAGAGCACGACGAACGCGATGACGGTGAGCGCGACGGGAATGCCATACTCCACGGTCAGCGCGGCCTGGATGTCGTCCCGTTTGCGCATGTCGATGGCCGCTCGCTTGACGTCAGCGAAGATGCCTCCGGTCGGCTCAGCGCTATTCTCCATTCCGAACCACCAAAGTCAAAGTGACGGGCACGGCTCCGCCGGGCCTGGTATGGCTAGAGTTACACAATAACGTGAAATCGGCAAAATGGCGACGATAACGCAGGCGAGGCTGTAACCTGCAACACGTCGTTGCAGTGGTCCGCCGATATCGGGTGATGCAGGTGCGTCCGCGACGGCGAAACGCGCGTTCGCGAGCGAGGAAGGAGGGAATAGCAGGGGCGGGACTCGAACCCGCGACCCCGGCATTATGAGTGCCGTGCTCTAACCAGCTGAGCTACCCTGCCAAGTAGGCTGCCCGAAAGCAATCGGCCGGCCCTGTGGGGACCGGCCGCGTTGCATCGCTGACTGCTGAAATAGCGGGGGCGGGATTTGAACCCGCGACCTTCGGGTTATGAGCCCGACGAGCTACCAGGCTGCTCCACCCCGCGCCAGTACGGTCAATTTAGACCGGCCATACCGAGTGTCAAGGTTGTACGCGGTACACGATTTCCTTTTCGCCGCGCACCATGCCGAACACTTCGCGCGCGATGCGCTCCTGCGTCGCCGGATCGTGCTCGACCGCATCGTGATAGCGGCGCAGCGAGTCGATCACGTGCTTCAACGAATCGACCGCCTGCGTGATCCGTGCTTTCTCTCTCGACTGCCGCACGAGATCGGTCGTTCCGAACTCGCCGCCCTGAATCGCGAACACGAGCGCGGCGACGGCAAGGACGCCGCCGCCAATTCGCTTGATGGCCCGCGCTCGATCAGACGCCATACAGCGCGCCGCCCGGGAACTCGGCGGCGGCACCCAGCTCTTCCTCGATACGCAGCAGTTGATTGTACTTCGCCACGCGGTCAGTACGGCTCGCCGAACCCGTTTTGATCTGGCCAACGCCCGTCGCGACAGTGAGATCGGCGATGAACGTGTCCTCCGTTTCGCCAGAACGATGTGAGATGACCGACAAATATCCGGCGGACCGCGCCATGTCGATCGCCTCGAGCGTTTCGCTCAACGTGCCGATCTGATTGACCTTGATGAGAATCGCGTTGCCGACGCCACTCTCGATCCCGCGCGCGAGACGCTCGGTATTCGTGACGAAGATATCGTCGCCCACGAGCTGACATCGCTCGCCGATCGACGCGGTGAGCTTCGCCCAGCCCTCCCAGTCGTCCTCGGCCAAGCCGTCCTCGATAGACACGATCGGATACTCGCCGAGCCACCGCGTATACAGCTCGATCATGGCGTCGACGTCGCGACGGCCGGCGCCACTCTTCTTGAACGTGTAGATGCCGTCGCTGTACAACTCGCTCGCGGCCACATCGAGCGCGAGCGCGATCTCCTTCCCCGCCGCATATCCGGCGGCATCGATCGCCTCGAGGATCACCTTGATCGCTTCCTCGTCGTCCTTGAGGTCGGGCGCGAATCCGCCCTCGTCGCCGACGCCCGTGGCCAACTTCCGCTTGACGAGGACTTTCTTGAGCGAGTGAAACACCTCGGCGCCCATGCGCAACGCGTCGGCGAACGACTCGGCGCCGACGGGAACGACCATGAACTCCTGGAAGTCGACCGTATTTGTCGAGTGCGCGCCGCCATTGAGAATGTTCATCATCGGCACGGGCATGACGCGCGAGAGTGGTCCGCCAAGGTAGCGATAGAGCGGCAGCCCAACGGATTGCGAGGCTGCGCGTGCCGCGGCAAGCGAAACGGCGAGAATCGCGTTGGCACCGAGCGACGCTTTGTTCGGCGTGCCATCGAGCTCGATCATCGTCGCATCGATGCCGAGTTGGTCGGTGATCGCGTGGCCTCGAAGCGCGGGGCCGATCGCTTCCTCGACGTTCTGGACGGCGCGCTGCACGCCCTTGCCGAGGTATCGCTGCCCGTCGCCGTCGCGGAGCTCGACGGCTTCGTGCTCGCCGGTGCTGGCGCCGCTCGGAACGGCGGCGCGCCCCATGGTGCCATTGGAAAGTATGACGTCGGCCTCGACGGTCGGGTTGCCGCGACTATCGAGGATCTCTCGCGCTTTGATATCGGAAATTGTGATCATGCAGAACGGTAAGAAGCCTAGGCCGGCTTCGCTACGGGAACATCGTTCGGCTCAACGCCATACGTGTCACGAAGCGTTGCAGCGATCGCGTCGGATGCGGCGCGGCTGAGCTCATCGCGATCGTCGTATTCCGCGCCCTCGGTCGAAATAGGCTCGAGAAAGTGAACGTCGACGACGCCCGAGCGAACCCAGAACGATCCCTTCGGCATCACCTCGCGCGCGCCGTACACGAGGCTCGGGATGATCGGCGCTTGCGACGCGATGGCGAGCACGAACGGGCCCTTCTTGAAGGGTCGGAGCCGGTACTCGCGTCCACGGGTGCCTTCGGGAAACACGACGACCGCGCGGCCGCGCTGGACTTCGACCGCGGCCAGCTTGTACGACTCGAACGCGGCCTTTCGATTCTCCCGGTCGATGAAAACAATGCCGGCCGCCTGCACCGCCCAACCGAAAACCGGAATCTTCTTCAATTCCGTCTTCGCGACGAAGCTGCACCACGGGACTTCGGCCGCCAGCGCAAAAACGTCGAACCAACTCACGTGGTTCGACACGAACACCGCTCCGTGCTCGTGATACAAATGCTCGGCGCCGTGCACACGCACGCGCACTCCGGCCGCAAAATTCACGGATCGAGCCCAGAGGCGAATGGCGCGCGCGTAGACCGAATTGGCGCGCTGCGGCACGCCGAAGAGGCGCGCGACGATCACGGTTGGCCCAAGAATGAGCGTCATGACGAGCGCCGTGACGCCGACAAACACGATTCGCATCAGCGCGTAAAGTGATCGTGGCCGTGGAGCGCGGCAACCTCGACACCCGGCACGACGACATCGGCGCCGGACGCCGTGGTGACGCGACCGATCTCCGTGAGCTCGAGAGCAAAACGCCGCTCGAACTCGCCAATATCGAGAGCGTCCGAGGCCGTCACGACCAGCTCGTACTCTTCGCCGCTTTGGAGCGCGTCGGCAACGGACGCTCCAGCCACACGTGGAATCGCCGCGGCATCGAACTCGACACTGACCGCGCTCGCGACGGCGATGTGGCGCACGTCGGCAATCAAACCGTCGGAGACGTCGATCGCGGACGTCGCTCCACGCTCGGCGAGCCATCGTCCCTCGATGAGGCGCGGCACGGGATGCGCGAAGCGGTCGCGAAATGGCGGAGACGCGACCCCTCCCTCGAGCGAGGCAATCGCCATACGCGGTCCGCCGAGTCGACCGGTGACGTACACGCGATCACCGGCGCGCGCTCCCGCGCGAGAGAGCGGTGAAAACACCGTTCCAAGCACCGTGGCGGTGATCGAAAACTCGGACGCGGCGCTCAGATTTCCGCCGACGACAACGGTGCCCGACTGCACGACTGCGTCGCCGACGCCGTCGGCGACGTCCATCAGGCGATCGCGCCACCGCGCGGGAACGCCAAACGCGACGAGCACACCGGCAGGCGACGCGGCCATGGCTGCCAGGTCGCTCAACGCGGCCGCGACCGCGCGATACCCGATCTCGCGCGCGGTGAGCCACTCGGCCTTGAAATGCCGTCCCTCGATCGCCGCATCGACGCTGACGACGAACGCGTTGCCGCGCACGGCCGACAGGACCGCGGCGTCGTCGCCGATGCCCGACGCGGCAGGTCCCCACCGGGCGACGAGGCGTCGAATCGTGTCGAACTCGGATTCCGGGCCGAGCGCGTCGTCGATCACGACGCCCGCGAAGGATTCGGGAGCTCGGCGAGGACCGGATATCGCCCGGGTCGCGCGTCGAAGGTCCAACTGTCACGAAGCTCGGCGACGATGTCCTCGAGCGCGATGCCCCGCGCGCCTCGACCCGCGCTCGCCGGCACGCGCTCGGCGGCGCGTCCGTGGACCCATGCGGCGACCGCGCCCGCGGTCAGCGGATCCTCGAGTTGCGCGAGCAACGTACCAGCGATGCCGCTCAACACATCGCCGCTTCCGCCGGTCGCGAGCGCCGGGGTTCCGCTCGCGCTCACCAAACGACGGCCGCCGGCAGCGGTCACGACGGTCGGCACACCCTTGAGCAGAATCGCCGCGCCGAGCGTGCGGGCGATTTCAACGCCGATGTCAAAACGCTCATTCAAAACGGTTGAAACGTCCACGCCAGCCAGTCGCGCAAACTCGGCAGCGTGGGGGGTAAGGAGCGCGAGACGCCCTCGCAGCGCGGCCGCGAGCTCGGCTGACCGACCTTCCCACAGCGTGATGGCGTCGGCATCGAGCAGGGTCGGGCCCGACCATCGACGCAGCATGCGGTCGAGCAGCGTGCGACTCGAATCGGCGCGACCGAGGCCTGGACCGAGCACGATCGCGTCGGCCCAGTGCGCGATCTCGTCGGCCTCGGCATCGCTCCCCGGCCACGCCGCGGCGAGCGCTTGCGGCTCGGCCTCTTGCACGGCGCCGAGGCTTTCGGGAGCGACGACCAGCCTGACCATTCCGGCGCCGCTCCGGAGCGCGGCGCGCGCCGCCAGAACCGATGCGCCAGCCATGCCGCGCGCGCCGCCCACGATCGCGATCTTCTTGCGTGTGCCCTTGTGAGCGTCGGCGGCGATGGGCGGAACACGTGCGTCGACCCACCATTCCTCGACGAGACGGGGCAGAGACGGATCGCCCTCGTCGCCGTCGGCGAGGCCGATGTCGAGCACCGCGATGGCGCCAGCGAGCTGTCGGTTCACCAACAACCCTCGCTTCACAGCGCCAAACGTCAACGTCACGTCGGCGACGACGACCGGATCGCCGGCAGCACCGGTGGTCGCATCGAGCCCACTCGGGATGTCGATCGCCACGGTGACTGCCCCGCGGTCCCGCATTCGGTTCGCGGCGTTGACGGCGGCGGCAATTTCGCCGCGGGGCGAGCCCGTAGCCCCGGTGCCGAGCAGCCCGTCGACCGTGAGGGCCTCGCCGGAATCGGCGGCTGTCGTTGTAATGACTTCAGGCGGGAGCACCTGGAGCGCAAGGGCGCGCTCTGCCTTGGCGTCCTCGGTTTTCGCGGCGGTCGGTTCGACGACTCTCACCTTCACGCCTCCGGCCGCGAGGGCGCGCGCGACGACCCACGCGTCACCGCCGTTATTGCCAGGTCCCGCGAGAACGAGCGCTCCGCCACCGAGGCGGTCGCGATACCGAATGGCGATCTCGGAGGCGGCCGCGGCGCCGGCGCGCTGCATCAGCGCCCGCGACGGCGTTCCGCGACGAATCTCCGCGGCGTCGCGCTCCGCCGACTCCGAGCTCGTGGCGACGCGGACGAGTGGGCGCACGCTGTGGGGAGCAGGCAGGATTACTTCAGCGACGTTCCGACCGTTCGACCGTAGCTCAATTCGCCGTTGTCGATGCGGATGTTGAAGCCGCAGTCGGGATTGCTACAGGCCCAGGCCTTGTACGTGATCGGCGCGCCGTCCCGGCCGTAATCGCTCAGGGGCAAGAGCGTTCCCTTCTGGCATTTCCGGCAACTTGGCAAATCCATCGACTTTTCCATGTCCCCTCCCCTCCCATCACACGGATCTGTCCGTTTTCCGGCAGCCTACACGGCCAACGCTCCGCACCACGGATACTCGCGCTGAAAGGCGCGGTCGAAATCGAAGACGTCCACGAACTCTTCGCGGGTGTCGGTCGGCTGGCTCATGAGGAGGCCAAGGTCGACGAGCGTGAAGACGACGTCACCGATGTCAGCGCTGCGGCGGATGCCCCAGTGGTCGAGGACGAGACCTGCCATGACGCCGAAGCGCTCGAGCGCGAGGTCGCGACAGGCCAAGGCGAGCTCGGATCCGGAGATATGGCGGCGTTCATCGAGGCGCTGCTGGCAATACTCGAGGGCGCCGAGCACGAAGAGATACGCGCGCTCGTCGAACCGCGGCTCCTTGAGCCGGATCCGCTCCATGATGCCATCCCGAAATGCCAGCTCGGCCACCGAAACTCCTCGTTCTCCGCGCTCTCGGACGTCATTCGAGGCGTTTAATGAGGACCCATGAGAGCGAAATGGGTCCTAGACGCCCCAAAAAATGCAGGGTACACCCCGCGTCCACAACTCCTTGACGTAATCTGGTACCCAGCGCACAGGCGTACCCCGATGCGCACCGCTAGATTACGGCGGCGTTGGGCCGTCCGTTCACAACTTCCGCCCGGACCCAAATGAAGCGCGCCTTCAAGTACGACGTGGCGATCACTGCCGCCGACTTCGATGCTCTGGCTGTCCTGGAGCTCAAGCGACGTTTGGAACAGCGCCTGTCGAAGCCCGTGTACGCGGCACCTCGAACCGCCGACCGGCCAAACTCGACCACGGCGCTCGCCGCCGTGAAAAAGGCGATCGAAAAAGAATCACGCGTCGCCGTCGTGCTGTTTCAACGGTTATGGATCGATGGGACGTCGCCGATGAACGCCGAAGCCGCCGCGGTGAAGACGCGCATCGGCAACGTGAAGAAGAAGGATGTGCTGGTGATCCCGGTCGACACGACACCGCTGCCGTCGTGGCTGAAGGGTACGGTGATCCGAACGTCGGGCGCGCCGACCGGCACCGCGGCGATCGACGCGATCGTCGAAGCAGTGGCCGCTGCGGGCGGAAGCCCGAAGCGGATGACCGACGCGACCGTCGCCGCGCGCGATGCCGAGGAAGATCGTCGAGCGCGGGCGAGGACCAGCTTCCTGACGTCGCAGCGCGCGCTCACGTTGATCAACCGCGAGCTCGACTCGCTGTCGGCCACGGTGCTCAAGCTTTGCGAGACGCCCGGCACGCTGCCCATGGGCGTCGCCGCCGAGATGCGCCGAACGCCGGACCGGTACACGGTGCAGATCGGGCCCGTGGGCCTGAGCTTCTCGTGGATCCGCGGCCGATCGAACTCGATCGCCGACGGACAACTCCTGGTCATCGAGTGGAGCGGTCACCTCGCCGATCAGCATGCGTCGCCCGATCCGCATACGGCGATGCCCGCGCTCGAGCACGTGCTGCAGCCGCACGCGACGAGTCCGGAGGATTGGCAGTGGCGCCGGACGGACCTCGACCTGTGCTGCTACACGACGCGCGACTTGGCCGCGCAGTGCGTGACGTCGATCGTTCGGCGGTTGCCGCAGCAGCAGGCGAGCTGAACGCGTTACGAGTCGCCGGGAACGGGTCACGAGCTGAATGTCGTGACCCATAGCTCATAGCAAACAGCGACTCACGTATACAGCGGGAACGCCGTCGTCAGCTCGCGAACGTCGTTTCGAACGGCGGATTTGACGCCTGCATCGTCCGTGGCGCGGAGCACGCGGTCGATCAAATCGGCGATGCGCGTCATCTCCGCCTCGCCCATTCCGCGCGTGGTGACGGCGGACGAGCCGATGCGGATTCCGCTGGTCACGAATGGCGACTGCGTTTCCTTGGGCACCGTGTTCTTGTTGACCGTGATCGCGGCCTCGTCGAGAGCGAGCTGCGCTACCTTGCCCGTGAGCCCGCGGTTCCGGAGGTCGACGAGCATCAGGTGGTTGTCAGTTCCGCCCGACACGACGTCGAACGCCTTTGCCGAGAGCGCGGCAGCGAGGGCGCGCGCGTTGGCGATCACGCGTCGCGCGTAGTCCTTGAACGACGGCGACAGCGCTTCCTTGAACGAGACAGCCTTGGCGGCGATGACGTGCTCCAAGGGTCCGCCCTGACTGCCGGGAAACACCGCCTTGTCGATCGCCTTCGCGTGCTCCGCCTTGCACAGAATGAGGCCGCCGCGCGGCCCGCGAAGCGTTTTGTGCGTCGTGGATGTGACGATGTCGGCGTGCGGCACGGGCGACGGATACACGCCGGCGGCCGACAGCCCCGCGAAGTGCGCCATGTCGACCATGAAGATCGCGCCGACTTCCTTGGCCACCTCGGCGAACGCGGCGAAGTCGATCACGCGCGAGTACGCGCTGTAGCCCGCCAGCACGAGCTTTGGCTTGTGCTCGCGCGCCTTGCGGCGCATGTCGTCGTAGTCGAGGATGCCCTGGTCGGTCACGCCGTATGAGATCGCGTGAAAGAGCATTCCTGAAAAATTGACGGGCGAGCCGTGCGTGAGATGGCCGCCATTCGACAGATCCATTCCGAGGAAGGTGTCGCCCGGCTCGAGAAACGCGGTCATGGCCGCGTAGTTCGCCTGCGCGCCGGAATGCGGCTGTACGTTCGCATGCTCGGCGCCGAACAGTTGCTTGGCCCGGTCGATCGCCAACTGCTCGATTTCGTCGACGACCTCACAGCCGCCGTAATAGCGCTTTCCCGGCAGGCCCTCGGCGTACTTGTTGGTGAGCGCGGAGCCCATCGCCTCGAGCACGGCCGGCGACACGAAGTTCTCGCTCGCGATCAGCTCGAGGCCATCGTTCTGGCGCCGGATTTCACGGTCGATCAGATCGGCGACGTCGGGATCGCTTTCACGAAGGGCGACGCCGGGCGAGCAGAGATGGTGCTTCGTCCAGTCACTCATGAGGATCGTCAGTCTCGATTTTGGCGACGCGCCGGGCGTGGCGGCCGCCTTCGAAGGGTGTGTCGAGCCACGTACGGAGAATCTCGATGCCCTGCTCCTCCGTCACGAATCGCGCCGGCAGCACGAGCACGTTGGCGTCGTTGTGCTCCCGGGCGAGCTTGGCGATCTCCGGATTCCATGCGACGGCCGCGCGCACGTGCGCGTGGCGATTCGCCGCGTAGCTCATACCCAACCCCGTGCCGCAGAGCAGGACGCCGCGCGGGGCCTCGCCCTCGGACACCCTGTGCGCGAGCGGATGCGCGTAGTCGGCGTAGTCCGTCGACTCCGTGCTGGTCGTGCCGAGATCCTCGACGTCGAACCCCAACCGGGCGAGCTCGCGCTCCAGCGTTTCCTTGAGCGCGAACCCGGCGTGGTCCGAAGCGATGAGAATCTTCTCGGTCACTTGTTCGGCCACTGCGGCCACGTCCGAATCATCGACCCCACCGCCTGAATGCGCTGCTCGGCCAGGCGGTCCGCGGCGAGATACGTCGGAATGCTCTGTGTTTTCGAGATCTCGAACACCTTGAGAATCGTGTCGTAGATCTCGTCGGCCTTTCGCAGCGACCGCGCGGGCGTCCAGCCGGCGAGCTCGCTGTAGACGTTGATCACGCCGCCGGCGTTGGCGACGTAGTCGGGGGCGTACATGATGTTGCGCTTCACCAGCTCGTCGCCGTGGCGCTCCTCGAGGAGCTGGTTGTTCGCCGCCCCGGCAACGATTTCGCATTTGAGCAGCGGGATCGTGCGATCATTGATGATCGCGCCGAGCGCGCACGGGGCGAAGATGTCGGCCTGCGCGCCGTAGATCTCGTCGGGACCGACGCCGCGCGCGCCGAATTCACTCACCACGCGCTTGACGCGATCGGCGTCGATGTCGGAGACGATCAGCTTCGCGCCGGATTCGTGCAGCTCCTTCGCGAGGTAGTAGCCCACGTGGCCGCAGCCCTGGATGGCGATCGTCTTGTTGGTGAGGTCGTCCGATCCCCAGCGCTCCTTGGCCGACGCCTGGATCGCGCGAAACACGCCGTGCGCCGTCACCGGCGACGGGTCACCCGACCGGCCAGCGAGACCGCTGACGTTCTTCGTCTCCATGTGGACGTAGTCCATGTCGGCCGTGCTCGTGCCGACGTCTTCGGCGGTGATGTACCGGCCGCCGAGACTCTCGACGAACCGTCCGTGCGCGCGGAAGATCATCTCGCGGTCGGACGTCTTGTTGTTGCCGATGATGACCGACTTGCCGCCGCCGAGATTCAATCCGGCGACCGCGTTCTTGTACGTCATGCCGCGCGCGAGGCGCAGCGCGTCGACGATCGCATCCTCGTCGCTGGCGTAGTTCCAGAATCGCGTGCCGCCCAGCGCGGGGCCCAGCACGGTGCTGTGAATGGCGATGATGCCGCGATATCCGGACGCCGAGTCCTGGCAGAGCACGAGCTGCTCGTGGCCCATACCAGCAATCGTATCAAAGATCTTCATAGAGACAGCGAGGATGGAGGGATGAAGGGAATGGAAAGAGGGCTCGCGTCAGTGCGAGTAGAGCTCGCGCGCGATCACGATTCGTTGAATCTCCGACGTGCCCTCGTAAATCTCGGTGACCTTGGCGTCGCGGAAGTAGCGTTCGACCGGATATTCCTTGACGTAGCCGTAGCCGCCGAAAATCTGAATGGCCTGTGTCGTCACCCACATGGCCGTCTCGCTGGCTTGGAGCTTGGCCATCGAGCTGAATTGCGTGATGTGCTCGCCGCGATCCTTTGCGGTCGCGGCCGCATGAAGCAATGCGCGGGCCGACGCGACGCGCGTCGCCATGTCCGCGAGCTTGAACTGAATGGCCTGGAATTCCTTGATCGGCTTGCCGAACTGCTTTCGCTCGGCGGCATAGGCCGACGCGGCGCGAAGGGCCGCTTCGGCAATTCCGACCGACTGTGCCGCGATGCCGAGCCGCCCATTGTCGAGCGACTGCATGGCGTAGATGAACCCACTGCCCGGCGCGCCGAGGAGACGGTCCGCCGGGACGCGCATGTCGGAAAAATGGAGTTGGACGGTCGGCGATGCGCGAAGGCCCATCTTGTCTTCTTTCTTGCCGACGCTGAACCCCGGCAGATCCGGCGTCACGATGAACGTGCTGATCCCTCGCGCGCCGCGGCGATCCTCGGGAGAATCCGTGCGCGCCATCGCGAGAATGACCTCGCCTTTCGTGCCGCTCGACACCCACGCCTTGGTCCCGTTGATGACGTAGTCGTCGCCGTCGCGGACGGCCTGCGTGCGCAGCGACGCCGCATCGGAGCCGGCCTCGGGCTCGGACAGCGCGAACGCGCCAAGCAGCTCGCCGCGCGCCATGGGCTTGAGAAAACGCTCTTTCTGATCCTCTGATCCCCACTTGAGCAGCATCTGTGTGGGAAGCGAGTTGTGGACGCTGAGCATGACCGCCGTCGACGCGTCGACCGTGGCGATCTCCTCGAGCGCCACGAGATACGTCAGCGTGTCGAGGCCCATGCCATCGTACTGCTCGGGAATCATCATGCCGAGAAACCCGAGCTGGCCGAGCTTTCCGACGAGGGACGGATCGAAGTACGCGTCGCGATCCCACTGCTCGCAGTGCGGCGCGATCTCGGTCGCGGCGAATTCGCGCGCGACCGCCTGGATCGCGCGCTGCTCTTCGGTGAGTGGAGTGAGGGCCCAAGCCATGGCTGCGAGGAACGGGTGCGGGTTGCGAGAAAAGGGCCCGATCAGTAAGCGAAGAATCCTCGCTTCGTCTTCCGCCCCAGCCAACCGGCTGCCACATACTTTCGCAGCAGCGGGCACGGACGGTACTTCGGGTCGCCGAGCCCGTCGTGGAGGACCTCGAGGATCGCGAGGCAGGTGTCGAGGCCAATGAGGTCGGCGAGCGCCAAGGGTCCCATGGGGTGGTTCATCCCAAGCTTCATGACCGTATCGATCGACTCGGCCGAACCCACGCCCTCCATCAGGCAATAGATGGCCTCATTGATCATGGGCATGAGGATTCGATTGGCCACGAACCCGGGATAGTCCTGGACCTCGACCGGCGTTTTTCCGACCGCCTTGCTCAGCTCGAGGACGCGCTGGGTCGTCTCGTCGGACGTCGCCAGACCGCGGATGACCTCGACGAGCTGCATGACCGGCACGGGATTCATGAAGTGCATGCCGATCACCTTGTCGGCACGCTTGGTCCGCGCCGCGATCTCGGTGATCGAGATCGAGCTCGTGTTCGTCGCGAGGATCGCGCCGGCGCCGGCCGCGGCGTCGAGATCGCCAAAGATCTTGAATTTGAGATCTCTGTTCTCGGTCGCCGCCTCGACCACGAGCGACGCGCCGGCCGCCCCGTCGAGCGACGTCTGCGTGGCTACGCGACCGAGGATCGCGTCCTTGTCGGCGGGCTGCAGGGTTCCCTTCTTGATCTGCCGGTCGAGGTTACCGGCGATCGTCGACGTCCCGCGATCGAGCGCGGCCGCCGACACGTCGATCATCGTCACCTCGAAGCCACTCTGCGCGAACACGTGCGTGATCCCGTTGCCCATCTGTCCCGCACCGATCACGGCGATCCGTTCCGCCATTGGAATCATGCTCCCTGAAGTTTCATGCGGCGCGCCGTCGCTCGCGCCGAGCCAAGAGATAGGTCAAGCCCATGCCAACACCCATTCCGCCGCCGGCCGGAATCCCGCCCTCCGGACCCCAGAGGCCGCCGGTCGCCCACGTCGGACCCGCATCAACATAACGGTAGCCGGGCGCTTCCATCGAAATCCCGCTGACGGAAACGTGAAACAGGACGGCCATCGTCCAGTTCCAGGCCAGATGGGTCATCCACGCGGCGTACAGGCTTTTTGTCGCCCACACCACGCCGCCGAGAAAGAACCCGGCGAGGACGACCAGACCCAGCGAGCGCACCGTGGCGTCCGGATTCCTCAAATGCATCAGCCCAAACCCGACACTCGTCAGGACGATCGCCCACCGCCACCCAATCGCGTCGCGGAGCACTGACAGCGCGTAGCCGCGCGTCAGCAGCTCCTCCGCGAGCGCGGCCGGAACGAGCATGACGCTCACGTGAATCGCCGCGACGATCCAGGAGCCGCCGGCTGCTCCCTCGCGACGAAGCCAATGTGCTACGATCAGCGTGACCGTCGGAATTCCGATCGCGGCCACACCGATCGCGAACGCCAGCACGAGCAACCTCGGCCGCAGTGCATCGGGGCCCAGCCAGACGTCGCTCCACGGCCGCTTGTCGATGACGCGGATCATGAAGCTGGTCGCGGCCAGCAGGCCGAGCATCCCGCCCCAATACTCGATCGCGTCGGCGCGCACACCGGTGTGGCGGAAGACGAACGCGAAGATGGGCGCGGTGACCGACGTCGTGAGGATGACGCCGACGATCGCCGCCAGGACGAAGATGAACAGCCGCCACGGCGCGCGAAGCGTCCCCGCGTCGGTGACGAAGAACGCGCGCGCGCTCAATCGGGCGGATGAATCAGACGCGCGATACGCTCAGCGCGACCGCGTCGCCTCCGCCGAGGCAGAGCGTCGCCAAACCGCGCGACTTGCCTCGGTCGGCCAGAGCGTACAACAGCGTGGTCAACACGCGAGCGCCGCTCGCGCCGATCGGGTGTCCGAGCGCGATCGCGCCACCGTTCACGTTGACGCGATCCCAATCCCAGCCGAGTCCCGCGCCGTCGGCGAGCGCCTGCGACGCGAACGCTTCGTTCGCCTCGATGAGGTCGTAGTCGCCGATCGACGTGCCGCTCTTCTTCATGAGATTCTGAACGGCGTAGATCGGCGCGAAGAAGAGATCCTTCGGCTCGACCGCGCCCGTGGCGTACGCGTCGATGCGCGCCATGATCGTGAGTCCGTTGGCGCGCGCGAACTCCTCGGAGGTCACGACGAGCGCCGCGCCGCCGTCGTTCAAGCTCGACGCGTTGCCAGCGGTGACGGTGAGGTCGTCACTCTTCTCGCCCTTCGCCGGAAATGCCGGACGCAGCTTCGCCAGCGTGTCCGACGTCGTGTCCTTTCGCGGACCCTCGTCCGTGTCGACGACGGTCGGTCCTTTTTTCCCCGGGATCTCCACCGACACGATCTCCGACTTGAACTTCCCTGCCTCGGTCGCGGCGATCGCCTTTTTGTGCGAGTTGGCGGCGAAGTCGTCCTGCTGCTGGCGCGTGACGCCGGCCTTCTTCGCGGTGTACTCGGCGTGGCCGCCCATGTGGACGTCGCAGAACGCGCACCAGAGACCGTCCTTGATCATGCCGTCGACCATCGTCTGATCGCCGAGCTTCACGCCGTTCCGCATACCATACGTGTAGTACGGTGCGTTCGACATGGACTCCTGTCCGCCGGCGACGATGACCTGTCGGTCGCCGGCCTTGATGGCCTGCGCCGCGAGCATGACTGCTTTGAGTCCGGAGCCGCAGACCTTGTTGATGGTCATCGCGGACACGCCGGCCGGAATGCCGCCTTTGATCGCGGCCTGTCGCGCGGGCGCTTGTCCGACGCCGCCTTGGATGACGTTGCCCATGATGACTTCTTCGATGTCGCCGGGTTGGATGCCGGCGCGTTGGACGGCGGCGCGGATGGCGACGGCGCCGAGCTCGGGCGCGCTGAGGGGCGACAGGCCGCCGAGAAAGCGGCCGATGGGCGTGCGCGCAGCCGAGACGATGACGGGCTGGCGGGATGTATCGGGCATTGGTTCTCCGGAGCGATGGAAAGGCGGCGCCTGGGGGCGGCCGTGTGGTGAAAGGTAAATGGGTTACGGGTTACGGGTTGCGGGTTGCGGGTTACGGGTTACGGGTTACGGGCGGCTGACGGCTGACGGCTGACGGCTGGCAACCCACAACCCGCAGCTCACAACCCGCAGCCCGCAACCCGCAACCCGCAGCCCGCAACCCGCAGCTCACAACCCGCAGCCCACAACCCGCAGCTCACAACCCGCAGCCCGCAACCCGCAGCCCGCAACCCGCAGCCCTTGACGAAACCGGCACGGCCTACGAATCTTCCATCCAGACTCTCAATAGAACGGCTGGAGGAAGCATGGAACGACTGCCCGTCGTCAAAGGAACGCTCGACCTGCTCGTGCTGCGCGCGCTCAGTTGGACGCCGATGCATGGCTTCGAGATCGTCACCTGGCTCGAGCGCGCCGCCAACGGCACGCTCGACGTCGAGGACTCGGCGTTGTACCAAGCCGTGTATCGCCTCGAGGAGCGCGGACTTCTCGAGGCCGAATGGGGCGTGACCGAGAACAACCGCCGAGCACGGTACTACAAGCTCTCGGCGAACGGACGCGCATTTCTTCGCGCCGAGACGCGCACGTGGGTCAAATACGCGAGCACCGTGACGACGATCCTCACGGCCAGCCGCGAAGCCCTCGAGTCGACCGTCGCCCCGTGATTCGCGACGGCATTCAGCGCGTCTTTCGACTCGCGGCCGGCGGACGAAACCGCTGGCAGCACGAGGTCGAAGACGAGATCAAGCTCCACCTCATGCTCCGCGCCGAGCAGCTCTCGTCGCAAGGCATGTCGCCCGACGCGGCCTACGACGAAGCCGTACGGCGCTTCGGTCCACTCACGGAATCACGAGCGCGGATGTTGACCGCCGCGCGCCACCGCGAACAACGCATGCAGCGCACCGAGTACTTCGCCGATCTTCGACAGGACCTCACGTTCGCCGTCCGCACGCTGCGGCGAGACAAGGGATGGGCGACGATCACCGTCCTCACGCTGGCCCTCGGCATCAGCGCGACCACGGCGGTGTTCAGCGTCGTGAGCAGCCTCCTGCTGCACGCTGTCGCCTATCCGAATCCCGATCGCGTCGTGCTCGGGTATCAGCAGCCAATTCAAGGCAACAACACCGGTATCAGCGTCACGATTCTGCCGAGCATGCCGGTCATTCGTGCGTGGAAGGCGGCACATTCGCTCGACGGCCTCGAGGCGTACGGCACCGACCGAGTGGAGATGAAGACCACCGGCGAGCCGGCGTCGCTGCAGGCGGTGCGCGTGGAGCCGACGTTTCCGACGTTCGCCGGTGGACATCCGATCATCGGACGCATGTTCAGCCAGGCCGACATCGTCAGCGGGGCGCACGTGGTGCTGCTCGGCGAAGGGGCGTGGAGAACGCGGTTCGGCGCCGACCAGTCCGTGCTCGGAACGACGATCACGCTCGATGACTCGACCTACTCGATCGTCGGCGTTCTGCCGTCGCGAATTCAAGCGCCGGCGGTCGGGGCGCAAGCGGCCGACGTCTGGCTCCCGATCGACGTGCGGCGCGACTCGAGTGGCGCACGCGTCGTCGCACGGTTGCGGGCCGGCGTCACGGCGCAAGCCGCCGAGCGCGAGATGGATTCGCTGTCCGCGCGGTCGACGCACGACAAGCTGCGATTTCGAACAATGCTCATGACACCCGCGGCGACGGTCTCGTTTCACGATTCGCTCGTGATGCTCGCGGCGTCCGTCGCGCTGGTGCTCCTCGTGGCGTGCGCGAACGTCGCGCATTTGTTGATGGCCCGGTCGGCGGATCGCCGCCGCGAGCTGGCGATCCGCATTGCGCTCGGTGCGGGCCGCGGGCGCGTGTTTCGCCAGTTGCTCACCGAGAGCGTGGTCATCGCGGCGAGCGGCGGCGTGCTCGGAGTGCTCGGCGGATGGGCCGGCCTGCATGCGATCATCGGATTGCGTCCGTCATCGCTCGAGGCGCTTGGCGCGGCGCGGGTCGACGGAACGACGCTCGGCGTCGCGCTCGTGGTGACGCTCGTGACGAGCCTGGCGTTCGGCTTGCTCGGCGCCGTGCAGTCGGCGCGTGCGTCGACGAACGAAACGCTGAAGGCCGGCGGCGGCTCGGGCCGAGGGAGCAGCCGGAGTCGTGGCCGGCAGTTGTTGGTGGTGACGGAGATGGCGCTGTCGGCGACGCTGGTCGTCGGGGCGACGATGCTCGTTCGCAGCGTGATCAATCTGCAGCAGGCCGATCTGGGCTTCGAGCCGGCGGGACTCTACATCCTGAACCCGAGTGCGCCAAAGGGCCATTTCGCGGGCGCCGCGGCGCGTGGAGCGGCGCTTCGATCGCTCGCGAGTACCGTGCGCGCCATTCCGGGCGTGCGGTCGGTGGCGCTCGCGTCGACGCCGACCGGGTGGTTCTCGTTCAGCATCGGACGGTTGGAGGTGGACGGCGAGCCGAATCCATCGGCCGCATCGTCATTCAACATGACCAATGAAGTTGGGAGTGGGTATTTCGAGACGATGGGGATTCGCATCGTCCAGGGCACGGGGTTCACCGACACCACGGGAAGCGCGCATCAGATCATTCTCAACGAGCGGTTCGTGCGGAAGCAGTGGCATGGTGCGTCGCCGATCGGCAAGCGGATCCGTGTCGCGTCGAAGGGGACCGAGCCCTGGCTCACGATCGTGGGCGTGGCGACGGACGCGGTGACGGGCGGTCCGCTGATGAAGGAGTCGACGGCGCCGCTCATCTATTCGCCGGCCGAGGATGCCGACGCGAAGGCGATCATGGTGCGCGCGACGAGCACGGACGGTCTGCTCGATCGGGTTCGGGCGGCGACGCGGTCTGTGGACCCGGCGCTGACACCGAAGCTCGACGCCGTGCAGGCGATGGTCGATGAGGGCATCGCCGCGCCGCGGTTCGTGATGCTGCTGCTGACCATGTTTACGATTCTCGCATTGGTGCTCGCGGCGATCGGGCTGTACGGCGTGATGGCGTACACGGTCGCGCAGCGCACGCGCGAGATCGGCATTCGGCTCGCGCTCGGCGCGCCGCGATCGCGGATCGCGCGTGGCGTGATCGCCGGCGGCGTCGCGCTCGCGGTGGTTGGGTGCGTGTTCGGCGGCGTCGTGTCGATCTGGGGAACGAAGCTCATCGAGAACCAACTCTATGGCGTGGCGAAGCACGACCCGGCGTCGATGATCGCGGCGGCGGTCGTGCTGCTCGGGGCAGCGGTGGCGGCGTGCGTCGTGCCGGCGCGGCGTGCGCTCGGCGTGGATCCGATGACGGCGATTCGCGCCGACTAGGTCATGGCGGTCCCTTCATCCAGCGAACGCTCACGAAGTCTTGCAGCTCGCCGCGAGACGCGACCGTGGGAAATCGTTTGCGCTCTTCGGGCCCTGGCACGAGATACGACTCGAGGTGCGACAAGACGACGATACCCGGCAGCAGCTCACGGAATCCGAGCTGAACCGTCACGGACGCGTAGCTCTTCGCGAATCGCTCGGTCACGGCGGTGGTCCGCATCTCGACGCGGGCGAGCGTATAGTCGTTTGCTCGCAAATAGGCCGTGCCTTGGATGTCCGGATCGGCCATGGCGGCGATCGGCGCAAACCGGAGCCGGACGAACGCCGTCGAGTCGACCGTCGTATCGCCGGCGAAGGAAAAGCAGTGATTCATCATGAAGGCTTCATCGGCGAAATCCTGGAGCTCGGGCACAAACACTTCATCGGCGCCCCGCACGCGTCGGAACACCTTCCCTGCCTGATACGCCGGACGATCGGAGGCCACGAGCAGGAGATGATCGACTGGTCCGACTCTGGGATCGTTCGGCAACTCGCTCGCCACTGTTCCATCGACGTGGCGCGTCAATTTCGCGTACGAGAAGCGCACCCAGAACGGATGGGCGCGGACGAGTGATTGGTACTGTTCGGCGTTCTGCACGAATTGGTCGAGCAGGCTCATGATGAGCATTCGCTCATTCTCGTTCCGAAACGCTGGGCAGCCGGCGGCCAGTCGGACGCGACTGGAGCCGACGATTCGCAGGGCCTGAAGCCGCGCCGGCAGCGGTACGAGCGAGAGTCGGACGAAGGTGGTCTCGCCGCTGCCGATCGACACGAGCGTGTCGAGGGGAGCGAAACCGACCCGTCGGACGCGCACGAGCGTCGGCGTCGCCTCGAGGTCGCGGAACGCAAACCTGCCTTGCTGATCGGCGAGTGCCTCGCGACGCAGATCCGGAAGGAGCACGCCGGCGAATGGAACGGCGCTCGTCGCGCCGGCCACGCTCACCGTTCCAACGATGACGCCGGCCCGGGATTGTGCTCGCGCGCTCGTCGGTGCGACACTGACGAGTGCCACCGCGAGAGCCATGGCGAGTCGGCGGGACGGCCATCTGAGCGGGATGTGGGGCGACGCGATCGTTGACATGCGCTACTGCCACCTCGAGCAATCCGTCCCGGCATTGGTGACGAGGCTGTCGGGCTGCAGCACACCCGACAGTCGCCGCGTCGAGTCGGACCCCATTGCCACGCGTACGCGGACGGTGCGCTGGCCGCGACACCGAATCACAAGCGTGAGCGCTCCCGACGGCAGCGGCTGCATTCGAAACATCCCGAGACTATCAGTTCGCGCGACACGACCCAGACTGTCCGCGTTCACGATCGCGTTACGGAGCGGGCGGCCCACACTGTTCGTCAGCGTGCCCTCCAGCGTGGCTCGCCACGTCCGCGACTCGTAGCGGGCGCTCTCGCGGAGTCCCGCCAGCGCGCTGCTGTCCGCGTACATCGTGCGTCCGTCTTGCCACGCTTCCAGCACGGTCGCCGACGTCACGGCGAGGCGCGGCACCGGCCACAGCGTACTCACGCAGTCGCCGCGCTGCGGAGCGCTCGTTCGTGTTTTCTCATTGCAGTGTTCCTTTGGCGACAGGAAGCGGCTGCCACGGCGCCTTTCCAGCACATTGGGATCCTAAGCTTAGAATTCCACGTGGACAAGTTGTCGC
>JADMIO011827059.1_pt1 | contig 37666 bp, 29 predicted proteins | sample 8958161 | NCBI WGS metagenome assembly JADMIO01 (sample SAMN16585339, study PRJNA669376) | soil metagenome | isolation source: Crop rotation soil | place: USA: Cullars Rotation, Alabama | collected 2011 | reverse complement strand
CTTTCCCCCCCGCCGTCCTGCGCGCAACAAGATCACCACTTGCGCGGCAGGTCACCTCCCCCGGCGCCCGCGACGCCACACGAGAATCAGCCCCCCCAGCAGCGCCGACGCCCCCGGCGCCGGGATCGACGCCAACCCTTCCATCTCGACCTCCGTCGTATTCCCGATCTTGGTCATGGTCACGTCGTCCAAATCAACCCGATAGAGCGCATCGGGCGTGCCCGTCCCGAAATCCGGCACGACCGTGCGGAGCACGTGGTCGGCGCCGTAGTCCAGCGACGTGGCGAAGACGCCGGAGTACGGCAGCAACGTGCTCCCCTTGGCCCCCGTCGTCGGATCGATGACGAAAATGTCGCCGGCCGCGCCGATCAATCTCCCGTCGGGCAGAAAGTCCAGCCCGAAGACGTAATCTCCGACGCTCCCGACCGGCGTCGCGACGCCCGTCGTCAGGCTGATCTTGTAGAGCGAAGTGCTGGTCCCCTCGTTGTCGGTCCCGTAGAGCACCCCGTTGGGAGCAAAGGCCAGCGACGTGATGAACTTGCTCCCGATCCCCCACGAGCCGATCGCCGTGGCCGCGCCGGTGGTGGTGTTGACCCGCACCAGGCCATTTCCACCCGGCGCGTAGAGCCGGCCATCGGATGCAAAGTCCATGTCGAACATGAGGCCGCCGTGCCCGACCCGCACGCTGTGCCCCGTCACGGGGTCGCTGTCGAACCGCACCAGCCCCCACCCCGAAACGGAGCTGTCAGACGTCTGCGATCCGTACAACGTGAACACATCCGCAATCACGGGCCGGGTCGGCAGCACGGCGCCGAGCAGCACGATGGGAACCAGAAAAACGCGGTGTTTCATTGCCGATCTCCAGGAGCGGGATTCAGCCCGCCACCGGATTACGCAACGATTCACAGCCGGCACTGCCAAAGGAAACTGCAATCTGATCCGTGCGACGCGGCGGGCCGCTGAACCTCTCGCATGGGAGCGCATGCGCAGGGTCCGCGGGCCCTCCGGTTCGGTGTCGGTTCGGATTGCAGAGGCCGATCGGAGCAAAATCTCCGCGGCGATCTCCCCGCGGACAGCGCAACCTCCGAACGCGAATCCCGGAACACCACCCCTCGAACGATTCCGCCATTACCCCAATCGAACCGGCTCGAACCCCTTCCGGTACTCGCGCCGGACAATCGTCTTGCTCGCCTCGGCGTGGTTCGTGAAGACCAGTTTCTTGCGGTCCCAGTCGAGCACCTGCCCCGGGTACTTCGCGGCCTTCACCGCCAGCAGCCCCGGCTCGGTGCAGCGCAGGCCCGCGCTGAACGGCGCCCAGAGGTGCGGCGTGTCCTTGCCCAGGGCCTTGTCGACCCACGCGTGCCAGTGGTTGAATTCCTCGTACTTGGGCAGGCCCGGCCACTGCATGCCGTCGGTCATCTTCCCGTCGCGCCAGATCTCAAGCGGCCCCTCGGGGGCAAGGACCAGCGTCCCGCCCTCGCATACCACGATGGTCAAAATGCCGCTGGGCCACTTCCCTTCGCCGACGCCGATCTGCGCCCGGTCGGGCTTGAGGTCGGAGTCGTAGAAATGGAAGTTGCACGTCGAACCCGCGAACTTGTTCCCGCTCACGGGGTAGGTGAGCGTGGAGAGAACGCGGTCGGCGTGGAAATACGAGAGATCGCGCGAAGGGGTCCGCGAACAGACCTGCGTCGGGCTCTGCAGCTCGGGGAACGCGTACATGACCACATCGGTGAGGTGGACGACCCAGTCGGCGATCTGCCCGCCGCCGTACTTCCACCAGCTCCGCCACTGCCGCTGCACCATGTTCGGGCGGCAGGGTTCCTCCTGCGCACCGTTAAGCCAGAGGTTGTAATCAAAGCCGGCCGGCGGCTCGATCGGGTCGCCCAACTTGCCGTCGGCGAAGTAGAACCCCCCCGCCCGCGCCCCACCGCCGAACACGATGTGCGCCTCGATCACCCGCCCCAGCCCGCCGCCCTTCAGAATGTCCACCGCGGCCCGGCGTGCCGCGTGCGCGATCCGCTGCGCCCCGGTCTGCGTCACCAGTTTCGGGCGCGCCCGCGCGGCCTGCCCCAGCGTTTCCAATTCCTCCAGTTCGTGCACCAGCGGCTTCTGGCCGTAGACGTGCTTCCCCTTCGACAGCGCCAAGGTCATGATCGCGCAGTGCGAGTGGTCGGGGGTGGAGACGATCACGCCGTCGAACTTGTCCCCGTGCTTGTCGAACGCCTCCCGGTAGTCGGCACACTTGAAGGCGTTGGGGTGCTCCTGGGCGGCCTTCGCGAGGCTGCCAGAGTCGATGTCGCACAGCCCGACAATCTCGGCCGAGGGGTGCGACGCGACGGCCTTGCGGTCGGCCTCCCCGATCGTCCCGATGACCCCGATCGAGAGAACACGCAGCTTGGTGTCCCTGAGCGCCCAGGCCCGCTTCGGCAGTCCCACGGCGGCGACGCTCGCGGCGGTCACGTACTGGATGAACTCACGGCGGGAGGGAGTGCTGGGGCTCATAGGGTCCTCGTGGGAGCGGTGCTGGGTACCGACGACCGCCCAGCGTATCAATCTCCGCCGCCCTGTTCACGGACCGATTGCGGCAGGATTGGGCCCGCTTTCCTGCCTTAGTCTGTGCCATGCCCGGCGCACATCCCCCATCCTGCCCCCGCTGCGGCTACGACCTGACCGGGGTCGTGACCTCGTGGGCTGAGTCCTGCCCCCTGGAGGGCGTGTGCAGCGAGTGCGGCCTCGGCTTCCTCTGGCACGACGTCGTCCGGGCCGACACCCTCGTCGTCGACGGCTTCGTGGAGCACGCCGTCGGATTCCGGCAGCGCTTCCGGTGGTCGTGGCGAACGTGGGGATGGACACTGTGGCCGGCGCGATTCTGGCGCCGCGTGGGGATCACAAGCCCGCCGCGCATCGGGGCGATACTCCTTTGGCCGGCGCTCTCGCTCCTGCTTGTGGGCGCCGTGATACCACTGCTCGAGAACCTCTCGCTTCTCGTCTACATGACCGCGGGATTCCGCAAGTGGAACGCGGTGCCCGGAAACTGGGCGTTCTTCGCAGGGCCCTGGACCGTGGGCCTCGCACGCCCCGGGGGCTCGCCGGCGACTCTCGTGTGGGATCCTCGCGAGCCGTCACCGCTTTATGTGCCCGGCCTTGCTCTCGGACTGACGATCCCGTTCGTTCTGATGTGCCTTCCGTGGACGCGGAAGGACGCGAAAGTGCGTCCGAGGCACCTGCTGCGCGCGTCGGTCTTCGGGCTCGCTTGGCTGGCCATCCCGTCGATCTGCGCTTTCCCCAGCACACTGGCAAGCGCAATTACCAACATCGTTTGTGGGCTGGGAGGTGCCTCGCTGGCCCGCAATCTCGTGAGCAATGGCCTGCTGTACCTCGGCGGCTGGATGTACCAGTACTGGGCCGTTTTTTTCGCCCTGGTCGCGGTGTGGACGGTTGTCTGGTGGGGCACGGCGATCAACACCCTGTTCACCGGGCACCACCCGCGGCGCGTTTTCGCGGTCGTTCTGTTGCCGTCCGTCCTCGCCGTAGCGGTCGCGCTCATGTACAGCGATCAGTTCCGCTGGGTCATGAGGCTCTGGGTCTAGTCCGGCGCCGAGCGCCCCGTCGCCGTTCTGATGCGCCCGGCCCCTACTTGCCTTCCGGCGCACCGTGTCGGCTGGCGTCGCCGAGCGGTTCGAGTTTGGCCTTCCACTCCGCGGCCTTCGCGTCGTGCCCCTTCCCGGGCTCGGCCTTGTCCCACGCCTCGTAGAGCGCAACGAGCTCCCCGACGTACCGCGCAAGCCGCTCCACGGAGACCCCTTGGGCCGTGGAAAGGACCCGCTCGGCCTCGATCAGTTCGGTCTCGGCCTCCGCGTACCGCTCCATCTTGGCGAGCAGGAGCCCAAGGTCGAGATGGGCTCCGCCCGTCCGCGGGTGGTTCTTCCCGAGCACCCTCTCGAGGCCGGCCGCGGCGTCGCGGCATAGCGGCTCGGCCTCGGAGAGCTTGCCCTGGTCAATGAGGACACCCCCCAACCCCGCCTCGGCCAAGAGCGTGTTCGTGCGCCCCTCCCCGAGCGTCCGCCGGAAGAGGTCCAGGGCCTCGCGCCGCAGCGCTTCGGCCTCGTCGAGCCGGCGCTGGTCCGCGCGGACCCGCGCCAGATTGCTGATCGCGATCGCGGTCTCCGGGTCGTCATCGCCCGACACGCGCCGGCGCCCGGCCAGCGCCTGCTCGATGAACGGCGCCCCTTCGTCCGTCCGCCCCTGGGAGACGAACATGTTCCCAAGGTTGACAAGCAATACGAGCGTGCCCGAGTCGTCCTCACCGTACGCGCGCCGGTTGGCCTCGAGCGCCTCGCGGAAGAGCGCCTCGGCCTCGCCCCATTTCTCCGTGTCTACGAGCAGCGACGCCAACGTGCCGATCGTGACGACGGTGGACGGGTGGTCGTTCCCCAGCACGCGCCGGTAGCCGACGAGAGAGTCCCGCATGAACTTCTCGGCCTCCGCGAGCTTCCCCTGCGACCGGAGCGACACGGCAAGCCGCTTCATGCCCAGGAGCGTGTCGGGGTGGTCGGCGCCCAGCCGCCGGGTGCTCGCCTCGACGAACCGGCGGAGGAGGGCCTCGGCCTCCGCGGACCGCCCCTGTTTTTCGAGGTTGTTCGCCAGACTCCCCAGGCAGTTCAGGGTGTCGGGGTGGTCCTCCCCGCGTACACGCCGGGTCGCTTCGAGCGCGTCGCGATAGACCGGTTCGGCCTCCTGGTCGCGCCCCAGCGATCCGAGGAGCCCGCCCATGTTGTGCGCCCAGACCACGACGTCCGGGTCCGCGGCCCCCAACACCCGCTTGCCCGTCTCGTACGCCTCGCGCCAATAGGGCTCGGCCTCGTCCAGTTTCCCCTGCATGATGAGCAGGTAGCCGAGGGCGTTCATCGAGATAAGCGTGTCACGATCCTCCAGGCCCGCCGCGCGCCGCCGGCTTTCCAGGGCCCCGCGCAAGAGCGGCTCGGCCTCCGTGAGCTTCCCCTGCGCCCGCAGGAGGTTTCCAAGGTTGCCCATCGCGCTCAGGGTCTCGGGGTCGTTCTCCCCCCGCACGCGCCGGCTCTTCTCCAGGGCGTCGCGGTAGTACCCCGCCGCCTCGGACCGCTTCCCCGCCGCCTCCAGAATGGCGCCGAAGTTATTCAGCGACACGACCGTGTCGGGGTGCTCCTCGCCGAGCACAGCCCGGCGCGTCGCCAGGGCCTCGCGCTCCAGCGCGAGCGCGTCGTCGAAGCGCCCCAGCGTCTTGTAGAGCGCGGCCAGCGTCTGCCGGAGGGCCGCGCTCACCACAGGCTGGTCCTTGAACTGCGTCTCCACCGCACCAACCGCCGGCTTGAGGATCGTCCGATCGATCATCTCCGCCGCGGCATCGGTCGCGTTGACGCGCCCCAGTTCTTTCGCGAACACCTCGGCCCGCCCGGCGCGCTCGGGCCCCGGCACGTCGCTCTCGGAGAGGGCCGCGCCGAACCTCTCTCGGAGGTCCGCCATCAGCCTCTCGCCCGCCTCGGTCGGGTCGATCTGGCTCAGCATCTTGGACTGGAACTCCGAAACGCGCGCGAGTTCCTCCGCACGCTTCTTGGTCTGGGCCTCGGCGGCCAGGGCTTTGTCTCTCTCCAGCCCTGCCGCGGCACGCTGGTCGGCCTCGGCCGCCTGCGCCGCGATCGCCAGGTCCCGCTGCGCGCGGGCGACCTTGGCCTGCCACGCGAACGCAACCACGCCCATCAGGAGCGCCGCCGCCACCGCCACGCCCGCTCCCACCGCTCCCCGGTGGCGCGCCAGAAACTTCTTCGCTCGGTACACCGCCCCGGGCGGCGCGGCTATCACGGCCTCGCCGTCCAGGTAGCGCCGGACGTCCAGCGCCAGCCCGCTAGCCGTCTCGTACCGGCGCGCCCGGTCCTTCTCCAGCGCCTTCATCACGATCCAATCGAGCTCGCCGCGGACCACGCGCCCCAGTTTTCGCGGCTCGATCCGCCGGGTCGCGGCCACGGTCGCGATCGTTTCGGTATTCTGGCTGAGCCTCGTGCTCGGCCGGGGCGGATCGACCTCGCGGATAATGCGTTGAATCTCGCCGTACGCGGCCGAGCGCAGCTCCCGCCCGCTGAACGGCGTGCTCCCGGTGAGCAGTTCGTACAGCACCACCCCGAGCGAATACACGTCGGTGCGGGTGTCGATATCCAGGCTCCCCTCGGCCTGCTCTGGGGACATGTACTCGGGCGTCCCGATCAGGGCCCGGTGCTCGGTGAAGAGCGTCTTCTCAGTCAGTTTGCTCGCCGTCGCCTTGGCGATCCCGAAATCGATCACCTTCGCGCACGGCCGGTCGTCCAGCGTCGAGACCAGGATGTTGCTGGGCTTGATGTCCCGGTGGATGATCCCCTTGGTGTGCGCGTGCTGCACCGCCGCGCACACCTGGGCGAAGAGTTCCAGTCGGTCCTCGATGCTCAGGTTGTTCCTGTCGGCGTAGGCCGCGATCGGGTCCCCCTTGACCAGCTCCATCACGAAGTACGGGCGCCCGGTCTCCGTGGCACCCGCGTCGAAGACCTTGGCGATGTTGGGATGGTCCAGGATCGCCAGGGCTTGGCGCTCCTGCTCGAACCTGGCGACCACCTGCCGGGTGTCCATCCCCAATTTGATGATCTTCAGCGCGACCTTGCGTGTGACCGGCACGTCCTGCTGGGCCATCCAGACGCTGCCGAACCCACCCTCGCCGATAGCCTGCAGCAGTTTGTAATTGCCGATCACCTGCCCCGCCGCCTCGGACGGCACCGCGTCCCGGCGGCCCCGCGGGGTGCCGGGCGCCTCGAGGAGCGTCGAGTCGGCGTCCCCCGCGGTGCGTTCGGTGCTGTGGAGGAAGGCCCCCGCCTCTGCGTCCGCCTTCAGCAGCGATTCGACCTCGGCGCGCAATCCCTGGTCCTGGGCGCAGGCCCCCTCGAGATACGCCGCACGCTCACGAGGATCCGTCTTCTCTCGGGCCGCGTGAAAGATCTGTTCCGCGCTCTGACTCATCCCTACCCCCGCTTGCTCGGTCGCCCAGGGCGCGCTGGCGTGCCCCCGACCGCGTACCAGTGCGTAATCTGCGCCCCGGATACCCCACCCAAAAACAGGATTCTTGCTAGTCGTCGCTGGAAAGGGCGCGGTACAGCCACGCCCGGGCATAAGCCCAATGCCGATCGGCCGTGCTGGGGGCCATCCCCAGCGCCGTGCCGGCCTCTTTCAGCGTCAGGCCGCCGTAGAACCGGAGCTTGACCAGCGCCGCCTTCTCGGGATCTTCGGCTTCAAACTTGGTCAGGGCCTCGTCAAGGTCCGCGATCTCCGAAGGGACCGAGTCCAGCGAAAGCACGGCCGGGTCGAGCGCCAGACGCCGCGCCGACCCGCCCCGCTTGATGGCCCCGTTGGCCCGGGCCCGGTCCACGAGAATACGGCGCATCGCCTCGGCCGCGGCGGCAAAGAAATGCCCTCGGTTGTTCCACAGCCTCTCGCCGTCGTGCGCTGGGCCGACAAGCCTCAGGTACGCCTCGTGCACCAGGGCCGTCGCCTGCAAGGTCTGCCCAGGCCGCTCCCGCGCCAGGCGGGCGCTCGCAAGCAATCGGAGCTCGTCGTACACAAGAGGGAGCAGCGCCTGCGCCGCCTGCGCATCGCCACGCTCGATTGCGTCCAGGATTCGAGTTACGTCGGACAACATCCCCCCAATCGATCGTACACGCCCAAGATCGGCGCGGGCCGCCGGGCACCCCGAGCCCGTTCCCTGCATGGGGCAAGTTCCTCAGGCCGGGCGATCGGCCGTGCCGTCGGGCCCGACACGAGGGAATCAAGATATTCGCGTTGAGGTGCAAGACACCCCGCCCACCGCCACATGAGCCTGCGTCGGCAAACCCGTTGCAGGTTGAATCGGACAGGGCACGCCGGGCGGGCCCTCTGACAGCCGGACGACGCATCGATCCGGCGACCCCGATTCTCGCAACACCGAACAAAGGGATCCCTCCATGGCCTCCGAATCTCGAGTGCGTCATTCATTTCCCGCCCGTGCCCGGTCACTCCTGGCCGCCGCGGGCGCGCTAGCCCTGGCCGGTTCTGCGATCGCCCAGCCCTACGTGGACCGCCTCCTGGCCGACAACATGTGCTGCGGACCCGAGCACTTTGATTCGCAGTTGCGCGATGCCTGGGGAATCGCGTTCGATCCCACCGGACCGGCGTGGGTCGCGTCGAGCTTCGGCGGAAGGGCCGAACTCCTCGACGGATCCGGCGCAAACGCTGGCCCCTCTGTAATCATGGAAGTGCCACCGCTCTTCAACGGCGGATTCGTCACGGGCCTTGTCTTCCCGTCCGGGAACGAGTTCCTGGTCTCTAGCGGGGCGGGCCCCAAAACCCCCGCGCGCGTTCTCTTTGCGGAGCGCGACGGGAACATCCTCGGCTGGACGCCGGCCCCGCCCAACCAGCCGGAGAACACCCTCGCACGCATCGCCGTGAACCGTTTCAACCTCGGCTGCCGCTACTTCGGCCTGGCCCTGGCGCAGACGGCAAACGGCAACCGCATCTTCGCGGCCGACTTCCACAACCGCAAGATCGACACCTTCAACGGCTCCTTCACGCTCATGCCGCAAGCGTTCGTCGATCCCAACCTCCCCGCCGGCTTCACGCCCTTCAACATCCGTACGCTCGGCGGACGCGTCCTGGTCTCTTACACCGTGAAAGACCCCCAGCAGGACGACGTCATCCCCGGGCCCGGCAACGGCATCATCGACGTCTTCGGCATCGACGGCTCTTTCCAGTCCCGCCTCGTCAACCGCGGCGTACTCAACGCTCCCTGGGGAATGGTGATCGCACCCCCGAATTTCGGGGCCTTCAGCAACGCCCTCCTGGTCGCCAATAACGGCGACGGGCTCATCCACGCCTTCAACCCCACCACCGGCGCCCTTCTCGGGACTCTCTCGGACTCAACCGGGGTCCCGATCTTCATCGACGGTATCCGCGGCCTCGAATTCGGGAACGGGCTGACCACCCAGGCCACCAACACGCTCTTCTACGCCGCCGGCCCGACGTTCGCGGTTGTCGGCATCTTCGGGCGCATCGACGTCGCCCCCGGCACCGGCTGCATCGGCGACTACAACCACGACGGCTTCATCGACGGCAAGGATTCGGACGAGTTCAACAACGCCTTCGAAGCCGGCGACCCCAACGCGGACCTCAACAACGATGGCTTCATCGACGGCGCGGATTCCGACCTCTTCACCAACCGCTTCAACCTCGGGTGCTGACCGACCAACAGGGAATCCGGACCCACGCCCCGCCACGACCGGACCGTGCATTCGACGAGGGCCCACGCCCCCGCCCGTCGAACCGCGGTCCGGCCGTGCGCGCTGGCGCCCGCCCGGGCGGGCCCTCCTTCGAACCGATCATGCCCCCAAGAACACGGGGCCGCCCCGCTCAACGTCCCGCCGAAGGGCCGGGATCGGTCCCCTGCCCCGGCGCGCCGGTCGTGACGGTGATCTTTTCGTTCTGGCTCCCGGGCAACCTCCCCGGCTTGCGACCGTCGATGTCGATCTGCCACACTTCAACGGCGAGCGTCCTCTGCTCGGGCCGGGTAGTCCACCCCACCACCAAGCCGTCGTCGCGGTAGACCAGCGAGATCCACGTCCGCGCCTTCACCCACTCCAGCGCTTCATCGATCGTCGCAAAGTTCTGGTGGCCCTCCTCCACAACCGCTCGGGTGATGCCGCCGTGATCTTTCCAGTGCTCGCCGGTCCCGGGGAAATAGAGCCCCTTATTCCCGTACCACCGTTCCTTCCTCGGCCACATCACCACCGAGCGCGTCGCACCGTCCCACGTGAACGATCGTTCGAAACCGGCCGACGCGCCGATGACGATCGTGCCGCGCTCCGTCGTGGCGGAGATCTGCATCCCAGGGGACATCACCGACTCGATCCCACGCTCCGGGGCCGCGGGGACGGCAGCCGGCTCAGTTTCACGGCGCACTATGACCGCGGGGGTCGGCGCGGGAGCCGCCCCGCCGGGCCGTGTCTCGGCCCGCTCGCCGGGCTCCCCGGCGAGGGCAATCAACCGCAGCGCCTCGGCCTTCGTGCCGGCATCAAGGCCCACGCCCGAGCGGACCGCGCCGGCAATATCGTCGAGCGAACCGCTCGACCGACGCGCTCGCCGGACCGCTCGCTCCGCGGCATTCACCACGGCGCGTTGGTCGCGCACCGCCCCGGTCGGCGCCCGCGCCGAAAAGACCACCACTCGATCAAAGCAGTCGGCCACCACCGCCCCGCCGTCGGCGGAGAACGCCGCGCGATCGATCTTGCCCACCCCTTCATTCAGAGTCACGAGCGGATCCAGCGTCGCGCCGTCGATGATCTTCGCCAGTTGATCGTCCCCACACGTCACGATCCGCCGGTCATCCGGGCTGAAGTGGGCCGACGTGACTTCCCGCGGGTGTAGTTGCGCCGAGACGACTTCCTCCCCGGTCGCCGCGCCCAGAATCGCGATCCTTCCGGCGCCGGCGGCCAGGAGCCTCTCGCCGTCGTGGCTGAACTCCACAAGGGAACCACCCCCCGCAACGGAATACACCGGCACGCCCGCCGCCGCGTCCCACACCGCCGCCGAGCCGTTCCAGTCTCCCACCGCGAGCCTGCGCCCATCCGGGCTCCAAGCCAGATTTCCCACGCACATCCCCTCGACCGCGATCCGCCGCACCTCGCGCCCCGAAGGGAGTTCGAACAAGCGGAGATCGGCGAGATTCTCACCCTCCGGCGCACCCGCGCCCATGAACGAGCATCCCCCCACCGCCAGCGTCCGCCCGTCGGGCGCAAAGGCCAAGGCACGGACGTCGCCGTTTCGATCGCGAAGGCCGCCCACCGAAACGACCGATCCGGCGCCCGCGGGGTCAAGAATGTCCACCCCACCGCCCGCCGCCGCCACCGCGAGCCAGCGCCCATCGTGGCTGAAGGCCACGGCCCCCCCCGGTGCCACCGGCCCGTGCACCCGCCGCAGCACACCGGTGTTCAGATCCCAGAACCGCACGCGCCCGTCCACCCCCAGCGTGGCCGCTACCGATTCGACGGGGCTCGTCACCGTCATCCGAGGGCCGGGTTCCCCCGAGTCCTCGAGCCAAGCCTCTTCAACGTTCCGAACGTCCCACACTTTCGCGGCCCGGTCGGCGCCCGCGGAAAGCATCCGCGACCCGTCGCGGGAGAACTGGAGGAACAGGACCCCCCCGCGGTGCCCGTTGAAGACGGCCGTGGCTTCCGACGTGCCAAGATCAAAGAGCCGCACGGCGTTCCCGCTCCCGGCCGCCACGCGCTCGCCGTCCGGACTCCACGCCAGCCCCCACGCCGGCACCCCTTCGCCACGCAACATCCCGAGTTCCTCGCCGTCCTGCGCTCGCAACACGCGCACAGAGCCGTCCGCGCTCCCCGAGGCAATCGACGCGCCATCAGGGCTGAACGCGACCGGGAGAACCCCCGCCCCGCGCCCCTTGGTCGTGAGCAACACCGATCCATCGGCCGCGTTCCGCACGACCAGCGTGTTCCCGGCGCCGGCGCTCACGACCCGCGTGCCGTCCGGGCTGAACGCGATCGAGTTCGACCACGCCACCCCCGTCTGGTCCGCGGGAAGAGAATCGTCGCTCCGCCAAAGAAGCCGGCCGCCTGCGACGTCCCACATCCGCAGCATCCACCGCGTACCCCGCACGTTCGCCGCCAGGCGTGAACCATCGGGACTGAACCGAAGCTCAACGAACCCGTTCTCGCCCCCGGTGTCCAGCCCGAAGCTGCCGACGCGCTCCCCCGTGGCGGTCTTCCACACCTGCACCGGGAGTGTGCAATCCGACGCCGCGGCCACGAACCGGCCCACGGAATCCAGCGCGACCGAGGCGAGCGGGACCGCAGACGCGAACGCCCGCACGGTTTTCCGCTCTTCGAACGGATCGAACGACCAGAGCGTCACGACCCCGGCACTCCCGGTCGCCACCGTGCCCCAATCCTCGCTCACCGCCGCGCACGTCGGTTCCGCCTGATCCGCGTGAAGAGTCCGGACACTTGCGTCCGCGCGCACGTCCAGGAACCCCCATTCGAACCCCCGGAGGGCCGCCGGTGCCCGATCAAGCTGGGCCCGCGCCACCGATACGTCGTGCAGTCTCAAGGAAGCACCGGCCGCAACCAGCGCCGCGCTGTAGCCCCGCGCGTCTGCCGCCGCGCGGGCCGCGCGGGCCTCCCCGAGGGCGGTCTCGGCCCGGTCCTTCTCCCTCTCGGCGGCCTCGCGAGCCTCCCGCGTATCGCTGAGGGCCCGCCCGATGCGCGCGTTGGCCGCGCGGGTCTTTACCAGAGCCACCCCCATCCCCGCGACGGCCACCAGCACCGTCGCCGCCACGCACCCGGCCCCCGCAAGCAGCCCGCGGTTCCGGCGCGCGAACTTCCCGATCCGGTACGCCGCGCTCGGCGGCCCGGCCTCGACCGGGAGCCCCTGCAGGTGGCGGTCCACATCCTGCCCGAACGCGCTCGCGCTCTCGTACCGCCGCGTCCGGTCCTTTTCCAGCGCGCGCATCACGATCCAGTCGAGTTCACCGCGGACGCTCTTCCCGAGCCCGGAACCGTCGGTCGCGCGCAGCGCCGCCACCACGCCCAGCGTCTCCCCCAGCGTGCCCAGCCGCGTGCTCGGCTTGGGCGGGTCCACCTCTCGGATCATCCGCTGCAGTTCGTCGTACGCGGCGTTACGGAGCCGCGGACCGTCGAGCGGCGTGGTCCCCGTGAGGAGTTCGTACAGAAGGACCCCCAGGCTGTAGACGTCGGTGCGCGTGTCGATGTCCAGCCCGCTCATCTCCGCCTGCTCGGGCGACATGTACTCCGGGGTCCCGACGATCTGGCGGAACTCGGTGAACAGCGTCCGCTCGGTGAGACGCGACTGCGTCGCCTTGGCGATCCCAAAGTCGATGACCTTCGGCACGGGCACCCCGTCGTGCAGCGTCACCAGCACGTTCGACGGCTTGATGTCCCGGTGGATCACCCCGCGATGGTGCGCGTGCTGGACGGCGCGGCAGACCTGGCCGAAGAGTTCCAGCCTCCCGCGGGTCGGAACCTTGTGGGCATCGCAGTACCGAGTGATCGGCACTCCGTTGACGAGTTCCATGACGAAGTACGGACGGCCCCCCTCGGTCGCCCCCGCGTCGAACACCTTGGCGATGTTCGGGTGGTCCATCATCGCCAGCGCTTGCCGCTCGGCCTCGAACCGGGCGATCACCTGCCCGGTGTCCATTCCGGGCTTGATGACCTTGAGAGCCACGCGCCGGCGCAGCGGCTCCTGTTGCTCGGCCATGAAGACGGTCCCGAACCCCCCCTCGCCGATGACCTGGAGCAAGCGGTAGCGTCCGACCGTGGCGCCCGGCACCTCGGTCCCCACCCTCGCCCCTTCCCCACCGTTCCCCATCTCCCCCGGCGCCACCGTCCGGATGGCGTCCTTCACGGCCCTGATCTCCTCGGCCAGCGCGCGAAACGGCGTTGCTTCCCCGGCACTGCGCAGCATCCGTTCGACCTCGGCGCGGACCGCGGGCTCGGTGCCCTCAAGCAGCGCCGCGCGCTCTCCCGGGGGGAGGCTCAGCGCCCTGAGCAACAATTCACTCGCGATCCGGAATTGCTCGCGGTCCATGGGTCACTCCCCCCCCGCCCGAGCGCCAAGCCACGCCCGGGCCACGGTCCAGTCCTCCGCGACGGTCGACCGCGAGACCCCGAGCACCTCCGCGATCTGGTCGTTGGTCATCGCGGCAAAGAACTTCAGCTCCACCACCCGCGCGCGGCGCGGGTCCAGCTCCGCAAGCCGCTCGATCAGCCCGTCCAGCTCGAGCACCTCGACGTCCCGCCGGCGGTCCCCGAGTTCGGCCGCGTCCAGCGTGACGCGGCCCAGTTCCCCGCTGCGCTTGTCCGCACCGCGCCGGCGCGCGTGGTCCACGAGCACGTTCCGCATCGCCACCGCCGCCACCGCGAGGAAATGGGACTTCCCCGCCCACTCCCGGTCGGCCCCCGCCATCCGGATGTACGCCTCGTGCACGAGCGCTGTCGGCTGCAGCGTGTGCCCGGGGCGCTCCTGCTTGAGATAGTTCGAAGCGAGAGCCTTCAGCTCGCCGTATACCAGCGGCAAGAGTTCGGCCGCCGCTAGGCGGTCACCCGACGTGGCCCGCCCCAGAATCGAAACGACCTGCCCCTCCTGGTCCATGGCCGGCCTCCCGCTGCCCCGCGCGGGGAGAGCCTCGGTTTCGTGCGGCTCCAACGCCCTCGGCCCGGGGTAAGCGACCATGCAAGGTTAAGCGCATTCCGAGGGTCGCGCGCCCGAAGCCCGGCCAAGCAACGCGCCAGAGGCACCCCGCCCTTCGCCAACAAATCATCGCCCCCGAACCGGGCGCGCGCCCGGCCCGCTGCGCTTGAGACCTTCGGAGGCCCGGCGGCAAGTGCCCGGCATCCGGGCCTGGGTGATCAGCACCGACGGAGGGAAAGAACCATGCCGTACCCCACGTATTCAGCGAACTGCGATCCCTGCACGCGGCACCCGCTCCACCAGGACATCCAGGCCCGGGCGTACTCGCTCTGGGAGGCCGCCGGCAAGCCGGAGGGGATGCGGACGCCCCGTGAGTCCTGGAAGGACTACTTCTGGTCCATCGCGGAAGAAGAGGCGCCCGGCCCCGCGGGGCACGGCCCGCGTGCACACCACTGAAGCGCCGCGGGCGGCCCGGGCGCTGTCGTGATCGCCACTTAGGAGCAGATCCATGAACCTAGATTCCCAAACCAAGAAGTTCCTGGAAGATCTTGAAGCCGCGGCCCCGCGCCCCTGGCGCGAGCCGTCGGTCGACGAAGCGCGCCGGAACGAGTCGGCCCGGCAGGCCGAATCCGCCGTGCCTGTCCTCCCGGCGGACATCGACGACCGGGTAATCGAGACCGGGCCGACCGGGCGCGTGAACGTGCGCCTCTTCCGGCCCATGGGAGCGGCCGCGCCCCTCCGCGCCGCCATGTACTTCCACGGCGGGGGCTGGGTGGTCGGCGGCCCCGACACCCACGACCGTCTGCTGCGAGAATTGGCGACGCTCGCGAACACCGCGGTCGTCTTTGTGGACTACGCCCGCGCCCCCGAGTCGCGGTACCCGGTGGCGCTGGAGCAGGCCTACGCCGCCACCCGGTGGATCTCCGAACACGGCGCCGAATGGGACCTCGATTCCTCCCGGCCGGCCGTCGTGGGAGACAGTTCCGGCGGGAACCTGGCCGCCGCCGTCACGCTCCTGGCCAAAGCCCGGGCCGGACCGCCGATCGACCGCCAGGTGCTCTTCTTCCCCGCGACCGACGCGGGAATGGACTCGCCCTCTCACCGAGAGTTCGCCGAAGGCCCCTTCCTGACCCGGGAATTGATGGACTGGTTCTGGGATCAGTACGCGCCGGACCGCGCCGCCCGGCGTGAAGTAACCGCGTCTCCTCTCCTCGCGTCCCTCGAACAACTCACGGGGCTGCCGCCGGCTCTCGTCATCACCGCGGAGTACGACTCGTTGCGCGACGAGGGGGAGGCGTACGCGCACCGCCTCATGCAAGCAGGCGTCCCGGTGACCGCGACCCGGTACCTGGGCGCGATCCACGCGTTCGTGGTCTTGAACGCGTTCGCCCGGACCCCCTCGGCACGGGCCGCCGTCGCCCAGGCCGCCCGGTTCCTCGCCGAGCGCGCGCCCTGACCAACCGACGAACCCCAGAGCTCAAGGCACTCGGCCCACGCGCCCGCTCGGAGCGGGTGAAGTACCAGACCACTCTCAGGAGCACACACGTGAACAACATCAACGACCTGAAGCCCGACAACTGCGCGATCGCCCTCATCGACCATCAGCCCTGGGTGGCCTTCCCCATCCGCTCGATCACCGCCGAGGAACTGATCAACAACGCGACGGGCCTGGCCAAGGTCGCACGGTCGCTCGGCATCCCGACCGTGATCTCGACCATCTTTGCGCGCGGCGGCAGACTGGCCGACCCGCTCTTCGAACCGCTCCGGCGCGTTTTCCCGGAAGCCGACCCGATCGACCGCCGGAACACCAACGCGTGGGCCGACCCCGCGTTCGTGGAAGCGATCCGCCGTACGGGACGGAAAAAACTTGTAATGGCGGGACTCTGGACGGAGGTGTGCCTTGCACAGACCGTGCTCTCCGCGATCCGGGACGGTTACGACGTCTACTTCGTCAGCGACGCCTCGGGCGGCGTCAGCCGGGAGGCCCACGACGACGCCAAAGCGCGGATGGCCCAGGCCGGCGCAAACCCGATCACCTGGCAAGCGCTGGTCTCGGAACTCTGCCCGGACACGACGGCCCCCGAATACCCGCCTCTGGCCCGCGTAATCGCCGAGCACGGCGGATTGGTTTCCCTCGCGCTCCAGTACATCATGGCCCAGGGGCCCGGACCCACCTGATCGTGAAGGGACCAACCGGCCCGCCAAGTTTCCCGCCGGATTTCTTCCATTTCCGGTCACACCGAGGGCGCAGCGCTCACCTCCTCCCCGGGCCCCCCGCGGCGCGGGCCTTTCTGCCGACGCCGTTCGGCGTCGCTGCCCGTCCCATCTCCTCATGGACGTCACGGCCCGACGGTGTTCGTCGGGACGGGGCGCTCCGACATCCCGTTCGGGAGGCCACGATGAATCGAAGGACATTCGTCGGCGCGGTGACCGCGGCCATGCTCTGCTCGGCCGCCGTTGCCCAGAACTCCGTCACACTCCACCAATCCGACTTCACAACCTGCGGGCCGGGCGGGCAGCCCGTGGTGATCCAGCGCAGCGGCGTAGACGTCCACATCGATCCCGCGGGGGTCTACCTCCAGTGCCACACCACCATCCAGGTGACCGGCGGGGACCTGATCATCGACGGGCCCATCACGGGCCACCCGCCGGTCGTCAACCCCGGCCCGGGCAAGGACGGTGTCCCGAGCTTCAATCTGACGCTGATCACGCAGTGCGGCACCCGCACCTGGGACAACCAGGCCTACTGCGGCAACATCTCCATCGGCAGCATTGACCTCACGGGCAGCGACGGCCAGGACGGCGCCATCGCCGTCGGCGGCGGCACGGGGCAGAGCGGTGGCTCCGGCGGGGCCGGCGGGTCCCTCAAGGCGACATCGGCCAACAACATCAGCACCGGGATCGTCAACACCTCCGGCGGAAAGGGGGGCACGGGCGGGGCCGGCGGCACCGATCAGTGCGGCGCCGGGCAGGGCAACGGCGGCAACGGTGGCAAGGGCGCGAGCGCCGGCGCGATCTCGTTGAGCGCCGCGAACACCGCGTACATCTCTGGGGCGTTCGAGACCTCCGGCCTCTCGGCCTTCGGCGGCTGGGGCGGTTCGGGCGGCCCCGCGGGCCAGGGCGCCAGTTCCGGGTGCGGAGGCGCTGCGGGAACTGGCGGATCGGGCGCGGGAGGGGGCTCCGGCGGCGGCGTCGGCGTCTCGGCGAAGACCGCCGTCTTCTCCACCGACATCTACGGCACCCGGAACATCGCCACCATTGGTGGGAACGGGGGCGCCGGCGGAACCGGCGGCCCGCCGAGTTCCGTCACGTGCAATTTCCTCGAACTCCTGGACTGCCCGGTCGGCCCGGTCAACGGCGGCCCCCCCGGGATCGCAGGCAACGGCGGCAACGGTGGGAGCATCAGCGTCAGCGCCTCCTCCCTGACCGGCGCCCCGTTCTTTGATACTTCCGGGGGCGCCGGCGGCACCGGCGGCATGGGAGGCAGCGGCGCCACCCAGATCACCTCCGACTGCGAGCACTATTGCTGCGGGAGCGGGCGCGCCAACACCGCCGGCGGCAACGGCGGCGGCGGCGGGCCCGTTTCGCTCAAGGGGGGCGGTCTGGACTTCGGCGCCAGCATCGTGACCCGCGGCGGCAACGGCGGCGTCGGGCTCCACGGCGCATCTCACGGTTGCCCCGCAAACTGCCCGCAGGGCCTCCAAGGCGGGAAGGGCGGCGACGGAGGCACAGGCGGCAAGTTCTCCGTCGTAGGGACCCAGACCGGCTCAATCTCCTCGAGCGCCGTCCTCGACAATCACGGCGGGAACGGCGGAAACGGCGGCGACGCGGGCGGCAACAACACGATCGGCGGCGTCGGCGGCACCGCCGGCTTCGACGGCTCCATCTCCAACGGCGCCGTCCCGCCCATCACGATCGCGATCACCGGGACCAAGACCAACGGCACCAACGGAATGGACTCGGACGGGTGCGACTGAACCTGTAACTTCGGTGCTGGAGCGCCGAACGGAGCCAACCCAAGCCCGGGGCGCACCCGCGCGCCCCGGGCTTTCTCTTTCGAGCGCCGAAGCGCGACCCGACAGCCACCTCTCTGCACGACGCCGGGACACCGGGGCACGCCCGCGCCGCCCCCAAGTCGCGGCCCGCCCTGCCCAGGGTCACCGGACCAAACGAGCAGGCGTCGGCCCTTACCGCCTAGTCAAGGAGAGCGAACCCCGTCGAAGGAGCTCCCGTGCCCCTCTCCAGGATCGCCGCGGTCCGCGTCGTGGTGCGCACGCGTGCACCGGGTACTCCTTGTCGGCCCTTCCGTCTGGGATTCGTCCCGCGGCAAGGGACGACTGCGCGCGGACCGGATCGCCTGCCCCGATCGAACTGGGGGACGATCGCTCGCTCCGGGGGCGTAGACTCCCCGGCCATGGGCGAGGAATTGCACACCACAGCCGTTGTGCAGCACTTCTTGAACGATCTGAACGGCGATTCCCCCGCCGAGCCGATCATCCGAGACCTCTTGTCCCACGCCGCGGGGCGGTTGCACCTGCTCTGCGCCTCGATGCTCTCCAGGGAATACCCGCGCCTCACCCGCCCCCCTCTCAATCTGCAGCCCGAGGAAATGCTCAGCGGGCTGGTGGAGCGCCTCTTGAAGGCGATGCAGAAGACACGACCGCCGACCGTTCGCCAGTTCTTCGCCTTAGTCAATCAGCACATGCGCTGGGAACTGAACGACCTGGCCCGGCGGCTCGACGAGCGTTCGCACGCCGTGGAACTGCACGACGAATTCGTCCCGGCGCCGGAGAACAGCGGTTCCGGGCTCAGCCCCAACACGCGCCGGATACTCGACGCCATTGAATCCCTGCCCGCCGAGGAGCGCGAAGCGTTCGAGCTCGTGCGGATCCAGGGCATGGCTCCTTCGGAGGTGGCGGGGATCGTCGGCGTCACTGAGCGGACGGTGCAGCGTCGCCTCAACCGGGGAGTCTTCCTGCTGATGGGCGCACTCGCCGATCTCAGACCCCCCGAGAAGGCCGGCACGGGCCCGGGCCAGGTGGGCCAAGGGTGATGTCAGCGGCCGGCCGAACGCCGGCCCATCCCGCGTGCGCGAGCACGGCTTCTGAGAGTCGCGAGCATGGTCGACGACACCCGGGTCCTGCTCCTGCTCGAAGAGATCGCGGACTCGGGGCGCGCACCCGAAGACGTCTGCCGCGCGTGCCCGGAATTGTTGCCGGCGGTGCTGCGGGGTCTTGAGCGCCTCCGTGCATTCGAGGCCGAAGTCACGGCGCTCTTCCCGACGCACAAGCCCAAGCCGCGCGCCCCGGACGTGCCGGCGGCGGAGGCCGGGCTCCCGGCGATCCCGGGCTACAGCGTGCTCGGCGTGCTCGGCCGGGGCGGCATGGGGGTGGTCTACAAGGCCCGCCATCTGAAGCTCGAGCGGAACGTCGCCATCAAAATGCTCCTGCTGGGGGATCACGCGGGGCCCTCTGAGCTTGCCCGCTTCAGGCGGGAAGCGCAGGCGATCGCGGCCCTGCGCCACCCGCACATCATCCAGGTCTACGACATCGGAGAGCGGGAGGGCCAGCCGTTCTTCACGATGGAATACGTCGAGGGGGGCAGTCTCGCGCAGAAGCTTGGCGGCGTGCCCCAGCCGGCGCGGAACGCCGCGGAGATGGTGGCCACGCTCGCCGAGGCCGTGCAAGCCGCCCATGCCGGCGGGATCGTCCACCGCGACCTGAAGCCGTCGAACATCCTGCTGACCACGGACGGCACGCCCAAGATCAGCGACTTCGGCCTCGCCCGCAGCACGGCGGAGGGACCCGACCTCACCATCGGGGGGACCAGGCTCGGCACTCCGAGCTATATGTCCCCGGAGCAGGCCCTCGGACGGCACGGCACGGTCGGGCCTTCGACAGATATCTACTCGCTGGGCGCGGTCCTCTACGAAATGCTGACGGGCCGGCCGCCCTTCAAGGCGGAGACGCCGGCCGAGACCGAGCGGCAGGTGATCGCCGAAGAGCCGGCCCGGCCCTCGAGGCTCAACGCGAGAATCCCCCGCGATCTCGAGACGATCTGCCTCAAGTGCCTCTCCAAAGACACGCCCAAGCGGTATGCCACCGCTTCGGCACTTGCCGACGACCTGCGCCGGTTCCTCCGGGGCGAGCCCATCGCGGCCCGGCCCGCCGGCCCTCTCGCACGCCTTTCCAAGTGGGCGCGCCGGCGCCCCGCCCAGGCCGCCCTGATCGGTGTCGCCACAACGGGCACCGTCGCGCTAATGGTCCTGGCCCTCTGGCTCGGTGCGCGGCGCGCCGCGATCGCCCAAGGGGTCGAGCGTGATCTGGAGGCCGTGTTCCAACGCGAACGCGCCTGGGATTGGGGCGGTGCCCGGGCCGCGTTGGAGCGGGCCCGGGCCCGGGCGGGCAACGCCCCCGCACCCCCGCTCCGCAATCGCTTCGAACAACTGGAGAGCGACCTCACGCTTGTGGCGCGACTCGAACAGATCCGTGATACCCGGGCGATCGCGATCGACTTTCAGCTCGGGCCGAGGGCGATTCTGGCCCAAGCCGACGCCGACTACGCGGAGGCGATCCGGGCGGCCGGGATCGCTGCTCCGCTCGACGATCCTCGGACCGTTGCCGACCGCGTCTCCCGGTCTTCCGTGGCGTCCGCGCTGGTCGCCGCGCTGGACGATTGGAGCGTTTGCGCGAGGGAAGGGGCCCGGCTGGCATGGCTGCTCGACGTGGCGAACCGAGCGGACACCGACGCCGACGACTGGCGGCGGCGCGCCCGCGACGCGGCCAGGTGGAACGACGCGGAGGCGATCACGGCACTCGCACGCTCCGCGGTGGTCGCGTCGCAATCGATCCAGTTGCTGACCGTCCTCGCGGAGCGGATCCGTGCGGTCCAGGGGGACGACACCGCGTTCCTGAGCCGCGTGCAGGAAGCCCACCCCGACGACTATCTGGCAAACTACTCGCTGGGCAATTCCCTGCTCGGGCGCAAACAACTCGAGCGCGCCGCCCGCTACTTCCAGGCCGCCGTGGCGCTCCGCCCCGAGTCGGCGACGGCGCGCAACAACCTCGCCGTCGCGCTGGCCCGCGCCGGGCAGATCGACCCCGCGATGACGCAGTTCCAGGCCATCATCCGGGCCGATCCCCAGTTCGCGTACGCCTACCAGGGTCTGGCCAACTGTCACCTGGCGCGCCGCGAGTACGCCGCCGCGATCGAGCTGTACCGCAACGCCCTCCGGATCCAGCCGGATTCATTCATCGCGCACACCAACCTGGGGGTGATACTCAAGGGCGCGGGACGGCCGGACGAGGCCCGCGAGCATTTCCAGTCAGCGCTGCGCGCCAAGCCCGGCTACGCCCTGGCGCACTGCGGGCTCGGCAGCCTCGCGAACGCCGCCGGGCTGTACGAGGAAGGGGCCGAACACTACCGGGAAGCATTGCGCCACGACCCCGGGCAGGTCGAGGGCCTGATCGGGCTGGGCGAATCGCTCCGGGAATTGGGGCACGTCGACGAGGACATGGCGCTTCTCCGGCAGGCCGCGGCCCTCGCGCCGGACAACGCCAGGGTGCACCAGGCTCTCGGCGCGGACCTGCTGTCCCTTGGCCAGATGCCGGAGGCGATCGACGAGTTGCAGACGTCGGTCAGGCTCAATCCGGCGCTCGTGCCGGCCGGCGGCGCTCTCGCCGAAGCCCTGATCACGGTCGGTCGCTACCACGAAGCGGCGACCGCCGCGGAAAAGTCCCTCGCCCTGTTGCCCGCGAACGACTCGCTCCGCCCGCGGATCGCCGACCTGCTCCGCCTCAGCCAGGACAAGGGGCCTCTCGAGGACCTCTGGCCCGGCGTCGTGCGCGGGGAACAACCCCCCAGCGATCCGGCCGAGTGTCTCGACCTTGCGAACATGGGCTATCACAGAAAGCACTTTGCCACGGCGGCGAGGCTGTTCATGAGGGCTTTCGAGACCGACCCCAGCCTCGCCGACGACTTCCAAGTGCCACACTTGTCCAACGCCGCCGACGTGGCCGCGCTGGCCGGCAGCGGCGCCGGCGAAGAGGGCGGCCGCCTTACCGACGCCGAGAAAGCGGGCTGGCGCGACCAAGCCCGACGGTGGGTGCGGGCGGCACTCGCGCGAACGGAGCGGGCGTTGGCCGATTCGCGGCTCACTCGTGATGACGCGCTGAACCAACTGTCCAAACTGCAGGCAGACACGGACCTGGCCGCAATCCGCGACGACCCCGCCATTTCGGCCCTTCCACGGGGCGAATCGGACGAATGCCGCGCCCTCTGGGCCGATGTAGCCGGCATGATCGCGGCTCTGCGCAAATCCCCGTGAAGAACGCGAGAACTCGTTCGGCTGCTCGCCGGGGCACGCGCGGCGTTGTTCAGTTTCGACAATTTACGGCACGCTCTGGACCCGCCATGGGAAGCGGCGGCGTGCTCCGGTGCGGGCTTCTGCGGGTACCGCCCAAGCCGAACTCCAAATAATTGCAATCCCTCTTCTCGTGCTCAGAGCGTGGAGCGAGCCGGAGTCCCCCAAAACGCTCGGCCGCCCCGTTCTGCCGAGGCCGGCGAGCTGTCGCCCTTCCCCGCCTAGTTGATTGACGGAGATCATCGCCCCGGGCCGACCGGCCGCCGCCGGATTGCCCGGGGACGACAGATCCGGCGCGGCGAGCGGAACGCACCCGGCATTGAAAGGCCAGCCATGAGAATCCTACCGGTACTGTTGCTCTCCCTTGGTCTAGTCGCGTGCACAACGGAGCCCACGACGACTGTTACCCCGCTGGCGTCCAGGCCACTCCCGGACATCGCCGGCAAAGAGGGCGAGATGTTGTTGGTCGAGTACGGGCCGGGCGCTTCGGACCCCGTCCACAGGCACAACGCGCACGCATTTGTCTATGTGCTCGAGGGCTCCGTGGTCATGCAGGTGCGCGGCGGGCAGGAGACGACCCTGAAACCGGGGCAAACTTTCTACGAAGGGCCCCAAGACGTGCACGTCGTCGGACGCAACGCCAGCAGCGCCAGGCCCGCCAAGTTCTTGGTATTCCTCCTAAAAGACCAGGGCGCCCCGGCGCTCGTACCGGAAGAGTGACCTCCGGCGTCACTTAGCCCAAGAACTGAACGCGTTGTTCAGTGACAGGCCCTGAGGGCCCAGGACGCCCCTCGCTCACATCCAGAAGTTCGGAAAGAACCCAAAGCACAAGGAAAGGTCAGTCATGATGCACACCAGCTCAACCGTTACTCCCAAGAAACCGCCCACCCGGGCGGACCGTTCGACTCTGAAAGTCGTCGTGATCGGCGGCACCGGCCTCATCGGCTCCAAGCTCGTTACCAAGCTCGGGGAGCACGGGCACGAGGCCGTCGCGGCATCGCCCGACACGGGTGTGAACACCCTCACCGGCGCGGGACTGGCCAGCGTCCTCCGGGGCGCCTCGGTGGTCGTCGACGTGTCGAACTCCCCCTCGCTCGAAGAGAAGGCCGCGACGAACTTCTTCGAGACATCCAACCGCAATCTCCTGGCCGCCGAGAAGGAGGCCGGCGTGAAGCACCACGTGGCCCTCTCGGTCGTGGGCACCGAGCGACTCCAGGAGAGCGGCTACCTGCGGGCAAAGATGGCCCAGGAACGGCTGATCAAGAACTCGTCGATCCCCTTCTCGATCGTCCACGCGACGCAGTTCTTCGAGTTCATCAAGGGAATCGGGGACGCGGCGACCGAGGGCGGGATCGTGCGCCTGGCGCCGGTCCTCATCCAGCCGATGGCGGCGGACGATGTGGCGATCGCCCTCGGCAGGGTCGCGACAGAGTCGCCGCTGAACGGTGTCGTCGAAGTGGCCGGGCCCGAACAGTACCGGCTCGATGAACTTGTGCGCCGGACCTTGGCCGCAAAGAAGGACACGCGCCAGGTCATCGCCGACCCCCGCGCCCGCTACTTCGGCGCCGAGCTCGCCGAGCGCACGCTGCTCCCCGGTGACGCCGCACGTACCGGCGCCACAAGCCTCCAGGAATGGCTCGGTCGCCAGACGGCGCAGAAGTAAACCGCCAGGGTTCCCTCTCCCGCACGTCGTGGCCGCCACGCCTCCGCGGCCCCCGGCCGGCAAACACCACAGGAGCGCACCCATACCCCTCGCCGGCCTCCATTCACCTCACACACCGGAGTACATCCCATGGGCACGATCAAAACCAATGACGGCACGGAGATCTATTACAAGGATTGGGGCAGCGGGCAGCCGGTTGTCTTCAGCCACGGCTGGCCCCTCTCCGCCGAGGCGTGGGAAGATCAGATGTTCTTCCTGGCCTCGCGCGGGTACCGCTGCATCGCCCACGACCGGCGCGGCCACGGCCGCTCGGGCCAGCCGTGGAACGGCAACGACCTGGACACCTACGCCGACGACCTGGCGGCGCTGGTCAAAGCGCTCGAGCTGGAACGCGTGATCCACGTCGGGCATTCGACCGGGGGCGGGGAGGTCGCCCGCTACATCGGCCGCCACGGCACCAAGCGTGTCGCCAAGGCCGTGCTCATCAGCGCAATCCCGCCGCTGCTGCTCAAGACACCTGCCAACCCCGGCGGCCTGCCGATCGAAGTCTTCGACCAGATCCGAGCCGGCATCGTTCGCGACCGCTCACAGTTCTGGCGCGACTTCGGTCTGATGTTCTACGGCTACAACCGCCCGGACGCCAAAGTCTCTCAGAGCATCCTGGACTCGTTCTGGCACCAGTGCATGATGGCCGGCTTCCCGGCCTCCTACTTCTGTGTCAGGGCGTTCTCCGAAACGGACACCACGAACGATCTCAAGCGCTTCGACGTGCCGACCCTCGTCATGCACGGCGACGACGACCAGGTCGTACCGATCGCCGCCACGGCCCTTCTCTCGTCGAAGATCGTCAAGGGCTCGACGCTCAAGGTGTACCCCGGCCTGCCGCACGGCATGTGCTCCACGCACAAGGACGTCATCAACGCCGACCTGTTCGGCTTCATCCGGAAGGACATCTGAGCGCCCCGCCAAGGCGTAGCAAGCCGCGTGGTCAGACCGGCGTCAAAGAAACGCACTCAACGCAGGAGCCCGCAATGTTGACCCAAGATCCCATCATCACCGGGATGCCCCGCCGCGGAAAGCGAGCCTCCCAGGCGAACGGCCGATCGGAACCCGAGCGACCGCCCTCAGGCACAACGCCCCCCGCCGCGGCAGAGAATCGCGCCGGGCCCGGCGCCGCCGGCGCCCACGATCACGGACGGATTCAACTGCTGGCGTATTGGTACTGGTGCCAGCGCGGAAGCCCGATCGGCTCCCCCGACCACGACTGGCTCAGGGCCGAAGCGGAACTGCGGACCGCGCCCCGAAGTCCGTGGCGACCCCTCTACGCGATGGGGGTCGAGCGAGAAACCCGTTGAAGGGCCGCCGTGCGCGCTGATGCGACCGGCGCCCCCCCGAGATAGCTCAGTCACACCAGCGCGAGGAAGGCTCCCGTAGCGCACAGCGGGCGACCAAAGATCACAGAAAAGGAACGGAGACCGCCATGAAGATGCGTCTGGATTACTGGAAGGCGGCCCCCGGCGCCTTCAAGGCCATGCTGTCCATGGAGTCGTATCTCCGGGACTGCGGCCTCGAACCTTCCCTCATGCACATCGTCAAGCTCCGCGCCTCGCAGATCAACGGCTGCGCCTACTGCATCGACATGCACTCCAAGGACGCACGCGCCGCCGGCGAGACCGAACAGCGGCTCTACGGTCTCAACGCCTGGCGTGAGACGCCCTACTACAGCGACCGCGAACGCGCCGCCCTCGAATGGACGGAGGCTCTGACCGACCTGACCAACGGCCACGTCCCCGACGCCATCCATGATGCCGTCCGCGCCCACTACACCGACAGGGAACTCGCGTACCTCGGCTGGGCGGTCGCCACCATCAACGCTTGGAACCGCGTCAACACGGCCTTCCGCACAGAGGCCGGAACCTACAAGCCTCCCGCGACCGCGCCGCCCGGCGAGCGCTTCGCCGGGGCGCGAACCTGACACGCCAAGTTGACATTGGAGTCCGCCCCGGTCCCCGGCATCGGGCCGAGACCAGTGACAGATCGTCAAAAGCCGCCGCCCGGACTCGAACCGGGGACCTGCGCTTTACAAAAGCGCTGCTCTACCAACTGAGCTAAGGCGGCCAGAACCCAAGTTTTTCCCAGCGGATTTGACTTTCGCCAATGCCGCCGCTTCGCTTGTGACACCCGTTGCGACACCTGGCCCGCGGATCTACAGGTGTCACGGGACGGAGGCCACGGTATGCCTCAAGGGACGGATTTTAGCCGCGCTGACAAGACCGGCGTCTCCCCTCGACAACGCTCCCACTCCAAGCCCCCGCGGGTGAAGCCCGCCAAGCCCTACCCCGAGTTCCCATTGTTTCCGCACGCCACTCGGAGGTGGGCCAAGAAGATCCGCGGCCGGTTCGTTTTCTTTGGGCCGTGGGAAGACTCGCACGGTGCCCTCGAGCGGTACCTCGACCAACGGGACGCCCTCTTGGCCGGCCTTGTTCCCCGGCCTGGCCGAAATCCCCGTGCGACGACCCCGACGACGGGCCACCGGGGCGGCGCGGGGGGCGGGGTTGCCCCGAGCCCAAGCCTCACTCCCGGCCCGAACGGGGCCATCCTGGCGGATATCGGCGTATCGGGTAAGGGCCATCGCCAAGGCGACCCCGTTGCCGATTTTCTGTCACTCCGAGACCTGATCAACCGCTACCTCACCGCCAAGCAGCGCCAGGTCGAAGCGGGCGAACTCGGGCGCCGCTCGTTTGCCGACTACCACACCGCGATGGCGCGCCTCATCAAGTTGTTCGGACCCCATCGCCTGGAAAGCGACTTTCTGCCTGAGGACTTCGGACGATTGCGAGGCGAGTTGGCCAAGACCCGCGGCCCTCTCGCCTTGAGCGCCGACATCACTAAGGTGAAAGGACTCTTCAAGTTCGGATATGAAGAAGGGCTGTTCGACCGGCTTCCCCGCTACGGCCCTGGATTCGCCAAGCCCCCCAAGCGGTCAGTGCGGATGGCACGGGCAGGTCGCGGGACCCGGATGTTCGAGGCCAAGGAAATCAGTAGGCTCCTCGCCAACGCTGGCCTGCAAATGCAGGCAATGATCCTGCTTGGGCTCAACTGCGGAATGGGGAATACAGACGTGGCGGCGCTACCGCTCGGAGCCGTAGACCTCGAACGGGGCGTGATCAATTTTCCGCGGCCGAAAACGGGGATCGCGCGCCGCGCGACCCTCTGGCCCGAATCCGTGAATGCTCTCAAGGCCGTGCTAAAGGTGCGGCCCAAGACAAAGCGGCCCGAGGACGAACGCTTGATGTTTATCACCAAGTACGGTCTTCCCTGGGTTCGCGTGCAGGCCCCACAGGGACGACAGACGGCAGAACGACTCGCGGTCGTGGTTGACAGCGTGGGACTGGAGTTCGGCAAGCTCATGCGCGAGACCAAGACATACCAAGCCGGACGCGCATTCTACGGACTCCGGCACACGTTCCGTACCGTGGCAGACGAGGTAGGCGATCGGCGCCCGATCGACCTGATCATGGGCCACGAGAACGGACAGGACGTCTCGACGAACTATGTCGAGCGGGTTAGTGACGAACGCCTGAAGAAGGTCAGCGATCATGTGAGGAGCTGGGTTTTTGGGACGGCCGGTAAGACGACACGCCAATGAGATGTAGCGGAGCGGTACGTAACTTGGTTGCTCCGTCCACAAGGCTGGTAGCTCCGCCCTGGAGCCCATCCTACCTACTCAGCGCTGTTCCTGACGTCGGCTCTCGCCGTCGTGCGTTCTACCCCTTCGATGAGAAGCGCTTCCTGCTCCATCCCCTTACGATGCTCGTCAAAGAGCCGCAGGAGCGTCGCAACGGTCTCGTCAGCATGGAGACGTCGCAGCGTGGCGAGCGCGCCGACCTGATCCCTGATGAGGTCCGTTTTGCCATATAGGGGTAGCAGAGCAGACACGCACGTAGGCAAGTGCATCCGCACACGATGGCCGCAGCGCTCGCGGAGGCGCAGGTACTCAAGGCACCCGACAGGGTCGTAGTCACCCCAATGGAGGACCTGGCAGTGCTCCATATCGCCCGAAGCCAACCAGCTGAGAACGCGCTCTGAAAGCCGCCCGTAAGAGAAGATGGCAAGGTCAACGTCCGCCAGCAGCCGATCGTGCTGCCAGAACGCCTCCGCGTTCTCGATGACCGCGACCACGCCCTGGCACGACCAGCGCCGCGCGCCTCCCAAAGCAATTGCCGCGCCGCCGCCCAACGCCGTGAGCTCCGCCACGGGCAGTCGCTGGCCTTCGTTGCTGACCAACTCGGTGCCGGGCTTTGTTGACCGGATGAACACGCCCTCCCACCGTCCGCGCCGGGCGACCTTCGCGTCGCCAAACAGACGCACGCTGGCAACGCGGTCGATCGCATCCTCCCCCGCTGCGTCTAGTCCGAGGGGAAATTGACACCCCACGAAGAGCTCGAAGGCATCGACATTGATGATACACACCACGTCGCCTCGTCCTGCCGGGCGATAGCCAACTGCACCGCAAGTCCCTAGGTCGGCCAGCATGCCGGCACAGCCGGATGGAACGTCAGACACCGGAACCCCACGGGTGCCGGCGTCGCGCAGAAGTCGCAAGAATCTACGCTGGCTCTGCGACACGGTGTGCTGGCTCCGTTTGTACCTCGCGCCTGGCAGCACGCAGTGTCCGCCGTTGATCGATGTAGAACTGGCCGTCCGCACTCTGGCCGAGGCCGTACACGGTCACCGTGGGATGAGTGAGCGGTTCGACCCGGACGCGAGGTTCAGCGGTGATAGGGATGATGCCGCGTTCCATGGCCATGCCCGTCGTGGCCTGCAAGTTCTGGTCATCCAGCTGGCCCGTTTCGTCAAGGTAGAAGTGGAGCCGGTAGCGCTCGTCGGCTACGACGGCGCGGACCAACTGGATGAAGATCATGGCCTTTGCTGTCATCCCAGTGCCGGTGCTCCCGATGTCATCGAGGGAGCGAGCCTCGATCCACTGACCATCCATGCCTTGGACGCGGATTCGGACAGCGAACAGGTCGTCCAGCTGAATGACCTTCCCGTCCTTGATCCACCGCCGAAGCTGATCCTTCGCCCGACCGAGTGCCTCGCGGTCCGTGAAGAGCCCGTCAGGACGGGTGAGGCTCTCTAGAAGGTCGCACGCCTCGTGTTGCCGCGTGACGTCAAGCTGGACCTCGCGCAGATTACTCACACGGTGACGCTGCATCGCGGTATTGATCCGGACAGCGGCGTTTCCGATCGCACGAGCGCCCCGAACGAGCGCGTCGAGCTTGGCGGAGATGGTCGTGAACAGAGTCTCCCAGCTCTGGGCGGTGGTCTGCTCCAGCTCGGTCAGCGCCCGCCTCGCATCGATGAGCTCAACCCAATCGGCATCTTCGTCGCTGAAGTACACCTGTTGCGCCGGGTACTCCTGCGACGTGCGAGCGATCCGGCGCTGCAGACCCCCGAGCTGCTCTCGTGCGCCGCGGATCGCAGCCGCGCTTGATCCCAGGTCGTTCAGCGCCTGGCAGCAGCGTTCTGCCCGCAACTGCACCTGCTCAAGGGGCTGACTCGACATGGGCGCCGGCTGTTCCGTAGCGGTGTCGGACTCCGCGACCAGAACCTGAGCTACCTCCAGTGCCGATTGGCAGTTCTGGTGGGCCAGCCCCAGTTGCCGGAGGAGTTCCCCGATGGTCCTACTCTCCTCGGTGAGCGTGCGACGTTTCTGGGCTAGCGCCGCCTCGTCGTTCGCCACGTCGCGCAACGTCTTCTCAGCCCCTGCGATGGTCGCCCGAAAGGCAACAGCCTGGTTCTGCAGCGCCGGTCGGTCGTTCCAACGGGAGCGGTAATGGTCGTGCTCCGCCAGTCGCGTTCGGGTCTGCCCGTGCTGCGTGACCAGTTCGGCCAGCTCGGCAGTCGCACGATCGGTGTTCTCGGCAACCGCCAGCCGGCGAAGCTCTTCCTCCAATCGCTGCTGCAACAGCTTGAGGCTCTTCCGGGCGGCTTCGGGGTCGCGCAGGTCTCCCGCGATTGGGCCGACTATCGAACCAAGCCGGACACGAACATCGTTATCGGAAAGGGTGTCCTTCTTGATACTCCCGGACAGCTCCCGAAGCCGAGAGAGCAGCTTGGGCGGATCGGTGACAGCGACATCCTCTCCCACGAGTAGATGCAGCAGCGCGGGGTTGAGCACTCGAAAGGAATCGGCGAGGTGCTTGGGTGTGAGGCCCTGTGCCAACAGCCATGCCGACAACCGGCGCTCCCAGTTCGAGAGTGACCGCCCTTGGCTGTCCACCTCGCCGCGCAGGCCCCCAGCGGAGCGGCGCATTGCCTCGAGGTCAAATGTTCCGGCCTGCCGGAGATGCTCGCGCCGCGTCGCGATCTTGTCCTGAAGCGCGTCGGCGTTGTCTCGCATCGCCTGGAGCATGTCGGGGCTGCAGGTCGACCACTCGGCGTGCAATCGGTCCAGCTCGGCGATCTCCTTGCTGAGGCGATCAAGCTCGGACTGCGCGCCGCCAATCTGCCGGTTGGCTAGGGAACCGCGCTCAGAAGCCTCCTGGTGCGCCGCGTCGAGCTTGCTCTCCTCGTGCGAGATCTGCTCGCCGGCGCCGAGAATGGCCGATCGGAGTAACGCGGCCTCCGCGAGCCTCCGAGGCGCCGAAGCATGCAGCGCCCGGGTTTCTGAGTCGATCTGGGCTCGGAGCGTCTCGCCCTGGTCGACGAGCGTTCCGACCGCTCGTAGGAACGCCAGGCGATTGTCGGTCCGTTCGGCACGCTCGAACTCGTCGCGGTAGTCGGCCGCCACATCAAGTCGAACTTCACCGACCTCGGCCGCGTGGCATGCGATCAGCAGACGCCGCAGCTCCGCCGCGTTGGCATCGCTGAGCGATAGAAGCCGCACATAGGTCTCGCGGAATGAGCGGTAGTCCTCCTTCGTCCTAATCGGCAGCAGGCCCAGATGCGGCCTCAAGTGTCCGTTGTGCTCGGAACGAGCCCTGCGGGCCGGGTTGCTGAGCACTTCCCAGAGCTCGGCGGGTCGAACCTCGGCCAGCGAACGGTCCGCCAGCCGTCCCCGCAATACCTCGAAGGAAACCACACGGCCCTGCGAGTCCTGGAAGTCCTCCGTCCGGTACCCGCCCGAGAATACATACCTTGCGAACGCCGACCCGTTGACCCGACCACGCCCGACGACTAGGAGCGACTGTGGGCCCGTGGCGGTGACGCACTCGAAGACCAGGTACGACACGGCGTTGCCGAAGTAGTGCTCCCTTGTCTCCTCTGGAGATTTCGGGAACCGCATGGAACGGACGTCGTCGACGTAGAGGAACTGGAGGGCGTTGACGAGTGTCGACTTGCCTCGGTTGTTCGGCGCTACCAGGTGGATGGGACCGTCGAGCGCGAGATCGGCGAAGCGGTATGAGCCGCTGTTGATGATCACCAGTCGCCTGACGCCATAGCCCTTCACGGTTCTGACTCCTCTTCTGCATCCTCCGGGTCTGGCCGTGCGACATCGCCATCGGTAGACTCGGTGGGTGCAGACGCGGACCAACTTTGGTCGTCGGCATATCGCATGCAGAGTTCGATGAACCGGTACACAGGGGCGCGGAAGCCAAACTGGCCCTCGGGCAGAAGCTGAACGACGCCCAGCCTCTCAAGGAACTGCAGCTCCTTCAAGAGAGTTGCCTCCTCGATTCCAACGGCCGCCATGAGCGCGCGTCGCTGGGCGGTCTGGAAGTGTGGCATCTCCGAGAGTTTGAATGTGTTTCTCAGGAGCGAGCGCTCCCATGCTCGGTCTTGGCGCTGGAACTTCTTCTCCTCCAGATCTTGAAAAAGGATGAGCAGGAAGAGCAGCGCGCCTCGCATGCGCTCCGCACGGATGGTGCCGGCGCCCTCGAGGTAGAAAAAACTCTGATTGTGCCGTTGGAGGTTGTACCCCAGTCCTCGGAGCAAGTGCTGATAGACCGGCGTGTGCCGTTCGAGATCAAGAAAGTCCGGCCCATCAGATCGGCTGATGTGCCGTCCGTTACGGAGAGCGCGGAAGACGCTGCTCAGGCGAGACGGCAGTTCCGGGAGGCCAGTCACAGTCTCGGAGGCATCAGGCACTGGTCACCGCCTTCCATGACCAGACCCGAGCCACCACTTCGACCCGTGAGAAGGAGTACCGCTGATCGGTTGCGCCGGCGGTCAGGCACTCCGGAGCTGCCTCGACGAGGTCGTGCAGCAGACTCGCTGGTGTGTCGGGCACCTCGCGGCCCACCCGGCCGCAGATCCACTCGAGCACATCCGCGACGGTGGGCTGCTGCTCCAGCTCCTCCCGGAGTCTGGCAGCACTCCACGGCACATCCATCGAAGTGGGCTCGTCGGGTTGCAGCAATGGCAGAGGAACCTCGCGGTACGAGCGCACCGCGAGGAGGTAGCCGCCGGCAGCTCGGTCGTTGAGGAGCGGACCGTCTGGTGCCGACACCACTTGCAGAGCGCGGTCGAGATCAAGGCAAGGCCATGCATCGGCGCTGATAGCCTCCAGGGCGCGATTAACGCCCCGCGCGATGGCCGACTCGCGCGTCGCCGCCTCGCAGAGCGGTCCTAGTTCCCGATTGGCCTCGTGAGCGCGCCGCAGGGTTCCGCGTCGGAGCCAGACGACGTCCCGAGCGACCGTGGCGGCCGCAATGCAGATGTGATCCCCGGAGAAGGGATCGACCCGCGCGGTCAGGCGGCCGCAACAGGAGAGCACCTGTTCGGAAACGCTGTAGAAGTCACCGCCGATATCGATCAGCCGGAGGACCGGCTCGAGGTAGTTCAAGTGCAGATCGATAAGCCGCGCCAGCCGGAATCGCATCTGACGCGCATCCTCTTCCGCCCGATAGTGGGCAACCTCGGTGCCGATACGATCACAGTTGCCACCGACCGTCGCCGCGATCGTCGAAAGCGTGTCGGTGATCTCATCGAGAACACCGACCAGCTCCAGCTGGCCATCGGCGCCGGCAGGAGTACCCCCTGCCGAAAGCGTCTCCAAGCGTTGACCAAGTCCGCCGAGCTTCTCGACCCAACCACGCACGACGCCCGGGCTGGCAAGGGCGTGTCGCTGGTGGAGTTCCGCCAGGAACCTGGCAAGGAACGGCGGCGGCGCCCAGTCCCCGGTGGTCTGCGCGACCACACCCAGGTCCTTCATGCGGCCGACCACCATCGCCACGTTGGTGCCGGCGTCCACAAATGGACGAACAAATGACTCCATCTCCGCATCGGAGGCGAAGCGTTGATTGTCCCGGCACATCGCGGTCAAGAGCCGGTAGTGCTTGGCGACGAAGCGGACGAAATCATGAGGGTTGCGGGGCATGATGATCTACGCGGCGTCTCTCCCAAGTGCTGTAGGGCTCTAAGCGTTTAGGCTGGTGTGATCAGGGCGATTGCCTGGTCACCATGTCGACGGGCTTCTACGGTCACATCCCCGTCACCGATCGCGCCGCCACCGGAAGTGGTCCAGGCCTGCAGCGACTCGACGCTCCGCAGAGTGAGCCCCGCATTCGCGGCGACCGGATCGGTGAACAGACGAGCGATTACCGAGGACTCGGGTACGCGCATGTTCTGATGGATGCGCAGCCCGCTGCTCCGGGCGAGTTCATTCCCTCCCGCGGCGAGTACGCGCAGCATCGGCTTGGGCTTGAGTTCGGGGAACAGGCCCGGCGTGCGGGTCATATCCTGCTCCCCCTTCTTCAACCCCCAACCCGCTTCGATAGTGACGGCGGGTATCGGTGCCCGCGTGGCAACCGCGATCAGGGTGGCGTGGAAGCTCGCTCGTCGGCACTCCGTCGCGCGAAGGTGCTCGACGATCGCGAACGTCAGACCTCCGGCCGACTCGATGGCCGACCGCACGACAGGTGCGAACAGGGCGTCAAAGAACCCCACCTCGGCAGCGATCTTGTCCATCAGCTGCTCGATTGGATCCCGGTTGATCGTGGACCGATGGAACGGCAGAGTCATCTGGCCGCGGACGAGCGTGAGGACGTGAGCGATCTCGTGCCAGCGGGTGAAGAAACGGCGAATGGCCTTGTCTCCGCGGCAGTCCACAATCGCGACGAACTGATCCGGGCACGTGGGGCTGGCGTTCTCTCGTCGGATCAAGGTGGCGAACGTCTCCGGCCCGAGTTCGTCGCGCTGGGATGCGAATACGTACTCGCCCATCGCCACGTACTTGGCGATGACCGCGTCAAGCTCGTCATCCGAGCTGAACTCCTCGATCTTCAGTCGCAGTTTCGTGCAGACGAGCGATTCGAGGTCGTCGAGCGTCCGGACATTGGGCGCGCCCGAGAGCCATCCCGCGATCCGCTGTTTGCAGAACTCGATTATGGCCCCGGTGGGCGCTTCGCGCCAATCGAGCCCGAGGTCGGCCGCCATCTGGATCACCTTGTGATCGCGATCGATGACGCTCATAGGAACCCCTTCACCGACTCGTAGAACTTTCGCCAGTCGAAGTTGTCCCCCGGGCTGCGGTCGTTGGCGCTTCGATGCGCGAGAATCTGCTGCCGCATCTTCAGGAGCATCAAGACCTTGCGGAAGCCCAATCCTTCCTGGCTGGCGAACTCCGCAAGAGACGAGGGGATCTCAATGTCCTTGGGAGTTGGCTGCTCGGCTTCGTCCCCAGTCATCAGATAGTCGAGCGTGACCCCAAGCACCCGCGCGAGGTCGAGGAGCTTCTCGGCGCTAATCCCGCGCTTGCCGTTCTCAAGATCCGACAGGAATCCTTTGCTGATGCCGGCCTTCTGGCCCAGGACGTCCTGTGTCCATTCGAGCTCTTCACGCCGCGTTTTGATCCGTGCACCGAGTTCCATGCCCTGCTCCTTGACCCTGGCCACCGCCTGTGGGAAGGGGGGGACGACGGTACGAGATTGTACCACATCGGTCAAGACCGGTCATTTGACATCACGGACGGCGAACATATCCTGTGTAGCGAACATGCCCGCCGCGTCATATCCACGGGTGCGGCATCTGGAGGATTCTGCCCATGTCGACGATCGCCGCGTCTGCAAATCCCACGGTCGATGGACTCGTTGAGGCAGTCACGGTCAAGCTCCAGCTCCCGCCCTCACTGGAGCAACAGGCTCGGGAGCGCGCGGCCGGCGTCGCCGAATGGCTCAATACCCCGGGCACACTCCTTGCGCGGTACGCCCCGGAGATCCATGATCAGGGCTCGATGCGGCACGGGACCACCGCCCACCCCAAGCACTACACCGAGTACGACCTCGACCTGGTCTGCCTCCTGCGCCTGCTCGGCCCGAACGACTTGATGACGCCCGACGAGCTCTACGAGCTGGTCTATCGGCGCCTTCACGACACTCCGGTGTACCGCCCCCTGCTCGAGCGGATGAACCGCTGCATCAGGCTTGTCTACGCGAACGATTTCCATCTCGACATTCTCCCGGCCCGGCCCGACTGGACGCGCGGCGGCACCTGTGTGCTGGTACCCGACAGGGAGCGCCGCTGCTGGAAGCCTAGCAATCCGAAGGGCTTTGCTGAGTGGTTCGACCGTCAGGCCACCAGCGGTGGCCGGGTGCTGGAGCGCTACTTCGATAGGGTTGCCACCGCGTCCGATCGGCTTCAGATGAAGGCGACTCTGCGGCGCGTCGTGCAACTGATGAAGCGCCGGCGCGACATCCGGTTCGACGGCGATCAGTCGTGCGCGCGCTCGGTGGTCTTGACGACGTTAGCGGGTGCCGACTACGACGGGCAGCTCCTCTGCACCGACGCCCTGGTCTCCGTACTCGACGCCATCGTCGATGCCTTTGGTGGTCTTATCGACCCGCCGCCCGTGCCCAACCCGACCAACCCCGACGAGAACTTTGCCGAGAAATGGACACGCAAAACCTTTGCCCAATTCATGGAGTATGTGCGTGTGTTCCGGTATGAGATGGAGGAACTCCTCGACCTGCACAACCTGGAGGAGATCCACGCCAAGCTCAAGGCGATGTTCGGCGAGGGCGTCGCGACCGACGTGGTCAAGGAACTCGGCGGGCGGATGCGCGCCGCCAAGGACCGGGGCGTGCTGCGGTGGACGGGTCCTGCTGTCGCGCTCACCGCCGCTCCGATCGCAGCGGCCAGGACAATTCCGGCGAACACCTTCCATGGCGACCATGTTTGAACGAATCCGCACGATCGGTGTCCACGAGCAGCTCGCGCTGATGTGGCTTCTGCACCCGCAGTTCCGCACCACCGTGCAGGAAGGTCTCCTCCTTTGCCGCGGAGCGATCAGGCCGACTTCCTTGAACCGGACCTACCTGGTCCGCGTCGAATACCGGGCCCCCGAGGCGCCGCTCTCCTTCGTAGAGGATCCGCCGCTCCGCCGTCGAAACCCGGACGAGCGCATCCCTCACACCTACGCGGGGGACCGGCCTTGCCTCTACCTGCCTGGAGTGAACGAATGGCGATCAGACAAGCGCATCGCCCAGACCATCATCCCGTGGCTCTCCGAATGGCTCTTCTACTACGAGGTGTGGCGCGCAACCGGTGAATGGATGGGAGGGGGGGTCCATCCAACCGGGCCGCGCGAACCACACGGACGCACCAGGGAGGCGGCGTGAGCGGGCATGACTACATAGTGTCCCTGTTGGCGGCCCAGAACCTCGATGACCGGGAGTTGCAGCCGCTCCGCAACGCCCGCGACGCGATCGAGCAGTGGCTCCGCGGCGATATCGGTTCCGTGCCACGGATCTACTACGGGGGGTCCTTCGCCAAGGGCACGATGCTCCGTGCTTCCTATGACCTGGACATCGTGGTCTACTTCCCATCCACGGAAGCCAGGACGCTCCAGCAGCTGTTCACCCGGGTGCATCAGCGGCTGCTGGCCGGGAATCTGGTCGTGCACCCGCGAACCGTCGCGCTCCGCCTTCCCTACGAGGGCGGCTTCCACATCGATGTCGTCCCGGGGCGTGCTCAGGATTCATCGTTTCGCTACGCCACGCTCTACAAGAACACGACGCCACCGAGCACGCTCCAGACCAGCCTCAAAGTCCACATCGACGCGGTGAAGGACGCCGGGTTGAGCGAGGTGGTGCGCATCGCCAAGCTCTGGCGCCTGCGTCACGGCCTCGACGTATCCACGTTCGCGCTCGAGCTCGCGGTCGGCCGCGCAATGCAGAGCGTGCGACGCGACGACCTGGGCACGGCGTTCTGGACCGTGCTGGGCTACCTCGCAGGCGAGTTCACGACGGCTCGTCTCGTCGACCCCGCCAACACGAACAATGTCATCGACGTGTCTCAGGGCACTCGGAATGCGGTCGCGGCGCGTGCGCAGCATTCCCGCGAGCAGAAGAACTGGTCAACGATCGTTTGGTAGCCGGGAGACCCCATTTCCAGCACATTGGGATCCTAAGCTTAGAATTCCACGTGGACAAGTTGTCGCG
>JADMIO011189632.1_pt1 | contig 37666 bp, 44 predicted proteins | sample 8958161 | NCBI WGS metagenome assembly JADMIO01 (sample SAMN16585339, study PRJNA669376) | soil metagenome | isolation source: Crop rotation soil | place: USA: Cullars Rotation, Alabama | collected 2011 | reverse complement strand
CGACAACTTGTCCACGTGGAATTCTAAGCTTAGGATCCCAATGTGCTGGAAAGCTGACATGAAATGGTGGTTCGGGCGGAAGGCGGCGGCGGGAGCTCGGCCTTTGTTGCATCGGGGCTATGCCGGGGCGGCGGCGGCGGGGGAGTGGCCGCGAAGCTATGAGGCCCAGGTTCGCGACTCCTATCTGGGCAATCCGGTGGCGCAGCGGGCGGTCCGGCTGGTGGCGGAGAGCGTCGCCTGGGCGCCGGTCTATGCGCTCGAGGGCGCGGCGCGTGGGCCGGCTTCGGAGCGGGCGCTGAAGCTGGCGTCGCCGGCCTTGCTCGACTCGGCGGCGGCGCATCTCCTGCTCCACGGCAACGCCTTCCTCCGGATCGTGCAGGATTCCGACGGGGTGCCGGCGGAGCTGTTCGCGCTGAGGCCGGAGCGGGTCGGGATCGAGGCCGGCCCGGGCGGCTGGCCGGCCGCCTACGTCTATCGCGCCGGCGCGGCGAAGACCCGGCTTCCGGCGCTCGACGCCCTCGGGCGGCCGAGCCTCGTCCATGTCCGCTCGATGCATCCGCTCGACGACCATTACGGCCTCGGCTGCCTGGGCGCGGCGGCGGGGGCGGTCGCGATCCACAATGCCGCGACCCGCTGGAACAAGGCCCTGCTCGACAATGCGGCTCGGCCGTCGGGGGCGCTGGTCCTGGACGGGGAGGAGGGGATGCTCGCCGCCGAGCAATATGAAAGGCTTCGCGAGGAGCTCGAGCTTCATTTCGCCGGGACCGCCAATGCCGGCCGGCCGATGCTGCTCGAGGGCGGCCTCAAATGGCAGGCGATGAGCCTGACCCCCGCCGACATGGACTTCGTCGGATTGAAGGCGGCGGCGGCGAGGGACATCGCCCTGGCCTTCGGGGTGCCGCCGATGCTGCTCGGGCTCCCGGGGGATTCGACCTACGCCAATTACCGCGAGGCCAACCGGGCGCTGTGGCGGCTGACCGTCCTGCCGCTGGCGGACCGGCTGCTCGGAGCGATCGCGGCGGCGCTCGGCGCCTGGTGGCCGGGGCTGAAGCTGGCGCTCGACGTCGACCAGGTGACGGCGCTCGCCGAGGACCGCGAGCGGCTGTGGGCGCAGGTGACGGCGGCGGATTTCCTGACTCGCGAGGAGAAGCGGGCGATGCTCGGATTCTAGGGGGTTAGTGCCGCCGAGCGGCGGGCGGAGCTGGAGGCAAAGGTTTCACCCGAAGCACCGAAGGACCGAAGGGACCGCGGCAGCGCCGGGGCCGGAGCTGGACTGGCAGGTTCATCGAGCGACGCAGTCGCTCCTTCATACGGCGAATATCGAAGCCGCCATGATCGGTCGAACTGCGTCTGCCCCTTCGGTCCTTCGGTGCTTCGGGTGAAACCCTTCGAGAAAGGACGATATCATGACCGAACAGGGCAATTCGATGCTCGCCTTGCTCGTCGCCCAGGCCGAAGGGCAGGGGGCGGGGCTCGTCACCGTGCGGGCGCTGATCGAGGAGGCGAGCGAATTGGGCGCGGGCCGGGCGCTGGAGGCGCTCGGGCTCAAGGACCAGAAGGCGCGGCGCGACATGGACGAGCTGCGCGAGCTTCTCCAGGCCTGGCGCGACGCCAAGAAATCGGCGTGGCAGGCGGCGTGGAGCTGGCTGGTGAGAATCCTCCTGGCGCTTCTCGTTCTGGGGATGAGCGTCAGGCTCGGGCTTCTGGAGGCGCTCAAATGAGGTTCGCGGGCTATGCGGCCATTTTCGGCCGGCCCGACCGGGGCGGCGACGTGGTCTGCCCGGGCGCGTTCGAGCGAAGCCTGAAGCGGGGCGCCCGGGCTGTGCCCTTGCTGTGGCAGCACGACCCGGCGAGGCCGGTCGGGCGGATCGAATATCTCGCCGAGGACCGGCGCGGCCTGAGGGTGATCGCGAGGCTTTCGGACGGGTCGGCGGGGAGCGAGGCGGCGGCCCTGCTCAAGGAGGGCTCGCTGGCGGGGCTGAGCTTCGGCTACCGGGTGAGGAAGGCCGAGGGCGAGGCTCCGCGCGCTTTGAGGGAGCTCGACCTGGTCGAGGTCAGCCTGGTGTCGATCCCGATGCAGCCGAGAGCGCGGGTGCATGCGCTCGAGGGATGACCGGATTTCGCGGGCGGGCGGCGCCGGTCAGATCCCGCTCCACTCCAGCCCGCCGGGGAGGCGATCGGCCGAGTAAAGGAGCTGGAGGACCCGGCGGCGGCCGGGGCCGGCGGCCCGGTCCGAGGCGTGGAGGATCGGGGTCGAACAGGCCCAGACGTCGCCCGCTTCGGCGAGGCAGGCCCGGCTTCCGAAGCGCTCGACGGCGGCGGCGATGGCGGGCTCGGCGACCGGCCCGAGGCGGTGCGAGCCGGGGGCGACGAGGAGCGGGGCGTTGGCCAAGCCGGCCGGGTCGAGGTGGATTCGAAGGGTGAGGCTGCGCTCGAGATAGACGAAGGGCGGGACGCAATGGGCGATCCCGGACTTGACCGTCCACTGGCCGAAGCCGGGGATTTCGAGCCGCTCGAGGACAGGGATGGTCCGGTCCTGGTGCCAGCCCAGCGCCCAGTTGCGGGCCGGGGATTTGTCGAACAATTTGGCGCCGACGGCGCGGGCCAAGGGGCCGAGACGGGCGCGGGCGATGGCGTCCGCCGGAGCGATCAGGGCGGCGAGCCCGGGGGTCGCGCCGAGACGGGCGCCGGGGCGGTCCATCGGCAGCGAGCAAAGGCGGATGAGCGCGGCGATCTCGTCGGCGGCGAAGGCCGCCGGGAAATGCTGGGCGCCGTCGGGGTCGAGCCGCATCGGCCGAGGGTAGCGGCAAGCGGAACAAGGAAGAAGCCGGGATTCCCGCCGTCGCGGGAATGGCGCGGTCGTGCGCCGAAACATGAGGGAGAGCGAGAAATGCTGGAAGTGAAGACGGATCCGCTGGAGGCGTCGTTCGAGGCGCTGGAGCGGCAGGACGAGGAGGTGACCCAGCTCCGCGAGGAGATGGCGCAGCTCAAGGCCCGGATCGACGCCCAGGCGGTGGCCGGGGCGCGGCCGGCGCTGTCGGGCGCCAAGGCCGGGGCGTCGCCCTTCGTCGAGAATTATCTGAGGAAGGGCCTCGAGACCGGGGTCGAGCTCAAGGCGCTGGCCGGGACGAGCGACTCGGCGGGCGGCTATGCCGTCCCCGAGGAGATCGATGCCGAGATCGGGCGGCTGCTGACCTCGATCTCGCCCATTCGGGCGATCGCCAGCGTGGTCAGGGTCGGAAGCTCGGGCTACCGCAAGCTGGTGACGGCGGGCGGGACTCCGTCGGGCTGGGTCAGCGAGACGGCGGCGCGGCCGGAGACGGCGACTCCGAGCTTCATCGAGATCGTGCCGCCGTCCGGCGAGCTCTACGCCAATCCGGCGGCGAGCCAGGCGATGCTCGACGACATGGTGTTCGACGTCGAGGCCTGGCTGGCGAGCGAGATCGCCACCGAGTTCGCCCGGGCGGAAGGCTCGGCCTTCGTCAGCGGCAACGGGATCAACCGGCCCAGGGGCTTCCTGGCGGCGCCGGTGTCGACCGCGGCGGACGGCTCGCGCGCTTTCGGAACCCTGCAATATATCGTGACGGGCGCGGCCGGCGGCTTCGGCAGCTCCGGCTCGGACAAGCTGATCGACCTCGTCCAGGCGCTGCGGCCGCCCTACCGGCAGGGCGCCGCGTTCGTGATGAACTCGGCGACGGCCTCGGCGATCCGCAAGTTCAGGACGGCGGACGGGGCCTTCCTGTGGCAGCCCGGGCTGGCGGCGGGGCATCCCGACACTTTGCTCGGCTATCCGGTGGTCGAGGCGGAGGACATGCCGGACGTCGCTGCGGACAGCTTCTCGATCGCGTTCGGCAATTTCCGGGTCGGCTATCTGATCGCGGAGCGGGCGGAGACTCAGATCCTGCGCGATCCGTTCACCAACAAGCCGTTCGTCCATTTCTACGCGACCAAGAGGGTCGGCGGGCAGGTGGCCAATTCGGAGGCGATCAAGCTTCTGAAGTTCAGCGCCTGACGCTCCCGGAATGGGGACACGTACTTTTTCGGAATGGGGACACGTACTTTTTCGCGAAAAAGTACGTGTCCCCCCACTCAAAGTACGTGTCCCCCCCCCGCGAAAAGTACGTGTCACCCCGGCTCAAAAAGTACGTGTCCCCCCCGGCTCCAAAGGAGACTTTCACATGATCGAGGGCGAGGCGCTGGTCCTTCCGCCGGAGGCGGCGGGGGCGGCGAAGGCATTGCTGCGGGTCGAGCGCGGCGACGAGGACGGGCTGATCGCCGCGCTGGTCGCGGCGGCGGCGGAGCTTTGCGAGGGCTTTACCGGCCAGGTGCTGCTGGAGCGGGGCTTCGCCGAGACGATTCCGGCGAGCCGGGCGTGGCAGCGGCTCGGACGGACTCCGGTGAGGGCGGTCGAGTCGGCCGAGGCCCTGCCGGCGGAGGGACCGGCCGAGGCGCTGCCGGGCGAGGCTTATTCGGTCGACATCGACGAGAAGGGCGACGGCTGGGTGCGGCTGGCCGAGCCGGGCGACCTGCGCCGGATCCGGGTCGGCTACCGGGCCGGGGCGGCCGGCGCCTGGGCCGACCTGCCGGCGGCGCTCAGGCACGGAATCGTCCGGCTGGCGGCCCATTTCTACACGGAGCGCTCGGGCGGCAGCCGCCGGAGCGAGCCGCCGCCGGCGGCGGTGGCGGCCCTGTGGCGGCCCTATCGCCGGCTTCGGCTGCGCTGAGGGAGGCTGATATGTTCGAGCGACTGATGATCCGGGGCGCGGCCCTGGCGCAGAGAGCGGCGCGGCGGCGGCGCGGCGAGATCGCCGAGGCGCTGAGGGCGGACTCGCCGGAGGGGGTGCGGGTCGACGAAGCGGAGGAGGGGGTGGCGCTGTCGGGCTCCGGGCTGAAGCGCCGCTTCGCTCTCGATCCGGCCTTGCGCCGGCTGGTATCGGGGAGGCGGAGATGAGCGGCGCCGGGGCGGCGCTTCGGGCCGCGGCGATCGAGGCGCTGGAGGCGCTCGGCGGAGTCTATCCGGGACCGCCGCTGCAGGCGGCCTTCCCCTATCTGCTGGTCGAGGCCGGGGCGGAGTCGGACTGGGGCCACAAGAGCGGGCAGGGGCGCGAGGTGCGCCTGGCGGTGACGGTCCGCGATGCCGGCGAGGAGCCGGACCGGGCGCAGGCGCTGGCGCTGGCGGCGGAAACCGCGCTCGGGGCGCCACTCGAAGTGGAGGGCTGGCGGGTGGTGACTTTCGTCCTGCTCCGGCTCCGGGCCGTCGCTACCGGACGCGGCAACCAGGCGGGCTGGGCGGCGACTCTCGACTATCGGGCGAGGATGCTCGCCGAGGAGGCGTAGGGGCCGCCTTTATTGCGGCTTGTCGGCCTGGAGGCTTCCCATGAACGTCTCGACCGCATTTTCGTGGATGTAGCCGATCTCCTCGGTCGCGTTGCGCTCCGCGGTCGCCCGGGCGATCTTGGCGGCGACGTCGGTGGCGATCGAAGCGGAACGGAACGCGGCTTCCTCCGCCTTGCAGGCCGTCGCGATCTTGGCCTGGAACGCGGCCTCCTCCTTCAGCCCTTCCTTGATCTGGGCGCGGGCGAAGCCGCCGAGGCATTTGGAATAGCTGGTTCGCGCCGAAGCGAGATTGCCCTGGGCGGATGCGAGCAGGGCTACGAGCAGCACTTGTGAAATCATTCCGAATTCCAGTGCAACAGTTTGAGCCGAAGGGAGAATATCGATGGGAGCGGAAAAGGGAAGTGCCTTTCTGCTGAAGGTCGGCAATGGCGGCGAGCCGCCGGTTTTCGCGACCGTGGCGGGGATGCGGACGACCCAGATGTCGGTCAACGGCGAAGCGGTCAACGTCACCAGCAAGGATTCGGGCGGCTGGCGCGAATTGCTGTCGGGAGCGGGCGTTCGCTCGGTCTCGGTGGCGGCGAGCGGGATCTTCACCGGATCGGCGGCGGAGATCCGGATCAAGTCGAATGCGCTCGCCGGCCAGCTCGACGATTACGAGCTTAGCTTCGAGAGCGGCGAACGGCTGCGCGGCCGCTTCCTGGTTACTCGGCTCGATTATTCGGGCGATTATAATGGCGAGCGCAATTACGCCCTGAGCCTCGAAAGCTCGGGCGCGGTGACGGCGCCGTGAGCGGGGCTGCGAACCCGGCACGCGGGGAGGCGGCTCTTATTGTCGCCGGGGAGGCAGTCAGGCTTCGGCCGAGCTTCGAGGCGCTGGTGGCGGCCGAGGAGGAACTGGGGCCGCTCTTCGCTTTGGTCGAGCGCGCCGCCGCGGGCGGCCTCAGGGTCGCCGAGATTGCGGGCCTGTTCTGGCATTGCGTCGATCCGAGGCCCGAGGGGCTGACCCGCGAGCGGATCGGGACGGCGATCGCGGAGCAGGGGCTGGCGGGAGTCACTCCGGTGCTCAAGCTTCTGCTCGGGCAGATATTGCAGGGCCGTGGAGCGGTTTAGCGAAAGCGCCCGGCGGCTCGCCGGGCTCGCCGGGGCTCTGTTCGGCTGGCGGCCGGAGGAATTCTGGCGGGCGACTCCGGCGGAGCTGGGGGCGGTGCTGGAGGCGATGACCGGTCCGGACACGGCGCCGGCTTCGCGGGCCGATCTGACGCGCCTGATGGAAAGGTTTCCCGATGGATGAAGAGATCGAGCGGCTGCTGGTCAGCGTTCGGGCGGATACGGGCGCGTTCGCCCGCGACGTGGCCGAGATGAAGGGGCAGCTGCAGGGGCCGCTGGCGGACGGGCTGGAACGGGCCGGGCGGGTGCTCGAGAATGCGCTCATCCGCGCGGTCCGGACCGGGAAGTTCGGGTTCGAGGATCTGAAGCGGGTGGCGCTTTCGGCGATGGCCGAGATTGCGGCCGCGGCGATTCGCAGCGGGATCGGGGCGGCAGCGGGCGGCGGCGGCGGCAAGGGCGGCCTGATTGCCGCGGCGGCGCAGCTTCTGGGTGCGCTGGCCGGAGCGCCGGGGCGGGCAGCGGGCGGGCCGGTGGCGCCGGGACGGCCCTATCTGGTCGGCGAGCGAGGGCCGGAATGGTTCGTTCCGACGGCGAGCGGGCGGGTCGAGGCGGGGCGCGGGGGAGTCCGCGAGATCCGGATGAGCATCAGTATCAGCGCTCCGGCGGGGGAGGCGCCGCAGGCGCTGGCGCGGTCGGGGAGGCAGGTGGCGCGGGCGGTGAAGCAGGCGTTGATGCGGGTCGAGGATTAGCCGTCATTCCGGCGAAAGTCGGAATCCATGGACACCGATGCCTGCGAAGGTGCGCGGACCTCGGCGTTCATGGATCCCGGATCAAGTCCGGGATGACGTGGGAGGGCAGGCATGGGGCACTGGCTGGCGCCGCGCGGGGCGGCGAAGCAGAGCGGGTTCGTGAAGCGCTTCGATGCGCGCTTCTGGACCGTCAATTTCCCGCGGCCGATGATGGCCTCGGTGGTGACGACGGGGCCGGATTCGCTTCGCGCCGACTGCGTCTTCTACAAGGCCGACGACCTGGCGGGGCTGATCTGGGAGGCGGAGGACCGGTTCGACCATCCCCTGCTCGCCTATGAGACCAGCCGCGACTTCCGGGCCTGCCGGCTCGCCTTCCGCTGGCGGAGCGGGGGGCTCAAGGGGCTCGACGCCGTCGACGGGCCGACGCTCACCATCGAGGGCAGGGATGCCGGCGGGACGGCGCGAAGCTGGTATGTGCGGCTTTGGAACTATGCCGACGGGACTCCGGACGACGCCGCCATCGCGCTCGATTTCGCCGGCCTGGGCGGCGGCTGGTTCGGCGAGGATCCGGTCTGGGCGGGGGACGTCGACCGGATGTTCGTGTCGATGGTGCCGCCGGGATTCACCCGCGAGGACGAGCCGCTCGCCGCGCCGGCGGAAGGCTGGGCCGAGCTCAGCGGGATCGCCTGCGACGGCGCCGGCTCGGTGCTGGCGATCGGTGACACGCTGGTGCCTGAGCACCGGCTTCGGATCGCGACCGGCTATGACGACCTCTACCATCTGACGCCGGCGCGGCTGCTGAGGAACTGCCTTCAGCTCGGCTATCGCGGCCCGATCAACCATTATGTCGGGATGAGCCATTATTTCCGGCTCGAGGCGAACAGCGGCGGCTATTATATCAGCCTGGCGGGAGGGGTGCTGAACGCGCCCTGCGCGGCCTGGCACCGCGACTTTTGCGAGCGGTCGAAGGCGCTCGGCTACGAGCCGATCCTGTCGCTCTCCTACGAGCTTCTCGACCAGCATGTCTGGGGCGACTGGAAGCAGAGAGCCGCCGACGGGTCGCCGGCGCTGACCGGCTGGTCGCCGCCCTCGACCCTGCTGTCGCCGGCGCATTCGGGCGCGATGTCCTATTTGCGGGCGGTGGCCGAGGCCTTCGCCGCGATCGCCGCCGCGGCCGGGCTGAGGGTCCGATTCCAGGTCGGTGAGCCCTGGTGGTGGGTGATTCCGGACGGGCGCATCTGCCTCTACGACTCGGCGGCGGTGGATTTGCTGGCGCCGGTCCCGATTCCCGACGTTCGAGCTCCACTGAGCGAGGCGCAGCGGGCGACGCTCGACGCCGCCGGTGCGGTTCTGGCCGATTCCACGGCGGCCCTGACGTCGGCGGTGCGCGCCGTCGCGCCCGATGCAGAGACCCTGCTGCTCGCTTACCTGCCGACCGTGCTGGGCGCGCCGGACCTCAGGTTCGCCAACCTGCCGCTCGACTGGGCGAGGCCGGCTTTCGATATACTCCAGCTCGAAGATTATGAATGGGCGACGGGGGGCAATTCGGGGGCGAGCAGCCGAGGCGCTGCCGCGGCCGAGCTTCGGCTCGGCTATCCGCCGGAGCAGCAGCATTATTTCGCCGGCTTCGTGCTCGCCGCCGAGGACCGGCCGCACTGGCACAGGATCGCCTCCGCCATCGCTGCCGCCCGGCGGCGCGGCGTGGCCGAAATATTCGTTTGGGCGCTGCCGCAGGTTCTTCGCGACGGCTTCACCTGGTTCGATTTGGGAGACGGCGACGTGGACGCATTTGAGGACGTGCGCTTTCCGGTGGCGCTGGGCCGCGAGGCGAGCGTCGAGCCCGCTTTCTCGACCGCGGTAGTGACGGCCGCCGGCGGCGCGGAGCAGAGGAACAGCGACTGGGCGGATGCGCGGCTGCGCTTCGACGCCGGGCCCGGCGTGCGCGGCGAGCAGGACGTCCACACCCTGATCGCCTTCTTCCGGGCGCGGCGGGGGGCGGCGGTGGCGTTCCGGTTCGAGGATCCGTTCGACAACAGCTCGGCGGGAATGGCCGGGGAGCCGGAACCCTACGACCAGCGGCTCGGCGAGGGCGACGGAATTCGAACCGAATTCCCGCTGGTGAAACATTATGGCGGCCAGGAGCGGCGGATCACCCGGCCGGTGGCGGGCAGCGTCCGGGTGTCGGTCGGCGGGGCCGAGCGGACCGGCGGGTGGACGCTGGCGCCGCTCGGGCTCGTCCGCTTCGACGCGGCTCCGGCGGCCGGCTCCGAGGTGAAAGCCGGGTTCCGCTTCGACGTTCCGGTCCGCTTCGCCGAGGACCGGCTGGCCGTGAGCCGGGCGACGTTCGAGGCGGGGGAGATCCCGTCGGTTCCGCTGATCGAGATCAGGGAGGGCTGATCGTGGCCGCAATCGCCGAGGGCGACCTGACCAGCCTCGCTTTCTGCTGGCGGGTGGAACGCCGCGACGGGATCTGCCTCGGCTTCACCAGCCACGACCGCGATCTCGAGATAGACGGGCTCGCCTACCGGACGGCGCCGGGGATGCTGCCGTCGGCGGTGTCGGTGTCGGACGGGTTCGAGGCCTCGACGCTCGACGTATCGGGGGCGTTGACCAGCGACTCGATCGGCGAGACCGATTTGGGGGCGGGGCGGTGGGACCGGGCCTCGGTGTCGCTCTTCCTGGTCGACTGGACGGATCCGGGCGGGGCGAGGGTGAAGCTGGCGCGCGGCGAGATAGGCGACGTCGCCGCGAAGGCGAACGGCTTCGAAGCCGAGCTGCGCGGGCCCGTCGCCTTGCTCGAGCGGGCGGTGGCCGAGCAGACCTCGCCGGAATGCCGGGCCGAGCTCGGCGATCGCCGCTGCCGGGTCGACATGGCGGCGCGAGTCCGGGTGACGAGGGTGACGGCGGTGGAAGAGAATGTGATCGCCGTCGCCGGCGGCACCGGCGCGGCCAACGCTTTCGCACACGGCCGGCTGCGATGGATCGGCGGCCTTAACAGCGGGCTCGAGAGCCTGATCGTCGCTTCGGACGGGGCGCAGCTGACGCTTCAGGAGCCGCCGCCCTTCGCGGTCGCCGAGGGTGACATGGTCGAGATGAAGGAAGGCTGCGACAAGAGCTTCGCCACCTGCCGGGCGCGGTTCGCCAATGCCGAGAATTTCCGGGGCGAGCCGCACCTCCCCGGAATGGACCTGCTGACCCGCTATCCGGGAGCCTGACATGAGCCTCAGAGGACACCGCATCGCGCGCCGCGCGCGCGATCTGGTCGGTGTACGCTTCCGGCCCCAGGGGCGCGACCCCATGCTTGGGCTGGACTGCGTCGGCGCGGCGGCGGCGGCGGCCGGAATTCCGGCCGACCGGCTGCGCCGCGACTATGCGATGCGGGGCCAGCATCTGGCGACGATCGAGCATGAATTGTGCGACCTCGGATGCCAGCCGGTGCCGGTGGAGCGGGCGGTGGCGGGCGACCTCCTCGTCTGCGAGGCGGGTCCGGCGCAATTCCATATCGTGGTGCGGGCCTGGGACAGCTTCATCCATGCCGATGCCGGCCTCGGCCGGGTGGTCGAGCGGCCGCTGCCGGTTCCCTGGCCGGTCGCCGGCGCCTGGCGCTTCTTCGAGGGAGGATAAGATGGCGACCCTCGTCCTTACCGCCGTCGGCACGGCGATTGGCGGCCCGATCGGCGGCGCCGTCGGAGCGATCCTCGGCCAGCAGATCGACGGCCGGCTGTTCGCGCCCAAGCCGCGCCAGGGGCCGCGGCTCGGCGAGCTGGCCGTCCAGACTTCGAGCTACGGCAGCCAGATCCCCAAATTGTTCGGGACGATGCGGGTCGCCGGCACCGTCATCTGGGCGACCGATCTGATCGAGACCCGCTCGACGAGCGGCGGCGGCAAGGGCCAGCCGAAGACAACCGAGTACAGCTATTCGGCGAATTTCGCGGTGGCCCTGTCGGCCCGGCCAATCCGGGCGGTCCGGCGGATTTGGGCCGACGGCAAGCTGCTTCGCGGGGGCGCCGGCGACTTCAAGACCGCCACCGGCTACCGGCTCCATAACGGCGGCGAGGACCAGCCGGCCGACCCGCTCATCGCCTCGGCCGAAGGAGCGGGGCAGACTCCCGCCTATCGGGGCCTCGCTTATGCGGTGTTCGAAGGCTTCCAGCTCGCCGATTACGGCAACCGAATTCCGTCGCTGACCTTCGAGGTCGAGGCCGATGATGGCCCGGTGACGGCCGGAGCGGTGGCGGCGGCGCTGGCGGAAGAATTGACCGCGGCCGGCGAGACTGTGGCGCTCGCCGGCTATGCGGCCGGCGGGGACAGCCTTCGCTCGGCGATCGCGGCGCTGGCCGATCTCGGGCCGCTGTCGCTGGTCGACGACGGCGACCGGCTCGTCCTGGCCGGCGCAGGCGCGGCCGATCCGGTGACCCTCGCCGAAGCCGAGCTCGGAGCGGAAACGGCCGGGGCGGGCGGGCGGAGCGAGTGGCTCAGGCGAAGCGGCGATTCGGTGCCGGCCGAGGCGACTCTGGCGCATTACGATCCGGGCCGCGACTATCAGACCGGGCTGCAGCGGGCGACCCGTCCGGGAGCGGCCCTGACCAGCGACCGCCGCGCCGTCGCCGCAGCGCTCGACGCGGCCTCGGCCAAGGCGCTGGCCGCGAGGCGCCTCGACCTGCTCTGGGCGGAGCGGCGCTCGGCGACGGTGCATCTCGGCTGGTCCCGTATCGGCCTCGCGGCAGGGACGCCGATCCGAGTCAGCGGACGTGCCGGCCTGTGGCGGCTGGCGCGCTGGACCCTCGACCGGATGGTTCTGACCCTGGCCCTCAGCGGGGCGCCAGGACCGGCTCCGGCGCTGCCCGCGGGCGCGAGCGGCGGACGCCCGGTCGGCCAGCCCGATCTGCCGCACGGGCCGACGTCGCTGCTGCTGCTCGACCTACCGCTCGGCGGCGAAGACCTGCCGGCGCGGCCTCGGCTTCTGGTCGCGGCGGCGGGCGTGGAAGCCGGCTGGCGCCGGGCCGGGCTCACCGCAAGCTTCGACGGCGGCGGCAGCTGGGCCGCTGCGGGGACGACGGCGCCGAGCGCGATCATGGGCGAGGCTCTGACAATACCGGTTGCGGCCCGCTCCGCCCTTTTCGACACGAGGAGCAGCGTCGAGGTCGAGCTCCTGAACGAGGCGATGTGGCTCGAGGGCCGGAGCGACGCGGCGCTGGCCGCGGGCGCCAACCTCGCCGTGCTCGGCGACGAGCTGATCCAGTTCGGAATAGCCGAGCCGCTCGGCGACCGCCGCTTCCGGCTTTCGCGCCTGTTGCGCGGCCGCCGCGGAACCGAATGGGCGGCGGGCGCTCACTCGGCCGGTGAGCCGTTCGCGCTCCTCGAAGCGGAGAGCCTCGCCGTGGTGGACGCGCCGCTCGCGGCGATCGGCGGCGAGGCGAGGTTATTGGCGGCCGGCCTCGGCGACGATGAAGCGGTGCCGGCGATCCGGCAGATCGACGGCGAGGCGATGCGGCCGCCGTCGCCGGTGCACCTGCGGGCCGAAAGGCGGGCGAACGGCGATCTCGCGCTGAGCTGGGTCAGGCGCAGCCGCAGCGGCTGGGCGTGGCTGAGCGGCAGCGACACGCCGCTCGGCGAGGAAACGGAAAGCTACAGGCTGACCCTGGCCGGCGAGGGTTTCGAGCGCGGCGTGACGGTCCCGGCCACGGCCTATCTCTACACCGCCGCCGAGCAGTCGGCCGACGGGCTGGCGGGAGCGCTGAGCTTCACGGTGGTCCAGCTCGGCACGTCCGCCGCTTCGCGTCCCGCCTCCGCGGTCGCAGTCTGAAAGGAGATCCGGAAAATGGCCGACATGACCCCGCGCTTCGCGCTGCCCTTCATCGTTCCGGGCCAGGCGCAGAAGGAGCTCTTCCACAACGAGGCGCTGGCGCGGATCGACCTGGCCCTGAATCCGGCGGTCGAGGGCGAGCCTCTTGCGACGCCTCCGGCCGACCCGGAAGAGGGCCAATGCTGGATCGTCGGGACGGGGGCCAGCGGCGGCTGGAGCGGACGCGACTTAATGCTCGCGATGTGGACCGAAAGCGGGTGGCGCTTCGTCGCCCCGCCGCCCGGCACGAGCGCCTGGAACACGGCCGCCGGCCTGCCGCTCCTGTTCGACGGAGCGGCATGGCGGGAGGGCGCGCTGGTCTGCTCAAGACTGGAGGTCGGCGGCGAACAGGTCGTGGGACCACGCCAGCCGGCTGTGCCAAGTCCTTCTGGCGGAACGATAATCGACGCAGAGGCGAGGACCGCCATTGCCGCCCTCACTGCGGCATTAATGTCACACGGATTGATCGAGTGATCATTTTGGTTGCCGACATGAAACCAACGCTGCACAGGGTCGTTTGCGGGCCGTCTGACGAGGGGTTTCAGGATTCGCTAAGGCTTTCACTGAGGCATTTCGGCAACATTTGTGGGGATAAGCGTGCTTGCGCGGAAACTCCGCTTACCGTATTGAGTTCATGGTCGTTCCCGTAGGGACGCAAAAGAAAGGGGAAGATTATGCGGAAGCTCGCCATCGCAGTGGCGCTTTCATCCACCTTGCTCGCAACTCCGGCCTTTGCGCGCGATGGCGCCTGGTACGTTGGCGGCGAATTCGGTGCGATGATCGTGGAAGACGCTGACGTCGACATCGGCGCCGTCGAGAATGCGATCACCTTGAATCACGAATATGGCTACGATGGTGGCCTTTTTGTCGGTTACGATCTCGGCGCGTTCCGGATCGAGGCCGAAGCCGCATATAAGAAGGCCGATCTGGATTCCTTCGCCACCTCGATCCGGCTTCCCGGCGAGGGCTCGACCTTCCCGGCGCAGCGCGACTTCGCCGGCGGCAGCACCACCGCGCTCAGCTTCATGATCAACGGCATGCTGGACTTCGGCGACGATGACGGAATTTCCGGCTTCGTCGGCGGCGGTGTCGGCATGGCGCGGGTCAAGGCGAACAACCAGCGCGTCTTCGCCAATACGGCGCCGTTCCTCGACGATTCCGATTCGAAGCTTGCCTGGCAGGTCTTCGCCGGCGTCCGTCAGGCGATCAGCGACAATATCGACGTAACGGTGAAGTATCGCTTCTTCAACGTCGACAACCTCCGCATGGTCGCGTTCAACGGCAACGAGGCCGAATGGCGGTTCCGGTCGCACAGCCTTCTTGGCGGCCTGACCTTCAACTTCGGCGGAGCCGAGCCGCTGCCGCCGGAGATTCCGCCGCCGCCGCCGCCGGTGCCGGTCCCGCCGCCGCCGCCCGAGCCGCAGCCCCCGGCGCCTCCGCCGCCGTGCGTCGCGGGTCCGTTCATGGTCTTCTTCGACTGGGACAAGGACGAGATCACTCCGCAGGCTGCAGCGATCCTCGACAATGCGGCTTCCGCTTACACCACTTGCGGCCAGGCCCAGGTGATGATCGCGGGCCACGCCGACCGTTCGGGTTCGGACCAGTACAACGTCGGCCTTTCGCAGCGTCGCGCTGCGAACGTCCGCTCGTATCTGGCCGGCCGCGGCATCCCCGACGGCGTCATGACCACGGAAGCGTTCGGCGAGAGCCGGCCGCTGGTCGAGACCGCCGACGGTGTCCGCGAGCCTCAGAACAGGCGCGTGGAGATCACCTTCGGACCCGGCTCCGGCTGGTAAGAAGGGGGTTCGCCGCTCCGGCGGCGCAACGCCAGGAACAAGGAAGGAGTCGGCCCTCGGGCCGGCTCCTTTCCTTTTGGGCTTCTCGCGCGGCCTCGGCAGCGAGGTGCAAAAGCGCTTGTCCCCCGGAAGCGCCGCGCGCTAAGCGGTCGCCACTTCCCCCCAGCAAGGATTTGAGATGCGCATCGCGATGATCGGCACGGGCTATGTCGGCCTCGTTTCCGGCGCCTGCTTTTCCGATTTCGGGCATGATGTCGTCTGCGTCGACAAGGATTCCGGCAAGATCGAGGCGCTCCGGCAGGGCAAGATGCCGATCTTCGAGCCCGGCCTCGACAAACTGGTCGAGCGCAACGTCCAGGGCGGGCGGCTCGCTTTCACCACCGACCTCGAGCAGGGCGTGGCCGGCGCCGAGGCGGTGTTCATCGCGGTCGGGACCCCCTCGCGCCGCGGCGACGGCCATGCCGACCTCAGCTACGTCTTCGGCGCTGCCGAGGAGATCGCCCGGGCTTTGCGCGGTCCGGCGGTGGTGGTGACCAAGTCGACCGTGCCGGTCGGCACCGGCGACGAGGTCGAACGCATCATCCGCGAGACCGCGCCGGACACCCGGGCCTGGGTCGTCTCCAACCCGGAATTCCTGCGCGAGGGTGCGGCGATCGAGGATTTCAAGCGACCGGACCGGATCGTCGTCGGGACCGACGACGCTGAAGCGGCCGAGGTGATGCGGGAAATCTACCGGCCGCTCTATCTCAACAAGGCGCCGCTGCTGTTCACGGGCCGGCGAACGGCCGAGCTGATCAAATATGCCGCCAACGCCTTCCTCGCGACCAAGATCACCTTCATCAACGAAATCTCGGACCTGTGCGAAATCGTCGGCGCCGACGTCCAGGACGTCGCCCGCGGCATCGGTCTCGACAATCGCATCGGGGCCAAGTTCCTCCACGCCGGGCCGGGCTATGGCGGTTCCTGCTTCCCCAAGGACACGCTCGCTCTGCTGAAGACCGCCGAGGATCATCAGGCGCCGCTCCGCATCGTCGAATCGGTGGTGAAGGTGAATGAGGCCCGCAAGCGCGCCATGGGCCGCAAGGTAGTGCAGGCGCTGGGCGGCGATGCGCGCGGGCGGACGGTGGCCCTTCTCGGACTGACCTTCAAGCCCAACACCGACGACATGCGCGACGCGCCCTCGCTCAGCATCGTCCAGGCGCTTCAGGATGCGGGCGCATCGGTTCGCGGCTACGATCCGGAAGGGACGGAGCAGGCCAGGCCGCTGATGCCGGGGGTCGAATTCCTCGACAGCCCCTATCGCGCCGCAGCCGGCGCGGACGCCGCGGTCCTCGTCACCGAATGGGATGTGCTTCGGGCGCTTGATCTCAGGCGCCTCGCCCAGGATATGGCCCAGCCGGTCTTCGTCGACCTGCGCAGCGTCTATCCCCCCGAGGAGGTCGAGGAGGCCGGGTTGCGCTGGTTCGGGATCGGGCGCGCGCCGCGCGGCTGAACAGGCGGCAACCGTTGCAGCGCGGGTTCGTTCACCCCTCGCCGAAGAGGAGGAAGAGAATGAAGCTCGCCCACCTGCTGATCCCGGGCTTTTCAGCCCTCGCAATCGCCGCCTGCGCGACCGACACCGGCGCCGCCGACGCCGGCGATCCCGGCCCGCCGGCCGCCGTTTCGACGATCGGCCCGCCGAGCCTCTCCGCCGACCTGCGCGACTCCGCCGGACGGATCCGGGCCCGGGCGACGGCGGAATCGTCCGGCGACAGCCTCAGGATCCGGGTCGAGGCGGTGAGCATGAGCCCCGGCTCCTATGGCGCGCATCTCCACACTGTCGGCCGCTGCGACCCGCCCGATTTCGGCTCGGCCGGGCCGCACTGGAACCCGACCAACCAGAAGCATGGCAAGGACAATCCGGCCGGAATGCACAAGGGCGACCTGCCCAACCTCCTGGTCGGAAGCGACGGCCGCGGCAGCTTCGAATATACGATCCCCGATGCGGGCCTGTCGGGAATGCTTCCCAACCGGCTCATCGACGCCGATGGCGCCGCCGTGGTGATCCACGCCGCCGCGGACGATTTCCGGACCGATCCGTCGGGCAATAGCGGCGCCCGGATCGCCTGCGGGGTGCTCGGCTAAATCGCTTCGCCGGCGGCTCGGGCGCGGTCGACCTTGGTCGCTTCGAGCTCGGCGATTCGGCGCGAGGCGATCCAGAGCGCGATGAGGGTGAAGGGCGGCACGACGTAGAGGGCGAAGATGCCGGTCGCGAGATCGCCCGTCACCACCGACATCTTGCCGGCATAATAAGGGCCTAGCGCCAGGCCCACCATCGTCGTGCCGAGCACATAGGTCGCGCCGGCGGTCGCGCGCATCCGCGGGATGACGAGATCCTGGAGGGTGGCGACGGCGGCACCGACCCAGGCCGAGGCCAGCATGTGAGCGACCGGGTTCACCCAGTAGAAAGCGGCGAGGCTGTCGGTGGTCAGAAGGAAGGCGACGAACGGGATCGGGAGAATGACCGAGAGCATGTTGACGAAGATCCGGCCCCTCGGATCGCGCTGCCGCCACAGGTCCGACAGATAGCCGCCGAAGATCACCCCCGCGGCCGCGGAGAAGGCCGCGGACCAGCCGATGATGAAGCCGATTTCCTCCTTGGCCTTCATTCCGGCGATGAAGCGGGCGGGCTCGAGCGCTCCGCCGTAGAAATTCTGCTCGACATAATGGGGTACCCAGAAGCTGGTGGCGTAGGTGACGAAGGAGATGCTTCCGAAGGCGACGGCGAGGGTGACCACGACGGGAGTGCCCCAGATGAGGCGGTAGACGGGCAGGTCGCGGTGCCTGAGCGACTGGACCCAGGAGAAGATGGCGTAGACTCCGAGCCCGTAGGCGGCCCATTGCGGCCCGTCGCCGGTGAGCCGGTAGAGGCCGTAGGCGCCGGCCAGGACTCCCGCGAGCGCGATCAGGTTGAGCTTCAGAGCGCCCGGAATGCGCGAGACGCTGAGCAGGGTCAAAGGCGGGAGGATCGCGACCAGCTCGCGCCCGAACTCCCGCCAGGCATTGGGCCGGACGATCGGCTGGGGAAGGCCGTCCGACGCGCCGCGCTGCGGCTCGCGAAGGGTCAGCACCCACAAGGCGAGCAGCAGTCCGGGTATGCCGACGGCGAGGAAGGCCGCCTGCCAGCCGGCGAGGCCCAGCGGCGCCGAGGCGGGATCGGGAAAGGCGCCGTTCCAGCGCGCCACGACGAAGCCGCCGATCGGCAGGCTGAGCGCTCCGCCGATGTAGAGGCCGCTCGAATAGATTGAGAGGGCGGTTGCCCGCCGCTCCTTCGGGAACCAGTCGGAGATCATCGAATAAGCGGCGGGCGATGCGCTCGCCTCGCCGATGCCGACCCCGATCCTCGCTGTGGCCAGCATCGCGAAGCTGCTGGCGAAGCCCGACATGGCGGTCATGGACGACCATAAGGCCAGGCCCATCGCCATCAGCCGGCCGCGATACCAGCTGTCCGCCAGCCTCCCGAGCGGGATTCCGAACAGGGCGTAGAAGACGGCGAAGGCGGTGCCGTAGAGGAAGCCGATCTGGGCGTCGGAGACCGAGAGGTCGCGCTTGATGTCGCCGACCAGGATGGAGAGGATCTGCCGGTCGATGAAGTTGACGACATAGACCAGCACGAGGACGATCAGGGCGTACCAGGCATAGCTGCCGATGCGGCTCGGCGGGGCGGAGGCTTGAGCGCTTGCTGCTGGGTTGGACGCCATACACCCTCGCGTTGTGCTTTTACCGGCATCTGGCTAGCAGAGCGGCGCGCTTTGGCAACAAGGCATGAGCAATGAAGACAGCCGTCCTGTTCGTCTGCCTCGGCAACATCTGCCGTTCGCCGCTCGCCGAGGCGGCGTTCCGGCGCGAGGCGGAACGGCTCGGCCTGGAGGTCGAGATCGACTCCGCCGGCACCGGCGACTGGCATATCGGCTACCCGCCCGATCCCCGCGCAGCGGCGGTGGCGGCGCGGAACGGAGTCGACATCTCGGATCTGAGGGCTCGGCAGGTGACGGCCGACGACTTCCGCCGCTTCGACCATATCGTCGCGCTCGACTCCAAGAATCTGCGGGACCTGGAGCGGCTGCGGCCGGCGGACGGCAAGGCGCGGCTGTCGCTGCTGCTCGATCATGTCGACGGCCGGCAGGGACAGGCGGTGGCGGATCCCTATTATGGCGAGGACAGCCATTTCGACTCGGCCTGGGACGACGTTACCGCCGGCGCCCAGGCGCTGGCGCGCAGGATCGCAGAGGGCGAATGACGGCCTTCGCCCGGCGGGTGGCGGCGCTGGCCGGGCTTGCCGAGGACCGGCTCGAACGGCTCGCCGGCGGCGATCTTTCCGAAGCCCTGCTGGTGCGCCGCCCCGACGGGCGCTGCACGGTCGCCAAGCGCGACACGGGGGCCGGCGCCGAAGCGGCGATGCTTCGAGCGATCGCGGCAGCGGGCGTTCCGGCACCTTTGGTCGAGGGGGAGCATGATGGGGTCCTCCTGCTCGAGCATGTCGCGAACGACCGGGTTTTCAGCCCCGCCGCCTGGGCCGACGTCGGTGCGGCCCTGAGGCGGCTCCACGGCCATCAGGGCGAGCAATATGGCTGGGTCTGCGACTACCAGATCGGGTCGGTCGGGATCGACAATCGCGAGCGCCGCGACTGGCCCCTTTTCTGGTGGGAGCAAAGGCTCGCCGCCACCGCGGCCGTGCTCGACCGCCCGTGGCGCGCCCGGATCGGCCGGCTCGCAGAGCAGGCCGGCGACCTTCTCCCGCCGGCGCCGGCGCCGTCGCTCCTGCATGGCGATTTGTGGAGCGGCAACATCCTCGTCGCCGAGGGCCGCCTCGCCGCCCTCATCGATCCCTGCTGCTATTACGGCCATGCCGAGGTCGACCTCGCCATGCTGACCCTGTTCGACACGCCGGGCGAGAGCTTCTGGGAGGCCTATGGCGCGCCGGGAGCGGGCTGGGAGGAGCGCCGCGCCTGCTACCAGCTCTTCCCGGCGCTTCTCCACCTGCGGCTGTTCGGCGAGGCCTATGCCGGGATGGTCGACCGGCTTCTGACCCGGCTCGGCGCCTGATCAGTCGAGCGGATAGCGTTCGGCCAGGGAGTAGAGCGGGCCTTCGGGGGTCAGGCGGCTCTCGTAGAGGCAGAATTGCTCGACCGCGAAAGGCGGGCTCGAAATTCCGCCCGATCGCTCGAGCAGCGACCGCAGCGGCCCGGCGCCGCGGGGCAGCCGGGCGATAGTGATGTGCGGCATGTACGAACGCCGGTCGGGCGGCACTCCGACCCGCACCAGGGCTTGATCGACCTTCTTGTGAAGCGCCTTGAGCGGCTCGTGCGGGGTGACCCCGGCCCAGAGCGTCACCGGCTCCCCGCGGCGATCGAAATCGCCGAGACCGTTGAGAGCGATCGAGAAGCGGGGGTGGTGAACTCCGCTCAGAGCGGCGTCGACGTCGCGGGCCTGATGCCGGTCGACCTCGCCGATGAAGCGCAGGGTCAGGTGCAGCTGGTCCTCGCCGAGCCAGCGCGCGCCGGCCACTCCGCCCATCAGATCGAGAAGATGGGCGCGGACCGTTCCGGGCGGGCGGATCGCGACGAACAGGCGGTGCATGGCCGCCTCCTTAGCGGCCGGAACGGGGCTGAGTACCGGTTTTCCTTGAATGTACCCCTAAATCCCCCGATATTGGGTCCACGCGGCGTCGCATTCGCCGCGAAAGGAGAGAGTTCAAAATGGCTAACGGATTTGACCCGCGCGCGACCGCCGCGCCGCATACGGCCACCACGGCCGGCCGCGAAGGCGTCGCCTTCGACGCGGGCCTGCGGTCCTACATGCTGTCGGTCTACAATTACATGGCCTCGGGCGTTCTGCTCACCGGCATCGTCGCTCTGGCCATGGTCTACACCGGGGCTGTCCAGGCCCTGTACAACCCGCAGACCGGCAGTGCGACCGGCCTCGGCTGGATCCTCATGCTGGCGCCGCTCGGCCTCGTCTTCTGGCTGAGCTTCGGAATCAACCGGATGTCGACGTCGACCGCCAAGGCGGCCTTCTTCGGCTATGCCGGATTGCTCGGCGCGTCGCTGTCGACCATCCTGCTCGTCTATACGGGATCGTCGGTCGCCCAGACCTTCTTCGCGACCGCGGCGGCGTTCGGAAGCCTCAGCCTCTGGGGCTATACGACCAAGCGCGACCTGAGCGGCTGGGGGAGCTTCCTCATGGTCGGGCTGGTCGGCCTGATCGTCGCCTCGATCCTCAACATCTTCTGGCCGAGCGGGCCGATGGGCCTGGCGATCAGCGCCGTCGGCGTCCTGATCTTCGCCGGCCTCACCGCCTACGACACCCAGACGATCAAGAGCATGTATTTCGCCGTCCGCGGCACCGACTTCGAAGGCAAGTCGGCGATCATGGGCGCGCTGCATCTCTATCTGGACTTCATCAACATGTTCCTCTTCCTGCTGCGCTTCATGGGCAGCCGGGACTGAGGCCAGGTCCGGACACGGAAAGGCCCGGCGGAAACGCCGGGCCTTTTTTTTGGCTCTACCTGAGCACGATTCCGACGTGGGAGGTCAGGAAGTCCAGGGTCCGCTGCCAGGCGAGCCTGGCCGCGGCCTCGTTGTAGCGCTCCGCCGAGGTGTCGTTGTGGAAGGCGTGGCCGACGCCCGGATAGACGTGGCTCTCCACCTCCTTGCCGGCCGACTTCAGCGCCGCCGCCCAGGGGAGGCCGGTCGAATTCACCCGCTCGTCCTTCTCCGCATAATGAAGCAGCATCGCCGCCTCGACCCGAGGCGCCAGCGAGGCGTCCGGAGCCGGGCCGTAGAAGGGAATGCCCGCATCGAGCGCCGGGCCTGCCGCGACCGCGATCAGGTTCACCATTGCCCCGCCCCAGCAGAAGCCGACCGCGCCCACCTGGCCATTCGCTCCGGGAAGCGATTTCAGGACCTGCAGGGTGGCGACGGCATCGGCGGCCGACCGGGCTAGATCGAGCTTGCCGATCGCGTCGCGGGCCGCATCCTGATCGGCCGGAGTGCCGCCGCCCGGCGACAGGAAATCGGGTGCCAGAGCCCGGTAGCCGGCGACCGCGAGACGGCGCGCGACGTCCTCGATATGGGCGTTGAGGCCCCTATTCTCGTGGACGACGAGGACGGAGCCCAGCGGCGCCTTCGCCCTCCGGGACTCGGCCTGGTAACCTTCATAGCTCCGCCCACCGACCCGCCAGCGCATGCGCCGGCCGACAATCCGGCGGTCGTCGGCCGGGACGATGGCGGCCGCGGCGGGATCGGCCGCAATCGCCTGCAGGAGGACGGCCGCGGCGGCGGCGCTGCCGGCGATCCGGCTGAGCTCCGCCATGAAGGCGCGGCGGTCCATGCCTTCGTGGGTGTAGCGGTCGTAAAGGGCGACGGCGGCTTTGCGGGCGTCCTTCATCTTCAGCTCGCCGACGGCTGGGGACGGTTCTGGACCTGCTCGGACAAAGCGTCGTCCAGCTCCGCCGCCCGCTTCGCCGCCGGCCGCTCCGCCAGGCGCGCATAATAAGCCTCGAACGTGGGGCGCTTCGGGATCGTCCCGAACATCAGGCCCCAGCCGATCTGCGCCCCGACATAGACGTCGGCGGCGGTGAATTGCTCGCCGCAGATATAGGGTCCCTCGCGCACCGCGGTCTCGAGCGCGTCGATCGTCTGCTCGTAGGAGCCATAGCCCGCCATCGCCGACTTGTCCGGCGGAGCGAGCAGCCCGAGCGCCTTGCCGGTCACCGCCGCCTCGACCGGCCCCGCAGCGAAGAACAGCCAGCGATAATAAGGGCCTCGGCGGGGATTGCCCGGCGGCGGCGCGAGGCCGGCGTCGGGAAAGGCGTCGGCCAGGTAGGCGCAGATGGCGCCGCCTTCGGTGACGACCGTGTCGCCGTGGCGGATGGCCGGGACCTTGCCCATCGGGTTGATGGCGAGATAGTCGGGCGCCTTCATCGTGGTGCCATATTCGAGAAGCACCGTCTCATAGTCGCAGCCCACCTCCTCCAGCATCCAGCGGGCGATCCGCCCGCGCGACATCGGGTTGGTGTAGAAGGTGAGGCTGGTCTCGAACATGGCGGCGCTCCTTCGTGTCAGGGCTCGCCCATAGCGTCGCCCCCGCGAAAGCGGGAGTCCGTACGGCAAGCGCCCGCCCCTGGCACCCGCCGTCACCCTGAACTTGTTTCAGGGTCCAGTCCTCCGGCGGCACGGCGGCTCCCGCCCTGGATCCTGAAACAAGTTCAGGATGACGAGGGAGGACGCCGCCCGGCGCTATATTCCCCCTCGGTCAGGCCTGCTCCTCCGGCTGGCCCTGCTCGCCTTCGGGCTCGGCGGCCTTCTTGCTGCGCTTCTTGCTCGGCTTTGGCGCCGCCGGGACCATTTCGAAGCTGGGGGCGTCGTCCTTGATGGTGACCTTGACCTCGCCGCCGTGGATGAGCTTGCCGAACAGCAATTCCTCGGCCAGCGGCTGCTTGATCTTTTCCTGGACGAGGCGGCCCATCGGGCGGGCGCCGTAGAGCTTGTCATAGCCGCGCGCCGTCAGCCACTTCCGGGCATCGTCGTCGAGGTCGATATGGACGTTGCGGTCCGCCAGCTGCAATTCGAGCTGGAGGATGAACTTGTCGACGACCCGGGCGACGACCTCGGTGGGGAGGTAGCTGAACGGAACGATCGCATCGAGGCGGTTGCGGAATTCGGGCGTGAACATCCGCTTGATCGCTTCCTCGTCCTCGCCTTCGCGCGTGTTGTTGCCGAAGCCCAAGCCCTCGCGCGCCATGTCGCTGGCGCCCGCATTGGTGGTCATGATCAGGATGACGTTGCGGAAATCGACCGTCTTGCCGTGATGGTCGGTGAGCCGGCCATTGTCCATGATCTGGAGAAGGATGTTGAACAGGTCGGGATGCGCCTTTTCGATCTCGTCGAGCAGCAGCACGGAGTGCGGATGCTGGTCGACGGCATCGGTCAGCAGGCCGCCCTGATCGTAGCCGACATAGCCCGGAGGCGCGCCGATCAGCCGGCTGACCGAGTGGCGCTCCATATATTCGGACATGTCGAAGCGCTGCAGCGGGATGCCCATGATCGAGGCGAGCTGGCGCGCGACCTCGGTCTTGCCGACTCCGGTGGGTCCGCTGAACAGATAGGAGCCGATCGGCTTGTCCGGGTCGCGAAGCCCGGCGCGCGACAGCTTGATCGCCGAGGCGAGCCGGTTGATCGCCTCGTCCTGGCCGAAGACGACCCGTTTCAGGTCGCGGTCGAGATGCTCCAATGTCTTCTTGTCGTCGGACGAGACGCTCTTCGCCGGGATTCGGGCGATGGTCGAGATTACCGCCTCGATCTCCTTGGTGGTGATCGTCTTCTTGCGCTTGTTGGGCGGCACCAGCATCTGCATCGCTCCGACCTCGTCGATCACGTCGATCGCCTTGTCGGGCAGCTTGCGGTCGTTGATGTAGCGGGCGCTGAGCTCGACCGCCGCCTTGATCGCGTCGGTCGTGTATTTGACCTTGTGATGCTCCTCGAACGCGGTCCGAAGGCCGGCGAGGATCTTGACCGTATCCTCGATCGTCGGCTCGTTGACGTCGATCTTCTGGAAGCGCCGGAGCAGGGCCCGGTCCTTCTCGAAATGGTTGCGGAACTCCTTGTAGGTGGTCGAGCCGATGCAGCGGATCGTCCCGCCGGAAAGGGCCGGCTTCAAGAGGTTCGAGGCATCCATCGCGCCGCCCGAAGTGGCGCCGGCGCCGATCACGGTGTGGATCTCGTCGATGAACAGGATCGAATCGGTCAGCTTCTCGAGCTCGGTCACCACCGCCTTGAGCCGCTCCTCGAAATCGCCGCGATAACGGGTGCCGGCGAGCAGTGCGCCCATGTCGAGCGCGTAGATGACGGACCCCTTGAGGACCTCGGGAACGTCGCCCTCGACAATCTTGCGGGCGAGGCCCTCGGCGATGGCGGTCTTGCCGACTCCGGGATCGCCGACATAGAGCGGGTTGTTCTTCGAGCGGCGGCAGAGGATCTGGACGGTCCGGTCGACCTCCGGGCCGCGGCCGATCAGCGGATCGACCCGGCCGCTCAGCGCCTTCTCGTTCAAATTGACGGTGAACTGCTTGAGGGCGCTCTCATTCTTCTTCTTGCCCTCTTCGGGCTTGGAATCCTCGGCGCCTTTGACCTCCTGCGGCTCCGAGGCGGCCTCGCCCTTGCCGACGCCGTGGCTGATATAGCTGACCGCGTCGAGGCGGCTCATGTCCTGCTGCTGGAGGAAATAGACGGCATAGCTCTCGCGCTCGGAGAACAAGGCGACGAGGACGTTGGCGCCGGTCACCTCGTCGCGGCCCGAGGACTGGACGTGGAGGATGGCGCGCTGGACGACCCGCTGGAAGCCGCTGGTCGGCGATGGATCGGTCTGGCCGTCGACCTTCAAGGCCTCCAATTCGCTGTCGAGATAGGCTCGGACCGCTTCCTTCAGCTCGCGAAGGTCGACTCCGCAGGCGCTCATCACCTTGGAGGCGTGGGCGTCCTCGGTCAGAGCGAGCAGCAGATGCTCGAGAGTCGCATATTCGTGCCGGCGGCCGCTGGCTTCCGCGAGGGCGGTATGCAGGGTCTGTTCGAGTTCGCGGGCGAAGGAAGGCAATTCAACTACTCCTATAAGCCCGCAAAAAATTCACGGACTACACGGCCTCAATGTCGGACGTCGCACTGCCGGCATCAAGCGCACCTCCAAAAAAGCTGGGGAAAAGGCGTTAAGTTCCCCGGGCTTCGTCATTTCTTGAATAACTGCTCAGCGCTTGCCCGGTGGTTAACCGCAGCGTCGATCTTGGCGCGAACCCGAACGATTTCCGCCTCCAGCGCCTCGATCCGGGCGTGGAGCTCGTCGACCGACAGCGGATCGAGGTCCTGCCGGCCCAGCAGCGCCAGCGGATCTTCCGGCTTGTTCGGGAAGAGCTCGTCCAGGTCCATGGCCGGGAGAATCCCCTGTCGCACCCCCGCCTGTCAAGCTAGGCATGGATCATGGTCGAAATCCCCGACACGATGATCGCGATAGACCCGGCCGGTCCGGGCGGACCCGAGGTGCTGCAACCGGTCGAGCGGCCCGTTCCGGAGCCCGGGAACGATGAAGTCCTGATCAAGGTGGCGGCTGCGGGCGTCAACCGGCCGGACGTCATGCAGCGGCTCGGCTTCTATCCGCCGCCGCCCGGAGCGCCGTCGATCCCCGGCCTCGAGGTCGCCGGGATGATCGTGGACACGGGGCCGGGCGCGGCCATGGAGATGGTCGGCATGTCGGTCTGCGCGCTGGTGCCCGGCGGCGGCTATGCGGAATATGCCGTCGCGCATGCCGATATCTGCCTGCCCGTGCCTCGCGGCTTCACAATGGTGGAGGCGGCGGCGCTGCCCGAGACCTTCTTCACCGTCTGGTCAAACCTCTTCCAGCGCGGCGGCGCCAAGGCGGGAGATACCGTACTCGTCCATGGCGGCACCAGCGGCATCGGCACCACCGCCATCCTCCTCGGCAAGGCCTTCGGCCTCACCGTCATCGTCACCGCAGGCTCGGCGGATAAATGCGCGCGCGCGCTCGAGATCGGCGCCGCCCACGCGATCGACTACAAGGCGCAGGATTTCGTCGAGGCGGTCGGGCGCCTGACCGACGGCGCCGGAGTCGCGGTGGTGCTGGACATGGTCGGAGGCGATTATGTGCCGAGGAACCTGGCCTGCCTCGCCGACGAAGGCCGGCACGTCTCCATCGCCGCGCAGCGGGGACCCAGGGTCGAGATCCCGTTGTGGGACGTGATGCGCAAGCGCCTCACCCTCACCGGCTCGACGCTCCGAGCCCGCTCGGCGGTTTTCAAGGCGGCCCTCGCCGACGAGCTCAGGCGCGAGGTCTGGCCGCATCTGGAGGCCGGCCGAATCCGGCCGGTGGTTCACTCGGTCTTCCCGCTCGCCGAGGCGGCAGCGGCCCACCGACTGATGGAGAGCGGCGACCATGTCGGCAAGATCGTCCTGGAGGTGGGGTGACCGAAGTCGCGACTCCTCCCTGGCCTCAGTCGCGCGGCACGAAAGCGGGCAACGGCCCCCAGAAGAGCGTATTGCGATTGTTCGAGGACAGATAAACGTCGTCCGCCCAGCTTACCCTCACCGTGGCGATCCCCGCATTGAGCGCAAGCACCTGCACTTCCGCATTCATCACCTGGAAGACGGCGCCGCCGCCGACGGGAACGCCGCGTACCTGAGGCCAGTCGCCGATATTGCGCGAGAAGACCAGATCCAGCCGCATCTTGGCCGCTTCGCTCTTGCCCAAAAGCTTGAACGCCACGGTCAGCGCGGACGGGAATTGGTCGACGTCGACCTGGCGATAGCCGCCGGGCCTCGGCAGGGGCTGGGCGCCGCTGATACTGCCCCGGGCCGTGGGCGGGCCGCCATATTTGTCGTAGACGGAAAAAGTCCTGTCGAAGCGGCCGTCACCGTCGCTGTCGACGAGACAGGGCCGCTGGTCGAGTATCGGGATGAAGAGGGTTCGCGCCTTGTTTCCTGCCGACCGGTCCTTGATCGTGCAGTAGGCGATCTTCCCCTCATCGTTGAAGACCAGATAGAGGAAGGTGCCTTCCGGAAGCGTGTCGTTGCCGACGGCGAGCGGCTCGGTCAGTCGGACCAGCCTGACCGGAAGCAGCCTTTGCTCGAAAAAGGGGACGCCCGTCGCGACGGAGCCCGGGCTCTCCGCGACGACCGGCTTGAGCCGCCAGTAGGTTCTGATCCTTTCCGCGGACGCAGGCGTCGCTGCGGCCGCAGTCGCCGCCCCGGCAATAATGGCCAGGGAAATCTTGCGTCGAAGCTTGCCCTGCACGCCGTCCCCCTCCAGAGAGCCTGCGTACGTTCTGCCCTCGGTACGATCAAGTGGAGTCCGGCCGGCGCCTGCTGCCGGTTGCGGACTCGGGCCTCCGGTGCCACGCATTGCGCATGACCGAAAAGCTGATCCTCCACGAATATTCGCAGTCCGGGAATTGCTACAAGATCCGGCTGACCGCGGCGCTTCTCGGCCTGCCGCTGGAGCGGCGCGAATATGACATCATGAAAGGGGAGACCCGGACGCCGGACTTTCTGGCCAAGGTCAACGCCAACGGGCGCATCCCGGTCCTGCAGGTCGGCGACCGCTTCATCCCGGAAAGCAACGCCGCCTGCTTCTACCTCGCCGACGGCTCGCCGCTGGTGCCCGAGGATCGCTTCGACCGCGCCGACATGCTTCGCTGGATGTTCTTCGAGCAATATAATCACGAGCCCAATGTCGCGACGATGCGCTTCTGGCTCGCCTTCGTCGGCGAGGCGCGGCTGAGCGACCTGCAGCGCTCGCTGCTTGCGGGCAAGCGCGAGGCCGGCGAGGCGGCGCTGAGGCTGATGGACGAGCATCTCGCCGGTCGACACTTCCTCGCCGCCGGCCGGCTGACGCTCGCCGACATCGCCCTTTATGCCTACACGCATGTGGCGGAAGAGGGCGGCTTCGACCTCGGCGCCTATCCGGCCGTAACGGCCTGGCTGGCTCGGGTGGCCTCTGCGCCCGGCTACGCGCCGATGAGCGCCTGATCGTCCCGGCCTTCGCCGGGGTGACGATCACTCGCTCGGCGGGCAGTCATTGTCGGCGGAGCAGGCGGCGACCAAAGCGAGCAGGATCACCGCGACCGCGCCGACTCCGATCGCCACCCAGCCCAGGGTCGAGACCCCCTGCTTTCGCCCTTCCGGCCCGCGGCCGCCCTGCGCCAGCCGCGAGACCGGCGTTCCAGCGAGGCTGAGCCGGATCTTCGAATCGGCGCCCGAGAATCCGAGCTCGGCGCCTTTGGCGAAGCGAAGCTCGCCTGTGGCGCCGCTGCGCATTGTCGAGGTCAGGGCGAGGCCGGCCTGGGGCTTTTCGTTGCGGCCCCCGAGCGGGATCCGCAGCCGGGCGCCGGCGAAGGCGCTTGCCTGGCTGGGCATGTTCGGGCCCTCGCGGCTCAGCTCCGCGGCGGCGGCAGGCTGTGCCGTCAGTGCGATCTGGCCGGCCAGAAGCGCGGCGATCATCAAGCTTTTCATCGTGTCTCTCCCGGCTGCCTCAGTCGTGAGGCTCGCTCATTTCCACGTAGAACCAAACGGCGGTGCCGACCACGGCGGCGGCGGCGGCGATTCCGATCCAGCCGAGCGTCGAGACCCCGAGCTTGCGCCCGCCGGGACCCGATCCGCCCTGCGCCAGTTGCGAGACGGGCGTGCCGCCGAGCGACAGCCGGACCTTGTCGTCCCCGGCAAAGCCCAGCTCCACGCCTTTGGAGAATCGAAGCGTTCCGGTTTCGCCGCTGCGCTGGGTCGCGGTGACGGCGAGGCCGGCCTGGGCTTTCTCCTTCGCCGCTCCGAGCGGAATGCGCAACCGGGCGCCGGCGAAGCTGGCGACCTGGCTCGGTCCGGAAACGGCCTCGCGCGGCAGCTCGGCGGCGGCCGCAGGCTGCGCCAGAGCCATGGCAAGCGCGCCGCAGAGCGCGGCGCTCCTCATCTTCCTCATATCTTCCTTCCCCCCGGGGGTTCGAACAGGCCCGGTCGAGCGGGCTCGTTGATAAGGATGCCCGGGAGTACCGCTCCGGATGTGCCCAGCCGAAAAAAATTCGCGCTGGCCTCGTAAAGATCGAGATTCGACCTTCTGCGCGCGCGGCATTCATCTTGCCCCGCGGCCCCGGCTGCACTAGATCGCTCCCAACGTACGGCCGCTCCGGGAAGGGGCGGCCCTTCTTGTTTTTGGAGACGAACAGTGGCCCAGCCGCTCATGCCCCATGCGACCGCTTCCTGGCTGGTCGACAACAGCTCGCTCACCTTCGAGCAGATTGCCGAATTCTGCGGCCTCCACATCCTCGAGGTGCAGGCGATCGCGGACGATACCGCCGCGACCAAGCTCACCGGACGGGACCCGATCCGGGCCGGCGAGCTGAACCAGGAGGAGATCGACCGGGGCCAGGCCGATTCGAGCTACAAGCTCAAGATCCAGAAGGAGCCGGACCAGACCCGCCGCACCAAGGGGCCGCGCTACACGCCCGTGTCGAAGCGCCAGGACAAGCCCGACGGAATCGCCTGGATCATCCGCAACCACCCCGAGATTTCCGACGGCCAGATCGGCAAGCTGATCGGCACGACGCGCACCACCATTGCGGCGATTCGTGACCGGAGCCACTGGAACATCGCCAACATCCAGCCCAAGGATCCCGTCACGCTCGGCCTCTGCTCGCAGCGCGAGCTGGACGCGATCGTCGCCAAGGCCGCGAAGGCGGCGGGGATCGAGCCCGCGCCGCAGGATCACCGGCTGGCCGGCGACCGCGAGGCGCTGATCGAGGAGCTTCGCCGCGAGCGGGAGACCGCCGCCCGCGAAGCCGAGGCCGCCCATGCCGCCGAGGACGCCGGCCAAGCCGCCCCGCGCGAGCCTACGGCCGATGACCTCTTCAAGAGCTGAGCCGGCCAGCCCCGACGTCTCGCTCACCGATCCGGACGAGGCGTACAGCCATAAGGGCCTGACCTACCCGCTCGGCCGCCGCGGTCCCGACACGGGGGAGATCATCCCGCTCGCCGACGGCGTCGGCTGGGCGAGGTTGCCCATCCCCGGCTCGCTCAAGCATATCAACGTCTGGATCCTCGACGACGGCGAGGGCGTCGCCCTGGTCGACACCGGCCTCGACATCCCAGCCTGCCGGGAGGCCTGGGAAGCGCTGTTCGACGGCCCGCTCGCCGGGCGCCGGGTCACGCGCATCATCTGCACCCATTTCCATCCCGACCATCTCGGCCTCGCCGGATGGCTGACCGAGCGGTTCGCAGTTCCGCTGTGGATGACCCGCGGCGAATGGCTGTTCGGCCGGATGCTGGCGAGCGACGTGCGCGATTCTCCGCCCAAGGAAGCGGTCGCCCATTGGCGGGCGGCCGGCTGGGAGGAAGCCCGGATCGATGCGGAAGCGGCGAAAGGCTGGGGCCGCTTCTCCTCCGTCGTCAGCCCGATCCCGGTCAGCTTCGTGCGTATGGAGGAAGGCGACCGGCTCCGGGTGGGCGCGCGTGAGTGGCGAATCCTGATCGGCAACGGCCATTGCCCCGAACATGCCTGCCTGATCGAAGACGAAGCCGGGCTGATGATCGCCGGCGACCAGGTGCTTCCGAGGATCACCTCCAACGTCTCGCTCAGCCTCAGCGAGCCGGAGGCCGATCCCCTCGGCGACTGGCTCGCCTCCATCGAGAAGCTGAAGGGCCTGCCCGACTCCCTCCTCGTCCTCCCCTCGCACGGCGAGCCCTTCACCGGCCTCCACGCCCGCCTCGACGCGCTCGCCCATGGCCACCGGGACCGGCTGGACGCCCTCCATGCGAAGCTCGATCAGCCGCGGCGGGCGGTCGACTGCTTCGGGACGCTTTTCGCCCGTCAGGTCGACGACAACATGCTCGGCCTGGCCACAGGCGAGGCCCTGGCGCATCTGAGGCACCTCGAGGTCGAAGGCCGGGCTGTGCGCGAGGCGCGAGACGGCGTCCATTGGTACCGGGCCGCCTGAGCCTTGACCCCGATTGCCTCGCGGCTCATTGCTCCCACCATGTCCGATCAGCCCGAAGCCATTTCCGAGCTCAGCTTCGAAGCCGCGCTGAAGCGGCTCGAGGAGATCGTTCGCCGGCTGGAGAGCGGCGAGGCGCCGCTGGACGAATCGATCGATCTCTATGGCGAGGGCGATCGCCTGCGCCAGCAATGCGAGGCTCGGCTGCAGGCGGCGCAGGCCAAGATCGAGAAGATCCAGCTGGGCCGCGACGGCCAGCCGAGCGGCACCGCTCCGTTCGATTCCGACTGAGCCGCCGCTCGTGGCGGATTCCTCGCTCATGGAAGCGCTCGCCCAGGTCCGGGCGGAGATCGACGCTTTCTTCTCGGATCTCCTCGCCGTTCCGCCGGACCCGCGGGGGCCGCTCTACCAGGCGATGGGCTATGCCGCGATCGGCGGCGGCAAAAGGCTGAGGCCGCTGCTCGTCGTCGCCTCGTCGGCGCTGTTCCATACCGCCCGCCAGCGCGCCGTCCGGGTCGGAGCGGCGGTCGAGTGCATCCATGCCTATTCGCTGATCCACGACGATTTGCCGGCGATGGACGACGACGATCTGCGCCGCGGCAAGCCGACCCTTCACAGGGCCTTTGACGAAGCCATCGCCATCCTCGCCGGCGACGCCCTCCATGCGCTCGCCTTCGAGATCGTGGCGGACGAGGCGACTCACGAGGATCCGTTCGTCCGCGCCGAGCTGGTCGGCGAGCTGGCCCGGGCGGCGGGACCGGCGGGAATGGCCGGCGGCCAGATGATGGATCTCGCCGCCGCCCGCGAGACGCTCGATCTCGCCGCGGTCACCCGCCTCCAGCAATTGAAGACCGGGGCTCTGATCGGATTCTGCCTCGAGGCCGGAGCGATCATGGGCCGGGTGCCCCCCGAGCGGCGGACGAAGCTGCGCGGCTATGCCCGCGACGTCGGCCTCGCCTTCCAGATCGCCGACGACCTGCTCGACGAGGAGGGGCAGGAGGAGAAGACCGGAAAGAAGGTGGGCAAGGACCGCGCCAAGGGCAAGGAGACGTTCGTCACCCTGCTCGGGCGCGAGCGCGCGCGCCGCCAGGCCGAGCTGCTCGTCGCCCAGGCGATCGACTATCTGAAGAGCTACGGCCCCGAAGCGGACCTGCTTCGCGCCATTGCGCGCTTCGCGGTGGAGCGGGACCATTGATCAGGCTAAGGGGGGACGAATGAGGACTGGCGTCTATCCCGGCACGTTCGACCCGATCACGCTCGGCCATATGGACATCATCCGCCGCGGCGCGAAGCTGGTCGACCGGCTCGTCATCGGAGTCACGACCAACCCGTCCAAGTCGCCGATGTTCTCGGTCGAGGAGCGGATGGCGATGGTGCGCCGCGAGCTGGCGGGGCTCGGCGCCGACATCGAGGTGGTCTCGTTCGATTCGCTGCTGATGGATTTCGCCGAGCGCGAGGGCGCGTCGGTGATCGTCCGCGGCCTTCGGGCCGTGGCCGACTTCGAATATGAGTATCAGATGGCGGGGATGAACCAGCAGCTCAACGACCGGGTCGAGACGGTTTTCCTGATGGCGGACGTGTCGCTGCAGCCGATCGCTTCGCGGCTGGTGAAGGAGATTGCGATGTACGGCGGCGATATCGGCAAGTTCGTCACCCCGGCGGTGGCGGACGACGTCGCCGCGAGGGTCGAGTCGATCGGCCGCAAAGGCTCTTGATCCTTGCGCCCCCGCCGCGCAATATCGGCGGTCGCGGGAGCGGATTATCCGGGGAATTTCAGAAACATGCGTATCTCGACTTTGCTTGCCCTGCTGCTTGGCCTGTTCCTCGCCGGCTCGGCCGCGGCCCAGGGCCTGCCCGCGCCGCCCGCGCTTCCGGCGCTCGATCCGGAAAATACCCTGCTTCTCGACCTGTCGACCGGCGGCCGGGTGGCGATCCAGCTTCGCCCTGACGTCGCTCCCAACCACGTCGCCCGAGTGAAGGAACTTGCCCGCAAGGGCTTCTACAACGGCCTCACCTTCCACCGGGTCATCGACGGCTTCATGGCCCAGGGCGGCGACCCGAAAGGCGACGGCACCGGCGGCTCCGACCTTCCCAACGTCAACGCCGAGTTCAACGGCCTCCCCCATGTCCGCGGCGCCATCGCCGCCGCCCGCGAAGGCGCGCCGGAAGGAGCAACGGCCGAGCTGGTCAAGAATGCCGAGAACAGCGCCAACAGCCAATTCTACATCATGCTCGCGCCGCGCCTGGCCCTCGACGGGCGCTACACCGTCTTCGGCCGGGTGGTCAGCGGGATGAACTATGTCGACGCGATCGAGAAAGGCGAGCCGCCCGCCAACCCGACCCGGATCCTCCAGGCCTCGATCGCCGCCGACAACCGCCCCCCGCCCGCCCCCGGCCAGGCGATCGCCGGCGCTCCGCCCATGGCGGTCCCGGCGGGCCGAACCAGCCATGTCGTCGCCGGCCCCGCCGTGCCGCCGCCGCCGGCCATCCGGCTCCCCGAGAACAAGCCCAAGCCCAAGCCGCGCCCCAAGAAGGGGCAGTAAGCCTTAGAGGGTGCGCGTCGACTCATTCGACTTCGCCCTGCCGCCGGAAAGGATCGCGCTGAGGCCGGCCAGCCCGCGCGACAGCGCCCGGCTGCTCGTCCTCAGCGGCGGTACAAGGCAGGATCGCTGCGTCCTGGACCTTCCCCGCCTGCTTCGCCCCGGCGACCTGCTCGTCTTCAACGACACAAGGGTGATACCCGCCCAGCTCGAGGGGCGGCGGGGCGGGGCCCGGATCGGAGCGACCCTCCACAAGCGCGAGGGGCCGAGGCGATGGCGCGCCTTCGTGCGCAATGCCCGGAGGGTCGGCGAAGGCGACCGGATCGACTTCGGCGGCGGCGTCGCGGCGACGGCCGGGGCGAAGGGCAAGGACGGAAGCCTCGCCCTCGATTTCGAAGGCGAGGAGCCGGTCGAGCAGCTGCTCGAGCGCTCCGGCCGGATGCCGCTGCCGCCCTACATTGCCGGCCGGCGCGAGGCCGACGCCCGCGACTGCGACGATTATCAGACCATGTTCGCCGCCGAGCCGGGCGCGGTTGCGGCACCGACCGCGGCGCTCCATTTCACGCCGCGGCTGATGGAGGCGCTGGCGGCGGCCGGAATCCGCCACGAGACCCTCACCCTCCATGTCGGCGCCGGGACCTTCCTCCCGGTCAAGGCCGAGGACACGGCCGATCACGAGATGCACAGCGAATGGGGCCGGATCAGTGCGGCCGTCGCCGGCCGGCTCAACGCCGTCCGGGCCGCCGGCGGACGGCTGATCGCGGTCGGAACCACCTCGCTCCGGCTGCTCGAAAGCGCGGCCGGCGAGGACGGCCGGGTGCGGGCGTTCGAAGGCGACACCGCCATCTTCATCACCCCCGGCTACCGCTTCCGCGCCGTCGACGGGCTGATCACCAATTTCCATCTGCCGCGCTCGACCCTGTTCATGCTGGTCTCGGCGCTGATGGGCCTTGAAACGATGAAGGCCGCCTATTCGCATGCGATCGAGGCGGGGTATCGATTCTATTCCTATGGGGATTCGAGCCTGCTTCTGCCGGGGGAAGGATGATTGGCCGCCGCCACCCGGATTTCGGATACGTCTTTGTCGCCGACAAGGACGTCGGCGACCCGATGCTCGCCGCCGCTCCGGGGAGGATCGTCCGGGCGGCCGGGCGCGGCCCGCCCTGGATCGTGGTCGACTGGGATCTCTCCTCGGTCCTCGCACGCTGGCCGGGCCGGCTGTGGCGGGTCCGGATCCTCGAAGCCGCGACGAAACGCGATCAGGCCGGCCGCGGCGGAGAGCCGCTGCCGTCCGCCCGCTATACGCGGGCGATCTCGGTCCGGGTGGAAAGCGAGGAGGATGTAGCGCAATTGTTCGGCGAATCCGGTGCCGGGGTAATCGCGGTGCTCGAAGCCGGCCTTCGTCTGGATCGCGCCTCGGCTGAGAGGCTCGCCTCGAACCGGAATGCCGGGGCGGCTGCCGCCCGCGACCGGGCGTGGCGGACCTGGCTGGACCGGCTGGGAGTCGCTCATGACGGCCACCCGGACCTGTCCGACACCCTGAAATATGGCGGCGCGGTCGGCGATTCGCCGATCGGGGACGGATTGTCCGCGCTTCACGACGTCGTTTTCGAGCGGGCCTGCGCCGTCGGCGGCGAGTCGGCGACCGCCTCCGATGAGGAAGACAGCTGGCTCCTGCCGCCCTGGCGCGGCGCCTTCGACGCGCTTGCGGACGCCGCCCTGGCGCTCGGCGCTCCGGACATCATCGCTCCCGACGACCGCGCCGTCCTTCTGGCCGGCTGGCTAAGCCTCGGGCAGCGGTGACCGGGGAACGGTCACGTGACTGTCACGGGCGAAGGCCGGGAAGGCTGAAAGGCTGAAAGGGAAAGGGGCCCGCCACCCGGCAGCGGCGGACCCCGACGCTCAGCGGCCTCGTGGGGGAGGCCGTGGCGAGGACGCTAGAGCAGGCGGGTTACCAGCCTGCTAAATGTCCGAAGCGGATGTAAAAAAAGCGTAAGGCCCGCAGCGGCCCTCGCAAGTCGGGTCGCCTGCGCTTTATTCAGCTAGGCAAGGAAGGGCTCCAAAGATCGATCCGATCTGGTTCATTCGCTTGACTGCCCCGGAGTTCTTGCTGCGCTGGGGCGACGCGAGTTCAGCAGGCCTGTTTCTCGGCGGGTCCGGTCTTGCCCATGAGCGCCCGGCGGACGCCGTCGAGGCATTTGGGCGGAGCGTCGGCCGGCGCGGCGGCGGCGGGAGCGGGCTTGGCCGGGGCCGGCTTGGCGGCCGCAGTGGACGCCCCCGGCTGCTGCGGAAGCCCGGACAGGGCCCAGTGGGTCGTCGCCGACAGCGGCTTGCTGGAGCGCGCCTGGACTGCGGCGGCCGACGCCTCGGCATTGGGCGGCTCATAGCGGCGAAGGACGGCCCGGGCGAAGCTGTCGATGCTTCCCGGCGCCGCGCCCGGAGTCGCGCTTGCGGCAGCGGCGGCCGCAGCCGCTGCGGCGGCGGCGGCTTCGTCGACCAGTGCCGCATCGGCAAGGCTGGTCGGGTCCGAGGTCAGGCTGCGCATCTTGGCGATCTGGGGCTCGACCCGCGCCGGGCTGAAGCGGAACGCCGCCGGCCGCCCCCAGCCGCCTTCCCAGCGGAAGAAGATGTGGGTTCCGACATTGGCGACCTTGACCAGGCTCGAGCTCCAGTAAGGCACCACCCAGTTGGTGTGATAATGGGTCGCCCAGCCGACCGGCGCATAGACCTTGCCGGCGAGTGCCTCCTCGGCGACGGTCCTGGCCCGGGCCCAGCCAGACACGGACGGGGTGCGGCGAAGCGCCCCGTCGCAGGTGAAGGTGAACTGGCAGCCGGTCGCCCGCTCGGAGCCCTGGAAGACGACTCCGCAGACGGTCCGCGGATAGGCCGGGTGGCGGACACGGTTGAGGACGACCTGGGCGACCGCGCGCTGGCCGGCGGCGGTCTCGACGGCGGCCTCGTAATAGACCGCCGCGGTCAGGCATTCGACCGCGCGGAGCCGGTCCGCCGGAGTCGCGAAGGCGATGGCGAAGGGCCGAGCCGCGGGATTGGGAAGGGTCGAGACCGGCACCGCGGCGTTGATCGCGACCGCGTCCTGGGGGGCGATCTCGCGGAACTGGAGCGGCTCGGGCTGCGGCGGCACTCCGAGGCCTGGAATGGCCTGCGCATTCTGCCCCGGCCGGGCATGGGGGGTGGCCCTGGCCGGCTCGAACCAGGCGACGCTGAGGCCCGCGACCAGATAGAGCCCCGCCATGGTCGCAAGAACGGCCGTGGCAAGCCAGTGCCGAAGCTCCGGAAGCTTGAGCAAGGGCAGGCGACGCAGGGCGAATTCGTTGGACGACATCAACCACTCCGGAAAGGACGGGCGCTCTATTGCGGCCGCCGATCCCTGGCAAGCGCGGGGCCGTCCAGCCGGTCCCCAGTCGCGCCGAAGATCATGATTCCCTTGAGGCCGCTCCTAGCAAAGATGGGGAGAAACCTCAAATTTTCAACCCTCAGCGGGCGCGGCCGGAGGCGTAACCATCGCGGAAATCCGCCGCGAAGGCGGCCAGCCTCCGCTCTTCGACGGCCGCCCGCAAATCGCTCATCAGGCCCTGGTAGAACCACAGATTGTGCTCGGTCATCAGCATCGCCCCCAATATCTCGCCCGAGCGGACGAGATGGTGGAGATAGGCCCGGGTCCAGGCCGAGCAGACCGGGCAGCCGCAGGCGGGATCGCTTTCCAGCACAGTGGGATCCGAAGCTTGGAATTCACGTGACTTGAAGTCGCG
>JADMIO010785033.1_pt1 | contig 37669 bp, 29 predicted proteins | sample 8958161 | NCBI WGS metagenome assembly JADMIO01 (sample SAMN16585339, study PRJNA669376) | soil metagenome | isolation source: Crop rotation soil | place: USA: Cullars Rotation, Alabama | collected 2011 | reverse complement strand
CTTTCCCGAAACCCTTGCAAATGCTGGATTTTCTGCCTGTGGACAGCCCCTCAAATGTCAATAGGTGCGCCCCTCATCTGTCAGCACTCTGCCCCTCAAGTGTCAAGGATCGCGCCCCTCATCTGTCAGTAGTCGCGCCCCTCAAGTGTCAATACCGCAGGGCACTTATCCCCAGGCTTGTCCACATCATCTGTGGGAAACTCGCGTAAAATCAGGCGTTTTCGCCGATTTGCGAGGCTGGCCAGCTCCACGTCGCCGGCCGAAATCGAGCCTGCCCCTCATCTGTCAACGCCGCGCCGGGTGAGTCGGCCCCTCAAGTGTCAACGTCCGCCCCTCATCTGTCAGTGAGGGCCAAGTTTTCCGCGAGGTATCCACAACGCCGGCGGCCGGCCGCGGTGTCTCGCACACGGCTTCGACGGCGTTTCTGGCGCGTTTGCAGGGCCATAGACGGCCGCCAGCCCAGCGGCGAGGGCAACCAGCCGAGGGCTTCGCCCTGTCGCTCGACTGCGGCGAGCACTACTGGCTGTAAAAGGACAGACCACATCATGGTTCTGTGTTCATTAGGTTGTTCTGTCCATTGCTGACATAATCCGCTCCACTTCAACGTAACACCGCACGAAGATTTCTATTGTTCCTGAAGGCATATTCAAATCGTTTTCGTTACCGCTTGCAGGCATCATGACAGAACACTACTTCCTATAAACGCTACACAGGCTCCTGAGATTAATAATGCGGATCTCTACGATAATGGGAGATTTTCCCGACTGTTTCGTTCGCTTCTCAGTGGATAACAGCCAGCTTCTCTGTTTAACAGACAAAAACAGCATATCCACTCAGTTCCACATTTCCATATAAAGGCCAAGGCATTTATTCTCAGGATAATTGTTTCAGCATCGCAACCGCATCAGACTCCGGCATCGCAAACTGCACCCGGTGCCGGGCAGCCACATCCAGCGCAAAAACCTTCGTGTAGACTTCCGTTGAACTGATGGACTTATGTCCCATCAGGCTTTGCAGAACTTTCAGCGGTATACCGGCATACAGCATGTGCATCGCATAGGAATGGCGGAACGTATGTGGTGTGACCGGAACAGAGAACGTCACACCGTCAGCAGCAGCGGCGGCAACCGCCTCCCCAATCCAGGTCCTGACCGTTCTGTCCGTCACTTCCCAGATCCGCGCTTTCTCTGTCCTTCCTGTGCGACGGTTACGCCGCTCCATGAGCTTATCGGGTCCACTCGCGAACGCAGAAAGGCCCACCCGAAGGTGAGCCAGTGTGATTACATTTGCGGCCTAACTGTGGCCAGTCCAGTTACGCTGGAGTCACTAGTATTTAGGTGACACTATAGAAGCGGCCGCGACAACTTGTCCACGTGGAATTCTAAGCTTAGGATCCCAATGTGCTGGAAAGTTCGCCTGGTCGCAGTTCCTGCGCGCTGCGGGCAAGAGGGGCTTTGAGATTCTTGCGTGCACGTTCATGCCGGACCATCTGCATATGGTCGTGGAGGGGATGCGGGAGGATTCGGATTTGAAGGCATTCGCCGCGCTTGCCAAGCAGTACTCGGGCTTTTACTACGCGCAGACGCATCGCGGCGGGAAGCTGTGGCAGAAGGGGTTAACGGACCACATCGCGCGCGATCGCGCGGATCTCCTGGAATCCGTGCGGTACGTCGTGAATAACCCGGTTAATGACGCGCTCGCGCGCTCGCCGGAGGATTATCCCTTCATTCGCTCGCAACGCTGGTCGCGTGAAGAACTATTCAGATGGGCGCGCGACGGAGGGGCACCGCCATCGCCTGGCGTTCATCTTGATCGATAGGATGCTCCCGCCTTCAGGCGGGAGGGCCCCTCGTCGCAGAACCGGATTCTTCGAAGAGGTCGTCTCCGCGCAACCGGGTTCTTCGAAGAGATCTCGTTCGAATCAGCCGGGTTCGTCGACCAGCGCGCCTCCCGCCTGAAGGCGGGAGCATCCTACTGAGGGGAATCCCCAATCCGGCTCGCGATCTCTACTCCGCGCAACCGGATTCTTCGCAGAGATTTCGTTCGAATCAGCCGGGTTCGTCGACCAGCGCGCCTCCCGCCTAAAGGCGGGAGCTGTCTACTGAAGAGCTCCGAAAATTATTGCGCGAACGCGTACAGCGTCGACTTCGTGCGCAGGTAGATCTTGCCATCGGCGATCGCGGGGGTCGCGAAGACCTCGTCGCCGAGCGGGTTGACCGCCAGGATCTCCCACTCCCCCTTGGCGTCGACCACCGACGCGGTGCCGTCCTGGCTGACGAGGAAGACCTTGCCGTCGGCCCCGACCGGCGAGGCGAAGTACTTGTCGATCGCGCCCTTCAGGCGGCCCTGCTTGATCACGTCGCCGGTCGCCGGATTGATCGACAGCAGGATGCCGCTGTCGTTGACCATGAACAGCACCCCCTTGTAGAGGAGCGTCGACGGTACCTGCGGCACCGGCTTGGTGTACTTCCACTTGATCGCCCCTTCGGTCACGTCACCCTTGCCACCGAGCTTGATCGCGAGCAGGCCGTTCTCGGCGCCGAGCATCGCGCGCATGACTTCCCAGTCGCGGGCGTCGAGGAAGCCGTCACGATTGCCGTCGAACGCCGGAAAGCCGGCCTGCGGCCGCAGGATGCGATCGAGCTTCGGCTCCGGTCCGCCGGTCGCCTCTTCGGGCGCGATCTTGCCGTCCTTGTTCTTGTCGTAGACCTTCAGGCCTTCTTCCCACGAAATCGTGGGGATCTGCTGCCCGGGCTGGTTCTGCGCGAAGCCCCAGCCGTTGATGTAGGCCGTGTCGCCCTCGATGCTCGCGACCGACTTCATCTCGCACGCGAGACCACGGACCCACCACACGCGATGACCATCCTTCGCGTCGTAGGCGGACAGCTGGAACGACTCCGGCACCAGGATCTGCGTGCCGCCTTCCTTCGGCTGATACAGCGTCGGCGTCGAGTAGCCGGAAATGACGCCGGGACGATCGACCTTGTAGCGCTGCTTCCCGGTCTTCGTGTCGAGCGCGAGAAGATACGAGCCGGTGTCCTGGTCGACCGGCAGCACGATCAGATCGTTGACGAGGATCGGCGAGGCGCCGAAGCCGTAGAACATGTTGAACGGCCCGAGCGGCGCGCGCCAGCGCTCCTTGCCGTCCGCGGTGAACGCGATCAGCCCGAAGTCCTGGAAGAACGCGTAGACGTTGTCGCCGTCGGTGACCGGCGACGGGGATGCCGGGCCGTTCACGTTCTCCAGGCGGCCGGACTGACGCCGCGGCACTTCGCGCCGCCACAGCTCCTTGCCGGTCGCGCGATCGTTCGCGAAGACGACGAGCGAGTTGCCGTCAATCCCGGTCATGAAGATGTGCGTCGCGGTGAGGACGGGCGACGAATGACCGGCCGGCACCGTCGTCTTCCACACGACATGCTTCTCGGGTCCGAAGTCGGCAGGCAGCCCGGTCGTGTTCGCGATGCCAGTGCCGTTCGGGCCGCGGAAGCGGGACCAGTCGGGATTCGCCGCCGCGAGCGACAGCACCGCGACGGAGAGAAGCGCGAATTTCATCATCAATACCCCTCGCGATTTACGGCTTCGGGCCGATCGCCCATAAGAACTTGGTGGTGCGGAAGTATATTGTGCCACCCGACACCGCCGGCGAGCTGAGTGAATAGTCGTCGAACTCGTTCTCGGCGAGGATCTGGAACTCCGGCCCCGCCTTGACGACGCTCGTCACGCCATCCTCGTTGGTGATGTAGAGCTTTCCATCGGCAAGGACGAACGACCCGCTGTAGGTGCCGGGACGCAACCGTTGACGGCCGTAGATCTCCTTGCCGGTCTTCGCGTCGAGGCAGTAGACGACTCCGTTGTCGGTGACGGAATAGACGTAGGTGCCGTCGGTCACCGGTGTCGGCACGTCGGGACCGTTGTCGAATGACCACAACACATGCGTGCCGGTGACGTCGCCGCGGCCGCCGGCCTTGACCGCGAGCATCGGGCGGACGCGCGTCGGCGCGATCACCATGTCCCCGTAGGCGACCGGCGATGCGACGATGCGGTACGCGGGATTGTTCTGCGGATTGAGCCCGTTGACGCGCCACAGTTCCTTGCCCGTCGCCAGTTCGTGCCCGGTGACGACGTCGCCGCCGGTGATGACGAGCTCTTCGGCGGTGCCGACCTTCGCGATCGCCGGTGTCGTGTACGAGTCGGGCGACTCCTGGATGGCGTTGGTCGGCCGCTCGACGCGCCACGTCGTCTTTCCGGTGTCCTTGTTGATGCGAAGGAGATACGACGGATCGTCGGTCCGCATGCCGTGGAGGACCTGGACGTAAAGCGAATCGCCGTGCAGCAGCGGCGAGGAGCCGTAGCCCCAGTTCAACCCGAAGCGGCCGTAGTCGGCCTGGATGTCACGCGACCACAGTTGCTTGCCCGAGAAGTCGAACGCCTTGAGGATGCCGGTGCCGGTCATCACCCAGACGTTCGTTCCGTCCGTCACGGGCGAGGGCGTGGACTGGTTTTGCTTCCGCTGCATGCGATTCCCGCCGCCCAGGTCCCGCTGCCAGAGGATGGTCCCCTTCACGCGATCCACGCTCCAGAGGTGAAGGCTCGGCTTCTCGCCGGTGTCGGGCAGCGCGTCGGCGACGTTGAGGAAGATGCGATCGCCCCAGATGATTGGCGTGGATCCCGACATCGCCGGCATCGGCAGCTTCCACAACACCCCGTCGGTCTGGGTCCACTTGGTCGGCAGATTCTTTTCGGCGCTGAGACCGTTGCGTTGAGGTCCGCGCCAGTGCGGCCAGTTCTCGGCGTGCAGCGTCGCCAGTGAAATGGCGAGGACGAGAGAGGTGACGAACGACTTGCGCATATATCAGCTCCGGGTGGAGACGCCTTGTTTATTCCGAACGCAGCGCTGCTAACAACGACTCCCGCCACGCAGCGCGGGTGGCGACGAAGGACGATAATAGCCCGGCGCCGAGGACGGCGAGGAGGAGCAGCCAGCCGCCCGTGCTGACCGGCACGCGGACGCCTCGGTCGATCGCCGCCGGGGCGATGGCGACGCATGCGCTGATCCCGCCGACGAGCAGTCCCAGCCCCAGCAATACCGCGTTTTCTGCGGCAATCATCGTGAACAGGTGGCCGCGCGCGTAGCCCACGGCGCGGAGCAGCGCGATCTCGCGCCGGCGCTCGAGCACGTTGCGCAGGAGCACCGCGGCAAGGCCGATGGTCCCGACCAGCAGCCCAAGACCACCCAGCGACTGGAAGGTCGACAGGTAGGTGTTCTCGACGACATGGAACTCCGCGATGCGTTCGGCAGTGCCTGTCGCGTCCGCGCCGAGATCGCCCGCGGTCTTCTCGATCGACGCCGCCAGTGCCGCGGCCTGCGCGGCCGGCGCATCAATCAGCAGCAAGCGGTAGCCCTGCTGCTCTGGGAAGAGGCGGAGGAAGTTCGACTCCGACATCAGCAGCTCCCCCTGGAACATGCTGTCGGCGAGCGCGGCGACGAGTTGCAGGCGGACCTGATGATTTCCATGCTGCAGCACGATCTCGTCGCCGAGTTTCTTGTGCAGCACGTAGGTCATCGAGTTCGCGTCGGCGACGACCGGAATGACGAGGCCGCCGGTCGAGTCGGGCGTGAGCAGGCGCCACGGATTCTGGCGGTCGGCATCGGTGGTGGCGAGCGACGACTGGAACGCAAAGCGGCCGGAGTCGGTGAGCCGGCGGCTGACGCCCAGGATGCGCGGGTTCACCGGCGCGTAGAGATTGAGGCAGCTCGCATCTTCGCCGGGAAGCACGCGTATCGGCTCGACCACGACCGCTGAATCGGTGATCCCGAGCAGCTCGCGCCCGTCACGCGAATTGGGATCGTGAACAACCGGCATCAGCAGATCGACGAGCAGCGCGTAGCCGCCGGTGCCGGATTTTCGATCCGCGGGATCGATCCCGCCGCGGCGGAACGCATCGACCGAAATCAGGATGAAGGTCGCGGACGCGATCACCGCGATCGCGAGGACGCTGCGGCCCGGACGTTCCGTCGCGTTGCGGAAACCAAGCCGCGCGATCGATGGCGACGCGCCGGACCGGTGCGCGCGCAAGCGCCACGTGATCGCGAACAGCAGCGCGATGAGGATGGCGGCGCCCGCGCCGAAGAAGGCGGCGGATGGATCGATCCTGCCAACCGCGCCGCCGAGAACGAGGTAGAGGCCGACGACCAGGAAGAACCCCGCGAGCGCCGCAGGCAGCACCGAGCGCCGCGGCGATCCGGGACGCGCTTCCTCCTCGATGCTGCCAGCGATCAGCGCGCGTTCCGACAACTTGGACAGGACGCGCAGCGTCCACCAGATACAGAGGACCGCGGTGACGAGCGCCCCGATCGCCCCGGCCGCGAGTGACACCGGCGAGACATGCAGCGTCAGCGCCGTCGTCCCCACCGCGCCCGACCACCAGGTCCGCAGGCCGGTCATCATCACTGCGCCGTAGCCGATCGCCGCCGCGATCCCGAGCATGCTGCCGATGGCGGCGAGTAACAGCCCCTCGACGGTGAACAGCCGGCGGACACGCGGCGTGCTGAAGCCGACGGCGCGCAGCAACCCGACTTCGCGGGCGCGCTGCTCGACGCCGAGCCGGAAGAACAACGTCGCCAGCACCAGCGCCGAGGCGACGAGGAAGAAGCTGAAGTAGACGAAGTACTCACCGAAGTCCGTCGACCCGGCGGACGCCGCCAGTCCCGCCGCCTTCACCGCGCGCGTCGTCAGCCCCATCGCCTGCGGGTCCAGTTCGGGACGCAGCGCTACGGTGAACCGTCTCTCGAGTTCCTCGACGGGCTGCCCGGGTGTGGCTCGAATTCTCACCGACGTTCGATCGCCGTAGCGAGAGCGCCATAACTGCTGTCCCTGCTCGAAGCCAATGAACGCCTTCGGCGTCGCCCGGTACTCTTTCCAATACGCCTCGTCCTGCGGCCGGACGCGTTTCAGATCGATGGGAAACGGCGGATCCCAGTCGCCGAGCGTGTCGGCCTCGGTGATCCCCGGATAGACGGGCGAGAGATCGCGATCGGCGGCGGCGCCCGCAAGCGGGACGACAGCCGCGATCCGGAAGTTTGCGGATCGCGTTTCCAGGAATCCCGCTTCCTGCCAGACGTAGTACTCGAGCGTCAGCGGATCGCCGGCCTTCGCGCCAAGCTCGCGCGCGGCCCACTCGTTGATGACGATCGGCGGCTCACTGCCGGCCGTGGCTGCAGGAATACCTGGCGCCACGACGGACAGGTCGGTGGCGGTCACGAGCGAGTACGGGACCTCGCGATCGTTCACGCGCATCGTGTTGGCGAGGTAGGAAAAGACTGGCTGTTGCGCCATCTGCGCGACGTCGGCGGCCGCGTTGATCGCCGACAGCCGGGCGCGGTCGATCAGGCCGGACGACGACTCGATGGCGATGGCCTGCTGGTCCAGCAGTGTGCGCACCGTCAGCCCGTAGTCCTCGGGCAGGGTGTGATCGCGAAGCCCGCGCGCGAGCGCGTCGCCGTTCGAGGGATCGCTGCCCTTGTCGCCGACGAGCAGCGCGTTCGCGCGGCCGGGTTGCTCGAGATCCTGCTGCAGCCGCTTCAGCGGGACGAAGATCGCGCGCACATCGCCCTGCTGAGGACTCAACGAGAACTCGCCGAGCTGCGATCGATCGAGAACGGCGCGCACCGTCAGGCGGATCGTGCGGCCGACATCCTCTTTCTGCCCGTGCAGCGATTCGATCGGGATCGCGGACGGCTGTTCGAGGCGGACGAGGACGATGGATCCGTCGGCGGCGCCGATGTCGTCCGCGAGGGCGCGGCTGAGGAACGCATCGCGGCCCGCCGGTCCGGTGCGCGCGACACCGTGAAACTGCCAGAAGCGATCGTCGACGCCATACAGCTGCACCCGGGACGAGCGTCGCCCGCTTCCCTGCTCGCTCACGGCCGCCGGCATCGTGATGATCGGCACCGGTCCCGTGTAGACCGACGCGAGACGGGGATCGGCCTGGATCTCGCCGGCCAGCGCTTCGCGGAAGAAGCCGGTCGAAAGCACCGCGCGATCGGTCTTGCCGAGCCGCTGCAGGACGAGATCGCGCAGGCTGCCGCGCACCGAATCGCCAACGAGTAATGCGCCAGCGAGCACTGCGACCGCGGTCGCGACGCCGGCAATCACCGCCAGGTTGGTCCGCCAGTAATGACGCAGGTTGCGGCCGACGAGATCCCGCGCCTTCATGCTCGTTGGATCGCGCTGTCTTTCAGCTCGAACCGGATCGGAAAGCGTTCGGCCAGCGCGGTGCTGTGGGTCACGACGACGAGGATGGTCTTCTGCACGCCGTGCAGATCGAGCAGCACCTGGGCGACGTTGTCGGCGGCGGCGCGATCGAGATTGCCGGTCGGCTCGTCGCAGAGGAGCAGGCGTGGCTGGCGCACGAGTGCGCGCGCAATGGCGACGCGCTGGCGCTCGCCGCCCGACAGCGCCGCCGGCCGGTGATCGATGCGGTCGGCCAGGCCGACGCGCGCGATCAAATCGCGGGCGCGCGCGGCATCCGCCTTCGCGTCCGCCTTCGCCGAGACGAGCGTCGGCACCAGCACGTTCTCGAGCACGCTCAACTGCGGCAGCAGGCAGTGATCCTGGAAGACGAAGCCGATCGAGCTGTTCCGAAATCCGGCCAGGGCGTTCGCATCGAGCTGATAGGGATTGGTGCCGTCGAGTGACACCGTACCGCTGGTGGGCGGCTCGAGTCCGCCGAGCACGTAGAGGAGCGAGCTCTTGCCCGTTCCCGACGGCCCCATGATCGCGGCCGCGTCGCCAGGCGCCATCTCGAACGACACGTGCGACAGCACGCGCAGCGGCCCGCGCGCCGTGGGATATTCCTTGGAGAGATCCGAGACGTTCAGCATCCGATCAGATTTTGATAAACGTCCATCAGCCGATCGGTAGATTTTTCGATCGAATAGTGCGCACGCACGCCGCGATACCCGGCATCGCCGAGACGCTCCCGCGCCTGCGGGTCCTTCCACAGATCGTGCAGTCCCCGCGCGAGCGCCTCGACGTCGTCAGGCGGCACCAGCACGCCGCCGCCGGTCTTCTCGACGATCTCGGTGAACGAGCCGCGCCGTGGCTGCACCACCGGAAGGCCCTCGCCCATGGCCTCGAGCAGGAACGTGCCCTTCGGCTCATCGTACGGCGTCGGCACCGAGAGCACGTCGACGGACTGCAGGAACGCGAGCTTGGCGTTGCGGTCGACGGAACCGTGGTAGGTGAACTCTTCGGCCAGGCCGGCCGTGGCGAGCGTGCGCTTGATGCGCTCGAGGTAGTCGGCCTGCGCCGGCGCCATGTAGCCGGCCGCGTCCAGCCGCATGCGCGCGTCCTTCGTGCGCGCCCGCAGGGCGATGTAGGCCTCGGCAAGCACGTGCAGCCCTTTTTCGGGCGACACGCGAGCGAAATACCCGACGCGGAACGCGTCGCCGGCGCGAGGCTTGCGCTCGTAGCCGGAGAGGTTGATGCCGAGGGGGACCACCGAGATTCGCTCGGGCGGGATCGACAGTAGCTTCGACATCACCGGCACGTAGTAGTCACTGATCGAGAGGAACCGGTCGACCGCGGGCACCTGGCTCTTGATCAGCGCGATGGCGCGGCTGCGATACGGCTCGACCAGGCCCTCGAGAAACAGGTCCTCTCCCTGCAGCGTGCAGCACACTGGCCGGTTCAGCGCGCGCTTGATCGGCGCCGCAAGCGCGATGAGCAGCGTATTGGGCAGATTGATCACGTCGGGAACGGGCTCGTCTTTCAGGAAGTCGAGCAGCTTGTCGAATTCCTTCTTGAGGACGCCGCTCTCCCCTTCCAGCATCGAGATCGTCATGTCGCCGAGCAGGGCCGGGTCGGTCGAGATCGATCGGCTGGCGAAGGCGTTGATGATCCATGGCGAGTCCCACAGCCGATCGAGGAACCGCGGTGTGTGCCGGAAAATCGAGGCGTACTGCTGCAGGTAGATGCTGATGCCGCCAAACAGCACGCGCTTGCGGCTGACGTTGGTCTCGTCGGGATTCGTCGGCGTGTAGAGCGGCAGCAGCGTGACCTGGTGGCCGCGGCGCAGCAGCTCGACGGCGAGCGCATTGTCGCGGAGGCACGATCCGCAATACATCCCGGCCGCGCCGGCGGTGATGGAGAGGATATTCACGCGATCAGATCGCGGCGGCTTGGTAGGCCCTCGCGCGGAAGAGGAAGTCGATCAGGTTGCCTTCGTGCGGCTGCAGCCAGTTCAGTTGCGTGGTCGGCACCGGGCCGAGATTCAGCCGATCGACGTGGACGGCATCGAGCAGCTTCCGCCGCAGCGCCTCGTTGTTCGTGAGCGCGGTGCACACCAGCGTCGGCCCAATCGCGTCGAGCATCTTCGACTCCGGGCATTGCACGACCGACACGAACGGGAACATGTATTCCTTGTGCGCCGCGGCCGCCTCGGGCGAGTCGCAATGCAGCACTGTCGGCAGCAGGTAATCGGCACGCCCCTGTCTGACCAGGCGATCCCCCTTGCGGTACTTCGCGGTGACGTCGGTGACACCGGGAGCGTTCAGATCGCCATCGATCGCGCCCGAGATGGCTTCGGCGGCGCCGGGAATGGTGAAGGCGGCGAGACTCGCGTTCTCGTCATCGGGCGGCAGCGCTTCGATCTTCGCCAGCCGCTCGGCAATCGCGTCCGCAATCTCGCGCGTGTGGCGGCTCGCCCAGATCCCCGAGCAGTTGATGCAGCCGCGTCCGCTGTTGAGGAACACGCTGTCGACCATCATGTCGAGGAAGTCCTGCCACCGATCGACCACGTCGTCGCCAATCACGATCTTGGAGAAGCCGGGGCCGTGCGCCTGCACCTTCGGATTGCCACGATAGCGATCGACGGTCTGCTGCCCGCCGAAGATCATCGTGCGATCGAGCGCGTCGAGCACCGCGGCGCCGACGTCGGCGCCGCCCGGGTAGAGCGAGATCGCCTCGCGCGGGATGCCCGCTTGGAAGAACGCCTCGGTCATCCGGTACGGCGTCCATGGCTCCTGCGGTCCGGGCTTTAGCACCAGGCCGATCTGCAGCGGGATGATCGGGAGCCACAGCGTGTGCACGCCGGGAGAGTTCGACGGCAACACGAGGCCGACGACGGGGCTTTGCACCTGGAAACTGATCGGGACGCCGCGTTCTTCGCCGTAGCCGTTCGACAGCACCTCGAGCGACAGGCCGCGCGTCAGCGATTCGAGGATGCGGCGCATCTCCGCCAGCACGAACGCGTTTTTCTTCATGTTCGCGCGGCACATCTTTTCCGGCAGCCCGGTGCTGGCCGACTGCGCTCGCGCGAATTCGTCGGGCGACTGCGTCCCGGTGCCCATCGGCAGGGTCGCGTTCATGTAGAGCTCGCCCGCCTTGCCGGCGCGATCGATCAGTTCCTGGATCGGGATCTCGCGCAGGACGTCGCGCGCCCGCTGCGCCTTGCGCGCGTCACGCTGGATCAGTCCGCCATTGGCGCGGCTGACCGTCGCGATCGGCTCGCCGGTCGAGAAGTGGACGACTTCGTCCTTCTCGAGCGAGTCATAGGGTTGGCCCCACCGCAGTATTGGTAAGTGCAGCATCGTTGCGCGTTCAGTAGACCCCGACGGTCGTCGTCGCGGCGAAGCCTCGGTACGGGCGCACGCCGCTCACCCCATCCCATGGATACTTGTCGTGCGGCGGCTCGCGCTCCCCCTCGTCACGCTCGAGGAAGCCGGGCATGAAGAACTCCCGCGTCAGTGTCGTCAACTTCACGCGCCCGGTCTGGCCGTACTCGACCAGCTTGTTCTGGTCGTCGAAGTCGACGACCTGGACGACGGCGCGGGGCTGCGGCGCGTAGTAGGTGATCTTGTAGCCGTTCTCCGGGCCGCTCGGCGCGCTGGCGGCGAGCCCCATCAGCGTGTTGCCATAGGTCGGCGTCATGTAGGCGCCGTCGAGCAGCTCCTCGTGCGCGAAGCGGTTCCACTGCGGCGTGAACTCGGTGCCGCCCGAGAAGATGCCGGTGATGCCCGCCTGGCGAATCGAAGTGCCCATGTCCTCGAGCCGCAGGGCGAGCGCTTCGAGCAGCTTCGGCGTGGTGAACATGCAGCGGATGTCGTGGCCGGCCTGCAGGATCGTGACGGCCTGGTCGATCACGTGATCCTTGTAGGCCTGCAGGTGATCGTTCCAGCCCTTCTTGATCAACTTGATGACCCAGCGCGGATCGAGATCGACGCAGAAGCTGATGCCGCCGCGGAACTGCGCGAGATGCTCGACGGCCAGCCGCAGCCGTCGCGGCCCCGACGGCCCGAGCATCAGCCAGTTGGATCCCTTGGGAAAGAATTCGTCAGGGAGTGTCTTGCTGAACAGCTCGTAGTCGATGCGGAAATCTTCCGACGCGATACGCGTCTTGGGCACCCCGGTCGTGCCGCCGGTCTCGAACACGTAGATCGGTTTCCCGTTGAGTCCCTTCGGGATCCATCGCTGCACCGGTCCGCCGCGCAGCCACTCGTCTTCGAACTCGCCGAATCGCTGCAGGTCGGCGAAGGTCCGCACGTCGCGGCGCGGATCCCATCCCGCTTTCTTCGCGAAGTCGAGCCAGAACGGGCAGCCGGTCGCAGGATCGAAGTGCCAGTCGATCACTTCGCGCACCCATCGATCGAGTGCATCTTGCGGCCGGCTTGTTGGCGAAGGCTGCATAGCGTCGTAGTATAGCTTTCAAACTTACCCGAGGGGCTTCGCCCCTCGGACTCCCCTACACGCTCTCTCGCGCCACCCGTCGCTCACGGTGTCGTCGTTGACGTGAGCGACAGGTGGCGTTTCGTTCGCGTGGCTCGCTCGCTACGCTCGCTCGCAAGAAGGCTATGGAAAAGGTGTGAGAATCGGTTCCGTTTCGTTGGTCACAGTACTCGTATACCTGCTCCACCAGGATTTCTGGTTCTGGCGCAGCGCCCGGCCGTTCGTCTTCGGCTTCCTGCCGATCGGGCTCGCGTATCACGCCGCCTACACCCTCGCGATCTCGCTGCTGATGTTCTATCTCGTTCGCCGGCACTGGCCGTCGCATCTCGAATAATGTTCCAGGCCGCGGTCGTCTTTGCCTATCTCGCGGTGGTGCTGTGTATTGGCATCTTCGGCGGCCGCTCGGGAAGAAGCGGCGCCGGCGGCAGCGACGCGGAAAGTTACTTCCTCGCCGGACGCAATCTCGGTCCGGTGATCTTCCTGCTCTCGCTCTTCGGCACCAACATGACGGCGTTCTCGATCCTCGGCGCCTCGGGTCACGCCTTCGCCAACGGCATCGTCACCTACGGGCTGATGGCGTCCTCGTCGGCGCTGATCATCCCGGTCGGGCTGTTCGTCATCGGGACGCGCCTGTGGGCGCTCGGCAAGCGGCACGGGTTCATGACGCCGGTGCAGATGTTCCGCGATCGCTGGGAGTGCGGCCACATCGGGACCTTCATCTTCGCGGTGCAGGCCGTGCTGCTCATCCCCTACATCGTCATCGCGGTGATGGGTGGTGGGACGACACTGCGTGCGGTGAGCGGCGGCGCCGTGCCGTACTGGCTTGGCGGCGCGATCGTGTCGATGGTCGTGATGGGCTACGTGTTCTTCGGCGGGATGCGCGGCACCGCGTGGGTGAACACCTTTCAGACCGTGCTGTTCCTGTCGTTCGGCGCCATCGCGGTGTCGGTGATCGCGAACGGGATGGGCGGGTTCGCCAGCGCGATCGAGAGTCTCGCGTCCTCGCCGGCGACGTCGCCGTTGCTCACGCGCGAACGCGTGTCGCCGCTCTACTTCTTCAGCTACACCTTTATCCCGCTCTCGTCGCTCGCGTTCCCGCACATCGGCATCTTCTGCCTCACGGCGAAGCGGCTGTCGCACTTCCGTCGAACGGTGGTTCTGTACCCGGTCTGCATGCTGGCGATCTGGCTGCCCTCGGTATTCCTCGGCGTGGCCGCCAACAAGGCGACCGATCTGCCATCGATCCGGACCAAGGTCGAGGCGCGCGCGACACTCGCGACGGCCGGTCCCGCCGTGACACCGGAACGACGCGCCGAACTTCGCGCCGCGGCATCGGGCGACGACGTGATCCTGCGGCTGGTCGAAGGCTACGCGCCGCTGTGGCTGGCGTCGTTGCTCGGCGCCGCCGTGATGGCGGCCGTCATGGCCAGCGACTCACAGATCCTGGCGCTGTCGACGATGTTCACCGAGGATGTCTTCGCGTTCTATGGCGGCCAGGCGCGCTTCGGTCCGGCCGTGCAGGTCCAGACCGGCCGGTTGTTCATCGTCCTGCTGACGATCGTCGCATATTCGATCGCGCTGACCGCGCCGCAATCGATCTTCGACATCGCGAGCCAGTACGCGTTCGCCGGCTACTCGGCGCTGTCGCCCCTGCTCGTCGCCGCGTTGTTCTGGAAGCGCAGCACCAAGTGGGGCGCCTTCGCCGTCACGCTGTGGACAGCGGCATGCGTGGCCGGCGTCGCATTGCTGCAGGCCAACGTGCCGGCGCCGCCGCCAGGGACGGCTGTAACGGTGTGGGGCGTGGGCGGCGTAGACGTCATCGCGCGGATTACCGCGGGGACCACGGTATTCGGGCTCCTCCCGGTCGTGCCGATGACGATAGGATCGGCGCTCCTGATGATCGTCGTGTCGTGGCTGACGCCCGCGTCGCGGCCGGCGCCGGCGACGCTCGCGAGATACGAGGTATAGAGATGGCGAAGAAGACGTGGCTGATCGCCGCGATCGCGGCAATCGGCTTCGCGTTCGACTCCTACGAGCTGCTGATGCTGCCGCTCATCGTGCGGCCGGCGCTGGTCGAACTGCTGCGGGTGCCGGCGGCCGACCCGCTGGTCAATACCTGGGTCGGCTACATCTTCTATATCCCCGCCGTCGCCGGCGGCATTTTCGGCCTGCTCGGCGGCTACCTCACCGACGTGTTCGGGCGCCGCCGCGTGCTGACGTGGAGCATCCTGCTCTACGCGTTGTCGGCCTTCGCGGCCGGCTACTCGACGTCGGTCTACCAGCTGCTCTTCTGGCGCTGCTGCACGTTCGTCGGCGTCTGCGTCGAGTTCGTCGCCGCCGTCGCCTGGCTGGCGGAGCTGTTTCACGACGATCCCAAGCGCCGCGAAGCGATCGTCGGCTGGACCCAGGCGTTCGGCTCGCTCGGCGGCCTGATGGTCACGGGCGGCTACTACATCGCGGTCAACTACGGCCAGTCGCTGCCCGCCGTGCACGGGACGCACGAGGCGTGGCGCTACACGCTGATGTCGGGGATCATCCCGGCCTTCCCGTTGATGATCATCCGGCCGTTCCTCCCCGAGTCGCCGATCTGGGAGCAGAAGAAGCGCGCCGGCACGCTGAAGCGGCCAAGCTTCGGCGAACTGTTCCAGCCGCGCTTCAGCCGGACGACGATCGTGACGACGATCATGATGGCGTGCGCGTATGCCGCCGCCTTCGGCGCCATCCAGCAGGTCCCGCGCATCGTCCCGGGGCTGGAAGAAGTGCGGACGCTGCCCCGTCCGGTCATCGAGAAGTCCGTCGCCGGCGTGCAGTCGTACCAGGAATTCGGCGGCCTCGCCGGACGCATCGCGCTCGCCTACCTGGCCGTCTACATCGTGTCGCGCCGCCGGCTGCTGCACCTGTTCCAGATCCCCGGGCTCATCCTGCTGCCGCTCGTGTTCCTCTACCCGGCGACGAACAACCTCGGGCTGCTCAAATGGGGAATCGCCGCCGTCGGCTTCATGACGATCGCGCAGTTCAGTTTCTGGGGGAACTACCTGCCACGGGTGTATCCCACCTATCTGCGCGGGACTGGTGAGAGCTTCGCCGCCAACGTCGGCGGCCGCATGATCGGCACGGCCGCCGCGCTGGTGACGACCAACCTCGTCGCCTCGATGCCCGGCGCGACGCCGCCGATCAAACTCGCCCACGCCGCCGCACTCGTCGGCACCGCGGCCTACGTGATTGGCTTCATCGCCAGCTGGTGGCTGCCCGAGCCGAAGCAGGAAGATCTTCCTGAATAGGCAGGGGTTTTCTCGCGCATTCACGCCTCCCGCCTAAAGGCGGGAGCTTCCTACTGAAAGGCTCGCCTGTACAGCTCAATCGCTTCGGGCTGTCCAAGCGGACGCGGGTTGTGCGTGCCGGTCCATTGCGTGGCGGCGTCGGCAGCGAGTTCCGCAAAATGCTCCTCGCGGACGCCGAGCTCCTGCAGGCTTGACGGCAGGCCGCCGGCGCGGCGCAGCTGCTCGAGCCGCCGCGCGAGCGTTTCCCCCGCATCCCCTTCGTACGGTTGATCCGTCCCCATCAGCAGGCTGCCGTAATGATCGCCAACCACCGCGCTATTCCAGCGGACGACGTGCGGCAGCATGACGGCGATGGCGATGCCGTGCGTGGTGCCGTACCGCGCGGTCAACGGGTTGGCGCAGGCGTGCGTCGCGCCGAGCATCGACAACTCGATCGCCGCGCCTGCGAGGTTCGCCCCCCTGAGCATCGCGCCGCGCGCCATCATGTCGGTCGGCTCACGCAGCACCCGTTCGTAGTAGGCATGCAGCAGCATCCAGGCGTCGCGCGCGATCTCGCGCGATTCCGTCGTCGCCGTCTTCGTCACGTATGCCTCGACCGCATGCGAGATGGCGTCGTAGCCCGCGATCGCCGTCACCGCCGCCGGCTGCGAGACGGTCAGCTCGGGATCGAGAATGACGATGCGGAAGGCGGCCTTCTCGTCGCCGCAGGCCATCTTCGCGTGGGTCTCGGCGTCAGAGATGATGGCGAACGACTGCGCTTCGCTGCCGGTGCCCGCGGTGGTGGGAATCCCGATTGACGGGAGCATGGGCTTCGGGGCCTTGCCGTGGCCACGATAGTCGCGCATGGATCCGCCGTTGGTCAGGACGAAGTTGATCCCCTTGGCACAATCGAGCGAGCTGCCGCCGCCGAGCGCGATGATCCCGTCGATGGCGTGCGACGCCGCGAACGCGCGCCCTGCCTCGACCATTCGCGTGTCGGGATTGGCGTCGAAGTCGTCGAACAGGACGCTGGGGATCCCGGCGTCCTCGAGCGTGGCCGCGGCGCGGGCCGGGAACCCGGCCGCGACGATTCCGTTGTCCGCTACGATGAGCGCGCGGGTAAACGCGAGGTCCCTGGCGAGCGTCCCTAGGCGATCGAGGGAGCCTTCGCCGAAGATGACCCGGATCGGCATGGCCGATGGTACTCCGTGAGGGATGCAGATGAGATACGCAACGATTGCGGCGCTGGTGATGGGTTCACTGGCGCTGTTACAGGCAGCGCCTGATACGACCGCTGAAAAGTACTGGCCGCAGTGGCGCGGCCCCTACGCGACAGGGGTGTCGAAGACCGCCGACCCGCCGGTCGAGTGGAGCGAGACGAAAAACATCCGTTGGAAGGTCGAGATTCCCGGACGCGGATCGGGCACACCGGTCATCTGGGGCGACAAGGTCTTCGTCCTCAGCGCCGTCCCGGCCGTGGACAACGGCGCCGCGGCGCACGAGCCGCGCGGCGGCCAACCGCGCGTGCCGCACAAGTTCGTCGTCATGGCGCTCGATCGCAAGACCGGGAAGGTCGAGTGGGAGCGCACCGCGCGCGAGCACACGCCGCACGAAGGGTCGCACCCGCAGTGGGGCACATGGGCGTCGTCCTCCGCGTTCACCGACGGCGAACGCGTCTACGCGTTCTTCGACTCGTTCGGGCTATACGCCTACGACATGAACGGCAAGCTGCTCTGGGAAAAGGATCTCGGCGACAAGAAGATGCGGCAGGAGTTCGGCGAGGGGCAGACGCCCGTCCTGCACGGCAACCGCATCGTCGTCCAGTGGGATCACCAGGGGCAGTCGTTCATCACCGCGCTCGACAAGCTCACCGGCAACGAGATCTGGCGCGCCGATCGGCAGGAGATCGACAGCTGGGGCACGCCGCTCGTCGTCGAACACGGCGGGCGCGCGCAGGTGATCGCAACGGCGATGAGAAAGGTCACGAGCTACGACCTGGAGACCGGCAAAGTCGTGTGGGAGTCCCCGGGACTGACGATGAACCCGATCCCGTCCGCGGTCGCGGAGGACGGGCTCGTGATCGTGATGAGCGGCTTCCGCGGCAACCAGCTGCGCGCCGTCCGGCTCGCGGACGCCGCCGGCGACATTTCCACCGGCAACGCGCAGGTATGGTCGCTGCAGCAGGACACGCCGTACGTGCCCTCGCCGCTGCTCTACGACGGCGTCCTGTATTTCCTGAAGTCGAACTCCGGGATCCTGTCGGCGTTCGACGCGAAGACTGGAAAGCCGCACTACCAGCTGCAGCGCCTGGACGGCGTCCCGAACGTCTTCGCCTCACCCGTCGGCGCGAAGGGACGCGTCTACTTCCCAGGCCAGGAAGGGACCACGCTCGTCATCAAGCATGGCCCCGCCTACGAAGTGCTCGCGAAGAACACTTTGGACGACGGGTTCAACGCGTCGCCAGCGCTCGTTGATAGCGAGCTGTACTTGCGCGGCGCGAAGTACCTGTACTCGATAGGCAAGTGATCATTGCACCGCCTCACGCTGTCAGTCTCGCGCAGAGACGGAGAGATCCGCAGAGAACGCGGAGCTAGTTAGTTCGTACCCGGCTAGTTCCAGCAACGTCGGGGAACTCTACGCCTCCGCGCGAGACAGTTCGAGGCGGTCGAATTCGATCATTCAGCACCACACGCTGTCGGCCTCGCGCAGAGACGGAGAAATCGCAGAGAACGCGGAGCAACTAGTTTTTGCCCGGATGCTTCGAGCCGCGTGCCTTAGCCACTGGGCTCTGCGTCTCGGGAACTCTGCGCCTCCGCGCGAGACGACAGTGTGAGGCGGTGGAAGAGATCTCAGACAGCCTTGGCGTCGAGCTCGATCGTCATCGAGCCGCGATAGGCGTTTGAGACGGGGCACTTACCTTCAGCTTCGCGCGCGACCTCGGGGAATTGATCCTTCGGGATCCCGGTCAGGTTGTGCGCGACGACGGTCAGCTTGGATGACATGATCTTGATGCCGGCGTCACCCTTGTCGGCCGTGACGGTGGCGGTGACGTCGGTCTTGCCGATCGATCCGCCCTTGCGGCCGACGGTCGCGTTCAGCGCCATCGCGAAACAGGCGGCGTGCGCCGCGGCCATCATCTCTTCGGGGCTGGTCACGCCTTCGGCGTCGCCGATGCGGCGCGGGAAGCTCACCGGCAGATTGAACGCGCCGCTGCCCGCCTTGGCCGTCCCCTTCCCTTCCATGATCGGACCTTCCCAGTTCACCGTCACGTTGCGCGAAAACGTCGCCATTCTGTTTTTCTCCTATTTCTTTCCCTTGGCTGTCACACTGAGCTGGACGATGACGCCGGCGACGCCGAGGGCGAGCCACACGAGCAGGACCCAGTAATTCCCCGGCGCCGGGTTCATCGGATACGCGAGCCAGACGTTGTTGCGCGCGGTCGCTTCGACCGCGACCTTGCTGCCGCTGAGCGCGATCGCTCCGACGACGATCGTCCACGCGCCGCCGAACGCCGTTGCCCCGACGATCACGTACCGTTGCAGCGCGAGCGCGCCGAGCGCGCCGATGATCGCGAAGATAATGACGACGATCGCGCCCGGCTCGCGCCCGAGTCCCGCCCAGATGAGGCTCGCGGTGAGCGCGCCGATCCCGGCGCCGAGCAACGCGACGCCGACGAAGTAGGCGGCGATCAGGATCAACGCGCCGATGACGCCGCCGGCCAGCGCCGCGGCGATCATCCAGAACGTATTCTCGGGCCCCGCCATGCCGCTGGCGAGCAGCGCCCCGAGGATGAACCCGTAAATCCCGAGCACGATCCGGAAGACGCGATAGCCGGCGAAGCACGAAATCAGGCCGCCGACCAGCAGGATGACCGCTGCGGGCGTCTGGAACGATGCCGGAAGCATGAACCTGCGATTATAGTCGCAAGGATCATGCGCCGTTCCAGCCTCTCAGGAGTTCTGACCGCGATCGGCGGTCTCGCGCTCCTGATCTGGATGGTCGTGAGCGTCGGCGTGTCGGAGATCGTCGCCGACGTGCGGCAGGTCGGCTGGGCCCTGGTCGCGATCGTCGCGATTGGCGGCCTGCGCTTCCTGCTGCGCGCCGTCGCGTGGCGGCTGTGCCTCGAGCCGCCGCACGTGTTGTCGCTCGGCGATGCGTTCGCGGCAGTGGTGTGCGGCGACACGATCGGCAACCTGACGCCGCTCGGTCCGCTCGTCGGCGAACCGGCGAAGGCGGCGTTCGTGCGCGGCCGCGTGCCTCTCGGTCCGGCGGTCACCGCGCTCGCGATCGAAAACGTCTTCTACACGCTATCGGCCGCGGCGATGATCGCCGCCGGCACGGTCGCGCTGCTGGTGCAGTTCCAGCCGCCGTCCGCGGTGCGCAGCGCCGGCACGATCGCGATCGCGGCGACGCTGATCCTGTTCGCGGTTGCGTTGTGGATGCTGTGGCGGCAGCCCGCGCTCATCAGCCGCGCGCTCGGGCTGGCGCCGCCGCTCAGGCGGCACGCGGCGCGGATGGCGGAAATCGAGGCGCGCATCTATTCGTTCGCGTCGCGCCACAGCGGCGCGTTGTCAGGTGTGGCTGCGGCCGAACTCGGGTTCCACGCGCTCGGCGTCGCCGAGAGCTACCTGACCCTGTGGGTCCTCTACGGCCAGGTCCCGTCGCTCTTGACCGCGTTCATCCTCGAGACCGCGAACCGGCTCATCACGGTCGTCTTCAAGTTCATCCCGCTGCGTCTCGGGGTGGATGAGGCGGGCACGGCCTACGTCGCGCAGCTGCTCGGGCTGAGCACGCGGACCGGGCTGGCGCTGGCCATCGTGCGCAAGATGCGGATGCTCGCCTGGTCGCTGGCCGGGGGGCTCCTGCTGGTGCGGGAGGGCTTCACCCATCGAGGGACGGAAATGCCGCAGGATCAAGTAGAAAGGGGATAGAAACGGGCTCCGTCGGGTACGCTCCATGCAGCCTGACGCCGGGGTCGAGCTGCTCCGTGAACCAATCGCGCCTTAGATAGCGTATGGGACAGAGCGGATCGGGGACGCGGCGCATACAGCCCGCGTCCAAGCACATGACACGAGAGCAGCAGTGACGCGAATTGTCAGTAAGGCCGTCATCCTCGCAGCGGGGAACGGCGATCGGTTTCACAATCCCACCCACGATTCCAAGCTCCTCGAACCGCTTCTCGGCCGGCCGATCCTCCTGCGCACGCTCGAGTCGGCATACGAGGCCGGGATCCGCGCCGTCACGGTCGTCCTCGGCTACCAGGCCGACGCGGTCCGCCGGACCGCTGAGCAGGGGGCGCCGAAGGGACTCGCGCTGACGTTCGTCGTCAACCCGGAGTGGCGCCTCGAGAACGGCGTGTCGGCCCTGGCCGCGCGGGCCTCCGTCGGCGACGACCGCTTCGCGCTGTTGATGGGGGACCACGTCTTCGAGCCGCCGGTGCTGCAGCGGATGCTGCGGACGCCGCTCGACGCCGATGAATCCCTGCTCGCGGTCGATGCGCGACCGACCACACCCGAACTTGCCGACGAAGCCACCAAGGTGCGTCGCGACGGCTCCCGCATCGTCGCCATCGGCAAGGAGCTGAAGGATTACGACGCGCTCGACACCGGCGTCTTCGTCTTCGCGCCGGTGCTATTCGATGCCCTGGAGGACGCGCGCGCGCTCGGCGACACCACGCTGAGCGGTGGCGTTCGGCAACTGGCGGCGCGAGGGCTCATGCGCGCGATGGAGATCGGGGACGCGAACTGGTGCGACATCGACACGGTGTCGGACCTGGCCGCGGCCGAATCGGCGCTGGGCACGCCGTCCGCATGAGCCCCTCGAGACGCAGCCGCCTGATTTCGCTGGGCGCGTTCGCGGTCGGCGCGATTCTGTTCGCGGCCACGCTCTACTACATCGACTTCCACCTCGTCGCGCACATGGGGCGGCGGCTCGCGCTCGCGCTGGCCCTGTCGCTGATCGCGAGCGGCACGTGGCACCTCGCGCGGACGTGGGCGTGGGCCTGGTGCTTTCCGCGTCACCTGCGCATCCCGTTTTTCCGCCTCGCGCGCGTGCGTCTGGCTGCCGAAGCGATCAGTTACCTGACGCTCCGCGGCATCGCCGGCGAGCCGCTGAAGGTCGTCCTCCTGCAGCACGACATCGATCCGCGGGTCGCCACCGCGGCGGTCGCGCTCGAGCGAATCGGCTACATGGTGGGGACAACGCTGATCGTGGGGATTGGGTCGGTGATCGCGATCGGCACGCTGCCGCTGACCCACACCTGGTTCCGCGTCTTCCGTGCGTTCGCGATTGCCGCCGGAGCGGTGTCGGTGCTCACCGCGATCGTGCTCGCGGGCCGCGGGACCTATTTCATTGCCGCGGTCGCGCGGCTGGATCGCGCCTTCGGCACCTCGATGGCGAGCGGCCGCGTCGGGCGTTTCGCCGGCGCCGTCGAGCAGCAGCTGCTCGACCTGGTCCGCGGCAATCCCATGCGGCTCGCCGTGCTGACGCTCGCGACGCTGGTCGCCTACGCGTCGATGGCGGCGGAAGCATGGATCATCATGCGCGCGGCGGGGGTGTCGATGTCGTTCGCCGGCGCGCTCGCGGTCGAGACCTTTTCACGCGTCGCGAGTTTCGCCTCCGCGTTCATCCCGGCCAATCTCGGCGCGCTGGAAGCTTCCAGTCTTGCCGCGGTGACGGCCGTCGGTGCGGCAGCCGCGGGAGCGCCGCTCGCGCTGGCGCGGCGGCTGCGCGGCCTCTTCTGGGCCGGCGTCGGCCTCGCCATCTATCCACGAGGACGCCGTCCCGCTGTGACCACCACGGTGACTCCGGCGCCGGTGCCCTCGAGCGCGACCGGACCGATGCTGCTCTACATCCCGGCGGATTCCGCCATCGACGTCTCGCCGCTCACGCGGATCGCCGGGTTGCCGATCGCCGAGCGCGTCCTGCGTTCCGCGTTTCGCGCCGGCTATTCGCGCGTCTACGTGATTGCCCAGGGCGACATCGCGACCGCGGTGCGCCGGATCGCACGCGACGTGACCGGCGATCTCCGCATCATCAACGACGAGCGCGGCTGGCATGATGCGATTGGTGCGCTGAGCGATGGCGCGGAACTCACCGTCGCCGGGGCCGGGACGGTGGTGTCACCGGCTCTGTTGCAGGATGCCGGACGGATCGCGGTGGACGCCGCCGAAGTCCTCGACGTTGCCGCGGGCCGTGAGTGGCCGGCATCGGGACTGCTGCGCATGCGCTCCACGACCGCACGCGATCTGACGCTGGTCGCGCGTGAGCTGCGCGCGCGAATCAAATCCGCTACACCCTATCCGACCGGCGAAGATGTGTCGTTCGGGCGCGGCCGCCTGGCGCTGCGGATGGCCACGATGGCGGACGTGCCGGCCGCGGAGCAGACGATTCGCCGTTCGAGCTACAAGGACACGGACAACAAGCTGGCGCGCGCGAATCGCAGTATGTCGCTGCCGATCAGCATCGCGCTCATCCGCACGCCGCTGACGGCCAACCAGCTGTCGGTAATGCTGGTCGCGATCGGTTTCTACTCTGCGTGGTTGTTCAGCACCGGTCACTATCTGGCCGGCGTGCTCGGCGGCTTCCTCTCGCTCGCCGCCAGCGTCCTCGACGGCTGCGACGGCGAGATCGCGCGCCTCAAATACCAGGAGTCGGCGCTCGGCTGCTGGATCGAAACCTTCGGCGACTACTCGTACTACATCGCCATCTTCATCGGCCTCACCGTCGGCGCCGTGCGTCGCACGCACTGGGAAGGCTTCTACTGGGTCGGCGGCATCGCGCTGGCCGGCTTGTTCGCCTCGTTCGCGCTGCTGATCTTCCTGCGCAACCGCATCACCGCGGGGCAGCCCGACAAGCTCCACTCGATCGCGAAGACTCGCTTCAGGGCCGAACCTACTTGGTGGTCGCGCATCGTCTGGCGGGTCTCGTTCGTCGCCACGCGATCGGCCATGCCCTACGGCATCTTCGCGCTCTCGCTGCTCGGCCTGCTCCCGCTCGTCGTCGTCCTCGCCGCCATTGGATCCAATACCTACTGGATCTCGCTCGTGCTGAAAATGCGCCACCTGCTCGGGGAGGACACGGAGGCACTCCCGGCTTAACGCGCTTCGCCGAAAGGGTGCTGGGTGCTCAGTGCTGGTGCTGGGTGCCTCAGTGCCGGTGTTGCGTGCTGAGTGCTCAGTGCGTCCCGTGCTGAGTGCTCCTGCACGCGCACCGGGGCACCCGCACCGAAGCACCCGCACCGAAGCACTGAGCACCAAGCACGGAGCACCCAGCACCCGTCCCTATTTCGGCACTATCGTCGCATCGTTCTTCAGCGACCCAGGTGCCGCGCTGAAGTACTTCTCCGCCGACAGCACGACCTGGTCGATCATGATGCCGTCCTCGCGGCGGAGCACGCGGATCGTCTGCGGTCCTGACTTGGCGAAGTAGATCGGCGCCGCGAACGCGTTGTAGGCGTTGTCGTTCCAGCCCCAGCCCTGCTCGCCGCAGCCGCTGCACTCTTCCAGGCTGACGACGGTGGCGTCACCGCTGCCGATCCGGAAGGTCGCGTTGCCGCTCGCGTCGACGCTGTTGTCGAACTGCACGAAGACCGAATCGTTCTGCCAGTGATCGTTGGTGGCGCGGCTGCGTACCCACAGGTGATACGGCACGCCCGCATCGGCGTTGAACGCGATCTCGAAGTAGTCCGATCCGGCCGATGTCGGACTCGACAGTTTTGGCTGGCCAAGATCCGGGTTCAGTAACAGTGCGCCGCCGGCGGCGCTACCGTCGGCGATCGACTGCCAGTTCGTTCCTCCGGCGGCGCGATCCGACGCGGCGTAAAGCACGACTTCACGCGAGCCCGTGGGAGGAGGCGGCGGCGGTGGCGTCGTCTTCGACAGGATCATCGCGTCGTAGCGGCTCGCCCCGGGTGCGGCCGTCGCCCACCGGTTGCTGGACAGCACGATCTGATCGATCGATATCCCGTCTTCGCGCTGCTGGACGCGAACCGTATGGGTGCCGCTCGTCGCGAAACGCACCGGCACGCCGACGCTGTCGTAGCCGTTGTCGTTCCAGCCCCAGCCCTGCTCGCCGCAATTCGTGCAGTCCTCGAGACTGACCGACGTCGCACTGGCCGAGCCAATCTGCCAGACCGGATTGCCTCCCGCGTCGACGCTGTCGGAGAACTGCAACCAGACCGAATCGTTGGCCCAATGATCGTTGTCCGCCTTCATGCGGAGCCAGAGCCGGTAGTCGACGCCCGCCAACGCATCGAACGTCAGCTCGAAATAACTGGCCGGCGCGGCCGCCGGGACGGAGATCTTCGCGGCGCCCGCATCACGATTCCACGCACGCGCACCGCCCGCTGCGGCGTTGTCCGCCACGATCTCCCACTGGCCCGCGACAGCGGACGCATCCTGCGCGTAGAGGACAACGTCCCCGCTGCCGGCTTGCGGGTTGGCGCGCGCTTGCCCGAAGCGCCCGAGGAACAAGGCGCTGGACGACGTCAGCACGGCGTTCTTCAGCGGAAAGTCGCCGAAAGTGAACCCGGCGAGCCACGCGCCTCCGCTTCCGTCAAGCGCGATGGTCGTCGCGCGGTCGCCATTGGAACCGCCGAGGTAACTCACGTAAGAGGGAGCGCCGATCGAGTTCGTCGGCGCCGGGACGGTGGCATAAAACGCATCGAACGCGCCGCCAAACGCCGCCTGTCCGGCGCTCGGGGAGACGCCGAAGTCGCGCGAATCCGTTGCCCCGGCTGCGTGCACGACCTCGGCGGAGTCCACTTGCACCGCCACAACGCCGTCGCTGCCGCTACCATCGATCAGCGTCGTGCCCAGGACCGCGACGCCATCGAGACGGACTTTCATGATCCAGCCGGTTGGGTCCGTGCGATCGGCAGGACCCCGCGGCGCCGCCCCGGGGTAATCGAACGAGCCTCCATCGCCGCCTACATAAATGCCTCGCGATGTGACTGCGACGCTGTTCGCGCGATCGTCCCGCGAACCTCCGAGATACGTCGAGAAGGGGATCGAATCGCCGCTGAACTTGGCCAGGAAACCTTGCGAGCCGACCGGGCCGCTCGGGTATGTCACCTTCAGCGAGTTCATGCGCGGTCCGAAGCTCTTGCCGGCAAGACCAACGACATACGCGTCGCCATTTGCGTCGACCGTCACCGCCCTGGCATCGGAGTCGTCGAGACACGTCGACGACTCCCGCGTCCTGCCATCGGGGCTGAGGCGGACATAAAACGCGCTCCTCCAAGTATCGAGACAGCGGCCCCACGTCACCGGGAAACCTTGACCGGACGTCGTGCCGACAACGTGAGCGCGGCCGGCTGCGTCGACCGCGATGCCGGCCGCGGTATCGATCGAGGCGCCGCCGAACAACGTCGAGTAGAAGATCTGCCGGCCCGTCGGGTCGAGCTTCGCGACGAATATGTCCGGTCCGGCGGTGCCGTTCAAGACCGCGCCCGTCGTGTTGGGAAAGTTGGGTGACCCGGTCCACCCGGTGATGTAGAGGTTTCCAGCCGCATCGCGCGCAATGCCGTGGCCCTCGTCCCTCTGCGTGCCACCGATGTAGGTCGCGTACACGAGACGGCCGTCGGCGGCCACATGCGAGAGAACCACATCACCGCCGCCAACCGGCAGACGATTGATCGCATCTGGGGTCACGGCCAATCCGCCGTGTTCGCTGGTGCCGAGGAGCCAGATCCCTCCGCTCCCATCGGCGACGGACGCGTCGAGACGGTCGCCTCCCGGCCGCTCGGCAAGCGCGACCGGGACCCCCGGCTGCTGAGCTGATGAAAGCAAGGCGGAGCCCACGAGTAGGACTGTGATTACCAACCATCGGTGCATGTTTTCCTCCGGGTGACGCGCGGCGGGGAAACACGCAAACGCGGCGACGTGAGCCGTTTAGGTGCTGAGTGCTGAGTGCTGAGTGCTAAGTGCTGAGTGCCTCAGTGCGAGTGCCAGTGCGCCTGGTGCTGAGTGCGACTGAAGCACCCGCACCGAAGCACCCGCACCGAAGCACCCAGATGAGATGAAGCGGCTGGCTGCTACCAACGTGGTAGCTTGCGCTCCACAACAAACGGAGTGTCGCCCTGCGGAAACAGGGCACTCGCAAAGGAGCAGCCAGCCATGGTCTATGGTGCCATCGATCTGCACATGCGGTACAGCCAAATCCGGATCATCGACGACACCGGTGTCGTCCTGCGCGACCAACGGGTAGTGACGTCACGCGAGCGGCTGGTGCGCGCATTCGAGGGTTGGGGACCGATGCGGATCCTCGTGGAGACGGGGACGGAAAGTGAGTGGGTGGCCCAGACGCTCGAGGCCGCGGGCCACGCAGTGGTCGTCGCCGATCCGAATTACGGCCCGATGTATGGCGATCTGCAGCGACGGGTGAAAACCGATCGACGAGACGTGGCGGCGCTGGCGGAGGCGAACCGGCGGGGGTGGTACCGCGCGGCCCATCGGACGTCGGCGGCGCAACGCGGCACGCGCCAGGTGCTGCGGGCGCGACGGCAGATCGTGCAGATGCGGACGGGCGCCGTCGCGTTGATCCGATCGCTGCTCAAACAAGACGGCTATCGGCTGCGCAGTTGTGGCGCCGAGCGCGTGCCGGCGCGGCTCGCGGAGCTGCCCCTGCCGGCCACGCTGCGGGCGATCGTGGCGCCGCTGGCGCAGATGATCGAGACGGCCACGACCAAAATCGCCACCCTCGATGCACTGTTGGCGGCGCGCGCCGCCGCGGATCCGCTCGTGCAACGGTTGCAGACGGTGCCGGGCGTCGGATTGGTGGTGGCCCTGACCTTTCGCGCCCACGTCGACGACGTGCGGCGGTTTCAGCACGCCGGCCAAGTCAGTGCGGCGATCGGGTTGGTGCCGCGGGAAGACAGCTCGGCGGAGCGCCGGCAGCGCGGCCACATCACCAAGCGCGGCCCGCGCGAGCTCCGCAGCCTGCTGATCCAAGCGGCGTGGGCGTGTTGGCGCAGCAAGCAGAGCGCGCAACTGCGAGCCTGGGCGGAGCAACTGGCGGCCCGACGTGGGCGGCGCATTGCCGTGGTCGCCTTAGCCCGGCGTCTCAGTCGGGTGTTGTATGCACTCTGGCGGGACGGGACGACCTTTGATGTGACGAAACCGGCGGCGGCGTAACGTCGCCGTCGCGTGGATGGCGGAGCCACGAGATGGTGGGAGGCAGCGCGGTGAGTGCTTGGATCGCGTCGACGATCGTCACCCAGATAGCGCCCTCCCACCGATGCGAACGACATGCTGCGAGGTGATCCGAACCGATCACCACTCAACGCGAATAGAAGGCCGCCCGGCTTCGGCCCTCGGCCCCATGTGATCGCATCCGTGGCGTCCAAGACAACGGCGTGTGGAAATGTGGAAATCCACAGGACGGATTCCCACATTCCCACAACGCATCATCGACGAGGGAGCTTGACAATCAACAGCCGCTTCATAGAAGCACTGAGCACCCAGCACCCGTCCTTATTTCGGCACTATCGTCGAGTCGTTCTTCAACCCTCCCGGCGCAGCGTTGAGGTAGCGCTCGGCCGAGAGCACGACCTGGTCGATCATGATGCCGTCTTCGCGGCGCGAGATGCGGATCGTCTGCGGCCCCGACTTGGCGAAGTAGATGGATGCCGCGAACGCGTTATACGCGTTGTCGTTCCAGCCCCAGCCCTGCTCGCCGCAGCCGCTGCACTCTTCCAGACTCACGACGGTGGCGTTGCCGGTACCGATGCGGAACGTCGCGTTGCCGCTCGCATCGACGCTGTCGCTGAACTGCACGAACACCGAGTCGTTGCCCCAGTAGTCGTTCTCCGCGCGACTGCGCAGCCAGAGGTGGTACGGCCTGCCGGCCTCAGCGTTGAACGTCATCTCGAACCACTCGAGACCGGCGCCGTCCGGCGAACCAAGCTTGGCGCGTCCCTGGTCAGGATTGAGCAGGTGCACGCCGCCGGCGGCCGTTGGATCGCTGACGGCGACCCACCCGGAGCTGATCGACGCATCGCTGCCCGCGTACATCACGATCTCCTTCGCCGAGGTGGGAGGCGGCGGGGGCGGCGGAACCACCGGCACGATCGTCGTGTCGTTCTTGTTCGCCCCAGGAGCAGCGGACGCCCATGTCGCGCTCGACAGCACGATCTGATCGATTGAGATCCCATCCTCGCGCTGCTGGATGCGAATGGTGTGCGTGCCGCTCGTGGCGAATGTCACCGGTGTACCGGCCACGCCGTAACCATTGTCGTTCCAGCCCCATCCCTGCACGCCGCAACCGGAGCAGTCTTCGAGGCCCACCCATGTGCCGCTCGTCGTCCCCGTGCGCCACACGGGGTTGCCGCTGCCGTCGACACTGTCGGAGAACTGCAGCCAGACCGAGTCATTGCCCCAGTAGTCGCCGTCCGCCTTCATGCGCAGCCAAATGTGGTACGGAACGCCCGCCGATGCGTCGAATGTCAGTTCGAAGTAACTGGCCGGATTGGCCGAAGGCGTCGTGATCTTCGGTATAGCAGCATTCGGGTTCCACAGCCGCGTGCCGCCCGCGGCGCTCGTATCCGCGACGGTCTGCCAGTTGCCGGAGATTACCGACGCATCCCGCGTGTAGAGGACGACGTCGCCGCTCGTGGAAGGCGGTGGCCCCGATGCGACGTGCGCCATGAATGAATGCCGATCCGACTCGGCGGTGAAGCCGGAGGCGGTGAGGCCGCCGAAGAACGCTCCCCCTGCCCCGTCGTACGCAACGGCGGCGACCGAGTCATTGGTCGCAGCAGCTATCAGCGTGGAGTACGCGGGCTGACCGCTGTCGGCGTCAGTCAGCGGGACGATCGCGAAATATCCGTCCCAGTCGGTATCGCTGGCGGCCCGGCTTCCGCCAACGTACAGCGTCTGGCTGGCGTCAGCCGCTACCGCATTGATCGACTGCGGAATCCCATTCGAGGCCAGCAAGACCACTCGCGCGAGCGCGCTTCCGTCGGCATGTACGACGGCGGCGAAATCGCCGCAGTTGGTCGGCGACGTGCCGGCGAGAAAGTCCGCGGAACAGGTCCCGCCGACTACGTAGACGCGATCGCCCGCTACGGCGACTCCTGTCGCGGAGTCTGAAGCCGAGCCACCGAGATAGGTCGAAAAACGGACGCCCGCGCCACCGAATGACGCAAGGTAACCGTCGCGGCCCGAGTAATCGTAGGGACGGAAGTCGGGGTAAGGATCCGTCATCTGCGGCCTGAAGGCGTTGACGGTGGGAAAGTTGTGCGCCGTCGTCAGGCCCGTCACGAACGCCGTTCCAGTGCTGTCGACCGTGACGCCGCTAGCGGACTCAGGACCCTGTCCTCCCAGGTAAGTTGAGTACTCGAGTGCCGAGCCGTCCGGCGAGAGCCTCGCATAGAACGCGTCGGCATACCGGTCTTGCTCGGGGTCGGTGGAATAGGCGAATGATGTTTGAAGCGCGCCAGCGGTGACGGGAAAGTCTTCACCGATGGTCTCGCCCGTCAGGTGGACGCCACCAGAGGAGTCGACGGCCATTGCGCGCACCTCATCGCGGTTCAGGCCGCCGATGTAGGTCGCATACAGGCTCCGATCGCCGCCGGGCGACAGCTTCATCACGAAACCGTCGGGGACCGGAAGGCTCATCGGACACTGACAGAAGCCATAAAAAAGCCGACTGACGCAGTCGCCGTCGTCACCGCATGTGCGATCGTACGCCCCCGGAGTCGTCGGGAAATCAGGCGAGGATGTGCTGCCGGCAACGTAGACGTTTCCCGCGGCGTCGAGCCCAACCGATGAAAGCGTCGTCTCGCCGCTCGCGCCTCCCACGTAGCTCAGGTACGCGAGCGACCCGTCGGCACGAAGCCGACCGAGCAAGCCGCGGCATCGGCCGGTGCCGGGGTCGCGTTGAACCGCGTCGGCAGTAATCGGCAGCCCCGTCTCACACGTGTTCGAGCTGAACCAGGTCGAGCCATCCGCCCCGGCGGCCACGCCTTTCACACCGTTTCCCGGCGTCGCGTGGTTGAACACCAGCGAGTGACCTGACGACGCAGGTTGTGTTCGAACCGTGATCGCGCCAAGAAACACGAGGAGCAACGTAGCGGGAACCGCGAGGGAACGATGAATCACCGGGGATCTCCGTGTTCACTGGAGACGTGACGTGTGCCGTCGAGTTGCGCGTTGGAACTCAACCGCACTGCATCAGAGCAGCGGCACGGGCGAATGCAGGTTGGAGGACGTGATCGGTATCGACCGGCTCAGACTTCGCGGCGGCCTTCCATGGCCTTGTGCATCGTGAACTCGTCGGCATACTCGAGGTCGCTGCCGACGGGGACGCCCATCGCGATGCGCGTGACGCGCACGCCGAGCGGCTTGAGGAGCTTGGCAAGGTAGATCGCCGTCGCTTCCCCTTCGACGTTGGGATTGGTGGCGAGGATGACTTCCTGGACGGTGCCGCTGGCCACCCGTCCCAGCAGCTCCTTCACTTTCAAGTCGTCGGGACCGACGCCGTGCAGCGGCGACAGCGCGCCCATCAGCACGTGATACATGCCCTTGAAGTCGCGCGTCTTCTCGACCGCGGTCACGTTCTCCGGCTCTTCGACGACGCAGATGACGCGCTTGTCGCGGCTGGCGTCCGTGCAGAAGAAACACGGATCGGCATCGGTGATGTTGCTGCACACCGAGCAGTAGGTGACGCGATCCTTGACCTCGGCCATCGCCGCCGCCAGGCGATCGATTTCTTCGCGCGGGGTCTTGAGGATGTGGAACGCCAGCCGCTGCGCGCTCTTCGCGCCGATGCCGGGCAGGCGCTGAAGCTGCTCGATCAGCTTCGTGAGCGGATCGGGTCGGGACATCAGAACATGCCGGGGATCTTGAGGCCGCCGAGCATGCCGCCCATCGACTTCTGCATCGCCTCGTCGGCCTTGCGCTGCGCATCGTTGATCGCCGCGAGGATCAGGTCCTGCAGCATCTCGACGTCGTCTTTCGACACGGCCTCGGGATCGATCTTGAGCGACAGCACCTGCTTGGCGCCATTCATGACGACGGTGACCATGCCGCCGCCGGCGGTGGCCTCGACTTTCAGCTCGGCCATCTGCTTCTGCATGCGCTCCTGCATCTGCTGCGCCTGCTTCATGAGCTGCTGCGGGTTCATGGCTACATCTCCTCTATGTCTTTGATCTCCGCCGCGAACACATCGAGCATCGTCTGCACACCGGTGTCCGCCATGGCGCGTTGTTTCAGTTCGTCGTTGCGATCAGCGGCGACAGATACGATGTCAGCCGGCGAAGGTGGAGCTGACGTCGCGGCGCCATCAGCAGCTACAACTGTAAGCTTCCGACCGGCCAGCTGGCTCGCCGCACTCTCGAGCCACGGCCGATTCTGTTCGAGCTGCGCCCGCAGCGCGCGATGCTGCGGCCCGAAGGTGAAGACCACCGTGTCTCCCTCGAACTCGATCTTCTGCGCCTGCGCCACCACGGTGCCGTAGAAGAACTTCTTGGCCTTGCGAACCTCCGAGAGGAACGCCTCCTTCACTGACGCCGCGTCGACCGGCTGAAAGTTGGGAGCCGCTTCCGCCGCGGCAGGATTCCTCGGCGCGCCCGACGGTGCAGGGGATGCTGCGCGTCGTCCTTCGACCGCGCGCACCGTGTCGCTTCGTGTCGGCGGTGCCGGAACTGGTGTCGCCGGCGCGCTCGCACGTGGAGTTGCTGCGGGAGCAGCCGACTGAGCGACCGGACGCACGGCCGGTGCAGGTCTTGACGGAGGCGCTGCTCCACCTTGCACCTGTTGAATCAGTTCAGTGAGCGGCACGAGCTTGCGCAGGTGAATCCACCGGAGCAGCGCCATCTCGAGGTGATACCGCGGCTGCGCGGCGCCCTTGATGTCGTACTCCGCCTTGGTCAGCACGTCGAACGCGCGCAGCAGGTCCTCACCGGAAAACAGCCGCGATAGATCGAGGAGCGCCTCCCGCTCGCTCTCCGCGGCGATCTCAGGATCCGACACGCGCGACGAATCGATCGACAGCACCAGCAGGTCGCGCGTCATCCGCGCCAGCTCGCGGACGACCAGGCGCAAGTCGTAGCCGGACTCGACCGCGCGGGCCGAGAGCTCGAACACCGCGGTCGCATCCTCGCGCGCCACGGCGTCGGCCATCGCGATGAGCAAATCGCGCCGCACCAAGCCCAGCACGGTGGCCACCGCTTCGGCGGAGATCGAGGTGCCGGCGAAGGCAATCACCTGGTCGAAGGCGCTTTGCGCGTCGCGCATGCTGCCGTCGCCGGCGCGCGCGATCAGCATCAGCGCATCTTCGTCGACCGAGATCCCTTCGGCGGCGGCGATGGCGCGCAGCTGATCGGCGATCTGCTTGACGCCAATCGTCTTCAGCTCGAAGACCTGCGAACGCGACTGGATCGTCGGCGGCACCTTGTCGATCTCGGTGGTCGCCATCATGAAGACGACGTACGGCGGAGGTTCTTCAATCGACTTCAGCAGTGCATCAAAGGAATGGGCCGACAGGCGGTGCACTTCGTCGATGATGAAGATCTTGTAGCGATTGCGCGCCGGTCTTGTGGCGAGGCCGGTGATGATGACGTCCCGGACCTTCTCGACTTGTGTGTTGGTTGCGGCGTCGATCTCGAGCACGTCCATGTCGCGCCCCTGCGCGATCTCCAGGCACGCGGGACACTCACCGCACGGATCCGTGGTCGGCCCCTTGTCGCAGTTCAATGCCCTCGCCAAGATCCGCGCCGTCGTCGTCTTGCCGACGCCGCGGGGGCCGGAGAACACGAACGACTGGGCGATGCGGTTGGCGGCGATCGCATTGCGCAGCGTCTGCGTGACGCCGCGCTGGCCGATCACGTCGTCGAATCTCTGCGGACGCCACTTGCGGGCGAGGACCTGGTAGGCCATCTGGTGGGACAGGGAAAATCGCTCTGCAAGTGTACTACGTGCGAACGAGCGCAGCGAGTGAGCCACGCGAGCGGAGCGGGGCTTCGGGGTCCCCGCGAGCGAGCGTGTCGGGGAGTCCGAGGGGCGAAGCCCCTCGGTTGATAAACGTGCATCTGACCGCGATCCGGAGGGCCTGCGGCACAGTGCAGGGTCTACTTAGCGCTGCTGCCTTCCGGCCCTGACGCGGTTCGTAGGCTGAACTTGCACAGGTTCCGGACCGCGGTCCGGTGCACGAACGTTGTAGTGTACTACGGTTGCGGGGCTACTTCTTCGCGGCGCCCGTTTCGACGGGCAGATTGCGTTTCGACCAGTCTTCGAACGAGCCGTCGTAGAGCATCACCTTGTAGCCGAGCGTGCGCGCGGCGAAGAGCGTTGCGGTCGCCTGCTGCCCGATGTGGCAGTAGGTGATGACCGTGTCGCCCGGTTTGACGCCGGCCTGCGTGAACGCGGCCGCGATCTCGGCCTGCGGCTTGAGCGTGAACTCGGGCGTGAGGAACGAGCTGAACGGGACGTTCACGGCGCCGGCGATGTGGCCGGTTTTGTGTTCCGCGCCGGGGCTGCCGCCGGTGCGCGAGCCGTCGTAGAAGGCCGGCGCGCGCGAGTCGACGATCGCATACGACGGCGTGTTGAGATGCGCCTTGACGAACTCCGCGTCGGTGACGACCGGGCGGAGTTTGAGCTCCGACAGCGTGCCGGGCTTCACGGCGGGCACGTCGGTCGACAACTTGCCGCCGTTCGCCGTCCAGCCGGGCATACCGCCGTCCAGCCACGACACGTTCGCCAGCCCGGCATAGTCGAGCGTCAGCATCACGCGCGTGGATTGAGTCCAGGAGTTGTCCGACTGGTAGACGATGACGCGCGAGCCGTCGGAGATGCCGAGGGCGGACAGTCGCTCGCGCAGCACGTCGGCCGGCAGCATTTCGAGCGCGAGCCCCTTGTCGCCGCCGCTCGTCGCCAGCGTCGCCGAATAATCGACGAAGCGCGCGTTGGCGATGTGGCCGGCGTCGTAGGTTTCGCGCCGCCCCACGTGGAGCAGCACCAGGCCGGGGTCGTTCACGTGCTGCGCCAGCCACGCCGGGGAGACGACCAGCCGCTCGCGCGCGGCGGCGTCGGGCACCTGCGCCGGCGCGGCGCCGGCACCGGCGAGACACGAAAGCAGGACGAAAAAGGCGGTTTTCATACGGCAGCCACGTTACTCCTGCTCTTGTAGAACGTCAAGGGGAAGCGGGCGGCTAATATATAAGGACACAGGAAAGAAGACCTTGCGCGTACTAATCGTGGAAGATGAAGCGCGTACCCGCGGGCTGCTCGAGCGCGGGCTGCGCGAAGCGCTGTTTCACGTCGAAGGGGTGGGCGACGCCACGACGGCGGAATCGCGCGCCGCCGAAGGCGGGTTCGACGCGATCCTGCTCGACGTCATGCTGCCGGATCGCGACGGCTTCGCGCTGTGCCGGCGGCTCAGGACGCGCGGCATCGACACGCCGATCGTGTTGCTGACCGGGCGCAACAACGTCACTGATCGCGTACACGGCCTCAACGCCGGCGCCGACGATTACATCGCCAAGCCGTTCGCCTTCGAGGAGCTGCTGGCGCGGCTGCGCGCGGTCACGCGCCGCGGACGATCGCACCATCTCGACACGGTGCTGTCGTACGGACCGATCTCGCTCGATCAGCAGACCCGCCGCACGACCGTCGACGGCGAACCCGTCGTCCTGAGCAACACCGAGTTCCGGCTGCTCGAGTACCTGCTGATGCACGCCGGCACGCCGGTGTCGCGCGAGGCGCTCGGCCTGCACGTCTGGGACGGCGAGGACGAGACGCGATCGAACGTCATCGACGTCTACATCAGTTACCTGCGCAAGCGGCTGGGCAACGCCGGGTCGCTGATCCGCACGGTGCGCGGCACCGGCTACACGATCACCCTGGATACCTCGCGCCGTGCCTGACGAATCGAACCCCGCGGCCGGCGCGTTGCCGGCATTTGCCGCCGCGGTAGCCCACGAGATCCGCACGCCGCTCTCCGCCGTCGCCGGCGAGGTCGACCTGGCGCTGTGCCGGGATCGTTCGGCCGAAGAGTATCGCGAGGCGCTGCGGCGCATCGGCGAAGGGATAGCCGAACTGGTCGAGATCACCGGCGATCTGAGTTTGCTCAGCGACATCATCGAAACACCGGCCGTGCCCGCCTACCTCGACACCGTGCTCGCGCGCGTCAGCGATCGGTTCGCCCGCCACGACAACGTGACCATCGAGGGCGGCCGCGCCGCGGCGATCAAGATCGCGGCGGACGAAGAGCGCCTCGGCCGCGCGATCGCGCTCGTCGTCGAACATGCCGTCCGTCACCGGCGCAGTGGCGCGCACGTCACGCTTCGAGTAGAGGAGAAGAACGGACGCGCGCGCCTGCTCGTGGAAGCCGCGCCGCCGGGGTTCTGGCCGCGCGCGTGGCGGTCGCTGACCGAGGGCACCGACGATCCGGCCACGCCGCTGCGGCTGCGCACCGCGCGACGCATCCTCGACGCGACAGGCGGCACGCTGACGCCATCGGCGCGGGAAGACTGCCGCTGCGTCGTCATCGACGTGCCAGTCGCCTGAGATGAGCACTCGTTGCCAGGTCCGTCGCGCGCGCCGCATCGCGTTGATGTTGCTGATCGCATGCGGCCTCTCGACATCGGTTGACGCGCAACCGGTCGAGCAGCATGACGAACCGCCACCGCCCGCGGCTCGACCGGAGTTCGTCATCCGGGCCTTTGGCTCGGTCGAATGGTCGGCGAGCCAACGCCCCGATACGGCGAACTCGTTCGCGTTGGGCCAGTTCGCCCTCTTCATGACGTCCGCGATCAACGACCGCGTCAGCGTGCTCGCGGAAGTCGTGCTCGAGGCCAGCGGCGTCAACACCGAGGTGACGACGGACCTGGAGCGGTTGCAGCTCACCTACCGCCTGAACGATCACCTCAATATTTCCGGCGGCCGCTATCACACCGGCATCGGCTACTACAACGCGGCGTTTCACCACGGCTCGTACTTCGAGATCCCGATTGGCCGGCCGCGCATCTTCGCCTTCGAAGACGAGGGCGGCGTGCTGCCGGTGCACGAGGTCGGCCTCAGTATCCGGGGCCAGGTCCCGAAAACGGGCTCGGCTTTGCGCTACGTCTTCGAAGTCGGCAACGGGCGGAACTGGAGCGACGACGAGGCCGAGGCGGCGCGCGATCAGAACGAGGCCAAGTCCACCAACGTCGGCGTCGCGCTGCGGCCCGAGCGATGGCGCGGCTTCGAGGCGGGAGCCTCGTTCTATCGCGACGAGATCCCGGTCGCGTCGGGGCCGGCGGTCGCCCATCGAATCACCGCGGCGTACGCCGTCTACCGGACGCCGGGCACCGAGGTGATGGGGGAGTGGCTGCAGCTGTCGCATCGACCCGCCGGACAGTCGACCTTCACCAATCACGGCGGCTACCTGCAGGCGTCGCGCGCGTTCGGCAAGGTCCGGCCGTATTACCGCTTCGACTACCTGGAAATCTCGCCCTCGACGCCGTTCATCGGCAGCTTCGACTCGTCGCGCGCGCACCTGGCGGGACTGCGCATCGACCCGGCCGAATGGGTCGGTCTCAAGGCGCAGTACGAACGCCGGCGCGAGGCGGACCGCGCGTGGTACGACGGCGTCCACGTGCAGCTCGTCTTCGTGTTCTGAAATGTTGAGGCCCACTCGACGGCTGACTTTCCAGCACAGTGGGATCCGAAGCTTGGAATTCACGTGACTTGAAGTCGCGGC
>JADMIO011614209.1_pt1 | contig 37670 bp, 42 predicted proteins | sample 8958161 | NCBI WGS metagenome assembly JADMIO01 (sample SAMN16585339, study PRJNA669376) | soil metagenome | isolation source: Crop rotation soil | place: USA: Cullars Rotation, Alabama | collected 2011 | reverse complement strand
GCGACAACTTGTCCACGTGGAATTCTAAGCTTAGGATCCCAATGTGCTGGAAAGTTGCGGCAGGTTTTGCGAGAAGGCAGACCGCGGTAACACCATGTCGCAGCCTACTTCGTGCGCCTTCTGTTTTAGGTCCCCCTGAACATGCGACAGAAAACCGATGATCGAGGTCTTCTTGAGCTTGGTCTTCAGTTTCGGGATCAATGTCAGAGGCTTGGCGTTGGCGTTGTTCATGTCAAAGATGATCAGCGAAGGCTTCTCGTCACCATTCTGTTTGATGTGATCGAGAAGGTCTTTTTCTGTCTTGATGAACTCGACCTTTACGTTGAGCTTGCGCGCGGTCTCCTGAATCTTGGCCATGAAAAACAGGTCATCGACGAAGGCGAATATTCTGGAGCTGGCATCTTCCTTTAGCTGGGGAAGGGGGTCAGGATCCGCCGGCGCATACGAAGGAGCGAAACCGGGCCGCTGCCGTCCAGGGCGCGCGCCGTTGCCGGATAGTGCCGCGCGGTAACTGTGATCCATGGGGGCGGAATAGATGCCTCCGCCGTGTTGTTGTTGGCGGTCCCGGTCACGTCCGGAAGAACCACCTCCACCACGATTCGACGGACGGCGTCCACGCCTCCGTCTGTTCCTTCCTCCGCCACCTCCGGAGGAATGTCCAGGTCCAGCATTCATATTTTGTTTATCTCGTTTTTGAAGCGTAAGTTACGGTCTGCCCCAAGGGAGACCCGATCTCCTCGTAACACTCACTCTCTGAATGGCGCTTCGCGTTGCACCGGTTGGGGAGCGTGCGAAACCAATTTCGGCTGGAACTCAGTCGTGATGATCTAATCGTTTGGCGCCTGGAGCCAGAGAGCGCAGAGGGCCAGCTAGGAAGCATGGCCGCTGAGAACAGTTAAATGGTAGCGAAGCTGTCGCGCCAGCGCAAGGGCAAAGTAACTTTAGTTTTCCACCGGAAGTACCGGGTGTGGGTCGCGACCGGCCTTATCCCTTTAGCCTTCACCGACTTGTCTTGCCCACTGTACAGCCTGAACGTAGGTGTCCGCGACCTCGGCTTCGTTTGAGCCGAGCTTCGGTGAGACCTCGGCCAGGGCTTGCCAGTCGCCCGATTCACTAGCCAGCATCAGTTGATACAAAGGGCGCAAGCGGCTGGCACCGCCGAGCAAGACCGATTTGGTTTCCTGATCGACGGGGACCTTTTCCAAGATGGATGTCATGGGAACCTCGAGCATCACGTCGATCAACGACAAAAGCCCCAGCAGAAACAAATCGGAATCGCCATGCTGAACCTGGGGCGACAGCAACTCGCAGAAGCGGGCTCGGGCCAGCGCCATCAGTACCAGTTCAGTCGACTTCTGTTGCGCCGCGCCTAAAGTGGCTACTAGCCTTACCCAGCGACGAATTTCGCGTTCCCCCAGCAGAGACAGAGCGTGCCGCACCGAGTGAATTTCGCTGCCGAAGCCAAAAGCCGCAGAGTTCAGATAGCGCAGCAAGCGGTAGCATATCGAGGCTTCAATCTTTACCAGGTTCTCAATTTCTCGTGGATCGAGTTGATCCTTGGAGACGGCCTGCAGCATGCGGATGTAATTCAGGCGATTGGCAGGGATTTCATGGGTTGTGAGTATTTCCGGGCGGCTGAAGAAGAATCCTTGGAAGTAAACAAAACCAGCGGCTTTAGCAGCCATGAATTCCTCCCGGGTCTCGACCTTTTCCGCCAGCATTCGACAGCGCCAGGGCCCGTACTTCTTGATCAATGCTGCCTGCCGCTTGGGAGGAATGAGCTTGATGTCGACCTTAATGATGTCCGCGAAATCAGTGAGTAGAACCCGTGGATCATCCAGGTCGAAATCGTCCAGGGCAATGAGATATCCGGCTTCTTTGAGGCGCTGGCAGGCGGAAATGATCAGGACATCGGGTTGAACGGACTCCAATATCTCCACAACAATCTGGTTCGCCGGAAGCAGTGTGATGTAGTCCTTAAGCAACACGTCATAAGTGCAATTCACGAAGGCGCGTCGGGAGCCGCATAGCACGTCGAGCCCGAGAAGCACCGAGCTGTCTAGAGTGCTGCGGGAAGCAGCTTCTGCATCGGAACAGTGAAAGTAGTTCTCCACTCCGTGCCGAAATAACAATTCGTATCCGAAGACCTGCTCTTCCCGCGTGAAGATGGGTTGACGCGCGATAAAGCGAGGTACAGCGCGGTAGGGGACGGCATTTGCGCCAGCAGCGCTGGTTCCGGGGGCGCTCACTTGCTGTCTATCGGCAGAAATTGCGGCGGCCTTACTTTGGCGCTTGGATTCGACTGGGAACCTCTCTTTCGCACGCTAGGGATGGGGCAAGTGGGAGCCACCGCCTCAGCATCTTGGTAACTTGGCCGCCTATCTCGTGGCAGCTAAATTCGCTCCAGAACGGTCTGTGGATCTGGGTTGCCAATGCGGGGAGGCACCATGATTACGGTGAGATTCCGCCTTCTATTCGCCGTCATCGCAATGTCGCTGGTCACGACTGCTCTCGCCCAACAGGATCAGCAGGCAAAGCCGCTGGAGCGCTCGCTCGCACTCGCGCGACCTCGCCAGCGCGCAACACTAAATCCCCTTCACCGCTTTTCCGTCCCTCAACCTGGGAGAGAGAAATCGGAACGCGAGTTTCCAAAGGTGCCAGGGTGGTTCCGGCAGAAGGTTCGCCGGCCCGTGTTGCAATCGGCACAGCAGGAATGATCAGAAGCAAGTAGGTTAGGCTGGCGGACCGCAGTTTCGGCTTGCTTCCAATCACAGCTGGCGTCCCCACGCCACTTTCCGTCGCTTTATATGCTCAGGAAATTGCTTCATCGCTTCAGAACCTGCCTACTGGCAGGCAACGCCGATTGAGGCTAGTGATCATGAATAGTCATCTGGACCCTGCGCCAAAGTGAAGAAACAGTTTTTGACAACTCCACGTGAAGCCGATAAACTTCCGCCTCACAGCATAATGAAACTATATTCAGCCAAATGAAACCATTCTATCAGGGCAGCACTGCCCTTCTGATTCGGACTTACGTCTTGTGCATTGTCTTATCGTCAGGAGTCGCATCAGCGGAAAATTCTGGATTCCGGGCGAAGCTCACTCCGGCGCCCAATGTAAGTTCGCACGTTGCCACCCAACAGGATGCGAACACCTCGGGTGTCTGGATACGCGGCAAGTACCGTATTTTTATCAATGATGGAGAGCCCAGGCTGGGCTACCAGGAGGGGAATTCGCCCGAGGAAGCGGTTAGCGCTCAAACCGTAAAAACTGTGATCGTCAATAGCGACCGCAGCAAAGGCTGGAACCCCAATTTGCTCTGGGGAGAATCCGTGTTTCAGCCCAATCCCGCCACTCCCGATGTGCTTTACATGATTACGCACAACGAGAATACCTGGAAATACTACAAGACCCGCCTGGCTTTGCCGGAGGGCACCGAATGGCCGGCTAAGGGAGAAGCAACCGGCTGCCGGATTGTGTTGATGAAATCAACCGACGGCGGCAGCACCTGGCGCATTCTCGGCAACCTGATCGAAGATGATCCCAGCAAGTTTTTTCTGGAATCAGTGCACCCTCGTGGATCCAAGCCCACCCGTAGGTCTTACTGGTTTCCCGGAGGGGTGGGCGATGCCAGCGCCGTTTCTGATGGCAGATATCTGTACGTTTTTTACAGCGAGGAAAGTTATCCGACGAAGTTTGATCCTGCCACTTACAAGCCGGAACTGGAGGCCGCGAACCAGGGAATTAGCGTGGCCCGGATTTTAATCGCTGACTTGCTGACGGATGACATTGATCATATCCAGCAGAGCCTCAAGCGCTGGGACGGCGCGAGAGGATACGCAGGCAAAGCCATCGATACGGCAGAAGATGCGCGCGTGGAAAATACTCCCATCCCCGGATTTAAGCAGAATCTGCCATATGGCCCCATGAGCAAGGTTAACGGAAGGCTTTGCTACGCGCCTTCCATTAGCTATAACGAACATCTGCACGCTTACACCGTGTTTTTCTGGTACATGAGCCAGGCTGCGCCGCCCTGGGTGCTTTACAACTACATGGCGTTCAATTCCTCTCTGGATCCACTCACCTGGGAACGCCCACAGAAAATTGCGACGCTCAATTTCTACAACGATGGCGAGCACCCCTACTATCCGGTCGCTCATCCCATCGGCTCTGCTGTTGGATATTGGAACGCCCGGCTGGATCGTAAAGCGCGTTTCTATACCGTAGGCTATTACAATGTGGAAAGTGCTGACCTGCACTCCAACCACTACATCACCTTCTTGAATCCGGGCGAAGGTTTCGTAGACCCGGCCGGATCGAAAACTGCATTCGCCACCAATGCAAGCAGCGGCCACCAAGGAGTGAATGCGGTGGACGGAGACCCAGAAACCTACTGGGAAGACCCGCTCAAAACGGCGCACCCCCGGCGCGATGAGAGCCCTTCGATCGTCTACGATCGCGGCAATTCCGGCTGGGTCGCCGGCCTCGTTCTTAAGGGCATAGTGAATATTCATTCGCTGGTCGTCCAGACCTGGGATCAGGATAAGAACGATGCGGGCGATTGGGCGCCCGACAATTCAAAGGCGAAACGGTTGGTGGTCCATGGCGGTTCCGAGTTGACAATCCCCATAAGAAAAAACGTTCGCTACATCCGTATCACGGTCAAGAAGCACACCGACAAACCGCGAATCGCAGAGATCGCTGAAACTCAGGGAAAATGACAGACTGGATGCTCGCCGCGCTGGTCAGTAGAAAATAGATCGAGGGATCTCACGCCCACTAGATTCGCCCCATCAGGATCTGTAGATCTGGCTTTCCATGCGGAGTGCGTCATGCTCACGGTGAAATCTTGGGTTCTAAGCGCCGTCATCGCAATGTCGCTGCTAGCCACGACCAACTCGTGCCCAACAGGATCAACAGGCAAAGCCGCTTGGAGATGTCGCCCGCGAACAGCAGCAGGCGCGCAAAGAGGAAAAGAAAACTTCTCCTGGGAGGGTGTTTACTGACATTGAAGGCGACACATTACACAGTGAACCGCGGAGCGAGACACCAAAACCGGCTTCCAATCCGGCAACATCGGCAACGACCGCGCCCATCGAGCAAAACGCTCAGCCCAAAGTGACGGCAAAACCGCTTCCGCCAACACCGCGCCACTCAGCGTTCGATCAGGCCAAAAGCAAAAAGTCGGATCTCATCATCGTGCCGGCAGGGACAGAGATCAGAGTTGATCTCGTCGAAGGAAAAGTTGTAGTGCCGGTGCGGGTAGGATTTGCCACTCCAATCCCCGCTCTCTCCATCGCCTCAGTGAAGGTCAATCAAGCGTATTACACCCCGGTGTTCAGCGTAGTCTCGAACAGTCCGGGAAATGCTCCTGTTGCTTTCGGTGAAAACGCCGAGTTGACGGCAGTCACCGTCCGAGGTGTTACCTATCCGGTGCAGGCAAATACCGTGCCACTGACTGCATTGGGCGCGGGCCGCACCCGGTCGCTGATGTCCGACCGCGATACGGTTTTTGTTTTGAGCGCCCCACTTGCCATCGAGCGCTAGCTCAATTCATTCGGGAACGGCAAAACCGTATTTTCCCAAAAGGCTCACGATCTCCGGCTTCTTGAGGAACGCCAAAAACTGGCGCGCGATCTCCTTCTGTTGGGACGATTTCAGAATCACTGCGGCCTGGCGAATCGGCGGGTAGGTATCGTCCGGGATCGAGACAAAGGTGGTTTTCTCCTGCATGGAAGGGGCCAGCGCCAGCGATAGTGCCACGATGCCGGCATCAGCGCTCCCTGAAACGACAAAGGACGCCGTCTGGGAAATGTTTTCTCCCATCACAAACTTTGGTGACAGCTGGTCATAGAGCTTTTCGTGCTGCAAAGCCGTGACCGCGGCCCGGCCATAAGGGGCATGCTCAGGGTTCGCGATCGCGAGCTTTTTCACCTGAGGAGCGAGCAATATCGGCAGTCCTTGCTTGAGATCGAGAGACGATCTCTTGGCGGCCATCAACACAATTTTGCCCGCAGCATATTCGTAAAGGGTTCCGGGTTCCGCCAGTCCGGCAGCCTCAAGCTTTTGCGGATAGCCGATATCGGCGGAGAAAAAAACATCAAACGGAGCACCATTCTGGATCTGGGCGAAGAAGTTTCCGGAAGACCCAAAGATGGTTTTGACACGGTGTCCGGTATCTTTCTGAAAGCGGGCGGCGACGTCCTGAAAGGCAAATTGCAGGTCGGCGGCAGCGGCCACCGTGATTTCCTGCGCCCGGCAGAGAACGGAGGCCATGAGCGCAACGAGCAGGGAACGGCCAATAAGTTTTAGGGTCATGTGAGTAGGACGATTTAATGCAGTTCGAAACGCACTGTCAAATCGACTTAATCTGATTCGGAATGGGACGAAAAAGTGCAGCTCGGTTCAAGCGCGGAGAATCATCACTTCGGTGGCTTTGATGAGAGCTGCGGCCGTCTGGCCTTTTTCGAGACGCATTTCACGGGCAGCATCAGCAGTGATGATGGCGGTAATGTGCTGGCCTCCGATGGATAGTTTTACCTGGGCCAATAGGCCTTCGATTTTGAGGTCGATGATGCGGCCTACCAGTTGATTTCGCCCGCTGATCCGGCGAAACTGTGCGCGACGCTCCGGTTCCATATTTCTGCGAGGGGCACGATAGAGGTGGCGGTCGAGTTCGCTCTCAGGAATGCGGTGGTGTCCGCCGTGAGTTCGCACCGAGCGGAGTTGCTTGGTGTGAATCCAACGCTTCAGGGTCGAGTAGCTGATGCCGAGAATTTTCGCGGCTTCCCGGGGCCGGATCAGTCGGGTGGGATGCTCGGACATGCCGAGAGATCATAACCGAGATGACCGCTGCTTTTCGCTTGCGAAAGATCAATTGTCCTCTCCGGCGGATGGAACAAGCCGTTGCCGCAGCAACCTCTCCCGGTCCTCGAGAATGCGGTTGATTTTCTCCGCTAATTCCACCAGCTTCTCATGATCAGTCTCAACTGCCGCGCGCTCGCACAATTCGCGCCATTCCTTCTCGTCGTAATTGTCCATGGGGTGGGAATCAGCAACAGGCTGGCCAATCTGTTTTTTGGAATGAGATCTTTAACGGTGTGAGGGGCAAAGGTTTAGAACATGCCTTTAGACCCACTGGGGGAAATCTGGTAGAGAAAAGTTACACGGAAAGCGGGGAAGGGCAGGTCAATTCGTACTAAGCGCTCAGCCTCGGCACCGTTTCCGAAATTGCTTCCCCTTCGTCTATTGCGTGGTCAGGCTTAGTCTGGCAAATTGCAATGTGGAGGCGTTTGAGGCCTTCACCAAAATCGTACTATCAGCCGGTACCGTAGCGGTCACAGTTGCGTTCGCTGTTGTTGTTCCGCTGTTCAGCGTTACCGACGATGGAGACACCGAGCAAGAGACTTGAGCATTCGTTGGTATCGAAGCGCAGGAAAGTGCGATCGCTCCATTGAAACCGCTGGCGGAACTTACCACTAGGCTGGAGACAGTCGGCTGATTTGCCACAGCAGTCACATTTGTAGGGCTAGCGGAGAGCGTGAAGGACGGTGTGGCAGGAACTCCCGGCCAGTGAGTTACCAGAGTTGCCGCATCGACCGATCCGAGACCGGTCGCCAGATCATAGCCTGCGGCGGCGCTATAGCCGATCGAATCAGTCGCGGTGCCAGGATCCGGAGTGGTCGGTGTGGGAGTTGCAGAACTTCCACCACCGCAACCAATCCCTAGTGCCAAGCATATGATCAGAATCGGCGCCGCCGTCGCAACAAACTTCCGTCGTCTGGTGGGGGCGAAAATCGCGACGAGCGAGACTAGCAATACACCACCGGTTGCACCAAACCACCCGGCGCGGCTTGCCGCTACTAGATGTGAGTTGGCGCTAGTGCATCCCGTGGACCCGGCAGTGCATGGCACTTTATTGTCTCCCGTTGTGATGTCGTGGAAAGCGGAAGGAGTCGAGGTCGCCAGCGGATAAAGCTTGGCGTTCACATTCCCTTGTCCGTTCGTTTGCGCTGCTTGATTCAGCAGGCCCACCATACCGGCAAAGACTGGAGCACCAACGGAAGTTCCGCCGACGAGCAGTATCGTGTTATCCGTATCGATGAACGTTCCGTTCTTACAGTTTCCCTGCGAACAAACCAAGTACCCATCGTGATGGGCAGAGGCGTTGAGCGCAATGTCCGGCAGATCGCGTTTACCATCATTGGGCACTCCCGTACCGGCCTGCCACGTCGGTTTTGCAAAGAAGGCGCTCACGCCCCCGCCACCGGACGAAAATCCGTCGCCGGATGCCACGGTTTGTGCAGTGTCATTCCAGGTGGTCTCCGGAATATAGGATCGCGCGGATGCATTGCTAAGACTGTTGGAGGCATTCCAGTAGGTGGAAGCATCGCTCACATCGCCACTAAATTCGCTTCCGCCGACGCCAGTAATCTCGGGAACGGCAGCAGGAAGGTCAATTGCCAAGCCGTGAGTTGCAGAGCTAGCGCTGGAGTTTTCGCAATCGGCAGCGCCCTCGTCTCCAGTTGCCGCACTAATTGTTTGACCCTGCATCACGGCCTGGGTACCGGCGGCTTGAAAAAAGGCTCGGCCATCCGAACCAGCGCTCGTTTCGCAGAGCCCATAGCTGATGCTGATGACTGGCGCCAGCTTCTGGTCAATGGCATACGCAAAGGCATCGATAACGTTGTAGGTCGAATTGTCCGACCTCTTCCCATTTCCTGTGTAGACATACAGAATCGCCGCCTCACGGGCCACCGCGCCCGCCCATTCCACATCAAGATCAGCTTCGAGAGCGTCCGCGTCGACCACTGCTGATGCGCCGGTATTAGGGACAAGAACAGCTTGGAAAGGATTAGTCGCGAGACCGGCTGCCGTGCGGAACGCGGCTACGTCGGACTGGCTCACCTCCGTTTGACCAACCACGGCAATGGCCTGGGCCCCAGAAATGTCGGAATCATAGAGCGGCTTGATGTTGTAAATGGTGGCCAGATCATCCGGGGAGATGAAGTGGCTGCCACCGCCGCTGGTGAAGTGTGGTTGGGCTGCGACCCGGCGTGCCTTCAGCCTTCTGGGTTTGGGGCGGAAGTCATTCAAATTGCGCACTGCCAGCACTGAACCTGCGATCGCCGAAGGAACTGCCGCTTCGGTGGCATTGCCGAAATGCACCTCGCCGTCCATCACAAACTGATGCAGTTGCGTGTGCAGGGCGCGCTGAATCTGCCCGGCGGTGCCGCTGAAAAAAATCTGATTGCGGCTGCTTGCCACGCGGTCCACCCTCAGTCCGTGTGACCGAAGCCAGCCGGCGACTTTATCGAGATCCGCCTGGCTCATGCCGAAGCGGTCGGCGTATTGCTGCGGAGTAAGCCACTTGTGGTAGTTAGGCGAACGCGGATCCTGCAACTGCGCCATCAATTTTGCGGCATCGGCCTGTTGCGCGACGGAACGGTTGAAGACAATCGATGCCCCCTGAATTCGCATAGACGGGCTGACCGGACCCCGGTCATACTGCGCCTTCGCCAGGTGAGGAACACTGCCGCGAAGTACCGTCGTCTGACTGTCATTGATCGCCTGCTGCAGGCGGGAAGAGGCGGCTTGCGCGAACGACACCATGATCAGGAAGATAAATAAGAGCAATGACTTACGAAACAAAACCATGCAGGCACTCCTGTGCGGCGACTGATTGAAAAGACGACAGGCGCATTAAAGGTGATACAGAATGGATTCAGCCTAGCCTACCGCGAGATGTATGACTAGGTAGCTTTTTGACGTAGCTATGACGGTAGTTACCACTGACCAAGTGGACAGGGGTATTGACTGTAGGCAAAAATCTGGCGCCCTGCGAGGCGCACCCGGCGCCTGCGGCCGGCCACGTTCCCCAACATTTTCTAAATTGTACGTACTTTTCCCTTGCGAAAAATCGCAAGTCATGGCATCTTCTAACATCTTCTTGTGAAAGGATGCCCCAATTTGGCGCAACACACAACCAAACTGATTAGCGGGCGATTTCGGCTACCCATATGCCGAGATTGCTTTAGGGCGTCATCCGGTCCCGCTTACCTATCGTAGGCGCTCTTTCCGCAATTCCCAAAACTAGCTGGGAAGTTCAGGTCGCAACCCGTTGAGTTGTGATTTGGGCGCCCTGTCTGTTTGCCCAGCCTAACTTCACAGGGTCAGTGGTGAAAGGCCACGGATACTTCTCTTGGCAGCAGCCTTCGGGCTGTGAGGTTCGACTCCTCGTGGGGCGAAAGCCCTTGCCGTGTCCGCATGTTCCCTGACCGCTTTACTTTGCAATAACTTTCGCCGGTGGCGAAAGAGAAGAGATACTTCGCACCGCTTGATGACGCGCGGGGACGGCAGTCCATGCCGAGATCAGAGCTCCGGGGACGGGGGCGTAGTCCCGATCCACGAGGTACCTGGAGATATCGTGCCTCGAGTCGCCTCTTCTCGCAGGTTCCCCGGTGGATTTGAAAATGCGCGAGTCGATTCGTGCTAAGCGACCCGCTCACACTAGTGTCATCCCGAGCGAAGTCGAGGGACCTTGTGTTTTTGCTTCTCGGCCGGTGCTGAAGACGACGGTTACTTCGCCTGAAACGCGGGTGATGCGGGTTCGAATCCCGCCGCGGGGATTATGCCCGCGTGGTTTAAATGGCAGGACACCTACATGTTCCGTTGTCGCCTGTTCCCCGGCCCTTAACCTCAACGATTTAACTCCGGCTGCAAGCCGGTTAGAAATGACGAAGTATGTTGGAACTCTTGAAGAGCATGTTTACCGGGCAGAACGAGTTCGCTTCTGGCGGGCTGATGCTCATGATCATAGGGGGAATCAGCGTCTATTTGCGCGCGGTGCCGGAAAATCTCTGGTACTGGTTGGTTCGTCAGACCACCATGTTGATCACCGTGACTGACGACGACGCCGCATTCGTGTGGGTAAAAGAGTGGTTCCTGGAGCAGAAGTTCCTCAAGCGAATCCGCTCTTTGGATTTCGACACCACCATGCGCAACGAGCGCATTGCCCTGGTTCCGGCGCCGGGGATGCACTGGTTCTGGTATGGCGGAAGGCCGTTTCAGGTTTGGTTCAGTCGCAGCGAGACCGCGAGGGAGCATGTCACCCGGCGCGTTGAGTCGCTGACCTTCCGGACCATTGGGAGGAAACGCGCTCTACTCCAGAGTTTTGTGGAAGACGTGGTCGCTTGCCATCTGAAGAGACTGGGGGTGCAGTCGTTCTTGTATGTCTACGAAGATGGCTGGGATTGGGTGGAGGGTTACGCGCCGCGTTTGCTGGATTCGGTAGTTTTGCAGCCCGGAGAGAAGGAGCATCTGCTGCAGGACATCAGGAACTTCCGCAAATCAAAGCAACGCTATGCGCGATTGGGAATTCCTTATCACCGCGGGTATTTGCTTTACGGTCCTCCGGGCACGGGCAAGACGTCGCTCGTGTCGGCAATCGCGGCGCACTTTGGGATTTCAATTTATTCCATCAACCTAACCGATTTCAATGACCGGACATTGATGAAAGCGGTGAACCAGGTTTCGCCCAATTCGATACTGCTTCTTGAAGACATAGATTGCATGAAGAGCAGCAAGGCGCGTACGGCGGCAAGTTCTGGCACCAGGGACAACGGCCCCGCGTCGCTGAATGAAAATACTGCAATCCAAAACGGGGTCACGCTTTCCGGATTGTTGAATGTGTTGGACGGATTCTATGCGCCAACCAATGTCTTGTTTGTGATGACAACCAACCATGTCGAAGCTTTGGACGAAGCTCTGCTGCGTCCTGGGAGAATCGACTACAAACTGTACCTGGGCAAGGCCACGGACCGCCAAAAGGTGGAACTGTATCGCAGATTCTTCCCCCAGGTGTCAACCGGAGAAGCGCAAGCATTTGTCGATAGTTCTCGCTCAGCGGAAACCATGGCTGAGTTTCAGGGGTTGCTACTGGAGTTGGAGCAAGGCCACGGTTCGGAGTCAGAGAGCGACGAGCTGGTGATGTCGCAATGAACACACGAAGGAGGTCGCATGCCGATTATTGTTTTGCTTGTTTTCAAAGCCATTTTCGAAGCAGTACGCCTTCTTCGGAACAAGGCCGCCAAACCTAAAGCCGATTCCTTGTGCACGGCTTGTTCGCACGCGCACATCCAGTTTGGCGCAAATGCACGGCGCACGATCTCCTGTACTTACGGCGGTGCCGTGCGCTCCATAAAACTGGACGTACTCTACTGCACGGATTACCAGGCGCGATGCGGGCCGGCGTGTTCGCGCGCAATAGGGTTCGTCCGTGAAACCTTGGCCGGGGAACATGGGTGATCCTCACCGCCGATTCAGAAAGGAACAAGCCAATGTCGCGGTCGTGAGCTGCCATCACAACTACGTGACCTGGGAGCACCACTACGGCGAGAACGTGCTCATCACCCGCAAGGGCGCGGTGCGTGCTCGTGAGGGAGACATGGGCATCATTCCGGGCAGCATGGGTGCGCGTTCGTACATCGTACGCGGCAAGGGCAATCCGGAAAGCTTCATGAGCTGTAGCCATGGAGCCGGACGCGCCATGTCGCGTGCAGAAGCGAAGCGCCGCTTCACGCTGGACGATCACGCCAAGGCAACTGCCGGCGTCGAGTGCCGTAAGGACGCGGACGTCATCGACGAAACTCCGATGGCGTACAAGTCCATCGACGCCGTGATGGAAGCGCAGCGTGATCTGGTGGATGTGGTGCAAACGCTGAGGCAGGTGGTGTGCGTGAAGGGGTGATGTGTAGCGCGGACACTCTTGTCCGCGCTATCGGTAGACGAAACGGGAAGGGCACGGCTCCAGCCGTGCCGCCTGTGATCTCCACAACTCTGTTATCCCGAGCGAAGTCGAGGGACCTTGAGTTGGTTCGTGTTATGAATACGAGACAGATGGAGCAAAAGTCGTAATGACTGAAGAACAAAGACAACAAATCATTTCAGAGATGAATGGCCGTACTCAGATGCAAGCTTTCGAAGCAGCAAAGGCGATCTGGGAGGAGCCAGACCCACAATTAATTAAGCCACTGACAGTGCTTCTTCAAAATGGACGAAAACCATTCAATCGAGCAGCTGCGGCGTATGCAATGCAAGTGTTGGTGAACAAACAAACTATCAAGGCGCTGGAGCGAGCATTTGTAAACAGATCCGAACATCCACGCGTGAGAGGGGAAGCCGCGAAAGCGCTTGCGCATGGTCATCGTCTAAAGTCTCACGAGTTACTGCTACGTGGGTTAGATGACAAGTCGAAAGATGTGCGATTTTGGTGTGCATTTGCTCTGGGCGAAATGGCTGAGCTACGCGCGATCAAGGCATTGCAGCATATTGCTGAAACTGATAAACGCATAGTGAAAGGCTTTCATTCAGTCGCAAAAGAAGCAATTGATGCGATTAGGAATATTAAAGAAGAGAAGCAGTTTCATCGTCGTAGGAACGGCTGTGTGTTTTGCGTCGATAGACGGAAATAGTTTCGAAAGTTAGGGCGGGTGGATGGTTATGAGAGAACTCATCTTGGATGGAACAACCTGGAGAACTAAAGATGATGTCTACGATGCCTTCTTTCGTGCAATCGGCGCACCCGAATGGCACGGGCGCAACTTTGATGCTTTGAATGACAGCATTTCGACAGGATCAATCAATCAGATTGAGGTTCCTTACAGGCTGATCATTCAGAACTACGACAGGATTGCGGGAGAAGCGAAAACAATAACGGATGATTTTATCGACCTTATTCACGAGATCTCTGCGGATGGGTGTCCCGTCGAAATTCGCGTCGACAAGCACTAACAAACTTTTTTGCCGGTGGCGAAGATGATGGTTACTTCGAGCTCCGACGGTTGCGGGTTCGAATCCCGCCACGATCATAACCGTGTAGCTCAATTGGATAGAGCATCGGATATACCGTCGTCGCCTCATTCCCCGGCGGGAAAAAGCAGATTCCTCGCGCAAAGACCGCGCTCGGAATGACAAACAATTTAAACAGGGTAGCGGCACGACTGAAATCGTGCATTTTCCCTACAACTCGTAGGTTTTGGCTAGCGACCAGCGACCGACGACTAGCAACAAAATGCAAGGAGAACGACCATGGCAAAACTCAACACACTCAACCTCAACTTCGGCCCGCGTACCCACGAGGGCGCGCCCGCTCGCCACATCTCCACGGAGCTTCAGCTCCGGCGTTCGGTGATGGCGTGCTTGCTCTGGGAATCGCAGTTTTACGAGGACGGAGTCGAGATCGCCGGCCGCATCGCTGAGCTGGTGCCGAAGGTTGCGGCGGAGAAAGTTGCTGCGCTGGCCATCGAGGCCCGCGAGCAGATGAAGCTGCGTCACGTGCCGTTGCTGCTCGTGCGTGAGATTGCGCGTCACAAGACACACCGTCATTTGGTGAGCGATACGCTTGCGCGCGTCATCCAGCGTGCCGATGAGCTCTCCGAGTTTGTCGCTATCTACTGGAAGGACGGGCGTGTGCCGCTCTCCGGGCAGGTGAAGAAGGGGCTGGCCGCGGCGTTTCCTAAGTTCGACGAGTATCAGCTCGCCAAGTACGACCGTGGCGGGCCGATCAAGCTGCGCGATGTGCTCTTCCTCTCGCACGCCAAGCCGCGCGATGCGGCTCAGGCCGGAGTGTGGAAGAAGCTGATCTGGGGACGCCTCACTACGCCGGACACGTGGGAGGTTGCACTTTCGTCGGCTGGCGCGGGCGAGACGCCCGCTCGGGGCGATGACAAGCGCGAGGCGTGGGAGCGCCTGCTCCGCGAGCAGAAGCTGGGAGCGCTGGCGCTGCTCCGCAACCTTCACAATATGAAGGATGCCGGAGTGGACGAGGACATCGTGCTCGCTGCTCTTCGCGAGATGAGCACGGCACGCGTGCTTCCTTTCCGCTTTTTGGCTGCGGCACGTTACGCTCCGCACTGGGAGGAGACACTCGAGCAGGCGATGCTGAAGTCGGTCGCTACACCGGAGAAGTTGCCAGGTAAGACGATTGTGCTGGTAGACATCTCGGGCTCGATGACCGCGCCACTCGCCCGCCGTTCTGAGATGCAACGTATTGACGCGGCTTACGGGCTGGCAGTGTTGCTGCGCGAGATCGGAGAGAAGGTTGCTGTATTCTCCTTCTCCGAGCATCTCGCGGAGGTCCCAGCGCGCCGCGGCTTCGCCCTGCGCGATGCCATCGACGCCTCGCAGCCACACAGCGCAACCTACCTTTGCAAAGCGGTCGAGGAGTTGAACCAAAAAGAGCGCTACGACCGCCTGATCGTGATCACCGACGAGCAGGCGCATGATTCCGTACCCGCGCCGCAGGGCAAGGGTTACGTGATCAACGTGGCGTCGTACAAGAACGGCGTCGGCTACGGCAAGTGGGTGCACATCGATGGCTGGAGCGAGGCAGTCGTCGGGTACATTCGCATGCTGGAGCAAACAAGCTAAGGCAGATCTTAACCGTTCAAGGGCCAGTGGCATCCGGCGCCGGTGACGAGTTTGAGGTCGCAATTTGCGACCTCAAACCCAAATTTCAATTACAGGTAGCAGATGCGAAAGGCGAAACTGCTGATCTGAAATTAGTTCCCCTTTGCGCGTCTGCTCTTGATCTCGGTAGAACCTGCTGGAATTACGAAACCTATTCGGCGGCTGTTCGCCGAAGGCGGGATCATGAGCTCGCGAATGGCATCAACCAGATCCTGAATTTCGGCATCATGGCTTTCCAGACGTCGTTCCAACTCAGCCAATTTTGTCACGATGTGCTGGTTCGCCGTCAAAGCTTCCCGCATCCTCACAAACGCTCGAACGACAAAAATGCTCATCTCAATAGCCCGTCTCGAGTTTAGGATCGTGGCGGCCATGATTGCCCCATGCTCGGTGAATGCATAAGGCGCATACCGCCTTCCACCTCGGCTGGAGTTTGAGGTCGCAAATTGCGACCTCAAAGATGACTGCTCCTCACGGGTGAGCCGAAATACAAAATCAACGGGAAAACGTTTCGCGTTTCTCTTCACCTGTTCGTTCAAACGTTTTACCGCGACCCCGTAGAGTTCGGCGAGGTCTTCGTCGAGGATAATTCTGTGCCCGCGCAAGACGAGGATCTTTGATTCGGTTCTTCTTGCAAGCGCTGCTGTCGGTCTGCTCATAATCCGTGACCTCAAGATGCTCGAAACAACATTCAGCGTCAGAATAGCAAGCCTTAACCTAAACACTAATGAAGAAGGCTTTGGAATATGGCCAGTGTTCCAAAATGGGAAGCGTCTCTCTCGTCTCCAACATTAAGGGTTCGCCAATTTGGCGTCCTGCAATGGATTTTTGAAATCCCGCAACGACAGCTCGAGTCCTCCGAACTCGGGATGCTCGTTCTGCCCAAGCGTAAAAGCAATATCAATCGTATCGCCCGTAATAAGCGAGGTCGTCTTCAGGCGCTCAGCCATCCGCCAACCTAGTGCATTAAATGACAACGATTTCCTCCACCCCTCGTTTGCCTTTCCGCGATCTTCGCTGATTTTGCTTGAGTCACACCGTGGACTCATCGCGAAAGGTTGGTCGCAAAATTGAGCGCTGCTGTTTTTGCCCGCAGCCACACGGAAACGTACGTGCTGGTCTTTCACTATCTTGGGCGGTGCGGTGAGCCGAACTTCACTAGCGGAAAAGACCGGTTCCGGATTTCCTACTCCAAAGGGTTCCATCGCTTTTAACATTCGAAAAAAATCTGGTGTTATCTCGTTCAAGGGCAAGTCGGCGTCGTAGCGAAGAATGGGTGCGAAGTCGGCAAGCGTTAGCCTGCCTCGAGCATAAGCATCGAGGCGGGCACGCAACTCCGGCACGTTACGTCCAGGCAGAGAGAATCCCACCGCGTGCGAATGCCCACCGAAGCGGCTGAACAATGGCGCGCATGATTCCAGCGCATGCAGCAGATGAAATGGAGCAATTGATCGTCCGGAGCCGTGTGCGCTCTCTCCATCATGCGACACTACCAGCGCCGGACGCCCATACCGCTCTACAATCCTGGTCGCGGTAATGCCGATCACACCGCGATGCCACCGCTCGCCATCGATCACCATGCAATAAGCATCGCGCAAGGCAGGCTCTTGCTCGATACGGGTGTAAATCGATTCCAGTATGCGGCGTTCTTCTTCCTGCCGCTCGGTATTGAGTTGATCCAGCTTTCGCGCGATCTCACGTGCGCGAATCTCATCCTTTACGCTGAACAGCTCGATTACGTCACTCGCCACATCCATACGTCCGGCGGCATTGATGCGCGGCCCGATGCGAAACCCCACCTCTCCGGCGGTAAGCGGCCGGCCCCCTAACTGGGCAACTTCCAACAGCGCCTTGAGACCAGGATTAACTGCCCTCCGCAGTCCATCGAGACCGAGCTTGGCAAATACGCGATTTTCGCCGGTAAGCGGCACGGCATCGGCGATGGTGGCGATGGCCACAACTTTCATGAATGACAACAGCAAGCGGGAGCTATCCTGCGGGCGACGCCGCTCGATCAGCGCCTGAGTAAGCTTTAACGCCACCCCCGCACCGCATAGCGCCTTGCACGGATAGTCGCATCCGGCCTGATTCGGATTTACTACCGCCAGAGCATGGGGTACTCCATCTGGTCCGGGAAGATGGTGATCCGTAACAATGAGATCCACTCCAACACGCCGGGCAGTCTCTGCGGGTGCGAAGGCGCGAATCCCCATATCTACACTGACGATCAGGCGAATTCCTGCCGAAGCGGCTCGTTCGATCACGTCCTCGCGCATGTCATAGCCGTCACGGATGCGGTGGGGAACGTGACACTCAGCCGTTCCCCCACATAGTTCAATTGCAGTTTTCAGGATGACAGTCGCGGTGGTGCCATCAACATCGTAGTCGCCATAAATGAGGATAGGTTCTTTCAGCTCAATTGCTTTGTCCAACCGTTCGACGGCCACCTCCATCCCCTTCATTTGACGGGGGGCGTGTAATTGAGCGATGGAAGGGTTCAGAAATCGCTCTACCGCTTCCGGTTCGCATATGTCGCGCAGGACTAAGAGCCGTGCCATAATCTGAGCCGCTTCGGAAGGAACTCCGCAGTTGGCGGTCAGGACGGGCGCGAGCCGGATTACCTGGTCCTGGTCGGCAGTCTTGAGAATCCACTTCATCAAATTGTGAAAAGGCTAAAAAGGTGGGCTCGTAACTTCCGGTGGCGATCACCGCTCAATCTACGCTTCGTCGTCCTGGTCGGACCCATCGATTGGGATGCCACCGAAATCGTCGGCCATCTCCTGCAGTCGCTGATAGCGGTTATACCATTCCGTGGCTGCTTCGTAGACCATCATGATGCCCTGGTGAGCGAAACCAAGCTGGACAAATCCGGTTTTGCCGATGTACGTTCGCAGCCATCGTGCCTCTTCCATGTCCTCGTCGTTGGTGAACTCGCCCTGAGCAACATTTTGCAGTAAGTCGTCCAAGGCTTCGCGCTGCAGGCTCCAGGAGTCCATGGTAAGGAAAGGGGCACCCGCGGCTTTGGCAAGCTCTACGAAGTCCTTCCACCCATCTGGATTGTCTCCCGACTTCCATTGCACGCTCTGTACTTCCTCTTGATCGACGTACCCTTGAAAGCGGCGTAAACCATGGCCTTCGGTGAAGGCAATCATGTCGTCCTTCAGGGACTCCAGGTTGTCCGACAGGGGAGGCATATCTTTACCAATAGATTGTATTCCGGAGGTGAATGGTTTGTCGTTACCCGCACACAACGCCATGACGGCCTCGCGTGTGCGGATTTTTAGCCTGAATCCTCTGTGCTACACTAACTGTCTCACGAAGACATCGCGACCATCAAATGCTCCTGTCGAAAGAATATGTGGGTTATCTTGCCCGCGAAGTCAGCAAAAAATTGATTGCCGGGGAATTCATCGAAACCAAGAGTGTGCCCGCCCTTGCCGAAAAGTTGAATGCGGTCATGCTCGAAGAGTTTGGGTTGGAAGACCGGATTAACGACGAAGTTCGGGTGATCCTGGAAGCGTATTCGGAAGAAATGCGCCGCTCCGGAGCCAACTATCAAGAGATGTTCCGCAAGGTAAAAAGCGAACTGGTGCGCAAGTATAAGGCGGTTCTATGAGAATCAGCCGCGACAAGGTAAATAAGGTTGCGCATGTGGTCAGCGATGCACTGGCGGAACTGGACATCGTTGATTTCGTTGAAGACCGCAACACTATCCGGCTGGAAGTCCGCAAGGTTCTCGAAGATTTGCTCAATCAGGAAGAAAAAATCGACGTAGCCGCCCGCCAGAAGATCGAAAACCAGAAGCGCACTATTCTCGAAGGCAGCCAGGAATGGGACATCCTTTACCGCAAATACTACCAGGAAGAAGTCAAGAAGCTGGGGATGTAAGAAGAACTGAGGGTTCACTCACATAATTACTACGGGGACGGCTCGCCTGAAGCCCCCGGCCCGCCAGGTCATCCGGGGATATCTGTTACTGGTTTAACATTGCTGAATGCGTCTACAACTGATCCGCCACGCCACCTTGCTGATTGAGTACGCTGGCCATAGTTTGCTCGTCGATCCCATGCTTGACGAAGTTGGCGCACGGCCACCAATCCAAAATTCGCCGAACCCGCGAAACAATCCGCTGGTTTCCTTGCCGATAAGCCCGCAGGAGTTTCTCAGTAAGATCGAGGCAATTCTTGTGACCCATACCCACAGCGACCACTGGGATTCGACTGCCGAAAAGTTGATGGCCAAGAGCCTTCCCCTTTTCAGCCAACCGGAAGACGAAGCCAAATTCCAGGCGGACGGATTCACGGCGGTACGTCCGATTCAAAAATCGCTGGAGTGGAATGGAATCAACATCTCCCGAACCGCCGGGCAGCATGGTACGGGCGAACTAGCCAAAAAGATGGCCCCTGTCTCCGGTTTCGTGCTCAAGGCCGATGACGAACCAACCCTTTACATTGCGGGAGATACCATCTGGTGTTCTGCTGTGCAGGATGCGCTTGATCTTCACGAGCCTGACGTCATCGTGCTCAATGCCGGCGCCGCCCGCTTTCTGGAGGGCAATCCCATCACCATGTCAGCAAGCGATGTAGTCACGGTCTGCAAACGGGCGCCGAGAGCCAGGATTGTGGCGGTTCATATGGAGGCGATTAATCATTGCCTGCTTACTCGTGAAGACTTGAAATTCCAGCTCGAGGGGGCCAAGTTGAAAGCCCAAGTTCGTATTCCAGCCGACGGCGAGTGGATCGGCGCTGCCTAGCCAGCTGCATCCCGGTGCAAACCATGGCTGCTAAAATGTCTTCATCTTATGTTTGAAAATCTCCAGGAAAAACTCCAGCGGGCGTTCAAAACCCTGCGCGGCCAAGCCACGCTCAGCGAGGAAAACATCGGCGAGGCGTTGCGCGAAATCCGTCTGGCGCTGCTCGAAGCCGACGTTAACTTCAAGGTAGTCAAAGACCTTATCGATCGCATCCAGGCCAAGGCCGTTGGCCAATCCGTGATGACTGCGCTTTCCCCAGGGGAGCAGGTCATCAAAATCGTTCGTGACGAACTAGTCGAGGTGCTCGGCCACGATACCGCTAAATTGAAGTTTGCCTCGCAGCCTCCCACGGTAGTTTTGATGGCGGGACTACAAGGTTCTGGCAAAACCACGACCTCAGGAAAGTTAGCTAACTGGCTCAAGACTGGCGGCCACCGGCCGCTGTTGGTTTCGGTTGACGTTTACCGTCCCGCCGCGCGTGAACAGTTGAGGGTAGTGGCACAGACCATAAAAGCCAACATTTACGAAGGCCAGGTTGGCGAGGCAAATACTGCCACGGTCGAACGTTTGGCGAAGGAAGCTCGCAGAGAAGCGGTGAATTCGGGGAGCGATGTGCTCATCGTTGATACAGCCGGGCGTCTTCACATCGACGATCAGTTGATGGACGAAATGCAGCTACTTAAGAAGCTGCTCAACCCGCAGGAAATTCTGTTCGTGGCCGATGCCATGACCGGCCAAGATGCGGTCCGCTCTGCTGACGAGTTCCACAAGAAGCTCTCGCTCACCGGCATCGTGCTTACAAAGATGGACGGCGACGCCCGGGGCGGTGCAGCGCTTTCTATCCGCCAGGTCACCGGTCAGCCGGTCAAGTTTATTGGTATCGGCGAAAAATACGACGCTCTCGAACCTTTTCATCCCGACCGCATCGTCTCTCGTATCCTTGGAATGGGCGATATCCTCTCGCTCATCGAAAAGGCCGAGCAGTCAGTCGATAAGAAAAAAGCTCAGGAAATGGCCAGCCGTGCGCTCACGGGCGACGGTTTTTCTCTGGAGGACTTCCGCGACCAGCTTCGCCAGGTCAAGAAGATGGGATCGATTCAGAGTCTCATGGGCATGCTACCCAGCATTGGCCCATTTTCCGGGCTGCAAAAAGCGGCAGACAAGGTCGATGAGGGCCAGATCAACCGGGTAGAAGCCATTATCAATTCCATGACCATTCACGAGCGGATGCATCACGACGTGATCAACGGGAGCCGTCGAAAGAGAATTGCACGAGGATCCGGTACCAGCGTCCAGGAGGTGAACAATCTCCTTCGCCAGTATGCGCAGATGAGAAAGATGTTCAAACAGATTGGTAAGGGAAGCTTCATGCGGCGCATGGCTGGCATGAAACTGCCAGGAATGTGATCGCGGTCATGGCAAGCTGGTGATGATCTGATAGACCATATCTTTTGTGTCCGGAATTGGTCGTCCCCAGACGATTAAGTGTCGCGGGGCGCCATCCTGCCGGATCATCTCTATATCGGTCCGGTCGAAGGGTCGCGAGAGTCGGATATTCGTCATAAGATCCGAGAATTGACTGGCGTCCGGGAGCACGGTTTGTCGCAGACTTTTTCCGAGCAAATTTTCTACGTCATGCCCGAGCAATTCGACAAAAATCATATTGGCCCGTAAGAGTTGGCCGCTATGGCCGAGGCATGCTACACCGAAGGGTAGGCTGTCCAACATGGTGCGCCACCCCCGAATGATCCCGCTGAGTTTCTCTTCTTTTTCCAAGACACGCATTCCGGTTTGCACGCGGCTCATTAGTTCGTCGGGATCAATGGGCTTCCTGATGTAGTCGTCGGCACCAGCGTGAAAGGCGGTCAGCATATCGTCTTTTGCCGCCCTGGCCCCGAGCAGGATGATGTATGTGTAGAAAGCGGAAGCACGCTCCCGTATCTTGCGACAGATGTCAACGCCATTCATCTCAAGCAAAATCCAATCCAGAATGACGATGCGAGGGGGATCCTTGGCACTGAGTAATTGCCATGTTTGTACGCCCTCGGACGCGCAGGTGATCTGCAACTGTGATTCGGCAAATGTCTGTACCACGAGGTTGCGGGTGGCTGTATCTTCATCGGCGATCAGAAGCTTCATGGGGGTCGTTTTGCAGGGGTTTGATTTGGTTGCGCAATGCCTCTACCAATCCAGGGTTGAGCGCGGTGCCGCGCCGATGTTCCGTCCAGAGGGCTATCGGCAGGTTCTCGCCTTGGCTGTAATTCCCCTATAATCCAACTGGGTATGAAATGGCGATCACTGGAAGAGTCAACACAAAATTCGGACCGGCGCCCATTGCGGGAAATCTTCGCCGAGCGCAAAGCTTTAATCGACCAATATGTTCCGGGAGAGGTCCGTGCGGTGCATGCCCAGGTAGTCACAGAGTTGAAAGCAAGAAATGCCGCCTCTGGGACGCTGGCAACAGGAATTAAAGCGCCTGTTTTCGAGCTCCAGGATCACAATGGCAAGGTGGTTTCATCGCAGGCGCTGCTCAGTCAAGGTCCTCTCGTGGTTTGTTTTCTTCGCGGTCGTTGGTGCCCGTTTTGTGTCGCCCAACTCGAAGCCTTAGACCTGATCACCGGGGAGATCCTGCAGGCGGGAGGGGCGATAGTAGCAATTTCTCCGCAGACAGTGCAGCAATCATTCTTTATGCACGACCAGCACAAGCCGCACTTTCCGCTGCTAAGCGACCCAGGAAATCGTACGGCGCGCCAGTTTGGTCTTGTGTACCGCGTCCCCGACTACCAGCAGACGGTATACAAGCGGGCCTTCATCAATCTTCCCTTCGCTAATGGGGACAGCAGTTGGGAACTCCCGATTCCAGCCACCTTCGTAATCGGGAGCAATGGAACCGTTGTTTACGCCTCAGCCAACGAAGATTACACCGAGCGCCCAGAGCCAACGGAAATTCTGCACGCGGTTACTTCTTTTTCCAATCCGGCGTGATCAGAATTGTTCCGTAATATAGTTGAAATATGGTTCATCCCTTATGGAGCACCAGCGACCAGAACGGCCGCCTGGCGGAGCTGACTGCGACTACCTCCGACCCCGCCAAAGAGCTGCCGCTGCGCCGCGATGTTCGTTCCCTCGGGAAACTATTGGGCCAAGTGCTGGTAGAGCAGGAGGGCGAGCATCTTCTTGAAATAGTCGAGGAGCTTCGAAGTCTCCTAATCAAACATCGCCAGCAGTCGAAAGGGGAATCGCCCGACGGTGCCCAGATGGCGAAGGCGATTAAGATCGTCAGCGGACTCAGCATTGAAGACGCCCATCGTGTCACCAAAGCCTTTGCCATTTATTTCGAACTAACTAATCTGGCGGAGACCAACCATCGCAAGCGCCGGCGCCGGGCGGGCAAACTGCATATCGAACAATCGGCATTGGCCGGTTCGTTTCGGGGGACGCTGCGCCGGTTGCAGGCGGCAGGCGTGAATCCGAAAGACGCCCTGGCCGCGCTGCAAAAAATCCGCGTCATTCCGGTCATCACGGCACATCCCACGGAAGTAGCAAGGCGCACTGTCTTGCAAAAACGGCGTCGTATTGCCCAGTTGCTGGAACATCTCGACCACCTCCCGCTCTCCGCGCCGGATGCACATGAGCAGGAGGCCGCCATTACGGCTGAAATAACGGCGCTATGGCAGACCGACGAGGTGCGGGTGGAGAGCCCGTTAGTGACGGACGAAATCCGCATGGGGCTGGATGTCTATCCCATGTCGCTCTTTGCCAGCCTGCCTCGCGTCTACCAGGAAATTGCTGAAACCTTCCACGCTGTTTATGGCGTATCGGTCGATGAATTGGATTTGCCCAAGTTGATTTCCTTCGGCTCCTGGATCGGCGGCGACCGCGATGGAAATCCCTTTGTCACTCCGGACTCCACGCGCGAAGCCCTGGAACGCGCCCGGAATACTATCCTCGATCACTACATCGCGGTGCTGATGCGAGCGGCTGACCAGCTGAGCGCTTCGTCGCAACAGGTGTCAATCTCGGTAGAACTCCAGTCCCGGCTGGATGAGTACACAGCAGCGATCGGCGACGAGCCTGCGCGGCTGGCGCGCATTTCGCGCACCGAACTCTATCGTCGATTTATCAATCTGGTGATAATTCGGCTGCGCAACAGCCGGGGTGAGATCAAAGAAAAGAAGGGGTACAAGTCTGCGTCCGAGTTCGAAGCCGACATATGCCTGTTACGCGACAGCCTCAATGCGAACCGTGGGGAACGGCTCGCTGAGTTGGTGATCGACCCGCTGCTACGCAAGCTTCGTACTTTTGGGTTTCATCTGGCGACACTCGATGTTCGGCAGCATGCCCGGATCCATGCCCAGGCGTTGGCGGAAACCCGGGAGCCGTCGCGCAAGGTCTCGGACCGCACGGCAGATGTGCTTGCTACCTTCCGCAAAATCGCGGAATTGAAGCGCGCCTATCCCGCGCGAGCCATTCGCGCCTATGTAATTAGCGGCGCGGAAAGCGAAGAACACATCCTGGATGTACTTCGCCTGGCCAACATTTCGCAGGTCCACATGGAATGCGCCGGCGAGGACCCCGGGGTGATGCCCGTTCCGCTGTTCGAATCGATCGAGTCATTGCGAGCATCGCAGGACATCATGGGTCGCGTTTGGAAGCATCCTGACTACGTTCCGCTGCTCGACTCCTGGGGACGTTGGCAGGAAATCATGCTTGGGTACTCCGACTCCAATAAGGACGGAGGCATGATTACCAGTATCTGGGAGCTTTACAAAGCTCATCGCGAACTGCATCGTGTCGCACGCGAAAACCAAGTTCACTTGCGCCTGTTTCATGGGCGTGGTGGCACGGTTGGTCGCGGTGGCGGGCCGACCCATCGTGCGATTCTGGCGCAGCCCGCAGGGGATTTTTCTGGAGAGATCCGTATCACGGAGCAGGGTGAAGTTCTCAACTGGAAATACGCCGACCCCGTGCTTGCAGAATGGAATCTGGAGATCATGATTGCGGCCTGCCTGGAAGCTCTGGTGCGTCCCGCGGACGCTGAGTCAGCATCCGGCACGCGGTGGTCGGCAGCGATGGAGGAAATTTCCCAGGAAGCCTTCGCCTTTTACCGCAGGCAGATTGCAGACAATCCCGACGTCCTGCAGTATTTCGAGCAGGCTACCCCGGTCAACCAGTTGGAATTTGCGAGGATCGGATCGCGGCCTGCTCGCCGCAGCGAAAGCCGCAAGCTGGAAGATTTGCGAGCCATCCCCTGGGTCTTCGGCTGGATGCAGAGCCGGCACGCCCTTCCGGCATGGTTCGGCGTCGGCTACTCTCTCGAGCGCTTCGCTAAGGGCCGCGTCAACCAGCAGCTATTGAAGGAAATGATGCGCGATTTCACCCTGTTTTCAGACATCATTCGCAACGTTGAGTTGGCGATGTCGAAAGCCGATCTTGCGATTGCCAAGCTCTACGCTTCGCTGGTTCCCGATGCCAAACTTCGATCTCGGGTATGGAAGATGCTAGTTCAGGAGTTCGAGCGTACCCGGCAAGTGATTCTTACGATTACGGGACAGAAGGATCTTTTGGGGGACAATCCCGTACTTTCCCGTTCGATTCGTTTAAGAAATCCCTATGTGGACCCAATGAGCTTGATCCAGGTTGACCTGCTTCGGCGTAAGCGTTCCGGCGGCGACAGTGAGTCGTTGAACTATGCCTTAGGAGCGACGATCAATGGGATTGCCGCCGGATTGCATAATACGGGCTGAACTGATTGCCTTTCTGCGCCTTGCCATTCGGGCTAAATTCTGCAAAAATAATGGTTTGTCTCGATCCCGCCGGGAGTTCCCGGACCTTAAGGATAAATGTCTGTGTTAACAATTCGTCTGTCGCGCATGGGTGCGCGTAAACAACCGTATTATCGTGTAGTAGTTATCGAGAAAGCGCAGGCTCGCAATGGCCGTCCGGTAGAGGTCGTGGGCACTTATAACCCGCGCACCAACCCCATGAGCCTGGAACTGAAGCGCGACCGCATCGACTATTGGGTCTCGAAAGGCGCCCAAGTTTCTGACCGTGTAGGAAAGCTGGTTGCAAGACCCGCCGCGCCTGCCACTGCCGAACCAGTAGCCTGACTGTTTAGAAACGTTCTCGATTGTTCCCCTGGAGACTTCTATGTCCGAGCAAACTCAGCAGACGAACGATGTTCGTTTGATGATCGAGAAGATTGCCAAGTCGCTGGTCGACGCCCCTGATCAGGTCATAGTCGATCAGTATGAAGATGGTGGAGAGACGGTGGTTGAATTAGAAGTGGCCGAGAGCGATCTGGGCAAAATCATCGGCCGCCATGGACGCACCGCGAAGGCTCTCCGTTGTTTGCTGAGCGCGTCCGGCGTCCGCTCTAACAAACGTTACGATCTGGAGATTCTGGAATAGAAGGCGAGTTCATCACTCTCGCCCGTGTCTGTAAGACGCAGGGCCGGCACGGTGAAGTAGCGGTAGAAGTTCATACCGATGTGCCTGACCGGTTCGCTTCAGGAATGCGGCTCTTCGCGCTCCAAAAAGACGGTACGCGGCGCGAGTTGAAGTTGGAAGAATTTTGGCCGCACAAAGAATGGCTTATCCTGAAGTTTGTGGCCATTGATTCGATCTCTAGTGCGGAGACGCTACTGGGATGCGAATTACAGGTTACAGCGGCGGAACGAGCGCAATTGGAGCCTGGCTGGACCTACATCAGCGAATTGGTCGGATGCTCGGTCTTCGATTGCGGGCGAGAGGTGGGCAAGGTGGAGGATGTGGAGTTTGGCGCCGGAGAGGCGCCGCTCTTAGTGGTGAAGTCGGGTGGGAGCGGCTACGAGATTCCCTTTGCAGAAGCGTACCTGAAGAGCGTCGATCTGAAGCGTAGAAGGATTGACATGGTACTTCCGGAAGGGCTGTTGGATGTGAATGCGCCGCTGACTGCGGAAGAGAAAAAGCAGCAGCACCGAGGCTCGTGAGAGGAACCCAAGGTCCCTCGGCGTCGCTCAGGATGACGTTGCTGGTTAGGGTGATGGGATCGCGATGAAGATCGATATTCTCACGATCTTTCCTGATTTTTTTCGCGGACCACTGGATTATGGGATCGTCCGCCGGGCCCGTGAAGCGGGTTTAGTGGAGGTAAACATCCACGATCTGCGGGCGTTTGCGCATGATCGTCACCGCACCGTGGATGACCGCCCGTTCGGCGGCGGTGAAGGCATGGTGCTGAAGCCGGAACCGATCTTTGAATGTATCGAAACGCTGGGAATGGTGGCTCGCGAGGAGCGCGCGCCAGAGAAGCAGAGCGTGATCCTGCTTTCCGCGCAGGGCAGACGTTTTGCTCAGGCTGAAGCGGCAGACTTGTCCAGCCTTGAGCGCATGGTTTTGATTTGCGGCCGCTACGAAGGCGTCGACGAGCGTGTCGGGCACTACCTGGCGGACCGCGAACTTTCTATCGGTGACTACGTTCTGAGCGGCGGCGAACTGGGTGCCGCGGTTATTGTAGACACCGTTATCCGGCTAATCCCCGGGGCAGTTGGAAACCAGGCCTCTACCCAGCAGGAATCGTTCACGTTGGGGGAGAGTATCGAGGGAACGAGTTCCACCTGTGTTTCCGGAGGATTGCTCGACTACCCGCACTACACGCGTCCGGCGGAGTTTCGCGGGATGCCGGTCCCGGAGGTTTTGTTCTCCGGCAACCACGAAGAAATCAAGCGTTGGCGGCGACGCACAGCGCTCGAAAAGACTTTACGCAACCGCCCCGACCTACTGGACGGAGTGGAGCTAAATAGCGAAGACGAAAAATTCATGGCGCAGCTTCTTCGCGCCGGAGAGAGCCAAGAGGAACACTAGAATGTCGAACCTGATTATTGAAAAACTGCTGGCCAAGGCGAAGCGTACCGATATCCCCGCCTTTGTCCCTGGGGATACCGTTCGAGTGCAAGTACGAATCAAGGAAGGTGAGAAAGAGCGCCTTCAGGCTTTCGAGGGCGTAGTCATCTCCCGTAGCCGCGGGCCTCAGGCTAGTTTTACCGTTCGTAAGATCAGCTTCGGCCACGGCGTCGAGCGTATCTTTCCCATCAATTCCCGGGTCATCGATAAAGTGGACTTGGTCCGCTCCTCGAAGGTTCGGCGCTCGAAGCTCTATTACCTGCGCGCTCTGCGCGGCAAAGCGGCCCGGTTGCGGGATGTGGAACGCGACCACGTTCCGGCTAAGGCAGCGGCGGAATAGTTGTCGGGATTTATCGAGGGGGGCGCCGGGGCTAGCTTTTCAGCTCAACGCTCTCTTCGAGCTGTTCTTCTGCCAACTTTTGCAGAAGGTGCTTCAGGGTTTGGCGGTCGGCTTTGCGTATTGCCGAAAACTCTACTCCTACCCCAACATCCACCGCATTGCGGACCTGGCCTTTTAGCGTCATATCATTATTACCGACTTTCAGAACGAGTTTGATCTCTGTTCCCGGCGGCAACGTTTCCTTCGTCTGCAACAAGCATCCCATCTCGGAGAGATCCTGCACCATAGCCTTTTGCGTACTTGCGGTTGCGCCAGGTTTGACGATCTCGGCTACACCCTTTACTGCGAAGCGATGACGTCGCCTACTCTCGGGCCGTGCTTTAGGTTTCGCCGCTTGCGGCTCTTCCCAGGTCAGCGGGTCATAAACATCCTGCATCGCTTTTAGTTCGGTTTCCCACATGGGATGGTCGGTCTCTATGGCAGCAAGTCCGATCTGGCCTTTTAGTTCTGAGTTTGGATCGCCCACCCAAACGACCCGGCAGAACGACTTGTTCTGGCCCCGCTCGAGGGCCACAATTTCGCCGGTCTGCCTGATGTCCTTGATACTGGTGATCCGGGCCCCGTGCGGAGAAATATCATAGGTACAGCCCATCTCCAGAATTGGCTTCTTGTCTTTGTCCCAGTGCGTAATGCGAATGGGCAATGCTACCTGTAGGCGCTTCTCCACCCGCTCGGCAGGCTTGGAAGGAATTTTCTTCACCTTGGCATGTTCTAGGCTATCGGCGGCGAGGGTCAATTTACCTTGGTAACGGCCGTTCGAAAGACACGAACCGTCCTTGAGTTGCCTTCCGCAAGCAGCGCCACTGTTCGCGATATCCACACTTGCGCACAGCCCCATTCTCGACGCAAGATGAAGTCATTCGTGCCCGCAAAGGTTAAAACTCTCTCCCCATCGGCTGCCAAGTTGCGCCTGCTAAAACGCCTGCGCTGTACCTTGAAATTCGAAAAGCGCGCCTGGGCCATGGGCGCAAAGTTGGTGGCAGGTGTCGACGAAGTCGGACGCGGATCGCTCTTCGGTCCGGTAGTGGCCGCTGCCGTCATTCTCAATCCCGAGTACCGTATTCGTGGATTGCGCGATTCAAAGCTGTTGTTAGCTGATCGCCGCGAAATCCTTGCCGAAAGAATTCGGGAACATGCCATCGCCTGGTCCGTTGCCGCAGTGGATGCGGCTCGCATCGATCAGATCAATATCTATCACGCGTCGCGTCTCGCCATGCGCGAAGCGGTAATGGCCCTTCAGCCCATGGCCGACCATTTATTGATCGACGCCCTGCGCCTCGACTGCGAGCAGCCACAACAGAAAATCATTCACGGAGATGCGCTTTCCGCCTCGATTGCCGCAGCCTCAATCATCGCCAAAGTCTGGCGTGACCGCTTGGTAAAGGAATGGGACCCGGTATTTCCGGTGTACGGTCTGGCTTCGAATAAGGGATATAGCACGCCCCGCCACCTGGCAGCCCTGCGTGAGCACGGACCATCTCCGCTGCACCGCCAGTCGTTTGCTCCGGTATGGAATGCTCCGGTCCCGCAGGAAGCTTTGGCCTTCATGCTGGAAGGAGAGCCTGACAGCGCCGAAGAAGAAGCGTCGTAAATCTGGATCGCTCCGCGCGTCGCAGTACAATCGAAACATGTTGCGATTAATGGGCATCACAGCTCACCCCGATGACGAAGGCAGCTTCGGCGGCTCTCTGCTGCTCTACCGTGAACGGGGCGTAGAAACCTTCCTGGTTTGCCTGACCCCAGGGCAAGCCGCTACCCATCGCGGTGGCGCCAGAAATGATCAGGAGCTGGCCGAAATGAGGAGAAAGGAATTTGCTGCCGCCTGTGAGATGTTGAAGGTAAACCGTGGAGTGGTGCTCGACTATCCAGACGGCAAACTGCATCGCGTCGACGTATACAACGTCGTCTGTGAACTCACGCGTCAGATCCGGCAATTCCGCCCGCACGTACTTATTACCTTCGGGATGGAAGGCGCAGTTACGGGGCACACCGACCACACCATGGCGGGGGTTGCAGCCTCCCTGGCATTCCAATGGGCGGGGCGCAATAATCGCTTTCAAGACCAGCTCAAAAGCGGCACTGAGCCACATCGCACGCAAAAGCTTTACTACACAACCGCAGAATTCGGCTTACCCGGACGGCAGCCGCTCTCCTTCTCTCCCGTGACCTCCACTGTGGATGTTGCCGGATACGAAGAGACAAAAATCAGCGCGTTCAAAGCCCACACCAGTCAGGCGCCGCTGTGGCCACTGTTTGAAGAGAACATCCGCAAGCTGAAAGGGATAGAGCAGTTCCATCTCGCGGCCCAAACCGAGCCCGGCCCAGTCGCGATCGAGACCGACCTCTTCACTGGGGTCAAGGAGTAAAGGCTGCCCAGCGGGCCATTGCCTCGGATTCGGTTGAGGGGTACGATCTTAAGATATGTTGGCTGTACTTTCCGATTTTTTAAAATCCTTCAAGTCTCGCGATCAACGGATGGCGTGGTTGGTGGCCATCGCTGCGGACTGCATTCAGATATTTGCCTTGCCTTTATTCGCTATCGGAGCGCTGTCTCCCGCGGACGTCCTTTTGGACGTGGTGGTGGGGGCGACTCTGATCCGATTGCTGGGGTGGCACTGGGCACTGCTTCCTGCCATGGTGGCTGAACTTGTGCCTGGTTTCGATCTGATCCCCACCTGGACAGCCTCTGTTTTTTACGTAACGCAACACCAAGTCTCTCCCGGGGAACCAGAGATTCTTCCACCCGGCCCGGCACCGGCCCGCCGACCTTAGTCAACCGCAATTCGGGCGTAGAGACGGTTTGCAACCTCTCCGTCGCTGTCATAACCTCAGCGGGGCTTGATAATCTCCCCCAACATATCCGGCTTGGACTCATCACGTACCAGGTGGGGATATTTCTCGCCGCCTTGATAGTCAATCTTGTGGACCTTGTAGTATTCGGTATTCTCCACCAACAGCTCCAAGGGTTCGGAACTGTCTTTTGTCGCTTTCAGAGCATCGCGAAACACATCGCCGGAGAATATCCTTCCGTTGACTCCAACGACTTTCATGCCCGGTCCAATCCCTGATTTCGCTGCGGGCATGCCTTCAATTGTGTCGACGATGGTGCCATCTTTTTTGAGCGAAAAGCCGATGGAGAAAGACGCATCGATACTGTCATGCGCACCTTCCGCAGCCTTCGTCAACTCGGAGCGGTTGCCGTCGTAAACCAGCTTCCAGCCGCTGTTTTCGATGCCCGTCAACGGCGCACCCGGGCCGTGATTAGACAGTCTCTCTGTCCAGAAGCTGCGCCAGTCATAGGCGACAACCTGGTTGAGTGTATTTACGATATCGTCGAAGGTATAAGTCTTAACTTCCGGAGGCCCGCTTTGGCCGCCGTGAAAGAGACGACAGAAATCATCCAGGCTTTTCTGCCCATTGCTTTGCTGGCGAATGATCGTGTCCACCCATAGCCAGTTCAAAACATCTTCGTCGTAGTAGTCGAGACCTCGACGCCATGATTCCCACTGCGCGGGAGCGCCCTGCATAGCGGGAACCCCATCTGCCGTATCCTGCAGGTTGCGCCAGGTTCGGCCGGGTAGATGGTCGAGCGTCGCCGCAATGTTTGCCAGCGCATCGTTAAATTGGGCCGGGCTGCGAATTCCGCTACGTCCACTTAGGACATCGCCCAGATATGACGTGAGCCCCTCGTAAACCCAAAGCAGATCCGTCTGCATGGGCTTCTCATAATCGGGGGTGGCAAGATCAAACGGCCTCCGGTACTTGCCGTTCCAGGAATGTACATACTCGTGGGTGAGCAGCCCCGCTCCCAACAATCGCAAATCCGGATCGATCATGGCACGCTCGCCCAATCGGCTGTCATTGGACTCGTGATGCTCCAGGCCGAAGTGCGCGACGTGATCGCTCAAACTGTAGAGGAAATGATAGTCGCGAAAGTGCTGTGCGCCAAAGAGCTTCAGCGCCTGATCAGTCAAAGTCTTGTAATGATCGAGGACATCCTGGGGTGCATCCAGGGCAGCCGCGCTGTCAGCCGCAATATCCATCTCTTCTGGCGGATCGTTCGCCAGCGGCACAACCCTCAAGAACTCTCCGGTGATAATCGGAGAATCGATTAACGTCGTGAGCGAAACCGGCTTGAACTTGGTGTTATCTCCGGACTGTGAATCGATCGGCAAGGGGGTTCCAAACTTCCAGCCTTGCGGCAGCTTTAAGGCTGCCTGATACTTGAGCTCGTCCGATGTCCAGCCCGCCGGATAGAGCAGCATCGTGTTCCAACTCAACACCGCCATCTTGTTGGTTGCCGATGGGCCCCCTGTGTAGATCCCCTCCTCACCCGCCGGAGCGACAAAGTCGAGTGACGTTTCTACCGCCGTCACTTCTGCCGGGACTTCTACATGGAACGTCCATCCATCCAACAGATCGCGTCGCCATTTAAGTTCCTGCCCGTTGCCATAAAATTTCAGGCCGGTGAGATTCTGAACCGGCCCTGTGGGCCCATGCTCGCCAGGAATCCATTTGGGGTAATAGAGCACGAAGTCGCCAGGCGTTGCCGGAATGTTCAGTTTGACGTGAAAAATTTTGCGTGGAGTCTGGCTCGCATCGAGGCTGATGGTGACCGTAGGCGGGGCCGCTTTTGCCGTCTCTTTGGGCTTCTTTTTAGCAGCCAGCGCTGGAAAAGCAAGAACTGTAAGAATGGCCGCAAGGGAAATGCCACGACGGCAGTAGAGAAAAATCACAGAACCTCCAGACTACGGAAAAGAGTGGTCATCGAAGTTTAACTTCCGAATATAGCAGGGATACTAACCACGATCACGCCGTGCGCTCCACAGAGTGTGTTCGCGCGAGATGGCATTTTCTGAATCGCCGACAAATCCCGAAAAATCCTGGTCGTTGCCTACGTGGCTGGCCTGCTCTTCGATGAAGCCCAGTTCCAGCGCCGCCACCGCATAGGATTGCGCCAGTTCTTCATGCTGCCGCACTTGCAGCCAGGCCACCAGTGCGCTCGCCAAGGAAGAAAATACGCCAATCAAGTTCCACTTCGATTCGGGAGACGAAATCATGTAAGCGGCGGAGGCCAGCGCCAGGGCCTGGCTCGCCAGAATAATCACAAAGTACCGGCTCTCTGCAATCTGGCTCTTACGGGCTTTGCTGCCGTACCAGCTTCGCTGGTCGGCTATGCGTTGGGTCAGGTAAATCCGCTTGCGGTTTTCCAGGCCGCTGGCGCGTACCTCGCGCATGCGAGCAGAGATCTGGGGCTTATCGCTGTACTCGCTGCTGAACCCTACGGCGAGCTCATCGGACCCGCGGACCAAAGCTTTCAAGTCTGACACAAACTTCTGGTCGACATCTCCCGGCGGAATATTGATGAAATAGGGCTCAGAGCCCGTCATATAACGCCACGACATACTTTTCGCCGATTCGGCGACAGCCCGCCCGCCATACCACAACTTTTCAGGTTTGAGCGCCCGCCGGATTGCGGTGAGCACAAAGCTGAGAGACACCAGCGAAGTGCTGGCCACGGCTAATGCGAGCTTCGCGGAGGGAAACACAGCAGCGACGGCGCCCAGGCCTGCTCCCAGAACCAAGGCCAGCAGGATGGCGCTGGTAAACAGCAGATGACGGCGTTGTGCCTCGAGCGAGGCGTGGTCGGCCGCTAAGAACAGCGCCGGGTAGTCGGTGGAACTGACTTCCAACCTTATCGGGGTGACGGTTTCAGGCATCCATGGCTCTCGCACCTGCGAGAAGATATGGATATTACCGCCGAACTCTTTTCACCACAACCGCCGCCATGGCTCGGGTTACCTGGACTTCTTTTTGGGAACCTTGGCGCCCTTTTTGCGGGCCTCCGACAATCCAATAGCAATAGCCTGTTTGCGGCTCTTGACCTTTCCACCTTTTCCGCCTTTTCCTGACTTGAGCGTGCCCTTTTTTTTGCGCCTCATGGCACTGGCAACGGTTTTGCCGGCAGATTTTCCATATTTCCGTCCACCGGATGAACGCTTACCGGAACTTTTCTTCGTAGGCATTTCAATTTCTCCCGCCTCTTAGATTTGCGATCAGGGCGGGAGGTTGTGCGTTCGCCGCTTATGGCTCGCCGTAGTATCCGTCTCGCGTTTGCACCGCGAGGTTCTTCTTCTTCACCGACAAAAGAATTTTGTGATAGCCGTCGCCAGTAGCGCCAGCTCGTTCCGGAGTGTAGCCGAGATTGTATTGATGTCGGAGTTCGTCCTCGATTTGGGAGTAAATTTGATCAACCGTCTCTTTCCTGGAAACTTCAAAGAGACGTCCGCCGGTATCTTTCGAGATCCGTTCAAGAATTTTCTTTCCATCGGCATGTGGGCGTTGTTGTGGATATCCTCCCGGACCTCTACGGCCACGTCCCATGCCTCCCCCAATGCCGCCGATGCCCCCTCCGATTCTCGGTCCACCGAATCCCCCCCCACCATAACTTTCGTCGTCCTTGAATAAGATCGAATAGACCACGGTGTCGGCCCGCTGCGCGGTTTCCATGGCAGTTTCAAGCGTCTCTTTGCTCCCCGTGTCGACGCCATCCGAAAGTATGATCAGTGCCTTGCGACCTTGTTGCTTCTTCATCAACTCATCCGAGGCCAGATAAACCGCGTCATAGAGCATGGTGCCGCCGCCGTGAAAACCACCGCCTCTTCCCCCATGACGTCCGCCGCGTGGATCGCTGGAGGAAGGACCAGAAGAAGGATCAGGAATGCTGGCACGCTCCAAACGCGGTGTTTCCAGATTGTCCAGGGCGCTCTCCAATTTTTCGTGCGAAGACGTCAGATCCTGTAACAATCCCACCTCGCGATCAAAGTGGATGATGAAGGCCCGGTCGCGATCTTCCCGAACCATGCGATTCAGGAAGCTATGGCTGGCGCTGCGTTCCTCTTCCAGCACTCGGCGTTGACTCAGACTCGTGTCGACCAGGAGTCCCAGGGTGAGCGGAAGGCCGCTTTCCTGGGCAAAGTAGCGAATATTCTGCGGTCGACCATCCTCGGAAAGAATGAAATCGTCTTTGCCCAGGTTGCCGATAACCGCGCCATGTTTGTCCCGCACCGTGGCCAGCACGTTGACGACCTTGACTTTCACTGACATCGTCGTGACAGGCTGATTAGCCGTTTCAGTCGTCTGCGCGACGACGAAACTCCCGCCAAGAAAAATTACAAGGAACAGAATTCGGTGCCGGAACGGCAAGATAAAGTTACGCATAAGGAAAGCGCTGAAAGGCTTAAACACCAGGAACGAAGAAGGCGTTATTACTGGGCTTCCTCCGTTTACCAAGGTGTTCTTAGTGGCTAAGGCGACAACCAGTGAGAATCGCTAGTTCGCCAGGATGGTTGTGAGGCAGGAAAGTAAAAGTTTGTAAAGGGGCCTATTCTACCCTTGCCACCTGTACAGTGATGTTGTCCGGGCCGCCACGATCGCGCGCCAGCTTGACCAGTTCCCGGCACGCGGCCTCAGGTTTTTTGGAGGCGACCACTTTTCGAATGTCGGCTTCCGGCAGCAGGCTCCAGAGCCCGTCGGTGCACAGCACCAGAACATCTCCGCTTTCGAGTGAAAGCGGTTCCTCGGGGGATTCCGGCGCAACCTCCTCGCCCGCTCCCAACGCCGACGTCAAAATATGCCTTTGGGGATGCGATCCCGCCTCTTCGGTACTGATAATTCCCTGTTCTACGAGCTTTCCCACGTACGACTGGTCGCGCGTTAACCGGTAGATGTTACCCTCCCGCGCCATATAAAGACGGCTGTCTCCAATGTGGGCATAGTAAAGGTCGAGGCCACGCACTACCACCGCGGTACAAGTTGTGCCCATGCCCTGCAGTCCGAGATGAGCGTCGGCGTACTGCAGAATTCGTTGGTGAGCGGTACGAAAGGCAGTCAGCAGCGTGGCGCGGGTATCGTCAGAGTTGGCGCCGGAGTAGATTTCCCGGACAGTTTCCACGGCGATTCGGCTGGCTTCCGCCCCACCTTCGTGACCGCCCATGCCGTCCGCCACGGCGAAAAGCCGGCCTTTTCGCGCGAACTCTTTTCCATCGTCCGCTTCCCAATAGACGAGTCTGTCTTCATTGTCTTCGCGCTGGCAACCTACATCGCTGAGCCCTGCCAGCTTAATCCCCGGCCTCATCCGCATGCACTCCGCACCCTCGTCTCTAAGTGTTGACGCCCGATTTTCCAGGCACCGGTCGTCAGGCCGGAGCCGCAAAACAATAAAAGGGGAACCGGAGTCTCGCGCGAATGTGTTCCCAATCCCTGGTGGCCAGGAAGCGATTCGCGACAGCAGGTCAAGGGATTATATAGCCGGGCACCAAAACATGGTGGGACGAGTGGCATTTGTCACAAAAGGCGAATGATGTTCGCCACCTGGGAGAGGAGCTGCAGCAGCAGATTTCTCCTATGACGGCTGAACATCGGATCTCCCGGGCCACAGTTGCCGGGACGGCGGCCAGCCTGGAAATCGCAGAAGAGCTGGGGGTGTCGGCAGGAACGGTTCAAAACTGTCTTTCAGAAGCGATCAGCAAGCTGGGAGCGGCCAATCGCGTAGAAGCTGCTCGTATCGCTCGCGCTAAAGGATGGCTGTGATAGGGGCCAAATCCTGCGAGTCTGGCTTTAACATACGGAAACGTTCACGGCCATATTCACCGGCTCATCCCGGGTGCTGAAAGGTTCTTCGAGCACTTTGTTGAGGGCATCCGCCAGCGCAAAAAGCCTTTCTGGATCTTGCTCGTTCATGATCTCCTGACAAAGTTTTTTCCACGTTGCGTCGTGCATTTTCCCTCCGCTGTGCAAAATCATTAGATCAACGCCTAGGGATCGAAAGTATTTCTGCGTTGCATCTCCCCATGCACCTCGCGGGCCAATGATCTAAGTGATTGAGAAATGGCACCTACAATTTCCCAGCCCGCGTTAAAATTCCCGCCCACTGGCAATTAATGCACGGGTTAACTGAATAGATGCGCGTCCTCTCCACAAGAAACCGGTTTTCTCAACAAAGAATGTGAATGAGGCGAATCGATAAAATAATCTCTAGTAATTTAATCGGGTTTATGGGAATATAGCTGCTTCATGAAGATCTCGCAAAAAGGCTTGTATGCATTGCACTTTCCAGCACAGTGGGATCCGAAGCTTGGAATTCACGTGACTTGAAGTCGCGGC